>ERZ1090868.25-NODE-25-length-81740-cov-13.456216_pt1 | contig 81740 bp, 72 predicted proteins | sample MGYA00478475_ERZ1090868 | MGnify/ENA primary metagenome ERZ1090868 (study PRJEB33644, sample SAMEA5815747) | chicken gut metagenome | biome: Chicken; feature: Gastrointestinal Tract; material: Caecum | place: Ireland | collected 2019-01-01 | study: A study of the...
ATCATATCGAAATCGATTCTGTTTGTCAAGAGCAATTTCGAAGAATTTTTAAAACTCGTCGTTTTGCACTTGATCTCAACCGCTCCAGCGAGCGGCGAAGTGCGTATTGTGCCTAAGTGCGCCTCATTTGTCAAGTGGAATTTTCATTTCAGCCGCACGGCATTCGTCGAACGAGTTCAAGTTAATGAAACCTCCCTCTTCATCGCCAAAGTCAACGGTCATTGCGCAGCAGTTTTTCAAAAAACCTCCCAAGCGATTCCCCTCTTTACTGAGGTAGTGCAACGCCCCACCGAGCACACTCCTATGAATGAGCGCAAAAGCGGGCTGCGCCCACCCGGCTGCTTCGGCAATGAGCACAGCGGGCTTTTCCTCGGCGGCGCACCATGCTGCAGAAAAACGTTCGAAGAGATCGGCAGGACACCTCGGCGCATCGCAAGGTACAGTAAGCACCCACTCGCAATTCGGCATTGCTGCGCGAGCCATTGCATCCAACGCTGCCAAGGGCCCCGGAAAATCCGAAAGCACATCAGGAAGAACCGCATCGGCAAGACGGGAAAAATCGGAGAGATCTCTGTTGGCCGATATCACGATGCCAGCACACTGCGGACGCAGACGCTCGACGACATGCTCGATCAGGCAACGCCCCTCGAATTTGACGAAGGCCTTGTTGACGCCGCCCATTCGAGTTGCCCGTCCGCCCGCGTAAATGAGTCCAACCGTATCGTCCTTGCTCAGTCTCATATCTAGCTACCTATTCGTGTTGCGGCTATCCTTTCTCGAATCGGCGCTTCACGCGTCACTGAACGATGAAGGAATGCAGCATGGCTTCGAGCATTTCAGTCGGAGAAGTCTACGAGATTATCTCCAAAACGGTTGCGCCCGCAGGGCGCGTAATCGAGCTGCCGCTTGACGAGGCGAACGGCAAATTTTTGGCAGAGTGCGTCACAAGTCCGACACCCGTGCCGCTCTTCAACAACTCAGCCATGGACGGCTATGCGTTCAACTCCGCCATACTCGAGACCTGTGCAGATAAATGCCGTCTTCTCGTAAAAGGCGCTTCCTACGCAGGCACGCCCCCCGATCAGACCATTGACCCGCAGGCTGCGCTTAAAGTCATGACGGGGGCTTATGTGCCCTCAGCGTATGACACCGTCATCCCGTACGAGAAAGTGAACGCTTACGACGAAAACGATCAAAACTTTATTGAGTTTTCCGTTTGCGACATCAAACCCAAAGTCAATCTTCGTCTGAAAGGGGAAGAGATCGCTGCCGGCGACACCGTCCTCACGGCAGGTACGCGCCTTGGCGCTGCCGAGATCGGGCTCGCTGCTGCGCTCGGGCGTTCACACCTGAAGTGCCGAGTGCTGCGTGCAGCAGTGTTCGCGACAGGCGACGAATTGACGCCTCCGGGCGAGCAGCTTCGTGCAGGCAGCATATACGACGCCAATTCGCACCTCGTCACCGCATCGCTTCGCGCCTGGGGTGTTGAGGTTCATAACCTTGGGATCCTCCCGGACGATCCGCAAGCGCTGCGAACCGCCATTCGCAATGCGGCAAGCAACTGCGACTTTCTCGTGACCTCCGGCGGTGTCGGCGAGAGCGAGCGCGACTTCACGACATCGGTGTTGAGCGAACTTGGCGAGCTTTCGCACTATGCGATCAGAATGCGGCCGGGCAAACCCTTCTCACTCGGCGTACTGCGGACCCAGGAAAAGTCCACCTATTTCGTGGCGCTCCCGGGAAATCCTGTGGCGGCCGCAATGTCAGCCAAACTCTTTCTTCGGGAAGCGGTTTATCGCGCTGCCGGGAGCGCCGCCCCCTGTCTTTGCGTCTCAGCCAAAGCCGCCGCGCCGATCAAGGGCCGCAAAGGCCGCACGGATTTCGTGCGGGGAACGCTTGCCATGGAAAAAGACGAACTTGTTTTTCATGCGACCAAGTCGCAGAGCTCCGCCATGCTGACGACGCTCGTCGGTAGAAATGGCGCGGCTGTTTTGAACGAAGAGTCGGCCGGCGTTGAAGCCGGTTCGATCATCAAAGTGTTCGTCCTGCCGGATTGATCCGGTACAAACAGCAAAAATCTGCAACCGCTCGCTCAACCGTTTTTCTGCGAGCCGCCTCTACCGCCCGAACGCCCGCCGTTCTTCGAGCGCCGGAATTTACCATAACGCTCGAACCGGCCGCGCCTCGGACGATTCTTTTTGGCCGCGTACTCCTCGGCTTTGGGTTTCCATCGGCCGCCGGGCGCAAGTTTCGCCACTTCTCGTCCGAGCGCTACTTCGTGTTCGGCCATCGTTGCCTCTGGCGCAAACCCGATAACTCGCGTAGGCAAATACTCTTTTCTTTCGACCGGAAGATTCGCAGAACGAACAGTCAATGCGCCGTCGACAGCCGCCATAGGCACACCCGTTTCGGCTTCAATGGCCGCAGCGTGTGCTGTCGGTCGTCCTGCCGGTTCTTTTTCGTTGACAGCACGCGCGAGCATCAGCTCGTCGCGCTTGGCCCAGTCGATCGCCGACTGTAGCGCCGCGGCTTCCCGGGGGTCGAGCTGCGCGGGCACGATGACTTCGCCCTTCAAATTGACAATGCCGCGATAGCCCACGCCGCGCACTGTCATGCCGAGGTGCTGCCCGTAGACGCGATCCTCGTGTTGATGTCCGTGAAAGTACCAGCGAACCTTGAGACTCTTGCCGAGTCGATCGAGCGCGGCGAATCCCTTTCGGTGACAACCAGGCGCCTCGTGCGAAATGAGGATATCGGCGGCCTGGTGCATCAGACTGTTGTAGACCGACGGAAAAATCGTCGAACGATGTCGTCTCGGCAGTCCGCCGCGCCAGACGTTGCTCTGTCCCATACGGCGGATAAAGGTCGCTGGACAGAAATAATTGGGCGAGCCGTCCGGCATCCAGACTTGGCCGCGGAAAACACCGCCCAAGCCCGCGATGCGAAGTCCGGCAACGTTTGCGACACGTCCGTGCAGATTGTGGCCCGCGAGTTTGCTGCGCCACAGTCGATCGTAAATTTCGTCGGAGTCGGTGTCGTGATTGCCGGGGATCCACCAGATCTGCGTGTACTTGAGTGCCTCGGCAAGCACCTCTTCAAGAGGTGCGGGCGGCTGAAGATCGCCCAAGATCACCATTGCGTCGGGCTTGTATTCCCGCGCGGCTTCGTTGATGTGATCGAAAGAGCCGTGCGGATCACCGCAAAAAAAGATGTTCGGCAGTTTTCGCTGACGCATCGCGCGATGGTGTCGTCTGGGACGACGCCTTTTCTTCTGCTCGGGAACTTTCGACTCTTGACTCATGAACCGACTCTTTTATCTGACTATCGTTGAGCGCAACGAGTCAAGCCTTCCTGCTGAAATCGTATAGGCTCGCGATTTCGAGCGCCTGCGCAGCTACGAGCGCCTTGAGCGCTTCAGGCGCCTTCACTTCAACGCCTGCCCCCCAGCGAAGAATTTCACCGACGATTTCCGTCGGATTGCTGTAAGGCACATAGAGCTCGGCACTCCCATCCTCGTTGGCGACAACCTTCTGATCGCTATGCCAGGCTTCGCGCAGCACATACGCAACGCGATTGGCCGGCAAATGGATGTGCGCCTCCTGCAGTTGCGCACCGTGAAAGATGCCGTACCCCGCATCGAGCTCCTGCTTGACCTTCTCGAGCGAATAGCGGATAGCCGATTCTTCGAGCACCTCGGCCGACTCGATATTCTCGATCAGGAAAGTTCTGAGACCCTCAGACTGATGGCAATAGGCGTCTACATACCAGCGGTTTTTGTAGTGAACAAGGCGCATCGGAGAAATCGTTCTCGAGGAGTGCTCGCCGCGACTTGCCGAGTAATAGTTGATAAGGACACGCCGACGGATGCTGAGTGCAGCGCCGATCGTCTCAAAAGCGGGGGGCTCCTCGTAGGGCACGCGGGAACTCACAATCTTCACGCGGCGCAGAAGCTCCTTTGGCTCGATCTCGCCAAGGCAGAGCAGACTCGAGACGCGCGCCCGCAGCGGCTCGAGCTCTTGGAAAATGGCCGACTGCTTGTCTTCGGAGAGCTGTCCGAGAAGGCTCACGGTAGAAGCAAGCACGTAAAGCTCTTCTGAGGTGTACCACTGCTTGCGGGCGAGGCGCTGGGGCTGCGGACGGGGATTCTTCCTGGGGCGGCCGACAAGCTGACGCGGCTCTTTGTCGGAAACATCGTAAAAGTAGCCGCCGCGCTGCTTCGAGTAGCGGATCGGCGCGCCGAGTTGCTCGCGCATGTAGCGCAGATCTCGTTTTACTGTCGGCGCACTCACCTGCAAAACGCTCGTAATCTCGTCAAAAGGCACGAGTCCTTTCTCGCTCAAGAGCCTGTCGATGATGAGGCGGCGCATGCTGCTCTTCATGTTCGGTTCCTCTGAAATCCGTTCCGTCGTTTGCCATTGAACCCGCTGCGATCAAGCGACAATTGCCGCTGGTACGAGACGAGTGATCAATCTGAGAAAAAGGCGCCGTCCCATCGGGGACGGCGCCCGCCTGTTCAATGATTGTATCGAGGTTTGAGCCTCTCGGGCGCTCACTCCTCGAATTCACCGAGATCCGAACGCAGAAGCGCGCTACCAATTCTCCGCAGCTTCAATTCGAACCCGCGGCGTCTGCCCCCAATTCACTTACGTCGACCCCCTTGGGCGGAACAAAAACGAAAAGCGCCTCGTCGGGTATCGTCTGCTCGAAAGCCGTGAATTCGTAGCGAGTTCGCTGACCGAAGAGATCGCAGAGCACCATTTCCTGCGGCAGGCCGGATGCGGCAAACAAGAGCTCTACGGACGCAAAGCCCCCTTCTTTTTTGGGCTCGGCCGTGATTTTCGTGGCACCTTCAGGCATGGCTTCCGCTTTGAGGTTCCAGTCCTTTTCAAGATCGTCGTTCCCAAACAGAATAGCTGCGGGCGTCTGCGGCAGGCTGGCACCGATCGGCTTCACGGTCACCTGCATGAGCTCTTCGTCGTAGAGCCAGAGTTTTTTGCCATCGCACACAATCGTCTGCGAAAAAGGTTTGCGGTAAACCCAGCGGAATCGCCCTGGCCGTAGAAATGCAAATTCGCCTTCGGCGCTGCTGCGCGGCTTACCGTCCTTGCCAAGAACCGTTTCCTTAAAGTGCCCAGAAGCCCCCTTAGTCGAAGCGAGAAACACGCGGAGCACGTCTGAGGTCGCCCTTCCACCCCCTGCAGGCTTGGCAAGCGACGCTGCGGGCACGGCGGCTGCGGCTAGCGCCGCACCTGCCGCGGCGCTTAAGAAGCGCCGGCGCGTCATCCGAAAGGGTACGTCATTCATCTGCATGGTCACTTCTCCACTCAATCTTCTCTTGTCGGCACAAGAATGGTGCGCTTGCCGCTGCTGCTTGCTTTGCTCACGATACCGGCTTGCTCCATAGCCTCCAAGAGGTTCGCTGCGCGGTTGTAGCCGATGCCGAGATGGCGCTGCACAAAAGAGATCGTCGCACGCTTTTCCGACAACACGATGTTCACGGCCTTGTCGTAAAGCGGATCGGATTCGCCTGCGCGGCGTCCCGACGGTTCGTCTCCTGCTGCCGCCATCGATTCGTCGGCCTGCGTCACGGCTTCGATATAGCTCGGCGAACCGAACTTTTTAAGCTCTTCGGCAACACGCTGAACTTCTCCGTCATCAACGAAGCAGCCCTGAATTCGCGTGGCGCCCGAGTCGCCCGGCCGATGAAGCAACATGTCGCCGTAGCCAAGGAGCTGCTCGGCGCCAGACTCGCCCAAAATTACACGGCTGTCAGTCGAGGAGGCAACCTGGAATGAAATGCGCGTGGGTACGTTGGCCTTGATGAGAGATGTAACGACGTCGACAGACGGACGCTGCGTCGCAAGAATCAGATGAATGCCGGCAGCTCGCGCCTTCTGTGTCAATCGCGTGATCTCGCCTTCGACTTCCTTGCGGTTTGTGAGCATCAGGTCCGCGAGTTCGTCGACAACACAAACGATGTAGGGCCAAGGTTCGAGTGTGCCCGCATTCGGATCCGCAGCAGCGGCCATCGGATCGCGAATCGGTTCGCCTCGATCGATCGCGGCCTGCACGCGCTCGTTGTAGCTCGTAAAGTGGCGAACACCAACCTTGGACATCACCGCATAGCGGTTGTCCATTTCACGCGTGAGCCACTTGAGCGCACTCGCCGCCTTGTTCATATCGGTAACAACCGGACAGAGCAGATGCGGAATGCCGTTGTAGAGCGAGAACTCGAGCATCTTCGGGTCGATCAGCACGAGACGAAGGCGCGAAGGGTCGTTGCGAAACAGCATTGAGAGGATCATCGCGTTGATGCCGACTGACTTACCCGAGCCGGTCGTGCCGGCGACGAGCAGATGCGGCGTTTTGGCGAGATCCATGACAAAGGGCTTGCCCGCAATGTCCTTGCCGATTGCAAGCGTGAGCGCGGACTTGCTCTTCTCGTAGGCTTCGCTCTTGAGAATTTCCTTGAGTCGCACCGTTTGGCGCACTGGATTCGGCACTTCGAGACCGATGTAGCTCGTCCCCGGAATACTCAGAACGATTCGGACTGCCTGCACACCGAGCGCGCGCCGCAGATCGTCGCGGATGTTTTCGATCTGCGCGCCTTTGACGCCCGGACCGGGTTCGAGCCAATACTGGGTAATAACAGGGCCGGGCTGTGCGCTCATCACCGCAGCGTCGATGTTATAGCTCTTGAGCTTCGAGACGATCAGGCGACTCGTCATGCCGATCGTTTCTTCATCGGCAGCGGTGCCGACAGAAACTGCGTCGTCAAGGAGCGAAAGGCTCGGCTTGGGCTGCTCGTGCGCCGCACTGTGCGCGGCGGGCGCAACAATCTCATCGCTAAAGAGCGTATTGCTGCGCTCAATCTCTTCAACACGAGGTTTGATGATACGAAGCGGCTGGGGTTTCTCGCCCTTGCCGCCGTTCAAATCGATCACGCGCTCGAGCATGCCGTCCTCATTGAGTCGAGGTGTATCTTCGTGCCCCGTGCTCGCAGTCTCACTCTGTACGACAGGCGTCTTTTTACCAAAGAGCGAAAAGATCTTTTCGTCCAAGCACTTGCCGACACGCTCCGCCACGTCGACCCAAGAAAAGTCCATGAGAAGTGAAATGCCGATCAGCATCATCGTGAAAAAGACCACGGTAGCCAGACCGAGACCGATGTAGTGCTCGACGGCAAAACCGATCACGTCGCCGAGAACACCGCCCGCCTTTGCGGGGAGCGCCGCCTCGAAGCGGCGAAAGCGCAGCGCCTCAAGACCGCTCGACCCCACGAGAAGCGTCGCGAAACCGAGCGCGGCGCTGATTTTTGGGGGGTTGATTCTGTCGGGAATGATCTCGCCGCGGTGACGACGCACGAGAGAACGAATGGCGAAATAGGCCACCATGAAGAAGCCGAGAACGAACCACCAAGCCGACAGACCGAAGACGCCGAGCATGAGATCGGCCGTCCAAGCGCCCCAGAGCCCGCAATAATTCGTCGCTTTGCTCATCGTGCTCACCGAGAACGACGGATCGTCGGGCGAGTAGCTTCCGAAGGCGAGCGCCAAAATCACAGCAGCGGGAATGGAGAGCGTCCAGCTGCGCTCCCAAAGAAAACGAATCGACGAGACGGAAAGCGAACAGATCTTCGCGCGCAGGGCAGCGCGCGCAGCCTTGCGGCGGGCCCGCCGTTGCTCGCGTACGGCTTCGAGCCGCTCGTCAACAGTCTTCGACGTTTTCTCTTTTGCTTTCTTTCTTGCCATCGCACACTACAACAGAATTCTTTCGCCGGACGCACGGCTGCAATCCGGATATTGTAGAAGCTTGTGCCGCAGCATCCTCGTTGCCATGCTGCCCTTTTAACGCGCCCTGAGGGGCGCTGCGCGCCTTCAACCATATAATGATTCGACATCATTCGAACCGGCATACGCTCGGCACATCTGCGAACACCGCACCCGCCAAGCGAGCCTTCCAACATACGGAGTAACCTCATGTCGGACATCAAGCACGCACCTGTCATCATCCTCGGCTCGGGCCCTGCCGGCTGGACAGCCGCCGTTTATGCCGCGCGCGCCAACCTGAAGCCTCTTCTCATTACCGGCATGGAATCGGGCGGCCAGCTCATGACGACGAGCGAAGTCGACAACTGGCCGAGCGCCGTCGACGGCATCCAGGGCCCCGAACTGATGGATCGCATGCAAAAGCACGCCGAGCGCTTCGGCACCGAGGTCGCCTTTGACCTCGTCACTTCTGTCGACCTCTCAAAGCGTCCCTTTACGCTCACGGGCGACATGGGCACGACCTACACGTGCGACTCGCTCATCATTGCGACGGGCGCTTCCGCGCAGTACCTCGGCCTCGAGTCCGAAGAGGCCTACAAAGGTAAGGGCGTTTCGGCGTGCGCCACCTGCGACGGATTCTTCTACCGAGGCAAACCGGTTGCGGTTGTGGGCGGCGGCAACGCAGCGCTCGAAGAAGCGCTCTACCTCTCGAACATCGCTTCGAAGGTGACGCTCGTACACCGCCGAACCTCTTTCCGTGCCGAACCGATCATGGTCGACCGTCTGATGGAGGCCGTGGCCGAAGGCAAGATCGAGCTCGCGCTCGAGCGCACGGTCGAAGAGGTCTTGGGCGACGGCAAGGGTGTTACGGGACTTCGCCTTGCGAGTACCGCAGGTCAGCCTGCGCTTGAAGTCGCCGTCGACGGCGTCTTTATCGCGATCGGCCACAAGCCCAACACGTCGATCTTCGAGGGCAAGCTCGAGCTTGACGGCGGCTATATCGTCACCGCCGGCACGAAGGCGCAGGCGGCTACCGCCACGAGTGTGGAAGGCGTCTTTGCCGCTGGAGACGTTCAGGACCAGACCTATCGTCAGGCCATCACGTCGGCCGCTACGGGCTGCATGGCAGCGCTCGACGCACAGCGCTTCCTTGAGGCGCAGGCACTCTCTCGCTAAATAAACAACACATCCTTCGCCGCGCCACCTGCGCGGCGAAGTTTTACCGGATCAAAAGAAAAGCAAATGCCCACTTACAAGTCGCTTGCCGACCTCAAGCGCTACAGCAAGGATCTCAAGGCGCGCGTCAAAGCCGAAGAAGCCGCGCGCGCCGAACAGGCCGCCAAGGACGCGCGCACGAAGGAAGGTGCCGCCTATTTCAAGCACGCAATGGCCGAGCTCGGCGTCGAACGCTTCGACGATACGAGCCGCCGCGTGAGCCATTCGAAGGCGCCCGCCGCCCCGAAACCCCGTCAGCGAGAAATTGAAAAACAGGAAATTCTCGAAGATAGCCTCTCCGAAGCGTACGATCCCGTCAACTTCCTCGAGAGCGAAGACGGCATGCTCTTTCGCCGCCCGAATGTTTCGCCTGACATTCCTCGCAAACTCTTTCGCGGCGAATGGACCGTTCAGGCACACATCGATCTGCACGGCCTTTTTGTCGAGGAGGCGCGTGAAGCCGTCGCGGGGTTCCTGCGTGAAGCGCGCATCCGCGGCTTCCGCTGCCTGCGCATCGTGCACGGCAAGGGCCACGGTTCCGTAGGCGGCCAGAGCATTCTCAAAGAAATGGTTCGCCGTTGGCTCAAGCAGCGAGACGAAGTGATGGCATTCGTTCAAGCGCCCCCAAACGACGGCGATTCGGGCGCCGTCATTGTGCTTCTGAAACCATTCCAGCGCTCCTAAACAGAAAGACTCGCAAAGGTATGCATAAATACTTATGCATACCTTTCTTTTGTCTGCTGATACCGTTCGTATATTCGTTTTACTTAAAACTGCATATTTTTCAGCGAATTACTGATCGTTTACCCGTAGGATCCTATGCGTAGCGATCTCTGCTTGTTAAGATAGCGCCGTCTGAAAATTCCGAGGCGCGTAAAAAGCGAATTTGGAGCTGTTTGCCGGCCGCGATTCAAACCGATCGCGTGCAGCGCACCGAAGGGTTTTTGAGACTCATCCGAGGCGGCCCCTCGGGTGGCCGATCCTGCTCCGGGAAGATGACCAACGACCGAAGCTACGGTTTCGGACGGCTTTCCGACAGCGACCGGCAAGCGACGAGCGCACCGATGCTCCTCTTTCGGGTGTGCTCGAAGACCATTGAACTCGGGTGAAAGGCGAGTTCGAAAAGTCAGCATTCAGCCATGTTCACAGGTGTGCTTCTCGGCGTAGCTGCCGGCGCTCTTTGGGGTTTGATTTACATCGCGCCGCTTCTGCTCCCTCAATACAATCCCGTTTTGGTTGCCCTCGGACGCTTTGTCGCTTTCGGCGTCGTTTCCCTTCCCTTCCTTTGGATTCTTCGCGAAGACCTTAAAAAGTTCACCCGCAGCGAAGTTTTCGATGCTTTCAAGCTGCCGTTGATCGGCAATCTCGTTTTCTATTGTCTGCTCACGATGTGCATTCGCCTCGCGGGTGCGCCGCTCGCAGGCATGTTCATGGCCGTCATTCCGGTCCTCGTCGCCATTGTGTCGAACTGCCGCTACGCCAAAGAAGGTCGGGCGGTGCCCTGGCGCAATGTTCTGCCGCCGCTCGCCATCATTTTCACGGGCCTCGTGCTCGCGAACTGGTCTGAGTTCGCCCGCATTGCCGAATCGAGTGCCAACGGCAGCGTCAACTTCTGGATCGGCGCCGCACTCGGTACCGCTGCCGTTGCCGCTTGGACGTGGTTCTCGATTGAAAACGGCGAATGGCTTTTGCGTCACCCGAAGCACAGCGCCAACGCCTGGACAGCGCTGCAGGGCGTGACGATTCTGCCGACGGCCACCGCTCTCTTTGCTGTTCTCGCTTGGCCCGTGGGTCTCATGGACACGACGGCGAGCTGGCTCGGCGAAACGCCGGTCTTTTTCCTCGGCGTCGTCTTCATGGTCGGGCTTCTCTGCTCTTGGGTTGCCATGATCTGCTGGAACCAGATGAGCCAGCGTCTGCCCTCGGCACTCGGCGGTCAGCTGATCGTTTTTGAATCGATCTTTGCCGTGATCTACGCGCTCATCTACCGCGGCGAAATGCCCTCGTGGACCATGATTGTCGGCTTTGTCATTCTGCTCTACGGCGTTCGCGGTTCTCTCAAGGCCTTCCGTCAGCCGTTCGACAAGAAGCGTATGCCCGCACCTGCTCGCAGCAGCATGCGTCTGCAAACAGTCAAGAACTCGTGATCGTTTCTACAGTCGCCGCAGCCCGCACAGAAGCTGCGGCGACAACAATAAAAAAGCCGGCTTGTTGCCGGCTTTTTTATTGTCGTGTCAAGTGAAGTCGAAGAGACGCCTCAAACTGCTGCTTCGCCCGTTTCACCCGTGCGAATGCGAATGACCTGCTCGACGTCAAAGACGAAGATCTTGCCGTCGCCGATCTTGCCCGTATAGGCGGCGTTGCGAATGGCTTCCACCGCAGTTTCAAGCACATCATCCGCGACAACCGTTTCGATCTTCACCTTCGGCAGAAAGTCCACGACGTATTCGGCGCCTCGGTAGAGCTCCGTGTGTCCCTTCTGACGACCGAAACCCTTAACTTCGGTAACGGTAAGACCGTTGACGCCGATTTCGGAAAGGGCTTCTCGGACTTCATCGAGCTTGAACGGCTTGATGACGGCGCAAATCTGCTTCATGGCGCTTCCTTTATCTGCGATCGACCACCGTACGGGCGAACGCGCAAATGCAAAAACAAAAGCCGGAGTATCGCACCCCGGCTTCCGATCTGCCAATCAATTACTTGTCGGCAGCAGGCTTCTTGGCAGCCTTGGGCGCCTTCTTGGCTTCTTCAGCCTTGGGCGCAGGCGTACCGACACGGTATTCGTAGAGGGACACATCCTTCACGCGAACGCCGAACTTCGGGTCGTTGTTCGGGCTGTGCCACACATCGCGCTTCTGACGCCAGGCGTTGATGAAGGCGACAACGTTGTTGGGCATGTTGGGCGAATCGGTCACTTCGTTGATCGTGAAGGTCTGACCGCCGACGAGGTACACCTGAAGCTGGTGAACAAAGGGGCCCTTGGGCGCCGTCTGCTCCTGAGCCTGAGCCTGGGCCTGATCTTTCTCTTCAGCCATTTTGAACATCCTTTAGCTTTAAGGGCAAGGGGTCGAGGCTCTCCGGGGAAAATGAAGCGCACCGACCCGCCACGAGACAAATCCGGTACAGAACGACCCCCCGTGAGAACACGGTAATCGTCTCTGTGTAGAAGCACTACTTTACCACGAGGGAAGTACCGATTCACGGAAATAAATAGTCGTCCCGGCTGTATTCGGATTAGGGTTTATACGCCTATACAGCCAATGCATCCGCCATTTCGTTCGCAAGCTTCGCAGCGAGCTCGCGATCGTCGGCCTCAACCATGATGCGCAGCAGCGGTTCCGTACCCGAGGGACGCACAAGCACGCGCCCACGCCCTTTTACTGCCGCTTCGGCCGATCGGACAGCTTGTGCGAAGCGTTCGTCGCCTCGCCAGTCGTAGCCCTTGGGCATGCGCTTGTTGACGAGCGTCTGCGGCAGCATCTGCAGATCCTCGGTGAGCCCCGCAAGCGAGCGGCCCGAGCGACGCATCGCCGAAAGCACTTGTAGCGCGCTCACTATGCCGTCGCCCGTTGTCTGTCGATCGAGTGCAAGCAGATGACCGGAACTTTCGCCCCCGAAGAGCCAGCCCTTTTCGACGAGCTTCTCGAGCACGTACCGGTCGCCCACCTTGGCGCGCTCGAAGCCGACAGCGAGCTCTGCCAAACGCTTCTCGAGCGCGTAATTCGTCATGAGCGTGCCGACGACACCTTCGACCTTGCCGCCCGAGAGCATGCGGTCTCGTACCATCACATAGAGAAGTTCGTCGCCGTTGTAGACGCGCCCCTCTGCGTCGGCCATGATTAGTCGGTCGGCGTCCCCGTCGAGACTGATACCCACTTCGCAGCCAGCAGCGGCAGCCAGCTCGGAGAGATGCTCGGTATGTGTTGCCCCTACGCCGTCATTGATATTGAAGCCGTCGGGCGAGGCCCCCGTCACGCACACATCGGCGCCGAGTTCGTGGAAAACGTCCGGCGCAACATGGTAAGCGGCACCGTTGGCGCAGTCGACGAAGATGCGCATGCCTTTGAGGTCGACCGAATTGTCGATCGTCGACTTGCAGAATTCGATGTAGCGGCCGCTTGCGTCGTCAAGACGCTTAGCCTTGCCGAGCGCAGCCGAGTGCACGCACTCGAAACCGCGATCGATTTCCGCCTCAATTTCCAGTTCAAGCGCATCGGGAAGCTTCTGCCCACTCGAGGAGAAGAACTTGATGCCGTTGTCGTCGTACGGGTTGTGACTCGCTGAAATGACAACGCCCGCGTCTAGGCGCAGCGCGCGCGTGAGATACGCGACCGCCGGCGTCGGAATCGGACCGCAGAGCACAACGTCAACGCCTGCACTCGAGAACCCTGCCTGCAGCGCAGCCTCAAGCATGTAGCCGGAAACACGCGTGTCCTTGCCGATCAGCACCGCTGCATGCCCCGTGGGGCTGCGGCGCTTCAGAACACGGCCCGCCGCTTGACCGAGCTTCAAAACGAAATCCGGCGTAATCGGCGAAACGCCCACCTTGCCGCGCACGCCGTCCGTGCCGAAATAACGTCGAGACATCTGTGCCTCCTTTCTCTTCTTTGCATTAGCTTTGCCGCCGAACCGATGCGTGCAATCGATGCTGCGCACGGGTGCGGCCGCGTCTATAGATACTTTACGCCTTGCTCGGACGCTCTCTATGCGCGCTCGTCTTCGCGCTCTTCGCTTTCGAGCGCTTGCCAGACACGAAGTGCGTCCGCCATCGAGCCTACGTCATGTACGCGCAGGATGCGTGCGCCGTGCCGGGCGGCAAATAGCGCCGCAGCGGTGCTCGCCGCATCGCGTTCTTCGGGTTTCGTTTCGCGCGCGAGCAGTTTGCCGATCGAGCCCTTGCGCGAGACCGCCGTCATGACGGGGCGCCGTGCCCTCTCGCGCAGCGCAGCGGTCTGTGCCAGAAGCAACCAGGTTTGATCGGCTGTCTTGCCGAATCCGCAACCCGGATCCCAAACGATGCGCTCGCGAGCGACGCCCGCCGAGAGAAGCGCATTCGTGCGCGCTTCGAGGTAGCGCACAACTTCGCCGAGAGGATCGGTTGCGCCGACAATGCGCGCGCGATGCATCACGACGAGTCCGCAATCCGTCGCCGCCGCCGCTTCGAGAGCACCCGGCAGCTCAAACCCCCGGATATCGTTGAGAACAGCCGCGCCCGCCGCTGCCGCCTCACGCATGATTTCGGGCTTAGACGTATCGACCGAGACGATCATGCCGCGCTTGACGAGTGCATCGACGACGGGCAACACCCGACGCCGTTCCTCATCAAGCGTAACGGCATTTTCGTCAAACCCCGGACGTGTTGATTCTCCGCCGACATCGATGATGTCGGCACCCGCATCGTGCATGGCTTGCGCCCAGGCAACGGCCGCTTCAAGCGAATTGTGTTCGCCTCCGTCGGAAAACGAGTCCGGCGTAACGTTCAGAATCCCCATAACGAGAACGCGCGACTCAAGTTCGTAGCGCACGCTGCCGCACTGCCAAGTATCGAATGTATTCATAAACACGCAACCGCCGCACTCCCCTCCTAGAGAAGTGCGGCGGAATTCAATCAGCGTTGTCGTCGGATCGGTCCGCGTCAGGAAGCCGAACGATCCCCCTTGTCGCCGTCTTCTGCTTTTGCAGTTTTTTCGGCTTCGTCGGCACGATCCTCTTCAGGCGTATCGGCACGGTCGCCTTCAGCGCGAGCCGGTTCTGCATCGTCAACAGCAGGCGCTTGAGCGGCCTGATCGACGTCGGAACCGGCGGATTCGCCAGCCTTATCGTGCGTCTTTGGCGCATCGCCTTCCGCCGATTCGATCGGATCGAGCGGCTTGCCGTTCATGATGGCGGCGATCTGCTCGGCATTGATCGTTTCTCGTTCGAGCAATACCTTCGTCATCGCTTCCATCTTGTCACGATTCTCTTCGATGATCTTGCGCGCGCGAGCGTACTGCTCGTCGATGATGCGTCGGATTTCGGCGTCGACTGCCTGCATCGTGAATTCGGAGATATGCGTCGTCTTCGTCACGGAGCGACCGAGGAATACTTCGCCTTCGTTCTCCGCATAGACCATCGGCCCCATGCGATCACTCATGCCGTAGCGCGTCACCATGTCGCGAGCGAGCTGCGTAGCGCGCTCAAAGTCGTTCGACGCGCCCGTCGTCATCTGATTCATGAAGATCTCTTCGGCGATACGCCCGCCAAAAAGAATCGCGATGCGCGTAAGGATGTACTCCTTGTTGTACCCGTAGCGATCCGATTCGGGAAGCTGCATCGTGAGGCCGAGCGCACGGCCGCGCGGCACGATCGTTACCTTATGCACGGGGTCGCTCTGCGGCAGCAGCCACGCCACAACCGCATGACCGGATTCGTGATATGCCGTGTTGCGGCGCTCTTCCTCGGACATCACCATGCCGCGTCGTTCGCTGCCCATCATGATCTTGTCTTTGGCATTCTCAAAGTCGATCATCTTCACGACGCGCCCGTTGCGGCGCGCGGCAAAGAGTGCCGCTTCATTGACAAGATTCGCAAGGTCCGCGCCGGAAAAGCCCGGCGTGCCGCGCGCGATGACAGAGGCGTCGATGTCGGCGCCGACCGGAATTTTGCGCATGTGGACCGCGAGAATCTGTTCGCGACCGCGAATGTCGGGCAACGGCACGACCACCTGACGGTCGAAGCGGCCCGGACGCAGAAGCGCAGGGTCAAGCACATCCGGACGGTTCGTCGCGGCAATCACGATCACGTTCGCGCCCGTATCGAACCCGTCCATTTCGACGAGCATCTGATTGAGCGTCTGTTCGCGTTCGTCGTTGCCGCCGCCGAGACCGGCACCGCGCTGACGGCCGACCGCGTCGATTTCGTCAATGAAGATGATGCAGGGCGCATTCTTTTTGGCGGTTTCGAACATGTCGCGCACGCGTGCGGCACCGACGCCGACAAACATTTCAACGAAGTCCGAACCGGAGATCGTAAAGAACGGCACGCCCGCTTCGCCGGCGATGGCCTTGGCGAGAAGCGTTTTGCCGGTACCCGGCGACCCCACCAGAAGGATGCCGCGCGGAATGCGGCCGCCCAAGCGCTGATACTTCGACGGATCGCGCAGGAAGTCGACGATTTCCTGCACTTCTTCCTTGGCTTCGTCGCAGCCCGCAACATCCTTGAAGCGCACTTTGTTCTGCTCTTCGGAGATCATGCGGGCCTTGGATTTGCCGAAGCTGAAGGCGCCGCCGCCCCCGCCGCCGCCCTGCATCCGCCGCATGAAGAAAATCCACACGCCGATCAGAAGAATCATCGGGAACCAGGAGACGAAGAGCGTCGTCAGGAAAGAGGGCTCTTCTTCGGCCTTGCCGTAAACCTGAACGCCCGCCTTGCGCAGGTCGTCCACCATCCAGATGTCGCCGGGCGAAGTAATGACATACTCCGCGCCGTTCTGCGGCGTCACCATAATGCGGCGGCCTTGAATATCCACGCGCTTGATTTTGCCTTCCTTGGCATCATCCATAAACTGCGTGTAGCTCGTCGAATCGGCCGTCTGCTCGGCCGCCGTATCGAACTGCCGGAACACGGTGAAAAGAACGACCGCGACCAGAATCCATACGGCAATGCGGGCGAATGACTTGTTGTCCACGTTTGGGCTCCGTGCCCTCAAGATGCGCAGCCTGCGGCGTTCAAAAGCGGGCCGCACTGCGCTCAAGGGGCCTCATGTCAGAAGATTGCGACCGGAAAGTCCGGTCCGCGCAAACGCTTCGGGCTGCTGGCATGCGGGCCGTCGCTTCGGCTCCGCATAGCCCGTACGAATGCGAAATTGTTTCATTGTAGCGGTACTCTATCGCCCCTCGCCTTTCGCTCGGGGACTTTTGCCGCCGACAATGCGTCTCGGGCCCGTTCTTTTTCGTTCGAAAATATTTCCGATCGACCGATCGAGCCGCAAAAACCAGCGCTGAAGTCCGTCGGTCTCAGGACTGCTTAAGGCCGCGCGCAACAAGGTAGACTTCCGCGCTCGTGTCCCGGCTCGCTGCGGGCTTCTTCGCAGCAACCTTTTTGAAAACGCGCTTAAGCGCCTCAACATACTGCGAGTAGCCTGAACCTTGGAAAGCCTTCGTCACGAAGACACCCGTAGGCTTGAGGTGCTCGAGACAGAATTCGAGCGCAAGCTCGTTCAAGAGAAGCGAACGTGCGGCATCCGCCGCGGCGATGCCGGAAAGGTTCGGCGCCATGTCCGAAAGCACCACATCGACCTTGTCACCGTTTAAAATCTCGGCAAGCTTGTCGGCAACCGACTGCTCGCGAAAATCGCCCTGCAAGAATGTGACCCCGTCAATGGGATCCATAGGCAGGATATCCATGGCGATAATGCGGCCGCGGACTTCACCGTTCTTGTCGACGAGTTTCTCGTGCACAACCTGCGTCCAGCTGCCCGGTGCAGCCCCCAAGTCAACGACGGTAAGGCCCGGCTTAAGGAGATGCTCCTTCTCGTCGAGCTCAATGAGCTTATAGACCGATCGGGCGCGGTAGCCTTCCGCCCTGGAGCGCTTCACGAACGGATCATTGATATGCCGTTCGATCCAGGCGCGGTTCGAACGCAGCTTTTTATTCGATACGGGCATCTGCCCCTCCGTTTTTTATCTCTGCACGCGTGCGGTTTCATTTTCGACGCGAAGTCGCGTGCAGGCCAAGTTTTTCAAATTTTATGAGCGAAATCATTCTTACGCGCGACGTTCGTCTTTCGCTTCGCGCTCAGGCCCATCACCTCGATCCCGTCGTGCTGCTCGGCGCCAACGGCCTCACGGAAGCGGTCATGAAGGAAATCGACCGCGAACTCAAAGCGCACGAACTCATCAAGGTGCGCGTTCCGACCGACGACCGCGAAGAACGCGAAGCCATTTACGCGCAGGTCGCCGAAACGCTCGGCGCTGCACGCGTTCAAATGATCGGCAAGCTTCTGATCTTCTGGCGTCCCGCCGAAGACGAAGCCGAAGAAGACGCCGCCGCCCGCATTCTGGCGGCCGCTGCCGCTGCAGCCAACCCCGTCAAGGCCGAAAAGACCTCGGCTGCGAAGGCTGCACCCAAGAAAAAAGTTGCTTCGAAGAAGCCGGGTGACAAAAAGGCCCGCAAGACCGAAGCGCCGCGCCGCGCCCGCCCGAAGCGCACCCGCAAGACGAAGAAGGCGATGCTCTCGGGTAAGTAATTCGCTGGCCCCATCTATGCGCAAGAGCGCAGTCTGCCCCGAAGAGCAGGCTGCGCTCTTTTTTCATTGCTGCGCAGCTTCATCGCGAACGCCGAATGCATCGGCGCGCTCTGGCAATTACTTGTACTCGACCGACTCGATTTCGAAGCCGACAAGCCCCTTCGGAGCCTGGTACTGAACGAAGTCGCCTTCGTACTTGCCGATCAACGCACGCGCGATGGGTGAGGAAACCGAGATCAGGTTCTTCTTGATGTCGGCTTCGTCGTCGCCGACGATCTGATAGGTGACGGTCGTGTCGTCCTCTTCGTCGTAGAGCGTCACGGTCGCACCGAAGACAATGCGGTCGCCCGCATTGAGCGTCTTCGGATCAATGATCTGAAGCGCCGGAATCTTGCCTTCAAGCTCGGCGATGCGCCCTTCGATATGGCTCTGTTCTTCGCGAGCGGCATCGTATTCGGCGTTTTCGGAAAGATCGCCCTTTTCCCGCGCCTCTGCAATGGCGGCGACGACGGCCGGACGAGCCGTCTTCTTGAGGTAATCGAGCTCGGCCTTGAGTTTTTCTGCGCCGGCGGCAGTGATGGGAATTCGATTGAGCATGTCGTACAGCAAACGTAGAAAAAGCCACGCCCGGAAAACTTCACGTCCGAACGCGGCCGGCAAAAAAGAGAACGACTCGAAAAAACGAGTCGTTCGCAAGTGCTTGGATGGCGGCTATTTTATCAAAGTGCAGCTTTGCCGTCCGCGCCTCAGTCGGCGTAGTTCTGCGGGTCGAGGCGTCGCTCGACAAGCTCGATCATGATGTGAATGCACTTGATGTGAAGTTCCTGTACGCGATCGGCATAGCGACCGGCCGGCGTCACGATCGCCACATCGGAGAGCTCGGCAAGGGGCGAGCCCGCACGCCCCGTCATGCCAACGACACGCATGCCCTTGGCCTTTGCGCTTTTGGCTGCCGCAACCACGTTCGGGCTCGTGCCCGAGGTGGAAATCGCGAGGAGCACGTCACCCGAACGACCGTGCGCTTCAACGTAGCGCGAGAAAACGGCCTCATAACCGAAGTCGTTGGCAACACAAGCAATGTGCGAAGCATCCGCAATGGCGGTCGCGCCGTAAGGACGGCGATCGCGCCGGTAGCGGCCCGTCATTTCTTCGGCAAAATGCATCGCATCGCAGAGGCTGCCGCCGTTGCCGCAAGCGTAAATTCTGCAGTTTTTCTCGATGGCTTCGGCCATCAGAGCAGCGGCGCGGTCGACCGCTTCAAGGCCTGCCTCGTCGGCGAGGAAATTGTCCAGAGCCTGACGCGCCTCCTGAAGCGCAGCTCGCACGTGTTCTTTGCTCATAAGCCTTTATGTATCCGAGTGGTTGTACTTTGGAGAATTTCGCCTTTAATCAGGCATCGCGCCGCGCATAGACAGCGCCCGCGATCGTCGAGAGGTCGGTGTACTCGATCTCGAGTCCGCTCGGCAACCCGCGCGCGAGGCGTGTGATGCGAAGCTGCGGATAGCGTTTTTTCACAGCAGCTATCAGATAGTACGCCGTAGCGTCGCCTTCGGGCGTGTAGGACGTGGCGACAACCACTTCGCGAAGAATGCCTGCCGCTACGTCTGCCTCAATCCGATCGACAAGCGCCGTAAGACCGATCTCTTCCGGACCGATCCCGTCGATGGGGTTGAGTCGTCCCGAAAGCACGAAGTAAAGTCCCGGCCACGCAAGCGAAGCGTCGAGCGCGAGCTCGTCGGCAACACTCTCAACGACGCAAAGCAGCGACTTGTCGCGCGTTTCGTCCGAGCAAATCGGACAGAGTTCGGATTCGCAAAAAACGCGGCACTTCTTGCAGCGGCGAACATTCTCCCGCACACCCGCGAGTGCGCGCTCGAGCCGCTCGAGGCGCTTAGGGTCCTGCAGCAGGTGAAAGGCCGCGCGTTGCGCGCTGCGCGGACCGAACCCCGGGAGCTGCGCCAGTGCATCAACGAGCGCATCGAGCGATGGAGAAAGTCTGAGCGAAGCCATGGTGTCCTTTTCTTTCCTAAAACCGCTTCGAGTCGCCTCAGGCTAAGCGCGTTGCCGAAAAGCGCATCTTCACATCGAAGGGCGCCGCGAAATAGGGCCAAGAGGTGACAAGCACGTCGGCGCCCGCGGCTGCGTACTGCGCTGCGTTGCCGGCATGGATTCCGCCGGCGGCGTTGATAACGAGCCGCGGATTGATCCGGCGCGCCTCGCTGCAAAAGGCCGCGAGCGCCTCGGGCGAAAACCGCTCGCACTGCACGATGTCGACCCCGAGCCGCACAAAGCCGAGCGCTTCCTCCGGGCCACCCGCCTCAACGGCCACCTTGCGCTCGGGCGACTCGGCCTGCAGGCGCTTCAAAGAGCGGTCGAAGTCTTCGCAAAAGACGCGGTGCTGATCAAAAACGAGGATCGAATCCGAAAGACCGAACCGGTGCACAATGCCGCCTCCCGCGCGCAGTCCGGCATAGGCGATCGGCTTCGTGCCGGGCGCGTGCTTGCGCGTGAGCGCAATTTGAACGCCGGGCGAAACAGCGCGAGCGGCATCGAGCATTTCGCGCGTGCGAAGCGCAATACCGCAAGCGTATTCCATCACGCACTGCGCCGTTTTATAAACGGCGTGCAGCGCCGCGGCACTCCCCTCGGCGCGCAGAATCGGTTCACCAGCGGCGAGCGAAGCGCCGTCTTCGGCGTAGACGGACACAGAAGCCCCCGAAAGCTCGAAAAGGCGCTTGGCGAGCATCGCCCCCGCAACAATACCCTTTCGCTTGAAAGCGGCCGTAACAACGCCCTCGGCCTTCTCAATCCCGAGACCAATCGTCGTTAGGTCAAGCTGCGGACAGTCGTCTTCAAGAAGCCGCAGGAGATACGCATCCGTTCGATGCGAGCAACAGGACGACACCGTCGAAACCCGATTCATCGCCAACACCCCTATAAATAAAGCGCTCCCGCTCGATATCTTCCGAGAAGCGAGCCGGGAGCGCAGAGAAAAGCCGCGGCGCCGTCAGCGCCCGTGCGGTTAGCCTCAGAAGGGCATCTTCATGCCCGGAGGCAGCGGCACGGCCTGACGCATCTTGGCTTCGCTTTCCTGCGAAATCGTCTTGACGCAGTTATTGACGGCAAGCGTCACGAGATCTTCGAGCATTTCCGGATCTTCCGGATCGATGACGCCCGCATCGATCTGCACGCGCAGGCATTCGTGCTTGCCGTTCATGACAACCTTGACGGCGCCGTTGGCAGCTTCGCCGGAAAACTCGGTTTTGGCGATTTCTTCCTGGACCTTCTGAAGCTTCGCCTGCATCTTCTGCGCCTGAGCCATCAGTCCGCCCATGCCGCCCATACCACCCATGCCACGCATAGCAATCCTTTTTCCTGGTTAAGAGTTCTTCGAGTGCTCATCGTCCGAAATCGGGCGAATCGAGTCTTCGTCAATGGTGCCGCCAAAAACGCGGAGCACTTCCTTGACGAGCGGATCGTTCTTGAACCGCTCGACGAGTTCGGCGTGCGCCTTAGCCCTTTCGGCCCGCTGCGCATCAGCAACGGTCGAGCCCGCATCAAGTGAACCGACTTCGAATTCAACACGAAACGGTCGCCCGAAATAGTCGCTGAGCTTTTGGGCCATCAGCCGCCGATTGGCTTCCGTCGCCAAAGCTGCGACATTGAGCCGCAATTGTACGCGGTTTTCTTCGAGCTTCAGGACCTGCGACTGAGATGCAAGCATGCGCACGGGCCCCGAGAAGCGTGCTCCGTCAATAATGTTCCGCCAGTTGAGCTGTTCGCCCGCCCGAGGCGCTTGCTGAGCGCGGGGCGGTTCGGACATCGGAGCCTCCTCAACCGGCGGGCAGTTCTCCCCAGGGAGGCACCGATTGAGCGGGCGGCATCGGCGCCATCGCTAGCGATGTCGGCGCGCGTGAAATTGCGGGCGCCGTCTCGAGCGCCGAGGCGGCAGGCGCAGCCCACGCTGCCGGCAAGCTCGGTTCGGCAGCCGCACCGCCGTCGCGCGGCGGAACGTGCCGCACCTTGAGCCCCGAGGGCTTGAAGGCGAGCATGCGCAGCAGCGTCATTGTGAAGCCCGCGTATTCATCGGGTGCAAGCCCTAAGTCGTTGCGCCCGTGAAGCGCAATTTGGTAGTAGAGCTGCACCTCTTCGGGCGACATTGCCTTCGCAAGCGCAGCTTCCGCTGCATAGGTCGGCTCGTCGGGCGAAACGGCACCCGGCACGCGCTGCAAAAGCGCAATGCGATGAAGCATCCCGGCCAGATCGCGCAACGCCTGCGCAAAGGAAAGACTTTCTCCCTGCATTTCGTCGGCACGCGCAAGCATCGCCGGTGCATCGCCCTGGACGAGCGCCTCGAGAATGCCCGCCAGCGTGTCGCCGCCGGTCATCCCGAGCATCGAACGCACGCTCGCGCCCGTGACGTTGCCGCCCGAAAAAGCAATTGCTTGATCGAGCAGAGAAAGCGCGTCTCGCATGGAGCCGCGCGCGCCCTGCGCGATCAAGCGCAGCCCTTCTTTTTCTGCAGGAATCGACTCCGTGCTGAGAATGTGCTCAAGATGACCGACGATGCCTGCGGGCGTCATATTGCGCAAATTGAACTGCAGACAACGCGAAAGCACCGTAATGGGCACCTTCTGCGGATCGGTCGTCGCAAGAATGAACTTGACGTACTCGGGCGGCTCCTCGAGCGTCTTGAGCATGGCGTTGAAGGCCGTACTCGAGAGCATATGCACTTCGTCGATCATGTAGACCTTGAAGCGACCGACCGTCGGCGCGTACATGGCACGCTCAAGAAGCGCCGTCATGTCTTCGACAGAGCGGTTTGAAGCCGCGTCCATTTCGATGTAGTCGACGAAGCGCCCGGCATCGATCGCGCGGCAGGCGTCGCAAACGCCGCAGGGTTTGGCGGTGATGTCGCCGTTGCCGTCGGCGCCGCGGCAGTTAAGCGCCTTGGCGAAAATGCGGGAAATGGTCGTTTTGCCGACGCCGCGCGTCCCGGTAAAGAGATATGCATGGTGCAGTCTCTTTTCGGTGAGCGCGCGCGTGAGCGCCGTGACGACATGATCCTGGCCGACAATCGTTTCGAAGTCGTGCGGTCGCCACTTTCGAGCGAGTACCTGATAGCTGCTCATGAATGCGTTGCTTTGAGATTGATTGCGCAGTACGAACTGCCGTCATTGTACGGGCTCGATCGGCCTATCGAGTGCAAGAGGCATATACCGCGCGTCCTCTGCGTCTTCTTTTGCGACGTGCTTGCGCGCCCGTACGAAGACAGTCAATCAAGCCGCGTGCCAGAAGACGTCGTAGAACACCATAACGGCCAAAAGCAAAAAGAGCGTACCGCCAACACGATGAAGAACCAACGTTGAATTGCCGTTCAAGAGATTCCTGCAGCGGCTCGTCAAAATCGAATAGCCGCAGTGGATGCCGAAAACAAGAACGAAGTAGACGGCCGTAAGGACCGCATACTGCTCCGCATAGGGCAGCTTCTGGTCGATGAACTGCGGAAAGAGCGAGACAAAGAACATAATGAGGACGGGATTCGTGAGCTGCAGCGTAATCCCTTCCACAAATGCCTTGCAGCGGCGAACTTTTTCGGGCGCCTCACCCGAACCGTCGGGCAGCTTCACCCGGGCAACTTTCATCACGGGCGGTTGAGGCCGCACGCGCCAGGATTTGATGCCGAGCCAAACGAGGTAGCACGCGCCGACAATGCGAAGCGCCGCATACGCCGTTGGTGAATGCGAAAGCACGACACCGACGCCCGTACCGGAAATAAGCGCCATAACGACTGTGCCTGAGGATGTGCCGCAAATCGTCCATATCGCGCCGCGAAAACCGTGCTGAAGAGACTTCATGACAACCATGAGCACGCCCGGACCGGGCGTCACGATGGTCGTGGCCGATGTAACGAGAAAGAGAGCGAAAAGCGTCGCGTTCATGACCGAATCGCCGAATGAATCCGCGCGGGAAACTCTGCAGATCGGAACATTTTATGTCGCGCCTTGCACTTGCGGGAAGACACGGAAAAGCGGGAGGTGCGGCGCGCGAGAAGCGGATTGAACGGCAAAGCCGCACCAGCGAACACGGAACGGCCGCCAGAACCCGGCGTGGATTTAGGCAACAAAAAAGCCCGCACAAGCCGAAAGCTGCGGGCGCAAAAATGGCGAGCCTTATCCTCGGCACTGCAGACACACCGGTATGGCTGCTTCGTTCCCGACCTGACCAGGTTTCCGGGGACCGCATGCGAGGGGACCCGCCAAGCCCGCAAGTATATGTGAGGTGCGTCGATTTTGCAAAAAACTTTTCGCGACATCGAGCGCTCAGATGCAAAAACTCGTTTCAGAGCACTTGCAGACATGCCCTTTTGCGCCTATGAGTGCTAGTATTAGCCCGACTTTTTTCGGGCGTCCCGGATGAAGTCCCGCCCGCACGCTTCCGACGTGCGGCGCTCGCATCCGGCTTGCGCGCAGTTCTTACGAGGCGCGAAGCCTCTCTTCGCATCCGTCGCCTGTTCGAGCGGACGCCCGCCCTTTCATACCGTTTTATCCACTTCTCTCTGCGCCGACTCCGCAACGCCGTGCCGCTCGTGCGGCTCTGGACAGACGTCCTTTTGCAGCTCTGCGCTGCAAGCATCGGTTGCTGGCCGTCGGCCGTAAGCATTTTCCGCATTAGAGGAGCACATCATGAGCGAAATTCTTCACATCACCGACGCCGACTTCGCCGAAGTCGTCAACTCCGAAACCCCCGTCTTCGTCGACTTCTGGGCCACGTGGTGCGGGCCCTGCCGCATGCTCGCCCCGCGCCTTGAAGAGGCGGCCAAGACCTTCGACGGCCGCGCGATCATTGCCAAGTACGACGTCGACCAGTCCTCGGGTATGGCAACGCAGTACGGCGTTCGTGGCATTCCCACGATCATCGCCTTCCGCAGGGGTGAAGTGATCGATCAGCGCACGGGTGCCTGCGACCAAGCCACGCTCAACGCCTTCATCGAAAAGAATCTCTAATTCCGAGCACATACTCGGCACGCAGTCGTCCGGCTCCCTGGCGGGCGACTGTCGTGTTTTGGGCGCGTCTCGTACGCGTCCCTCGACTCCCATAACAACCCTCATTTGACGATCCAGCCTGCGGCGGCAACCGATCGACATCGGATGCTCGCCACTTTGATCATGCATCTTTCGGACCTCAAATCTCTGCACGTCTCGCAGCTCCTCGACATGGCGTTCGCGCTTGAAGTCGACAACGCGCAGCGCATGCGCAAGCAGGAGCTAATGTTTGCGATCCTCAAGAAAAAAGCCCGCATGGGCGAGCAAATTTTCGGCGACGGCACCCTTGAAATCCTGCCCGACGGCTTCGGCTTCCTGCGCAGCCCCGACTCTTCGTATCTCGCGAGCACGGACGACATCTACATTTCGCCCTCGCAGATTCGACGCTTCAATCTGCACACGGGCGACACGATCGAAGGCGAGGTGCGCGTGCCCAAAGACGGCGAACGCTATTTCGCGCTTGTTCGTGTCGAGACGGTGAACGGCCTTCCCCCCGAAGCCATCAAGCACCGCATGCTCTTTGAGAACCTCACGCCGATCTTCCCGAACGAGCGTCTTACGCTCGAGCGCAATATGCGCGGCGAAGAGAATCTAACGGGTCGAATCATTGACATGATCGCGCCGATCGGCAAAGGCCAGCGCGCGCTTATCGTCGCGCCGCCGAAGTCCGGCAAGACCGTGCTTCTGCAGCACATTGCCCACTCGATTACGACGAACCACCCGGACGTCGTGCTGATGGTGCTTCTTGTGAACGAACGTCCTGAAGAAGTCACCGAAATGCAGCGCACCGTCAAGGGCGAAGTCGTCGCGGCAACCTTCGACGAACCGGCGCTGCGACACGTTCAGGTCGCCGAAATGGTGATCGAAAAAGCCAAACGCCTTGCCGAATCGAAGCGCGACGTCGTCGTGCTGCTGGACTCCATCACGCGCCTTGCTCGCGCCTACAACCAAGTGATTCCCTCCTCTGGCAAGGTTCTCACGGGCGGCGTCGACGCCAACGCACTCGAACGTCCGAAGCGCATCTTCGGCGCGGCGCGCAACCTTGAAGAAGGCGGCTCGCTCACGATCATCGGCACAGCCCTGATCGATACGGGCTCGCGTATGGACGACGTCATTTACGAAGAGTTCAAGGGCACGGGCAACAACGAAATCCACCTCGAGCGCCGTCTTGCGGAAAAGCGCGTCTACCCGGCCATCAACCTCAACCGCTCGGGCACCCGCCGCGAAGAGCTTCTGATGAAGCCCGACAACCTGCAGAAGGTTTGGGTGCTGCGCAAGTTCCTCTACGACATGGACGAACTCGAAGCGATGGAATTCCTGCTCGACAAGCTCAAGTCCACCAAGACCAACGACGAGTTCTTCGAGCTCATGAAGCGCTGATCGCCTCGCTTGAAGCGGGGCTTGAACCGCGCGTAAAGGTCCGAAAGGGCCGCTCGCGAAATAATCGCGAGCGGCCCTTTACACATTTGGCAGCAGGGCGCCGACGTGCGGCGTCAGCGACGCATTTCGATCGTACGGTTGATGCCGAAGCGCTCGTCGAAGTCGCCAAGCGTTTGCGAGGAAAGACGCAGACCGATCGAACACTGACGACGCTTAAAGGCAAAGCGGGCAGCCGCACGCACAATCGAGAGTTCCGCCTCCGTAAAGTCCGCTGGCTCGAAATCGGTCCCGAGAGCCGCACGCATGACGCGTTCGATCTCGTCGTAGGGCGGCAGGCTGTCGCTGTCCTTCTGATCGAAGCGAAGCTCCGCCGTAGGCTCGCGCTCGATGATCGCTTCGGGAATGCACTCCGAACCCTTCCAAGCGTTGAACGCTCGACAGAGCGCCCTTACTTCGCTCTTCCAGAGGTCGACGATCGGCGAGAAACCGCCGGACAGATCGCCGTAAAGCGTACCGTAACCCATCGCGGCTTCGGACTTGTTGGCCGTGCAAAGCAGGATGCGGTTTTCCTTATTTGCAATCGCCATGAGCCGCAGGCTTCTCAAGCGAGCCTGAATGTTCTGATCGGTGATCTCGCCGTCGACCATATCGCCGAGGTCGTCCGCATAGTCGCGGCGCGCAGCTTCGTGCATGACCTCAATCGAGCGCTCGGCAAGTTCCAGGCCGAGCCGCTCGGCAAGCGTTCTTGCGAGTTCGCGGCTCTCCTGCGAAGTAAAGCGGGAAGCCAGCAGCTGCGCGCGTACGCGCGCTGCACCAAGCGCTTCTACAGCGGCCGCCGCCACGAGCGCGCTGTCGATGCCGCCCGAAATGCCCAGAACGACGCCCTCGGCACGAACGGCCGAAACGTAGTCGCGAATGGCGGCAATGAGCGCCGCAAGCCGCTCGTCTTGCGGGAGCGATAGCGAGCGTGCAGATGTCTCAAGAAGCCGCTCGGGCGCGCCGACTTCTAGAAGCCGACCGTCTTCGGCGGCACAGTCGAACGCGAGCGCATCGGGCTCGTAGCGGCGCGCAGTAAAGCGAGTGCCTCCGAAGTCGACAAAAGAGCCGCCCGCACAGGCGTGCGAGGTCTCGCACCCGCCGAGAGAAGGCGAGATGCGTGCCGTACCGCTCTGCAGTCCAACGCTCTCGGACACGTTCGAGCAGAAGGGCTCTCGTATTTCGAAGGGCTCCCAGAGAAGCATCGGATTGTCTTGCGTAAGCACGGAAACACTCGGAAAAGTGCTCGCGAGACAATCGATTTCAAACCCGGTACGGCGCTCGAATGCGCGCAGCTCCGTCGGACCGTCATTGCGCCCGAGCACCATAGCGATCGGACCTCGATCGCCTTCGACTGTCATATAAACGAGCGCCTTCAAGAGTCGCGCTTCCTCGTGCAGCGCCTTAAGAGCGGCATCGCGCGCCATGCGGACGAAATCACACTCGAGTGCACGAAGCCCTTCGAGACCTTCGAGTGCAGCGCGCGGCGCAAAGAGCACGATGGGGGTTTCGGGTCGTCGGCGTCGAGCAGCGCGAAGCGACTCCACTATTTTCTTGGCGTTTTTTTCAAAAGCACCGCTTTCAGGTGCGGGTTGATGAAGCACGAGCGTAAAGCGCATGATTTTCTAGCCTTAGGGATTTTTCGGGTTGCCGGCGGCACAAAAGATTATGGCGCACGAAAGCGTTGCTCTCGTGCGCCGCGAAGAAATCTTTTCGCCGTTGTCCAGGCAAAAACCGTCAGACCGCGTCGGATGTTTGCACCTGCAAATTCGCGAGGATGTGTTCACGGGCGGCTTCGTCGTCGGCGGAGGTGATTTCGACGTGCTCGAAGCCGCTTTCTTCGAGACGGCGAACCACGCGCGGGTGAATCGTCACGGCCGTGCCGCGCGCGAGCCAAGCCTGCGCACCCGGAATCGGACGCACCGCATGCATGATGGCGTCGACCGCATCGGTCGAGGTGACGTACAGGATGGGCGAAGGCCCCATCAGGGCGTCCTTAAGCTGCTTGACGGCGCGCGCACTCAGCTCGAGCGGCACACGCACGTAGGCGCACATCACGACGACGTCGCTGCCCATTTCGCGCAACTTCTGCGGAAGCCACTCTCGTCCGGTCTGACCGCGCAGGATTAGCACGCGCGAAGGTACTGCACGCTTCTCGATAAGCGCAAAGAGCGCCTCGCTGCCGGAAGTTTCGGCGCTGCCCTCCGGGTAAAGAATCGGCACGTTTTCGCCCCAGGCACACCGAATCGCCTTGGCCGTTCCTTCGCCCACGGCCGCGAGCGTGATGTGCTCGGGCCACTTGCGCACCCAATGCGCCACCGCCGCTACCGAGGAAGGACTCGGCAGCAGCACCATCTCGACGTCGTCGAGATTGGCAAGACGCTGCGTAACAAGCTCCGTTTCTTCCGGCAGCTCGATCGTGAAGGCAGGCCAGCGCCAAGCTTCAATGTCGTCCTTTTCCGACAGAAGCTCCGCAAGCCGGTTGTTCGCCTGTCCCGGTCGCGACAGAATCACGGGGCGATGAAGGGTTTTCATGCTGTCCATATGTTTGACTTTCCCGCCAAGGCGGCAGTGACCGAAAGCCGTCGGTCCGACACCTCGTTTACATGCTGCCATGCTAGGAAAGCTAAGCGCGGCGCGCGAGCGGCGCGCCGCCACATTTACAAAGTTCAGAGGCTCAGAACCGCCTGAAGAATCGCCTCGGCGCCCTGCGCGCGCAACGAATCCACCACGGTGATGGCGAGCCCCTCGGGATCGCTCAGCGGCCCGCGGGCTTCAGCGCGGACGCACTCGCCCGTGTGGTGATTGCCAACGAGCGCACGCAGCCAGAGTTCGCCGTTTTCGACGATTGCATACGCGGCAAGCGGCACTTGGCAGGAGCCGCCGAAAGCGCGAGAAACAGCGCGCTCGGCCAGGCAGCAGGCACGCGTTTCTTCATCGTTAAGGAACTGCATCGCTTCATGCATCACGTCGTCGCCCGCGCGGATTTCCACGCCGAGCGCGCCCTGACCGGGCGAGGGCAAGCTCTTTTCAACGGGGATGATCTCGCGGATGCGATCGGCAAGACCGAGTCGCTTCAGGCCCGCGGATGCCATCACAAGCGCGTCGTACTCGCCAGCGTCGAGCTTCTTGAGGCGCGTGCCGACATTGCCTCGAACGGGTAGCACTTCAAGGTGCGGATAGTTGATTCGGAGCATCAATTCGCGGCGAAGGCTCGCCGTGCCGACGCGCGCGCCGGCGGGAAGCTCGTCAAGCGAAGCGTACTTAGGTGAAACGAAGGCGTCGCGCGGATCTTCGCGCTTGCTCACGGCTACAAGCTCGAACCCTTCGGGCAGCACCATCGGGACGTCCTTGAGCGAGTGGACGGCAAGATCGGCTTCGCGAGCCTGCATGGCCGTTTCGAGCTCCTTCACGAAAAGCCCCTTGCCGCCGACCTTCGAGAGCGTACGATCGAGAATCTGGTCACCGCGCGTCGTCATACCGAGCAAATCAACCTGCGCATCGGGATAGCGTTCGCGAAGAAGCGCCTGTACATGGAGCGCCTGCCACATGGCAAGGGGACTTTCGCGGGTCGCGATGACGCAGCGTTCGAATTTGGACATGATGAACGATGGATTAACTGATTGATTGGAAGACACCGAACACGAATCAAGTCGCGCTCGTCGAATTTTGCGATTTTACTGCCGCATCTTTTTCGAACGCTTAAGCCGACGGCGTCAACAAACGCCCTCTAAAGCGAGCAGCGCCGAAATTGCCGCCCAATTTCGGTTGCACCGAGAGTCCGACTTTGGGATAATTGCCGACCTTCCCAGTTGGCACGTGGGCACGCATGCCCGTCGTAAGACCCGAACCTTCGGGCGGATGCGCAAGGCTGCCAGGGCGACCGACACACAAACTAGGAAACCAGTTCAAATGAAGCCGAATATTCACCCCGAGTACCGTCCCGTCGCTTTTATCGACCTCTCGATCAACAAGACGTTCATCATCCCCTCCTCCGTCCAGACGAAGGAAACGGTTGAGATCGACGGCGTGACGTACCCGCTCTTCAAGCTCGATACCTCCTCGGCGAGCCACCCCTTCTACACGGGCGCTCAGACCCGCATCGTTGAAGCCGGCCGCGTGGAAAAGTTCCGCGCCAAGTTCGCCAACAAGCAGAAGGCCCTCGACGCCGCTGCCGCTGCCGCCAAGGCCGCCAAGTAATCGCGCTTCGCTTCGCGTTCAGAGCAGGACATCGAACGAGCAGAGCGTCGAAGTCCCTGCCGTCAAAAAGGAGAGTTTCCCCACGAAGGAGCTCTCCTTTTCTTTGTTCCTCGGCCGCACCGCGCCCGTTGCTCTCGATCCTTCCCTGCGATCGGGCTTCCCAATAGAATCACAAAAAACGTCAGAGGCCTTTCATCGTGCTCAGTCAGCTGCCCACCCCCGCAAAAATGTCGCAGGAAGCCGCTCGCAAGCTTCCGCGCTACGCACTGCATGCGCTGCTTGCGGTCTTCATTCTGTGCGGCTTCTGGGCGCGCGACCTCTGGACGCTTCGAGATGCCGCGAGCTTCGGCATTGCCTTCACGATGGCAGAAGGCGGTGCCCGCGACTGGCTGCTGCCCAACGTCGCGGGAGCGGCCGTTCACGTTGCCGGTCCGCTGACAGGCTGGATCTCGGCGATTTTCGTCAAGCTCTTCGGTTCATTGGCCGGAGACGTACAGTCGTTTCGAGCTGCCTCTCTCTTCTGGTTCGCGCTCTCGACGGCGGGCATTTGGTATGCGACGCTTTGGCTCGCACGCCGTCCCGAAGTGCAGCCCGTCGCCTTTGCGTTCGGCGGCGAAGCCTCGCCGAGCAGCTACAGCCGAGTCATCGCCGACTGCGCCGTACTTCTCTTCGTTGCGACATTCGGCATCGTGACGCGCCAGCACGAGGCGATTCCCGAGACGGCGTTCCTCGCGCTCACGAGCATTACTTTCCTTTCGCTTGTCGCCTCGCTTCGACGCCCCTACCTCGGCGCTTTCTGCTCGGGGCTCGCAACGGGCTTTGCCGTTCTCGCCTACACGCTCTTTGCGGGCATTTGGCTCCTTGCGGGTGCGATTGTCGCGAATGCGGCGCTCAGAAGCTTTCCCGGGAACCGCGATCGCCGGATTCTGCTTCTCATTGCCGCGTCGATTCTGCCCTTTGCGCTTTGGTTTGCCGCCGCTTGGTCGGTCGCCCCGCAGGCAACAGAAGACTGGTTTTTCGCTTGGGCACTCTCGCAGTCGGAGAATTTCGGCCTCGTGAGCCTCTCGACCTTGGCATGGATCGGCAAGAACTTCGTCTGGTACCTCTGTCCGATTTGGCCGCTCGCGCTTTGGGGGCTCTACAGCTGGCGCTGGCAGCTCGATCGCACGGCGCTCTTTTTGCCGCTCATTCTGACGGGTACGAACATTTTCGCCGCCATCTTCTCGAGTAGCCAATCAGCCGACGCGGTGCTCCTGGGCTGCATTCCGAGCATGGCCTCCTTCGCGGCGTTCGGACTTGCGACACTGCGGCGCAACCGCAAAGACATTCTCGACTGGTTCTCCGTGTCGGTTTTCAGCCTCGGTGTGCTCACGCTCTGGACATACTGGCTTGCGTGGCTCACGAACTTTGCGCCCAAGATGGCACGCTCGATCGCGATGCTCGCGCCGGGAGCGCGTCCCGCGTTCGATACGGGGTTTGTTGCCGCGCTTTGCGTAACCGTGATTTGGTTTGTTTTCGTGAGCTGGCGCATGACGCACCGACCGGTCGTCGCCTGGCGCGGTCCGTGGCTTGCCGCTGCGGGTATGACCGCTGCCGCCACCGTCATCTTCGGGCTCTACCATCACGCCATCGACATCAACCGCTCCTACGAACCGATTGCCGCTGAAGCCGCAGCACTTCTGAAGGAAGACGGCATGCGCGAAGGCGACTGCGTATCGGGGACCAAACTGCCGCCGGGTGTGCGCGCCGTCTTCAGCTACTACGGACACATCCCGTTTGCACCCGACGGCAATCTGGCAGCCTGCCGCTACCGCATAGAGAGAAGCCACGCGGGACTTTTACCCGCCGGCATGCTCGGTACGCCGATTGCGCGACCGCATACCGACGAAGTCTTCTATGTGCTCTCAATCGATGCTGCCCGCAGGGCTTCACCCCTTGAGGAAGCTGCGCAAAGTGCCGACAATGTGCTTGACGCAATCAAGTAAACCAAACTCGCAAAACCTGAATCCCCGGGTCCGTTTCGGACCCGCTCTTTTTTTTTCGAGTTCCGTAACCGCCATATGCAGTGGCCGCGTTCCATCACCGGATGCTACAAATGACGAAAGCTCTCACGCCGCCGGAAATCACCTTCAAGGCACTCCTTCGACTTGCCGGCCCCATCTTCATCGCCAACATCGCCATTATCGGCAGCGGCACGATCGACACGATCATGGCCGGCCAGCTCGGCAAGGAGCACTTGGCCGCCGTAGCCCTCGGGATCGCCTCGACGATTTCCGTGCTGATGGGGTTGGTCGGCATTCTGCAGGGCTTGAGTCCCATTGCGGGCCACCATTTCGGCGCACGCCAATTCGAGCGCATCGGCGCCGAGCTTAACCAGAGCTTCTGGCTCGTCGTGCTCCTCGCCCTGATCGGCGTACCGATCCTGCTCGCCACCGACTTTTGGATCGAGCTCGGCGACGCCAAGGGCGAAGTTGCCGAAATGGCCGCCCAATACATGTTCTGGACCGCGCTTGCACTCCCGGGCAGCATGGCTGCTCGCACCTTCATTGCCGTGAATGCGGCCGTCTCCAAGCCGCGCATCACGATGTGGGTTTCGCTTGCGATGCTCGCGCTCAAAGCGCCGCTCAACGCGATCTTCATGTACGGGTGGTTGGGTTTCCCCGCGATGGGCGGGGCAGGCGCTGGCGTCTCCTTTTTTGCGCTCACCTACCTCTCGCTTATTGCCTATGTGCTCATCTGGCAGTTCGACCCGTACTACCGCCGCATGCACCCGAGCAGCTGGAAGCTCCCGGACTGGAAACTTCTCAAGGAACAGCTCCACGTCGGCATTCCGATCGGACTCTCGACCTTTTTCGAAGTGTCGAGCTTCACGCTCATGGCGATCTTCGTCTCGCGCCTCGGACCTGCCATTATCTCGGCGCATCAGATCGTCGCAAACCTCACGTCGATGTGCTACATGTTCCCGCTCTCGATCGGGATCGCATCCTCGGTTCTCATTTCACAGTGTCTCGGCGCCAAATGGCCCGCGCTCGGTGAACGCGTTCTCAAGCGCGCCTTTGCCCTTTCGACAACGATTGCGCTCATCGCTTCGCTTATTCTCTTTTTCGGCCGCTCGCCCATTATTTGGCTCTACACGTCGGAAGCGGCTGTGCATGACCTCGCCGTGAAGCTCATTCTCTTTGGCTGCTGCTACCACGTCTTTGACGCACTGCAGACCGTGTCGTCGTTCTCGCTTCGAGGCTACCGCGTCACGACCGTGCCGATGATCATCTACGGCGTCATGCTCTGGGGCGTCGGTCTCGGCCTCGGCTACCAGATGGCCTTTCACGGCGAATGGGCCGGCGGTCCGTACAACGTCTACGGCTTCTGGGGCATGACCTCGATCGGCCTGTTCCTGACGGGCACCTCGCTTGCCGTCATGGCAGCCTGGGTGTCCAAAACCATCTCGAAGGACGACTCGCACACGCCTGCGGAAATCGCAGCCGCACTCAAGCACGAGCGGTAAGAATGCTGACGTCTACGGACGTCTTTCGCGAACATCCGCCGCATAGGGACGTGAGCAGCGCTTGCGTCCCTCTTTTTTTCGCTTCCTCATTCGGCGCTAAGCTAGGCACGATACGAACAGAAAACGGGATGTTCGGCAACATTACTTGCAGCGGCAGGCACCCATGCAAAAGTTCAAAGAGTCCGTCAAACTGCAAAGCGGCACGCAAATCGAAGTAACCCAACGCATCACGGTCGGCAACGATCAGCGCGCGATCGCCTATGCTGTCGACACGTACTTCTTCCTGCCGAACGAGCTTCTCATCAATCCGGACACATACGCCGGACGCGATTTTCAGAAGCACCTCAAGACCTACATTCGTCTCGGCTGTCCTGCAAGGACGCTCGAGGCCCTCGCCGCTCCAAACGGTGCGCTCGAGAAACTTCGCCGCACGCTTCTAGTGCTCGCCGACGAAACGCAGGGAAAGGAGAATCCGCAAAAGCTTCTCGGTCGCTACGAGAGCGCCGTCAAGCGCATGGCGCTTTTGTACCAACGCAGCCTTTCGATGAGCGTTAAATCGCTTTTGAAGCGCGCCGAATCGATGACGGACGCAGAGCTTCATGCCTCGATCGAAGCACTGTTCACATCGGCTAAAATCGTCCGCTCGGGCTTTCGCGACTTGCGGCTCGCCGCCGAACGCTGCGAAGAGCGCGTTGAATCGCACGCGTTCGACCTCTGCAACGAGTTCATATCGATCAGTACCGCCAAAGCCGTCTCACGTCTTTACGAAAGACTCGAAGGACGCTGCGCAAACGTCGTCGACCGCTTCTGGCTCGAGGAAAAGCTCTATCGCGAAAGCCGCTACCCGGGCACGATTGCGCGCTCGAGCGCCGACAGAGAACGCGTCCTCTACCGCTGGCGCGCCGTGAAAAAGTACGTCGAAAGCCTCCTCTACTTTGACGTCCGCCGCCGAGACGGCGAAACGCTTCTCGCGCATTCGCTCTACGGCGCAGCTGCCGCCGTATCCATGCTTTTTGCGACGATCGTTGCCTTCGTTTGGCAGAGCCGCTACGGAAGCCTTTCGCTCAATCTCTTCTTTGCGATGATCCTTGCTTACATCTTTAAGGATCGAATTAAGGAAGTGCTTCGAGCGAAACTCCTGCGCCGCTTTCGCGAATGGCTGCCGGACCGACGGCTTCGCATCATGCGAACGGGTACAGCAGGCACCGAAATCGGCCGTTGCGACGAGACTTTCGATTTTCTTTCTTCCAAGCAGATTCCGCCAGAAGTCGCAAGACTCAGACGCGACGCCAAAGAGCCGCCCTTCAGCTTCATGACGAACGGGCGCACGGAGCAGGTTTTCCGCTACCGCAAAACAGTTGACCTTGCCGTTTCCGAGGCCGTACTGCAGTTCACCGAACGGCAATTCGTCGACATCACGCGCTTTAACCTTTCGGATTTTCTGCGCAACATCGACAACCTCTATTCGTCGCTGCCCGAACTCGACCTTGACGAACCGGAGCCCGCTCGAGCGCCCAAGACCTACCACATCTATATGGCACGCGAAATTACGGTGGACAACCGCCACACGCTCGAGCTCTGCCGCATCTGCGTTTCGCTCGACGGGATCCGCTCGCTCGAACAGATGGTGGCGCCCATGCCGCTATAAGGCGGCGATCCGCTTGAGCGCAGTGATCAAAAAATACGGGACCACAACGCGCTTCGTTGCGATCCCGTTTGCGTTTTCGAGCCCTTTGAGAGTGCACCAAGCATGCACAGCTCTCTACGGGCTCAGGCGTCTCTTTAGGCGTTGTAGCGGCCTTCGCGAAGTGCGGCAATGCGGTCTTCGATCGAGGGATGGCTGGCAAAAAGCGAACCGATGCCGCCCGAGATACCGAAGCCCTTGACGGAACCCGGCAGTTCGTTCGGCTCGACGCCGCCCAAACGTTCAAGTGCGCGAATCATCGGGGAGCTGCCGTCCATAATGCGAGCGGCGCCCGCGTCGGCGTGGAACTCACGATAGCGGCTGAAAGCGGCCACAACCATCGAGGCGAGGAAGCCGAGCGCGATATCGAGAACGAGCGAAGTCACGTAGTAGCCGACACCCGGACCGTCCTCTTCGTTACGGAGGATCTGCCGGTCGACCACCCAGCCGACAATGCGCGAAATAAAGATGACGAACGTATTCATCACGCCCTGCAGGAGCGTCATCGTCACCATGTCGCCGTTCTTGACGTGCGAAATTTCGTGCGCGATGACGGCCTCCACTTCATCGCGCCCCATCACGCCGAGCAAGCCCGTCGAAACGGCCACGAGAGAACTCGAGCGGCTAGCGCCCGTCGCAAAGGCATTGGGCTCGCCCTCGTACAGCCCGACTTCGGGCATCGGAATGCCGGCCTTGTCGGCCTGGCGGCGAACAACCTCAACGAGATAGGCTTCGAGATTGTTGCGAGGGCGGCTCGGATCAATCACCTGCACCCCCATGCTCATCTTCGCCATCTGCTTGGACATGGCGAGCGAAATGAGCGACCCCGTGAAGCCGACGACCATGGAGAAGATAAAGAGAGCGCCGAGATTGAGGCTCTTACCCGACATGGTGCCGAAATTGACGCCGAAGACCATCTGCACGATCGTCAGAACGATCGAGAGCATCACGAAAACGGCGAGGTTGGCAAGAATCAGTAAGCCGATACGCTTGAACATGGCTTGAAGTACTTTCCTTTTTTATTTGAGTGTTGCGCTCTGTCGGGTGCGTAGACCGACGACATAAAGCTCGGTCCGATGAACTGCCATCCGAAAGCGACAGGAATTCATTCTACGAACTGCGGCATGTCCTCCCGAAAGTGCATGCCACGTTATTTGTAACAAAACCGTCAGGCCTTTTTGCCGTCCTCAATGCGGCGCGGCGGGAAGCTGTCCCAGCTGCCGCAGCCGAGGCAGTGCCAATTGAAGCGCGAGGCCAAAAAGCCGCACTTTCGGCACTGGTAGCGCGAGAGCCTGCGAGCATGCTTCTCAAGAAGCGAAGCGAGCATTTTCGTCTGTTCGTCGCTCGGATCCTCTTCGTGCTTGAGCTGTACGAGCGCGTTGAAAGCGAGCAGGCTGGGACGAGCGTGCAGCATACCGGTTACGATTTTCTGCGCTTCGGCACTGCCGGCATCACCAAGCTTGCGGACCCGCGAGAGCGCAGCCTCCATCGCGTCGATCGAACGCGTCTTTTCGCAGGCATCTCGCAAAAGGGTCACTGCCCCCGCCTCGTCGCCCTGTGCCGTCATTGCATCGGCAAGCGGCCCGACGAAGATCGGAAGATACTCGGGGAAACGCTCTGCAACACGCTCCCAATGCGCAACGGCCTCCTTGCCGTTGCCTGCCGCGAGTGCGACGCGCGCTGCCGTGATTCCGACGCGCGGCGTCGCATCTTCACGTTCGAGCGCCTTGCCGACGAGAAGCGTCGCTTCTTCGAGATTCTTGCGCTTGAGCGCCAGATCAATACGCTCACAATAAAAGTGTGCAATTTCCGCCGAATGCGATTCGCCCGCCTGCGTCTCAAGGAGGCGAGCCGTTTCGATGGCCGCCGCCCATTCGTGTTCGGTTACATAAATTTCAAGAAGCGAACGCAGTGCATAGAGGTGCTCGCTCGGCATCTCGGACAGACGTCGAAACGCGGCTTCCGCACGATCGAAAAAACCAGCGCGAATGTAATCCTGAGCAAGTTCCTTGAGCGCACGCGTGCGCTCTTCTTTCGAAAGATCGGCTCGGTTGTAGAGATGGCGATGCAGTCGAATGGCTCGCTCGAACTCCCCGCGCTCGCGAAAGAGATTGCCGAGCACATGATGCAGATCGACAAGATCCGGGTCGATGCGCACCACTTCGACAAACGTATCGATCGCCTTATCCGTCTCGCCGTTCAGAAGCAGGGAAAGCCCGTGCGAATATGCTTCGGGAAGATTCGTCGTGTCGTCCCGCTGGCGTTGATCGAGCCCTCGGCAGAACCAGCCGGCAAAGAAGAGCACCGGCACGAATACGAAGTACCAGTATTCGAAATCCATCTGAACAGTAAAGACAGGAAAAGTGTTGAGAAGTGCGCCGAAACGACAACGCTCGACGCAGAATTGGACATTTTAGCGAGAGGCGATGCTAAGCGTCGAGAACGCAAAGATCCGGCCTTCGATGTCCATACAGAAAAAAGGGAAGCAATCCGAAGATCACTCCCCCTTTCTATTTACCGACTCAGTCTGGGAGGTGCGCTGCCGCGCACCTCTCGAGCATCAGCGTTCGAAGTCGTCGACTCGCTCGCGAAGACCCTTACCCGCCTTGAAAAAGACGGTATATCGAGCCTTCACGGCAACCGGCGAACCGTCCTGAGGATTTCGGCCGACCCGCTTGTCGCGATACTTCAGCCCGAACGAGCCGAAACCGCGAATTTCGATGCGATTGCCCTCAACGAGGGCCTTCGACATCTCAGCAATGATGACCGAAACGCCGTCAGCGATGTTGCGGTCGGTCGCCCGATCAAGATCGGACGACTTGCGATCGACGAGTTCCTCGATCAGTTCGGATTTCGTCATGGCCTGCACCATGATGATCACCCCTGCCGATTACTTCTGTTCGAGCTTGGCCTTGAGCAGAGCGCCGAGATTGGTCGTGCCCGTGGAGGCATCGGCATCGGCGTTCAGGCGGTTGAGCGCGTCGCGAGCTTCGGCGGCGTCCTTGGCCTTGATCGAGAGCTGGATGCTGCGGTTCTTGCGGTCGAGGCTGATGATGGCAGCTTCGATTTCCTGACCGGCGCTCAGACGCGTCGTGGCGTCTTCAACGCGGTCGGCAGCGATTTCGCTGGCGCGCAGGTAGCCTTCAACGTCATTGCCGAGATCGATCACAGCGCCCTTGGCGTCAACGCTCTTGACCGTGCACTTGACGATCGAGCCCTTTTCGTGGGTGCTCGTGAAGTTGCTGAACGGATCGCCGCCGAGCTGCTTGATGCCGAGGCTGATGCGTTCGCGATCGGTATCGATGGCGAGAACAACGGCTTCGACTTCGTCGCCCTTCTTGTACTTGCGGACAGCTTCTTCGCCCGGTTCGTTCCAGGAGAGGTCGGAGAGGTGAACAAGGCCGTCAATGCCGCCGGGCAGGCCGATGAAGACGCCAAAGTCGGTGATCGACTTGATCTGGCCGGTCACCTTGTCGCCCTTCTTGTGCGACTGGGAGAATTCTTCCCAGGGATTCGGCTTGCACTGCTTCATGCCGAGCGAGATGCGACGGCGTTCTTCGTCGATGTCGAGAACCATGACTTCGACTTCGTCGCCGAGCTGGACAACCTTGCGCGGGTCGACGTTCTTGTTCGTCCAATCCATTTCGGAGACGTGGACGAGACCTTCGATACCGGCTTCGACTTCAACGAAGGCACCGTAATCGGTGATGTTCGTGACCTTGCCGAAGAGGCGCGTGGCCTTCGGGTAGCGGCGGGAGATGCCGATCCACGGATCTTCGCCGAGCTGCTTGAGGCCGAGCGAAACGCGGTTCTTTTCCTTGTCGAACTTGAGAACCTTGGCTTCGATTTCCTGGCCGACCTGAACGACTTCGCTCGGGTGGCGGACGCGACGCCAAGCGAGGTCCGTGATGTGGAGCAGACCGTCGATGCCGCCGAGATCAACGAAGGCACCGTAGTCGGTGATGTTCTTGACGATGCCCTTAACGATGGCGCCTTCCTGAAGCGTTTCGAGGAGCTTGGCGCGTTCTTCGCCCATGTTGGCTTCGACGACGGCACGGCGCGAAACAACGACGTTGTTGCGCTTGCGGTCGAGCTTGATGACCTTGAATTCGAAGGTCTTGCCTTCATACGGCGTCGTGTCCTTGACCGGACGGGTGTCGACGAGCGAACCCGGCAGGAAGGCGCGAATACCGTTGGTCATGACGGTGAGACCGCCCTTGACCTTGCCCGTAACCGTACCGGTGACGAGTTCGCCGGATTCGAGCGCCTGCTCGAGATTCATCCAAGCGGCGAGGCGCTTGGCCTTGTCGCGGCTGAGGATGGTGTCGCCGTAGCCGTTTTCAACGGATTCGATAGCGACGGAGACGAAATCGCCCGGCTTGACCGTGACTTCACCGCGGTCATCCTTGAACTCATCGATGGGCACATAGGCTTCGCTCTTGAGGCCGGCATTCACGACGACGAAGTTGTAGTCGACGCGAACGACTTCAGCGGTGATGACTTCACCCTGACGCATTTCCTGGCTGGCGAGGCTCTGTTCAAAAAGCTCAGCGAAGGATTCGGGCTTGATGGTTTCGTTGGACATTATTGGAAAAAAGAATGAAAAGCACGCCCGCAGTTTGCGCTGTCGAACACAACAGCACCGGCTTTGGGCGGAGTTAAACAAAACGGCGCCTCGGAGCGAGACGCCGCGGAAATCAGCATCTTACACAATCGATCAGCGGCTTTGCCACCATTCGAGCACTTTTTTCTCGACCGATTCGATATCCATTTCGGAGGTGTCGAGAATGTACGCATCGATTGCCGCGCGCAGGGGCGCGGTCTCGCGTTCCCTATCGCGCTTGTCGCGCGCCTCGAGATCACGCGTAAGCGCGTCAAGATCGGCTGCTTCACCGCGCTCGACAAGTTGCTTATAGCGACGTTCGGCACGCACGCGCGCCGTTGCCGTCAGGAACACCTTGAGCTCGGCCTTCGGGAAAATCACCGTACCCATATCGCGGCCGTCGGCAACGAGACCGGGCGCGCGGGCAAAACGCCGCTGCAGGTTGAAGAGCGCTTCGCGCACCTCCGGGATGGCGGCGACCTGGCTCGTAGCCGAGCTCACGGCTTCAGAGCGAATGGCCGTTGATACGTCTTCACCCTCAAAGAGGATTTTCTCGCCATCGAACACGGGATCAAGGTTCGCAGCCTGCGCGGCAAGCGCAGCTGCATCGTCGAGCGAAATGCCGTGCTTGAGCGCCGCAAACGTAGCGAGACGGTAAAGCGCGCCGCTGTCGAGATAGTGAAAGCCGAGCGAGCGAGCCACGCGCGCCGCAATCGTGCCTTTTCCGCTAGCGGCCGGGCCGTCGATGGTAATGACGGGAATGTCCTGCATAGTGTTTCCTTTTTCGAGTGGTGCGTGCCTCGGCTCCTCGAAGGAGCTCGGCGCAGACGCTCAGTTCGAGCGGGCGTGCTTGTCGGCGAAGCCGCGCATGAACGACGCAAGCCGTTCGGCACCTTCGAGCGGCATGGCGTTATACATTGACGCGCGCAGACCGCCCACGCTTCTGTGCCCGGCCAAATTGTATAGACCCGCGTCCTCGGCCGCCTTGATGAAATCTTGGGTAAGCGATTCGGTACGCAGCCGAAAGGCGACGTTCATACGACTTCTCGCACGGGCTTCCGTTCGCGTGAGGTAGAAGTCGCCGAGCGAATCGATCACCTCGTATATCAGCGCCGAACGTGCCTTTGCCCTTTCGTTCATAAGGGCCACGCCCCCCTCCTTCTCGATCCATTCAGCCATGAGCTTGGCTGCATAGAGCTGAAAAACGGGCGGCGTATTGGGAATGCTCGACGTTCTCGAATAGACGCCGTAATTCATGAGCGTGGGCACGTCGGAACTCGCAAGTCCAAGAAGATCTCTTCGGATCACAACAACCGTGAGCCCGGCAATCCCGAGATTGTTCTGTGCAGCAGCCCAGAAGAGCCCGAAGCGCTCGACATCGATCGGCCGACTCATAAAGTTGCTCGACATGTCTGCGACAAGCGGCGCCCCCTTCAGGTCTGGCTCAGGAATTGTCGGAAATTCGAGCCCGTGAATGGTTTCGTTGTCACAGTAGTAGCAATAAGCCGCACCCTCGACAATGTCGATTTCCTCGTCGACAGGAAGCCGAGTACCGTTCCCCGAAAACGCGAGCTGCGTTTTTGCAAAGCGCATCGCCTCCTTGGCGGCCGTCTTGCTCCACGTACCCGTCACGAGATAGGAAGCTACGGGGCTCGCCCCGAGAAGATTCATCGGCACCATGGCAAACTGCAGCCTGCCGCCGCCCTGGCAGAAAAGAATGTCGTAATTGTCGGGAATCGCAAGCAGATCGCGTACCGCCGCGCGAAGGTCGCGCATCAGTGCCTGCACTTCGGTGCCTCGATGGCTCGCCTCGACAATCGACCAGCCGCAGCCGTGATAGTCGAGTAGTTCAGCCTGCATGCGCTTGAGCACGCTCTCGGGCAGCATTGACGGACCGGGACCGAAGTTCAAAACGCGCGCCATCTGACCTCCCTTTTTTGGCTTGCTCTCTTCCTCGGATCTTATTACGAATGAAGCGGCGCGAAAACCGCACCGCTTCACTCTCAGCCGAAATGCGGATCAGCGTTCCGCATTCGCGTCGTCATCCGCCTCATCGGCCGCGACGTCGAGCTCTTCGTCAAGATCGTCGGGTTCCTCCACGTCGGCATCCTCGGGAATTTCAATATCGAGGTGATCGATGTCTTCATCAGTCTCCTCGCCCGTTCTCGCAACGATACGGACCGACTGCAGCGTGTCTTCGCCCAGACGAATGAGATGCACGCCGCTTGCGCCGCGCCCGTAGACACTCACTTCGGCCGCACGCGTTCGGATAACCTTGCCGCCCGTCGAAAGCATCATGATGTCGTCTTCGGGCGACACGAGGCAGGCGGCAACGACCTTGCCGTTGCGCTCCGAGGTCGAAATGGCCTTGATGCCCTGAACACCTCGACCGTGCCGCGTGTATTCGGAAACGGGCGTGCGCTTGCCGTAGCCGTGCTCGGTGGCGGCAAGAATATCTTTCGTTTCATCGTCGACAACGACGAGCGCGATCACGGACTGCCCGGGCTTGATGCGCATGCCGCGCACGCCGTGTGCAGTGCGGCCGGTGGCGCGAACTTCATCAAGACCGAAACGAACGCACTTGCCGGCATCCGAGAAGAGCATGACGTCGTCGCCGATCTTGGCAATGCCCACGCCCACGAGCACTTCGTCTTCGTCGAGCGTGGTGGCAATGATGCCCTTGTTGCGCACGTTCTTGAAAGTCTCAAGCGGCGTCTTCTTGATCGTGCCCTTGTTGGTCGCCATAACGACGAAATGCTCGGCATCAAAACCCTGAATCGGCAGGATGAAGCTGATGCGCTCGTTTTCGGCCAACGGCAGCAGATTGACGATCGGACGACCACGCGAATTGGCCTTGCCTTCCGGCAGATCGAAGACATCGATCGGATAGACGCGCCCATTCGTCGAGAAGCAGAGAATGATGTCGTGCGAATTCGCAATAAAGAGCGCCTCGATCACGTCGTCCTTTGTCGTTGCCTGAACGTTACGGCCCTTGCCGCCGCGCGTCTGCGCGTTGTAGTCGTTCAGCTCCTGACTCTTAACGTAACCGCCCTCGGTGAGCGTGACGACCATGTCGCGCTGCGGGATGAGGTCGCGCTTATTGAAGTTCGGGTCGCCGTTGAGGTCGATCGTCGAGCGGCGTTCGTCACCGAATTCGTCGCGGATGGCGCGCAGTTCCTCGGCAATGATCGCGCTTACGCGCGCGGGCTTGGCAAGGATGTCGATCAAGTCGAAGATGCGCTCCATCGTCTGCCGATAGTCCGAGAGAATTTTTTCGCGCTCGAGCCCCGTGAGGCGGCGCAGATTCATCGCAAGGATATTGTCGACCTGAGCCTTCGTGAGGTAGTAGAGGCCATCGGTTCGCAGGCCGCGGTCTTCTTCCATGCCTTCCGGATAAACATCGCGGCCATTCTCGGCAGCACGCGAGGCGATTTCGGCGGCAAATCCCGGCGCCCAGCCTCGGCCGAGAAGCGCCTTCTGCGCCTCTTCAACCGTCTGCGACTGACGAATAAGGCGAATGAACTCGTCGATATTGGAAAGCGCAATGGCCTGACCTTCCAAAAGGTGACCGGCCTCTCGCGCCTTGCGCAAGCGGAAGATCGTGCGTCTCGTCACGACCTCTCGGCGATGCGCGAGAAAGAACTCGATCATCTGCTTGAGGTTCAAAAGCATCGGCTGACCGTCGACGAGCGCGACCATGTTCATGCCGAAGCTTTCCTGCATCTGCGTGTTCTTGAAGAGGTTGTTCAGAACCACTTCGGGCATCGCCCCCTGCTTGAGGTCGATCGCAATGCGAACCTGCTTGGTCGACTCGTCGCGCATCTCGGAGATGCCTTCGAGCTTTTTGTCACGCCAGAGTTCGTGCATGCGCTCGTACATGACGCGCTTATTGACCATGTACGGAATCTCGTCGACAACGATGCGGGTGCGACCGTTGCCAAACTCTTCCAGGTGCGTCTTTGCACGCATGACAACACGCCCGCGGCCGGTGCGGTAGCCCTGATGCACGCCCGAGAGACCGAAGATGATGCCGCCCGTCGGAAAGTCCGGAGCGGGCATAAGTTCGATAAGCGACTCGATCGAGCAATCGGGATTTTCAAGCGCGTGCAGACACGCGTCGACCGTTTCGCGAATGTTGTGCGGCGGAATATTCGTTGCCATGCCGACGGCGATACCGGCCGAGCCATTGATCAAGAGCTCGGGCAGGCGCGTCGGCAGCACGACGGGTTCCTGCTCGGAGTTGTCGAAGTTCGGCACGAAATCGACCGTCTCTTCGTTGATGTCCGCGAGCATTTCCGCAGCGATCTTCTCGAGGCGAACTTCGGTGTAACGCATGGCTGCCGCACTGTCGCCGTCGATGGAGCCGAAGTTGCCCTGACCGTAGATGAGCGGATAGCGCATAGAAAAGTCCTGCGCCATGCGAACGATCGTCTGATAGGCCGCACTGTCGCCGTGCGGATGGTATTTGCCGAGGACTTCACCGACAACGCGCGCAGCCTTCTTTGTGGGATTGCTGTGCGTATTGCCGATTTCCTTCATTGCAAACAACACGCGGCGATGCACCGGCTTCAAGCCGTCGCGAACGTCGGGCAGCGCACGCCCGACGATGACGCTCATGGCGTAGTCGAGATAGGAGCGGCGCATTTCCGTCTCCAGCGACACGGGCAGCAGTTCCTGCGCGATCGCGTCGCCAGACGTCGGAGAGCCGCCTTCGGACTGCGGCAGCTCTTCGTCCTGAGTGTTCTTCTCTTCGTCCATCGAGACTGATTCCTTGTTTTTTGGGAGAGCGGCAAGCCGCCGGTGCGCCGCGAGTCAAATGCGCGGCGCGGAGGGACTCGCTCTGCAAACGGTCAATTGTACCAGCATGCGTCGGCCGGCACGGCCGCACAAGCCTCGATCACAGAGATATCAGGATGTTGCTTTGCGCGTTGCACGCGTCGGCGAAGCGACTCGCTAAAATGCCGCCGAGAGCCGCTCCCGCACCTTGCGAGAGCGAGCACAACCGATCATTCAAGGATTTCAAATGCAGCTTGTCGACACCATCATTGAAGCCCGCTGGGTTCTGCCCATCGTGCCCAAAGGCGTCATTCTTGAAAACCAAAGCGTCATCGTCAAAGGCGGCAACATTGCGGCGATCCTGCCGACAGCCGAAGCCAGAACGCAGTACGAGGCCGACGACGTCGTTTCGCTGCCCGAGAGCCTCGTCATGCCCGGCTTCGTGAATCTGCACTCGCACGCGGCGATGAACCTCGTGCGCGGGCTCGGCGCCGATCTTCCGCTCATGGACTGGCTCACAACAAAAATCTGGCCGGCAGAAGGCAAGTTGATGAGTCCGAGCTTCGTGCATGACGGCGCATATATGGCCGGCCTCGAAATGGCTGCAAGCGGCATCACGACGACTTCTGACCACTACTTTTTCCCGATGGATGCCGCACGCGGTCTGCGTGACGCGGGTCTGCGCTGCGCAACCTCGGCCTTCGTCATTGGTTTTCCTTCCGCCTGGGCCAAGGATGATGCCGAATACCTGAAGCGTGCTGAAGCCGTGCTCGAGGCGTGCAAGGGCGACGAGTTTGTGCGCGCGACCGTGGCACCGCACGCGCCGTACACGGTAAACGACGAAGCGCTCAAAGCCTGCGCGGCTCTCTCCGCCAAATACGACGCCCCGATTCACATGCACGTTCATGAGACGGCCGTTGAAGTCTCGGATTCGCTGCGCGACCACGGCGTACGCCCGCTCGAGCGTCTCGAGCGGCTCGGTCTCGTCAACGAGCGCCTCATTGCCGTTCACGCCGTGCATCTCAACGACGAAGACATCGATCGGCTCGCGCGTGCGGGCGCCTCGACGTGCCACTGCCCGTGCTCGAACCTCAAGCTCGCCAGCGGCTTCTCGCCCGTTGCCAAGCTCCTCTCGCGCGGCGTCAACGTCGGTATAGGCACCGACGGCGCAGCGAGCAACGACAAGCTCGACATGCTCGGCGAAACGCGTCTGGCAGCGATGCTCGCCAAAGCCGTCGCGGGCGACACAACAGTCGCAACCGTTTTCGACATGCTCGAAGCCGCTACGCTCGGCGGCGCACGCGCACTGCACTGGGACGACCGCATCGGTTCGCTCGAACCCGGCAAGGCGGCCGATCTCATCGCCGTCAACCTCGCGACGATCCAGTCCATTCCCGTGCAGGACCCGGCAGCACAGCTGCTTTACGCGGCAGGGCGTGAAAACATCACGCACACATGGGTCAACGGACGTCTTATTGCGATTAGGCAAGAAATCGTCGCTTACCACGATCTAAATGCGGTCGACCGCGCCAACTCGCTCGCCGGGAAATGGCAAAATAGACTCTGAACATGTGTCCTCTGCGACAGGCAAGAAACCCGTTTTTTCATCCCGTTGGCAAACGTTGCGGGAAAAACCTGTTCCGTGTGGCTGCAGAGGCGCTTACAATGTGGTTCTAAAAATTCGAGAAGGCGGAAGACTCGGCACCTTCGGAACCGATTCTTCCATTCCTTCTGTTTTCAGGCTTGGATGACCTTTCGGTGCTGTCTTCCTTAGGGCGCACAACAAAAAAATCGTCCATTCCCAGTTTTTTTGAGGAAAAAACACATGAAGACTTCCGCGAAGATTGGTGGCATCGTTGCCGCCGTGATGCTCGCCGTCTCCGGCGCCTCGTTCGCCGCCGAACAGGTGAATCCGTATGTCCACTCGAGCTCGGGCGACATCGTCAAGAACAGTACCGGCCTTTGCTGGCGCACCGGCTTCTGGACGCCCGCCCTTGCCGAAGCGCTCGGCGTGAACGGCGCCGGCTGCGCTTGTGACGCCGACATCCTCGACGCCGCAGCTTGCAAGGCTGTTGAGGAACCCGCTCCGGCCAAGGCCGCTGAAAAGGTGACCTTCTCCGCCGACATGCTCTTCAACTACAACCGTTCCGACCTGAAGGACGAAGGCAAGGCCGTTCTTGACGACCTCGTCTCCCGCATCGCCGGCGTTGATATCGAAGTCATTCTGTCGACGGGCTATGCCGACCGTATCGGTTCGGACAAGTTCAATGAACGTCTGTCGCAGAAGCGCGCCGAATCCGTCAAGGCCTACCTGGTCTCGAAGGGCGTCGACGCTCAGCTGATCCAGACGGAAGGCAAGGGCGAAGCTGACCCGGTCGTCAACTGCCCGGATCCCTCGCGTCAGGGCCAGATCAAGAACTTCCGCGAACTCGTCAACTGCCTCGCCCCCAACCGCCGCGCCGTGGTTGAAGTCGTCGGCACGCGTCCTGCGGAATAATCTGCATCTGCAGTTGGTTCGACCGCATCAGCCTCTCGGACCAGCATGCTAGCGACAAGCCCCTGCAAACTGCGGGGGCTTTCTTTTGGTCCGGGCACACTGAAGTCCGAAAAACAAAAGTCGCCCCATGATCAAATTCGTGCTTTTCGACCTCGACGGAACACTCGTCGACACGGCGCCGGATCTTGCGGCAGCAGCCAACAAGCTTCGAACCGACCGAGCGCTTGAACCGCTATCCTTCAACGCGTTGCGCCCGCTTACGGGCCGCGGCGCCACCACGCTCGTCAAAGCAGCCTTGGGCATTGCACCCGACGAAGCAAGCTTTCCAGCGCTTCGCGCCGAGTTTCTGCGCAACTACGAAGAGCGTGTTGCCGTCGATTCGAAGCCGTTTCCAGGGATCACGACCGTTCTTGAACACCTTCGCGATACAGGCGTTCGCACGGCGGTCGTCACCAACAAACAGACCGTCTACGCCAAAGAGATCCTGCGAACGCTCTCGCTGGATAATTACTTTGATGCGATTATCGGTAGCGACACCCCGGGCTCGGCTATGAAGCCCGCACCTGACGGCATACGACTCGCCATGGCTCAACTAGACGCCTCACAAAAAGAAACGCTCTATGTGGGCGATACGGCTAGCGATATCGAAGCGTCGTACCGTGCGGGCATTCGCTGCCTGCTCGCTCGTTGGGATTCGAGCGCGGCGGTGCTGCCCGTACCGGCAGAGGCGCAATACCTCGCTAAGGAACCAAGCGATGTGCTCTCGTTTTTGACGCTCTGAAAACAAGCACTCTAGGCGTCTAGGCGTGAGTCTCAGGTCTCTGAGCGTAAACCGCCACCCGTCTCACGCATTTTCTAGCGAGGAGGTCCCCACCAAATGTCATCTGTCGCGTCCGAATGCGCTATGATTGAACTCCTTGTTCAGGGGGTGTCTTGGCTTCGACGGGGACACGGACGCTGAATGGGGCATGCCGAGGTGCAGTCACCTCGTAAATCCGCTGCAAACAAACAAACGCCAACAACAAGCGTTTCGCTCTCGCCGCCTAATTGGCGAGATGCTGCACTGATTTGACTATGGGTCAGGTCGGGCGACCGACAGCAGCATCGTTTTACATAGCCTAGGTTCGGTAGCCGTCGTCGATGTCGAACCGAAACTTAGACGTCTAGTCTGTAACTGGCCCGTCGATTGGCAAAGCTGCAGGCGAAACTCAAATTAGTCGACTACGCATGTAGAACCATCGGAAAAAGGTTTCCGGACGCGGGTTCAACTCCCGCCACCTCCACCAAATTTCTGAAATCCCGAACTGCGAAAGTGGTTCGGGATTTTGTTTTGTGGGTCACAGGACTAGTCCACCCATCGGCTCGACTGCCATTCGCGGGCTTTTCAGTGCCTCTCTTGCGAAACACCTCTCTTTGCGCACGGCAAAAGACGTTTGCAATTTTGCTCGTCGCACGCAAGCGCAGGAACAATAATTGAAGAACATAAGAGAAAAAGCGCGCATTTGCGCTCATCGCACAGAGGGAACAGCATGGCTAACGGCCTTTTCAAATTCACTGCCGCTGCGGTTGTCGTCGGCACGGCCCTTTACGCCGGGATCGGCTACCTCGGTATCCCCTACGCAACAAGAACGGCACTCGATCAGCTCGTGAGCGCCAAACTCGGTCGGACCGCCACGCTCGAAGATGTCCGGTTCAATCCTTGGACATGGACCTATGAAATCAAGGGGCTTGACATTCCCAAGAAGTCAGGCGGCTCACTCGTGCATCTTGATCGACTCCTCGTGGATGCGTCCGCACAGACGATTCTGAAGTTTGCGCCTGTCCTTGACCAAATCGCCGTAGACGGTCTCAAGATCGATGCCGTTATGGACGATGCGCTCAAAGCCGACATCGCCGCACTCACGGGCTCTGGCGGCTCGACGGCCTCGACAGACGCGACTGCTAAGGCTACCTCGAGCGAAGGTTCTTCTGCGCTGCCCGGTTTCGCGCTCTATAACATTTCCGTCACGAACAGCTCGATCCGATATGCCGATGCCTCGCTCGGCATCGATCAGGCCGTCACGGATATCGCCTTGAGCCTGCCCTTCGTGAGTACGCTCGAAAGTTCCCGAGAAAGCCTCGTCACCCCCACCTTGTCGCTGAAGCTCAACGGCACCCCCATCGAGGCGACCGGTTCGACGAAACCCTTCGGCTCGTCGCTCGAAGCAATGCTCAACCTCAAGGTCACGGAACTCGATGTTGTTCCGCTCGCCAAACTTGCACCGATGTTGAGCAGTGAGAAACTGCACGTCGCAAGCGGCAAGCTCTCTTCGGATCTCAATCTCATCTTCCGGAATCCGACGGGCGGAGAACCCGCCAAGATGCTTCTTTCGGGCAGCACCACGCTTGACGGCGTCTCGATTGTTCAGGGGAGCGGCAAATCCGCCGCCGAACTTATCGGCTTCAAGACTGCGAGCGTCGCGCTCAAAGAAGTCAATTTTGTCTCGCAAAACGCGGCCGTGGATCTCGCTCAGCTCGACGGACTGCGTGTCAACCTGAGAAACGACAAGTCGGGGCTCAACGTCATCGAAGCAATCTCCACAACGACGGACTCGAGCAAGAACGGTACGGCTGGAACAGCGGCTTCCAACAGCGAGAGCACGGCGAACAATTCAAGCGGCTGGCAGTGGTCGCTTGCACAAGCCCAGCTTAAAAACGGCACGATCAATTGGCTTGACAACACCGTCAAACCTGCTGCCAAGCTCGCTGCCTCAAATATCAATGTCTCCGTGCACGGACTCGGTAGCGCCGAAGGCCAGAAGGCGACGCTCGACGCGTCGGTCAACTTGATCGGCGGACGCGTCACCGCCAAGGGCAATGTCGCAATCACACCCCTTGCGATCGATGCATCCGTGACGGGTTCAAAGCTTTCGACCAAGTCGCTTACCTCCTATATCAAGTCGGCAACGAACCTTGACATTGCCGCCCTCGCCGACTTCGGCATCAAACTCAAATACGCCGATAACGTTCAAACCGTTTCGGGCTCAGCGACGATCGCGGACATATCTGTCAAGGACGGCAAAAAGACCTTCCTGACAGCGAAAAAGGCTTCGGCATCGCTTTCGAGCATTGACCTTCTCAAGCAGAATGCCGACGTGTCAAGCGTAGCGGTTGACGGTCTTTCGGTTCACGCGGTCAACACAAAGCAGGGGTTCGACCTTGCGCAGCTCGGCCAAAAAAATGCGACGACAGGCAACGGGAAACCGAACGCAGGCAATGAGCAAAGCAAGGCTGCTGCCAAGGGCAGCGCCGGCGCCTCGTCGTCGAGCTGGCAGTGGAAGGTGGGATCGGCCACCCTTTCGAACAGCTCATTCACCCTTCGCGACGAAACGCTCAAGCCTGCCGCAAATCTCGCCCTTTCGCGCATCAACGCCACGGTCAAGAACCTGAGTTCGACACCGAAATCAACCGCCGTACTCGACGTCGCTCTCGGCGCAGCAAGCGGTACCGTAAACGCCGCTGGCAGCTTCGGTCTTTCGCCCTTGAGTGTCAATGTTGACCTTGAAGCCGCCAATCTTCAGCTCAAAGACGTCTCGCCGTTCCTGCGCGGCTATACGGGGCTCGGCGCCAAGAAGGGCGCTTTCGCCATGAGCGGCAAGCTCACGGTGAACGAAGAGAAGGAAAAGCCCATCATCGGCTGGAAGGGGAATATGTCGCTTGCCGATCTAGATCTCACGAATGCGAAGAACACGACCATCATGAGCTGGACGAAGGCTTCGCTTTCTGGGATGGAGGTCGCCACGACCGAGCCGCTTTACCTGGTTATCGCCAAGGCTGAAATCGAACAGCCCGCGAAGAAGCAGACTCAAGCCATTCGCGAAGTGGCTGGCATTGCCTCGATCATTTCCGCCATTCGCGGCAAAGAGGATACAGCCAAAAAAATCGACAAATACAGCGACAAGCTTGCCGGAACGATTCACCTCGAAAACATCCGCTATGAAAACGGGCAACTCTCAGCCGACGGCGTGAGCGCCTCGAGTATCGCGGGCATCATGCTCAAAAAGCTCTCGGATGCGATTCCCGACAGCAAACAGACCGAGCAATCGTCCGCACAGGGTGCGTCGAAAACAACGAGCAAAACGACCAACAAAAAGTAATCGAATGCTCGCACAGGGCGGCATCACTCGATGCCGCCCGAAAAAACGAAGCGCCCGCGTCTCAACGCAGAGACGATCGGGCGCTTTGCTTTCCGCTTGTTCCACTTCGACTAGAATCGGTCGGCTTAAAAAACAGAAAAGCCCACAACTCATCACCTCGAAGGCTTAAGCGTGGGCTTCAACTGCTTGAATTCTGGTGGTGCCGGAGAAGAGATTTGAACTCCCGACCTTCGCATTACGAATGCGCTGCTCTACCAGCTGAGCTACTCCGGCACATCTGAACTAGCTTCGCTCTTTCGCTTTCGCGTTTCGCGTTGCGCGTTTCAGAGGAGTTGAATTATGACGACTTATTAAAAAAATGGCAAGTTGATTTACAAATTATTACTTTTGCTACTCAAATTGAATTTAACCGGCCGACTGCCTCGGACGCTTCGCCCTTGCTCTAGAATGTTTTTCCTGACTTTTCTTCCGTCCAACCATGTCGACGATCAGTTCGCCCACACAGATGCCGCACTTTGAAGCTTCTCTTCCGACCCCGGACGACACGGATCGCCTTGGGGCTGCCGCTGCGGAGGCGCTCCTTGCCTCACGCGACTCAATCGTCGAACACGGTTTCGCCCTTCGACTCGAAGGGAATTTGGGCGCAGGGAAAACCTCTTTCATGCGTGCACTCCTTCGCACGCTCGGCTGGCAGGGCGCCGTGAAGAGCCCTACCTTTACGCTGCTGGAAACCTACGAGGTGGCCGGCGTCGCCGTCAACCACTTTGACTTCTATCGCTTTGAAGAGCCGACAGAATTCGAAGACGCAGGTTTTCGCGACATGTACTGTGCAGGCGCGTTTTGCGCCTCTGAGTGGAGCGAACGCGCGCTGCCCTATCTGCCTGCGGCCGACCTCGTCGTGTCGCTCGTCCAGGAGGGGCTCGGTAGACGCGTGTGCATTGACGCCGAAACACCGTCCGGCGCCGCTTTTTTAGCATTGATGAGTGCCCAATGGAACGCCGCCGCCTGTTAGCCGCATTGGGCAGCACACTGCTCTTCTCTTTTGCCCCCATAGACATTGCCTACGGCGCCAAGATGGTGGCGGTCCGCATGTGGCCGGCAGAAGAGTACACGCGCGTCACGATTGAAACGGACGTTGCACTCAAGTTCAAACACTTTTTTGTGCGCTCTGCCAAGCCCCTTCGCCTTGTAATCGACATCGAAGGGCTTGAGCTTACCGAGCAGATCAAAAAGCAGATTGCCGCCGTCAACCCGGACGATCCGTACATTGCCGCCATGCGAATCGGGCAGTTCAAGCCCGGCATTCTGCGTCTCGTGATGGATCTCAAGACAGACGTCAATCCGGAAGTTTTTTCGCTTAAACCCTTTGCCAACTACCAGCACCGACTGGTTTTCGACATCTACCCGAAACACCCGACCGATGCAGTGAGCCGCATTCTCGCGGGGATGGATACGGATGAGGATGCATCGGACGACACCGGAGGCGACCCGCTTGCGAGCATCCTTGCCGACCTTGCAGCGGGCCGTGGCGCCTCTTCGAGCGGCTCGGCAAACGGTGAGAAACCGACGAAAGAACCCGCCAAGCCTGCCGAGCAGCCCGCACGCAAGCGCGACAAGCGAATCGTCATCGTCGTTGACCCCGGACACGGGGGCGAAGACCCTGGCGCGATCGGTCGTCGAAAAACGATGGAAAAAACGGTCGTCCTGCAGATCGCACGACGTCTTGCCAAGCTTATTGACGCCGAGCCGAACATGAAAGCGGTTCTCACGAGAAACTCGGACCACTTCGTCAGTCTCGGCGGACGCGTTGCCATTGCACGCAAGGTGCGCGCGCACCTGCTTGTGAGCATTCACGCCGACGCCTGGGTAAAGTCGAGTGCCCGAGGCTCGAGCGTCTTTGCGCTCAGTCAGCGAGGTGCCTCTTCTTCAGCTGCGCGCTGGCTGGCCAAAAGTCAGAACGAGTCCGACCTGATCGGCGGGGTCAACATTGCCTCGGTCGACAAAACAGTCGCAAGCGTTCTCGTCGACATGACGTCGAGCTGGACGATCGGCTACAGCCTCGCGCTCGGAGGCGCCGTGCTGCGTGAACTTAAGGGCATCAATCGCCTGCACAAAAATCACGTCGAGCAGGCGGGCTTTGCCGTGCTCAAGGGACAGGGGATCCCCTCCATTCTCATCGAAACCGCCTTCATCTCGAACCCTCAGGAAGAAAAACTTCTTCGCAACGCCTCGCACCAGCAAAAGCTCGCACGCGCCATTCTCACAGGTATCAAAAAGCAGCTTGCCGCAGATTCGACGCTGTTGCGCAGCTGACAAATACTTGCCGAATGCAACGAGCGCGCTTGTCTGCAATGCACTGAAGCAAAGTGGGTGCTTCTCGGCCCGCAAAACCTTTACAATCTTGAGCCAATCCCATCAGGCATGCGGCACGCTCACTAAAGAGCTTGCCGCGTGGGCCTTTTTCTCTTACGGAGTTCATACTCATGGCTCTTGTTTCCATGCGTCAGCTGCTCGACCATGCGGCTGAAAACGGCTACGGCATTCCCGCCTTCAACGTCAACAATCTCGAACAGGTTCAGGCCATCATGGCCGCGGCCAGCGAGGTCGGTGCCCCCGTCATCATGCAGGCCTCCGCAGGCGCTCGCAAATACGCCGGCGAAGCTTTCCTTCGCCGCCTGATTGAAGCCGCCATTGAAGCCTACCCCGACGTGCCCGTATGCATGCACCAGGACCATGGCCAGAGCCCGGCTGTCTGCCAGGGCGCTATCCGCTCGGGCTTCTCCTCTGTCATGATGGACGGCTCGCTCATGAGCGACGGAAAGACAATTGCGACCTACGAATACAACGTCGACGTCACCCGCCGCGTCGTTGAAATGGCGCACTGCATCGGCGTGTCCGTCGAAGGCGAACTCGGCTGCCTCGGCTCGCTCGAAACCATGCGCGGAGATAAAGAAGACGGTCACGGCACGGATGCCAAGATGACCCGCGAGCAGCTCCTCACGGACCCGGATCAGGCTGCCGACTTCGTTCGCGAAACGCAGATTGACGCGCTCGCCATCGCGATCGGCACCTCGCACGGCGCCTACAAGTTCACGCGCCGCCCGACCGGCGAAATTCTTTCGATCGACCGCGTCAAGGAAATCCACGCTCGTCTGCCGAACACGCACCTCGTGATGCACGGCTCCTCGTCCGTGCCGCAGGAATATCTTGCTGAAATCCGCGAATTCGGCGGTCAGATGCGCGAAACGTACGGCGTACCCGTCGAAGAAATCCAGAAGGCGATCCAGCACGGTGTACGCAAGGTGAACATCGACACCGACATCCGACTTGCGATGACGGCTGCTGTTCGCCGCCACCTCGTCGAAAATCCCTCCGGCTTCGATCCGCGCGCCTACCTCAAGGCTGCGCGCGCTGCCGCGATGGCACTCTGCAAGCAGCGCTACCTCGAATTCGGCTGCGAAGGCCAGGGCGCGAAGATCAAGCCGATCGCGCTTGACAAGATCGCGGCCAAATATGCCGACGGTTCGCTTCGTCAGAACGTCCTTTGATGGCGCTTTGATGCGGTAACGCGACAATGATGATTTGGGCGCGTGCGGCGACATGAAGCCGCACGCGCTTTTTCAATCCGCATCCGTCCACATTACCCGGAAAAACTCTTCATGACCGAACCGAAATCCGCAGAATCGCTCAAGGGCAAGCAGGGACTTGTCCGACTCATCAACGCAACGCGTTATTCGCTCCAAGGCATTCAGGCAGGGATCAAGCACGAAGCCGCCTTCCGAGAGGAGCTGATTTTGGCGATCGTCCTGATTCCGGTAGCACTTCTGTTACCCGTCTCAACGCTGGAGAAGATCGTCCTCATCGAATGCACGCTGCTCGTGCCTTTCGCGGAAATCATCAACTCGGCCATTGAAGCCTGCGTCGACCGCTTCGGCAACGAGATTCATCCGCTTGCCGGCCGTGCCAAAGACATGGGCAGCGCGGGCGTCTTTTTTGCGCTCATCATTGCCGCCATCGCCTGGCTTGGCATTGCTGGTCCCGTCGTTTGGTCGTACTTTTCTTGATCGGCGGCGCGCCTCGTCACTCAAGGCGCCGCCGTACTCGATGCCGCTGCTTCGGGCTCGACTAAAATCTCCACATCTCCCGTTTTTCTCTACTTCGCCATTCCCAGGAGGGTTAGACATGGCCGGTCTTTCCAAGACTCACATTCCGTCGCTCGAGCAGATCTACAGCGGCAAAGTCCGCGACGTTTTTGCCGTGGGCGACGACAAGCTCCTTCTCGTTGCCACCGACCGCATTTCGGCTTTCGACGTTATTCTCGGTGACCCCATTCCCGGCAAGGGCAAGGTGCTCACGGCGCTCACGAACTTCTGGTTTGAAAAGCTCAAGGACGTGATTCCGAACCACCTGACCGGCATTGCCCCCGAATCCGTCGTCAAGCCCGAAGAAATCGACCAGGTGAGCGGTCGTGCCGTCGTCTCGAAGCGCCTCAAGCCGATCCTCGTCGAATGCGTTGCTCGCGGCTACATCATCGGCGGCGGCTGGAAGGACTATTGCGCCACGGGCTCGGTCTGCGGCGTGAAGCTACCCGCCGGACTGCGTCAAGCTGAAAAGCTCCCCGAGCCGATCTTTACGCCTGCCGCAAAGGCCGAGGTCGGCACGCATGACGAAAATATCTCGTTCGAGCGCGTCGTCGAGCTCTACGGCGAGCGCATCGCCACGATCATTCGCGACACGACGCTCAAGCTCTACAAGGAAGCGGCCGACTACGCGCTCACGAAGGGCATCATCATCGCCGACACGAAGTTCGAATTCGGCATGGATGACGAAGGCAACGTCTACCTCATGGACGAAGTGCTGACGCCCGACTCGAGCCGCTTCTGGCCTGCCGATGACTACGAGGTCGGCACCTCGCCCAAGAGCTTCGACAAGCAGTTCATCCGCGACTGGCTCGAATCGCAGCCCTGGGACAAGACCCCGCCCGCGCCGAAGGTTCCCGAAGACATCATCGAAAAGACCGCCGATAAGTACCGTGAGGCCCTTCGTCGCCTGACGGGCACCGACATCGAACCGTAAGCGTTCGCATCCGCGCCTTTTCCCGTGCGGGCGGGATTCGCCCGCTACCTCCGTTCAGTCATGAGCGCCCGAGGCTCGCATTGCGCGACCTCGGGCGCCCTTACCACAAGCAAAAGCAAAGAAGCTCAGGATTACAACATGCAGGCAGATCACCCCGTCATTGGTATCGTCATGGGCAGCAACTCCGACTGGGAAGTCATGCAGAACGCCGCTCGTATGCTCAAGGATTTCGGCGTCGCGTTCGAAGCGCGCGTTGTGAGCGCGCACCGCATGCCCGACGAAATGTTCGAGTATGCCGAAACGGCCGCGCAGCGCGGCATTAAGGCCATCATCGCAGGCGCGGGCGGCGCAGCACACTTGCCGGGCATGCTCGCCGCCAAGTGCATCGTGCCCGTTCTTGGCGTTCCCGTTCCCTCGAAGTACCTGCGCGGCGTCGACAGTCTGCATTCGATCGTTCAGATGCCTAAGGGCGTACCCGTCGCCACGTTTGCCATCGGCGAAGCGGGCGCCGCCAACGCCGCGCTCTTTGCGCTTCAGATGCTTGCCGTTGAAGACAAGGAAATCGCGCGCAAGCTCGCCGACTTCCGTTTCGCGCAGAATGCCAAGGCCCGCGCAATGACGCTCCCTGTTGACGAACTTTGAAATCGAACGATCTTTTCACGACCGACGAATCGGCCGCAGGCGGCGCCTGCCGTTGCGGCCCCCGCTTGAAGAAAGATGAATAACGAAGTGTTGCTGCCCGGCGAGACGCTGGGCCTTTTGGGCGGCGGACAGCTCGGGCGCATGTTTGCGCAGGCTGCCGCCACCATGGGTTATCACGTCGCCGTACTCGAACCCGGTGAAAATGCTCCCGCAGCCGAAGTGTCGCTCAAGCACATTCGCGCCGCCTATGACTGCACCGAGGGCATTCAGGAACTCGCCTCGCACGTTCGCACCGTAACAACGGAATTTGAAAACGTGCCCGCCGACACCCTGAAGCGCTTGGCCGAGCTCGGCGTGCGCACGACGCCTTCGGCTTCGGCGGTGAGCGCGGCACAGGACCGCAACGTCGAAAAAGCCTTCATCGAAAAGGCGGGCGTGCCGACCGCACCGCACGCGGCCGTCCGCAGCGAAGCCGATGTCGAGGCACTCGACTCGTCGCTTTTCCCCGGCATTCTGAAGACTGCTCGACTTGGCTACGACGGCAAAGGCCAGGCGCGCGTCCGAACGCGTGAAGAAGCGCTCGAAGCTTTCCGCGGTTTCGGCGGCGTCGAGTGCGTACTCGAGAAAATGCTCGACCTCAAGCTTGAAGTCTCCGTCATCGTCTGCCGCGATGCGGCCGGTGACTCGGTTGTCTTCCCCGTCGCAGAAAACCACCATAAAAACGGCATTCTCGCCTATACGGTGCTGCCCGCGCGAATTGACGAAAAGACTGCGGCAGAAGCGCAGGAACACGCAAAGCGCATTGCCCAGGCGCTTGACTACGTGGGAGTTCTCTGCGTCGAGCTTTTCATTCTCGGCGACGGCCGCATTCTCGCCAATGAAATCGCGCCGCGTCCGCACAATTCGGGACATGCAACGATTGAAGCGTGCGTAAGCAGCCAATACGAAGAACAGGTCCGCATTGCTGCGGGTCTGCCGCTCGGCGACACGACATTGCGCTCACCCGCCGTGATGCTCAACCTCCTCGGCGACCTCTGGTACGACGCCGCAGGCAATGTCCGCGAACCCGACTGGACGAAGCTGCTCGCGCTGCCCGGCGCGAAGCTGCACCTTTACGGCAAGGCGCAGCCGCGCCGCGCCCGCAAGATGGGGCACGCCACGTTCGTAGCCGAAACCCAGAGCGAAGCACTCGCGCATGCGCGCGCAGCTGCCGAGCACCTCGGCCTCACCTTCGCAGACGAACTTAAGGTAGCCGCCCGATGACCCCGGAAATTGATGTCGCAGCCATCAACGCTGCCGTTGAAGTGCTCGAACGCGGCGGCCTTGTTGCCATGCCGACCGAAACGGTCTACGGACTCGCTGCCGACGCGGACAACGAAGCGGCCGTGCTCTCGAGCTATCAAGCAAAGGGGCGACCGCTCAATCACCCGCTCATCGTTCACGTCTGCGGTCCGGAAGCACTCGATCATTGGGCGCAGGAGATCCCCGAATCGGCCCGCATGCTGACTGCGAAGTACTGGCCCGGTCCGCTTACGCTTGTTTTGAAGAAAAAGCCCCGCTGCGGCCTCTTTGTGACGGGCGGGCAGGACACGGTCGCGCTTCGTTGTCCCTCGCACCCTTGGGCGCACGCACTTCTTACGAAGTTCGCCGGACCGACCTACCGCGGCGTTACGGCACCCTCAGCCAACACGTTCGGCCGCATCAGTCCGTCTTGTGCGGCACACGTTGCCGAAGATCTCGGCCTTAAACCCGAAGGCAAGCTCGACCTGATTCTCGATGGCGGCACGTGCGAATTCGGGATCGAGTCGACAATGCTCGATCTCTCGACCGGCAAACCCCGCCTGCTTCGTCACGGCGTCATTTCGCGCGCCGAGCTCGAGGCTGCGCTCGGTGTACCTGTGCCCGATGCCGGCAGCGACGCACCGCGTGCGTCCGGACGCCTCAAGAGCCACTACGCACCGCGCACGAAGCTCGAGCTCGTTGACGCTGACGAGATGCTCGAACGCGCAAAAGCGCTCAAATGCGCGGGCGACACCGTTGCCGTCATGGCTGGCAAACCCGTGCTCGAGCGTCTTGCTGCCGCGGACATCGTTCCCGTGCTCTCGATCGAATCGCCTGCCGATGTAAAGGCTTACGGCGCGCTTCTTTACGATGCGCTGCACCGGCTCGACCATGCGGGCGCCAAGCGCATTCTGATCGAAAGGCCGGCCGCCGATCCGGCTTGGGCGGCGGTAGCGGACCGTCTCGGCCGCGCCGCAGCCTAATCACGCCCCGGAGCGTATCGCTATAAGCCTCAACTTTCCTCGACAAGAATCATGATCGTTATTTACGGCATTCCTTCCTGCGGCTCGGTTAAGAAAGCGCTTTTTTGGGCAAAATCCCACGCGATTGCGCACGAATTCCGCAATTTCAGAACCGAACCGATCGATGCGGCAACGCTGCACGATTGGGTTGAACGCGTCGGTCTTGACGTGCTCTGCAACAAGAAGGGGCTCTTCTGGCGAAAGCTCGATGCGGCGCAGCGCGAAGCGCTTGCCGCCGATCCCGCTGCGCTCGAAGCGTTCATGCTCGAGAACCCCGTTCTCATCAAGCGTCCCGTGATCGTCTATCCGGATGGAACGATCACGGCAGGCGTCGTCGAGCCGCAGTGGCCCGCCCGCTGCTGAGGCAAGGCATGTCCGAACTTCGGTCACCAATCGGCATTCTCGACTCAGGCTTCGGCGGCCTGTCCGTCGCACTGGCCGTGCGTGCGGCAATGCCGGCGGAGGACCTCGTTTTCGCTGCCGACTGTGCGTTTGCACCGTGGGGAGACCGCGGTGCCGACTTCATCGATCAACGCGTGCATGCAATCGTCGACTTTCTGCGGTCAGAACGGATCAAGGCGCTCGTCCTAGCCTGCAACACCGCAACGGCCGTAAGCATCGACACGTTACGCACCGAGCTCTCCATCCCCGTTGTCGGGATCGAACCGGCAGTGTTCCCTGGTGTGCGAGAAACCGAAACGGGCGTTGTCGGTACGCTCGCCACAGTGAGAACGATCGCTAGCGAACGCTACCGGCATCTCTCGGCCAATGCACTCGCTTGGGCAAAAGAAAACCGGCCGATGCCTGTTTCGATTCTGGACTGTCCGTGCCCTGGGCTTATGGAATGCGTCGAACGCGGCGAATTTAAGAGCGCCCACACGCTCACGCTCCTGGAGCACTACATCGCGCCGCTTCTTGCAAAAGGAACCGACCGCCTTGTGCTCGGCTGCACTCACTATCCGTTCCTCCATGAGGCAATCGAAGCAATTATTCGAAAGCTTGCCCCAGAAAAACGAGTCGAACTCATCGACCCAGCGCCAGCCGTCGCCAAGCAGCTCGCCCGAACGCTCGCCACTCGAAAACTTTGCGCTCCCTCGGAGACAGCTGGCAACGTGCGTTTTTACGCAACGGGCGCAAATGCCGCCCGCGAAGCGGTGCTCAACGCGCTTTGGCAACAGAACGCCCAACTTGAAGCGCTCCAATAGACTTTCGCGTACGTAGGGCTATCGCTCGGTGCAGCAGCCGAACATAACAAGAGGCGCGTCGCTCGACGCGCCTCTTGTTGCTTCTTTTTGCCGCAAAGGCTTTGCCGACGCCAAAATGCTTACCGATTAGGCACGCAGCTGCAGCGGCTTAACGGTCGCATCGGCGAGATAAGGTTCGAGCGCCTCGCGCAACTTCGCAGGCATCGCCGCCTTCACGAGTCGGTCGTTTTCATCGGCTGTCACGCAAACACAGGTTTCCGTGCATTGCAGTCGGAGCTCGTCACCCGCGTGAATCGTGAACGCAAACCGAATCGACGTTTCGCCGAGCTTTTCGATCCAAACGCGCGCCGTGCATTCGTCACCCACGCGGCTCGGCGCGGCAAAATCGCAGCGAACGCCGGCGACGGGAAAGCCGAGGCCGTATTTCTTTACTTCAATGAAGCCGACACCGGCCACATCTCTGTAAAAGTCTTCCATCAGTTGATTGAGGATGATGAAATACTGCGGGTGATAGACAATCCCGGCGGGATCGCAGTGTCCGAATCGGATGCGAATGTTTTGTTCGTAAATTTTCATTTTTATATCAGTCAGGAATGGTCGGACGAGCGGCTGTGGGAGCGTCAAGTGTCCGCAGCACGGCCCGAACCGGCGACGCTTCGGCGCCCGGCCAATTCATCGGAAGTGCCATGAGCTCGTAAAAGCCAGAATCGACGCCACAAAGATTGAGATTTTCCAATATCGGGACGCCGTAGGAAAGTGCCGCCCGGTGCGCGGGCAGCGCTTCACTTTCGACAGGATCGATGCTCGGCACATCGACACCAATGAGGCGAACGCCTGCAGCGACAAGACGGCGCACCGAATCCGGGTCGATGGTACGGAATCGCCCGCTCCAGCCTTCCGGCAAACGTGAGCGCGTCTTGATAAGCAGTCGCTCGCAGCAAACGCGCGTGCACGCCGCATCCTCGAAAAAGTCCGCTGGGAGCTCCTCAAAACGTATGGGGACCTTCCAAGAAGCGATGCTTGTACTCAGATCGGCCGTAAAGCAAGTGCCCACAAAACATTCGAGCGGCAGCGAAGCGATATCGTCGCCCTCTGCAAAGACATGCAGCGGCGCATCAACGTGCGCACCGTTGTGCACGGAGCTTGTAACAACGGACACGCTCACCGTCCCCTCAGGCGATGCACTCCGCTCGGCTCGAAGGGAAAAAGGTTCGTCCCCGGGAAATGTAGGCGAAGCTGCCGACATCGGCGGAGAAATATCGATGAGACGTATCATTTTTCACCAGGTCCATCGAGGCGCGCCGCACGTGCTCTCAACCGCTCGAGCTCGTGCGTCGCGTCAGCATGCCGTTTGTAGATCAAAGGAGTTTGCCATGACGCGTCCGGAATTTGCGCAACAAATTGCATCCCGCCGTTCGACTTCGCCAAAGCATTTGCTCGAACCGGCCCCCTCGGCCGAGGTACTTGAAGCTGCGGCAGCCGCGGCCTTCGCTGCGCCCTCGCATTTTTCTGTTTTCCCCGTTCGCTTTGTCATCATCGAAAACCGCGAGCGCCTAGCGCATCTCTTCGAAGCGGAGCTGCCTGCGGATGCCGACGCCGAAAAACATGCCAAAGCGGCTGGCAAGGCCAAGAAAGGTCCCATGCAAATTGCGGTCGTGATTGCGGAAAATCCGAACGACACACCACGCGAACGTATGGAGCGATCCATGACGGCGGGCGCAGCGCTTGCGAATTTCCTCAACGTGCTCCATAAAGCAGGCTTCGGCGGCAAGACGGTCTCGGGGCGCGCCTTCCGAGCGCCCGACGGTCTCTACGACCCCGAAAAAGAGACGCTCGCCGCTTTCATCATTTGCGGCACGCCCGACGAAGAGGCGCGATGCGCTTTTGCTCAGCTGCGCGAAACTTCCAAGACGTTCTTCAGCCGCTGGTAGCGGCGAGTCCGCGAACGACAAGGTCTGCGACCGCCGCCATCGTTTTAGGTGCACACCCTTCGGCCTTGTTGTTCGCCACCATGAAGGCCTCGACACGGCTACGTGCCGCGCGAACGAGCACGCCCGCGAGAAGTGCGCGCGTGACGGGGTCTGCAGCGTGAATAACGTCGAACGGATGCCAGTCACGCTTGGCCGTATCGTAGAAGCGGTGCGCAGCGAGCGACCAACGAATGATGACGGTGCCCGAAAACCGCCAGTCGGGATCGAAGACGTCGTTGTCAATGTCCTTCGCACTCGCGCGAACCCCCGTTTCGTAGTACCGCAGCGCATCGATCTGTCGGCGCACGCCCGGCATTGCCGGATGGAGCCCGAGCACGGGGCGGATCCCGTATTCCTTCATGACATTCATCATGCGCGGCGTCAGGAGCTCGTAGTTGCGAAATTCGGCTGCAAGCGTATACCCCGCGATGTTCGCCTCCCGCAGTCCCTTGAAGTACGCACCGATGCGCTCAACAAGCGCTTGGCGCGAAACGACATCCCGAAGCACAGCGTGCGGAAAAGGTGAAAACTGAAAAACGAGCGGCCCCGCCTTGTCTCCCAAACCTGCTTGAACAGGCGCAAGGAAATTCCGCTGCGCAAGCGTCACGTTGAGATAGTTCGGATTCTCTGCATGCGGACGGCCGTTTTCGTAGCGCAGATAGGGGTCCGTCGTCTCTCGCGGCGCCTTCACGAGAAAACGGAAATTCTGCGGCACCTGTTCGGCAAACGCAGCGAACGCCCCCGCGTCGAGCGGTCGGTAGAAATTCCGGTCAAGACCGACCGTTTTGAAGATCGGATATTGCGCGTAAGCACGCAAGCCAAGCGACGCAAGCGCTTTTGAGCCGCTGCTTCGCCCGTAAACGATTCCTCGCCATCCAGGAAAGTTCCAACTTGATGCGCCAAGCCGCACGGTCAGTGGCAAACGCTCGGCAATTTCAATAAGATGCGGATCCTTCTGCATCGGCACCGGCAACGCCGATTCGTTCGGCGAATTGTCAAACAGCGTTTCAACCGCTTTGGTCTGCATCTGCATTTCTCGTGAATTCGATACCACTTTCACGATACCAGCGCTTCCAGATCGGGAAGCACCGCCAGGACCGACATCTGCACCCAACTGGCCCCAAATACGCCGATACATCCCCGAACACCGAGACAAACTGCCCATATCGGCCGCGAAAGCCCTCTGCTAAACTCGATTGAAATGGTTGCAGAAAACTACCGCTCCGATAACACGGCAACCGACATAACAGAGTCCTTATGACCCCTTACATCCCGCTGGTTCACCCCGTCCTCCAAGACCGTCAGGGCACTTTGCCCGGACCTGTCTGGGTGGTTGACGACGATGACGTGCGCGATTCGATCGCGTTTGCTCTGCAGACGCGCTTCAATGTCGTCATGCACCCGTCGAGCGACCAACTTCTGAGCCGCGCCGAGCTCTCGCAGCCCGGGTGCATCATCATTGACATGCATGCTCGCGGCATGAACGGCTTGGATTTTCTGCACTATCTCAATGTGCAGCGAAGCCCTGCTTCCGTTATTTTCCTGTCATCGCACGCCACGGTTCGTACGGCGGTTGCGCTCATTGAAGCTGGCGCGGCCGGCTTCTTCGAAAAACCCGTCGACCCGGATCAACTTGCGCCGGCCGTTGAGAAGGCGCTTCAGCTCGCGCGCCGCAAAGATTGGAAGTTGCAGCTTAAGGAGCTCGTCGAAGTGCTCTCGCACCGCGAGCGACAAATCTTCGAATTTGTCAGCCAGGGCCTCAAAAACAATGAGATTGCCGAAAAGCTCTTCCTTTCGCAGCGCACGGTAGAAGTGCATCGCGCCCATATCACGCGCAAGATCGGCCAAGCCGCACCCACGCGCATTCTCTATGAGTTGAGCCTCGCCAACGACGACGGCATCTTCCCAATTCCGCCCAAGAAGCGCGCCAAAGAAGACTGAAACGTACAAAGTCCCGTATGAACGCCCATTCGGGCGTGCTCTAAGTCGTAGCCTTAGAGGTTAGGTCCCAAACTCCCGGATAACTGATCCCTAGAGTCGGTTATCGAAGAGTACGAGGCGGGTTCGCCAAACCAAGCAGCGCGAGCATATCGCGCTGCTTTTTTGTCAACGTACGAACAACCCAGGCATTGCCGTCTCTGCGGCGTTCCGCGCGAATTTTTCGCAGAATCGTCATCAGCACATCCAGGGAATTCTTCGGGATTTTTACGTCCGAACCGGCAGCGTTCCGTTTCGCCCGCTGAAGCATCATCAGCCGCAGCGAGGCGGCAATCGTGCAGACAAGAAGCCTGCCCAAGTACGTTTTCCCCGTACAGCGCATGCGTGCTCCGTCCACCCAATTTTTAAACTGATTGAAGATGCGTGCTCCGTCCACCCAATTTTTAAACTGATTGAAGTCCTGTTCGACGACGTCGCGCATGCGGTAGGTCTTGAGTGCTGCAAACGGATTGGGCTCCACATTGCTTCGAATGACGAAACGGCCTTCGTAGCGAACGGTCTTGCTTATGGCGTCGTCATCGCGCAGCCACGCGGTCTTGCCGGCAGCGTCCTGATGCTCCTTGAGAAAAGGCCTGCAGGCGCTCCACAACTCCGGCGAGACGCTTCGTCTTTCCTTCTTGGCCTTCAGGACCTCTTCGACTTTCCGGACGATATCGGCCATCGCAGCCTCATCCTCGCCGGGGTAGCGATAGAGGTGGACAAACACTTTCTGAGTGACTTGCCCGCTATCCGTGTCCTGCTTCCAGGGCTCCTCGTACGTTCTGGCATAAACGCCGCACTCGGCGTCATAGAACGCGACATTGCGAAGCGACTCGCTGTACGCGTCAAACTTGTCTCTGATCGCACCTTCGACAAGGCGCACGCCCTGAACGAACTTGATCTCCTGATTGATGAGCTTCTGCACATTGAGCAGAGAACTGTATCCGCGGTCGTGAACCAGCACGACGTTGTCGAGTTCGAGCTTGGCCGCCTGCATGCGGTAGAGGATCGTTTTCAGCGCGGTTACGTCATTGACGGACCCCTCATAGGCATGGGCGAAAACGATTTCTCCGTCAGCCTGGTCGCAGACGAAGGTGTAGTTGATTTGTTTGAGATCGGGATCTCGTTTGGCGTGACCGTACTTGGCGACGGGAATCGTCTCCGAATAGGTCGAGATCGACGTGTTGTCCAAAGCGTAGGTCAGGTGCGTGCCCTTAGTGTTTTGCAGCTTTGCGACGTGTCTGCGCTGGAAGAAATCCTCGAAGCGCTTCTCATCGACCTTGTCGAGCAGTTCACTGATTCGCTGATCTCCCAACGGCTTCGTGTGCTTGAGATAGACGCCGCAGTTCCACTCGCGATAGGCGGCCATGCTTGAGGAAGTATCAAGCTTGTAAATCGCCAGGTGAAGAAGATCTCGCGCATCCTCGCGGCCAAAAACGTCGGCCAGCGAGCCGTAAAGACCGCTGGATTCCGCCAGGGTTTCGGCTGCCCAGGTGACACCGATGTGAAGCATGTCGTCACGTTCGACATCTTCCGGGTTGGCCTTGGGACCGAGCGAATCGGGAAAGTCGCCCTTATACGTCGCCTCATCGACCAAGCGCTTGTCTGCGCTGAAATAAAGCGGGATCCCGGCATATTGCGGGAACGCCTTCAGAAAGCCTTCGCTCGGCTTGACGCGTCCGTCGTCGTAGAGCCGACCGACATAGCGCTTAGCGCTGCGGCGGGTGATTTTTCGGACCGGATCCCACTTCGTTTGATAGGCCTTGATGTAGGTGAGACCGTTGGCATTGGTTTCCGCCGTGAAGTACCAATTCTGCTGTCCGTTGCTCATTTGTGATCCCTTTTCTTTAGATAGGGATCTGTTTAGCAGAAAATTAAAAAGTGCCTGAGTTTCGTTTTAAGAAAATCAGGCACTTGATCTGAAATTTAAGACCGAATTGACCGAAGTCAACGATATCAGTGATCAGCTAACCGGGAGTTTGGGTCTGCTCGATGAGCGGAAAGCGGCTTTTTGTTTGAGTGATAGCTCAGCGGTCAGCGGACGGGGCAGTCGCCATGAAACCGATGGATCGGCACGAGCGGATGCTTCGGACCGTGCCCGCGGCGAGACATCTCGTACTGCTCGAGGACGTATTTCTGTTCAGCCGAAAGCGACTGCACAAGTTGGGCGCGCGCACTGGCTACACGCTTGAGTGCCGCGGCACGAACCTCCGCGCGTTCGGCACGTCGCTCGAGGCGTTCCTGCATATCGACGGGTGGCTCGGCCTTCGGTGCGGGCCCAGAACGGAACGCGTCGCGTGCGTCAACGTAAGCCTGCCAGAGCGGCTGCTGCGCCTCGGTGAGCGTCAGAATCTTGCCCATGGCTTCGTAACTCGGCATGCCGCGCATACGATGGTGCGGCATCGGTGCGGGAGCGCGCTCCTGCGAGCTGTAGCAACCGCGTTCACCGGGCATCGGCGGCGTCTGATCGTTCCCCTGCCACGGGGCGGCCATAGCGATGCTTCCGACGGCGAGCGCGCCGACAGCTGCGAGCGAGGCAATGATTTGCTGGGACTTGCTCATGACGTACTCCTCTTCATTCGAAAAACAGTCGGGAAAGGTCGTCTTCCCTTGTTGAGAAGTACTCTATCGAAAGCAAAATTAGCTTCGCCTAAGCCGCTGTTACGGGAAATTGCAGGCAAATAAAAACGCGCGGACGCCTTCTGGGTACGCCCGCGCGCTGTTTTCGGGATTTTTGGTCATCGGTGAGCAGTTACGCTTCCAACCATCCCGACGACAAATCTTTACGTTTGTTAAGGGTTTCCTAGCATTCGGACGGAAATCCGCCCTCAGGAGAAGCCGTCTCCCGTCCGAGATGCTGCTCGCTCTACTCAGTGTTCGAACGCCTTCTTCGGATCAATCACGAGTGCGCGATAGCCCATCGTATTGCGAAGACGCATTTCAACGGCCGGCTCGGATTCACCATAACGGAACTCGGTGAGCACCGGGTTGATACCGTCCTTGCCCGTCACGCCGATCGAGGCCCAGTAAACCAAGACGGAGTTCTTGTCCTTCTGGTACTCAACAGAACTCGTGATGGCGCTGTAGAGCTCGTTGCCGCGCTCCTTGCCGTAGTCCCAAACCTGCTGAACAGTCATGTTCTTTTGGTCGATCTTGTAGATGACGGCACGCGAATACTTCTCTTCGGGTTTGGCGGGCTGCGTAAAGGCGCGGCCGTCACCGTTGTCGAAGACCGAAAGGTACAGGATATCGCCCTTACTGAGCTCATCGATCTTCCAGCCCGTGTGCTGCGTCCAGGTCCAGTCGAAATCGCCTTCGCACTTGCCCAGACGGCACTTGAGCGGCTTGCCGTCTTTGTCGATCGGCGTCAGGATCTTGTCGCGGTAGCGATCGGCCCAGCCGTTCGGAGCCGAGAGGATCCACTTCACTTCCTTGTCGCGCCCGATCTTGATGACCGAAGACTGATGACGCGAGGAAATGATGATCGAATCGTCAGCTTCATCGTGGTCGACCGAGTTGACGTGCGCCCAATTGCGGCCGGCACCCGTACCCGTAATGTCGCCGAAAGCGTGCTGCGCTTCGAGCTTGGCGATTTGCTCGGCCGTCAGCGTCTTGCCGACCTGATTGACGTCGATGTTGAGGCAAACGGCGCCCTGGTCGATCGATTTCAGAACGATGTTGCGGTTCGGGTCGAGAATGTCGAAGAGACGCCACTCGTCGGTCACATTGCCGTTGGCGTCGACTTCAATGATCACGTCGCGAACGGTGTGCACGCGCGTATTGTCGGGACGACGCAGGTCGGCCGAAGAAACGCGCAGATAGTACTTGCCGTCCTCACCCACGGCCATCGCATGACTGAAGTCCGCGTAATTGTCGGGTAGCCGACGATCGAAGATCTTGCGGCCCATCAAATCGTACTTGACATAGCGCTGACCGAACCCCCAAGAGAGCGCACCGTCAGGATTCTGATGGAAGCCCATCATGATGCCCGAACGATAGATATCGCGCGGATCGTAGATGCGATCGGGCTGCAGGTACCAGCGCACCTCACCCGTCGTATCGATCACGGCGTTCTGCGGATAGTTGTTCCACTCAAGCGCACCGCCCGTCGGATTGTTCCAGGTCGCACGCACGCCCTTGGGCGAAGCAGGAATCAGATTGTTGATGAGATAGAGACGATCGCCAAACTCGGCGGGCGCCCTTTTCTTTACTTCGACATCAAAAGTCTTCACCGGTGCGGCGCCGCCCCAGGCCGGATCGAGGTAGACGGGGGGCGTCCAGATCTTATAGGTCTCCGTCTTCTTTTCCTGCTTGCCCTGGAAAACGCGTGTGTAGCTCACTTCCACCGTGTTGAGGTAGTCGGCATACAGGCCGAAGACAGGAATGCCGCCGTGCGTACGCAGCGCCGTCGGACCGACATCGTATTCAATCGTTTGACCGTTCTTCTTCGGCACGATTCGCACATGCGCGTCAAGCAGCACATAGCCGCCGTTGCGGATGACGGAAGTGAGCGGCGCGATGTCGTAGGGGTTGCTAACGACTTCGCCGAGTTCACCCTGCGTCTTAAAGCCCACTTTGGTGCCGCTCGGGCCACCGATGGCCCAAGCGGAAGTCGTTACGGCGAGCGAAGCCGTCAAAGCGGCAGACGTCCATACCACTCTCCATTCAAGGCGCTTTTGCATGCGTAGTCTCCTTTTTGTCTCCCCGGTTCATGCTCCCGGACGGTGCTACTGCGGCGCTCGTCGAAGCGAACGCCTGTCTCGGTACATCATATTGCCTGAGCCTTAAGACCTTCTGTCGTATGCGTGAATTGCGAGCCGATGCGAAGCGCAGCTCAAACCTTTTCGAGGCAAAGCAATTAGCGAGGCCCATAAGGCCAAGTTCGCGAACACCGTTGCTAAAATGGCGCCGATTTCCAATTCGCCGTGCCGAGTGCCCCGTTTTTCGGAGAGTGCGCTTGCCGCGGCAGCACCATTCCTCAACTTGTACTGGAGATCCGACATGGCTCTCAATTCGCTTACCGCTTTGTCGCCGCTCGACGGCCGCTATGCCCGTCAGTGCGACGATCTTCGCGGCATCTTTTCCGAATACGCCTTCATGCAGGCGCGCGTTCGCGTTGAAGTCGAATGGCTCATCGCTCTCTCGGAAGCCGGCTTTGCCGAGCTGCCGCACCTCTCCGATCACGCGAAGTCGTTCCTGCGCGGCCTGGCCGACAACTTCTCGGTCGCCGACTGCGAAGCCGTCAAGGAAATCGAAAAGACGACCAACCACGACGTGAAGGCCGTCGAATACTGGATCAAGAACCAGGTCGCTCATGACGCCGAGCTGCAGAGCGCTTCCGAATTCGTGCACTTCGCCTGCACGTCCGAAGACATCAACAACACGAGCCACGCGCTCATGCTGATGCGCGGCCGCGCCGCACTCGTCGAATTTCTTGAAAAGGTTCACGCGCAGATCGTTGCTTTCGCCCATGCCTGGGCCGAAATTCCGATGCTGTCGCGCACCCACGGTCAGACGGCTTCACCCACGACCGTCGGCAAGGAATTTGCCAACGTCGCCGTGCGCCTTGCCCGCGTCATTGAAGCGATTCGCAACGTTCGCATCTACGCGAAGATGAATGGCGCCGTCGGCAACTACAACGCGCACCTCATCGCCTACCCCGACTACGACTGGGAAGCCCATTCGCGCAAGGTCGTTGAAGAACGTCTGGGCGCGGTTTTCAACACGCACACGATTCAGATCGAACCGCACGACTACATGGCCGAACTCTTCCATGAAATCGAGCGCGCCAACACGATCCTCATCGACTTCGACCGCGACGTTTGGGGCTACATCTCGATGCACTTCTTCAAGCAGAAGCTCAAGGAAGGCGAAGTCGGTTCCTCCACGATGCCGCACAAGGTCAATCCGATCGACTTCGAAAACTCCGAAGGCAACCTCGGCATCGCCAATGCACTGCTCGCGCATCTTGCTGGCAAGCTGCCCATCTCCCGCTGGCAGCGAGACCTCACGGACTCGACGGTTCTTCGCAACCTCGGCGTCGCCTTCGGCTACTGCTTCGTCGGCTACGGCGCCCTCTGCCGTGGTCTCGGCAAGCTCGAAGTGAACGAACAGGCCATTGCCGCCGACATCGATCACGCCTGGGAAGTGCTCGCCGAAGCCGTGCAGACCGTCATGCGCCGCTACGGCATCCCGCACCCGTATGAACAGCTCAAGGCACTTACGCGCGGCAAGGACGGCATTAACGAAGAAACGATGCGCACGTTCATCGCCGGCCTCGACCTGCCCGAAGATGCCAAGGCGAGCCTGATGGCGCTCACGCCCGCGACTTATATCGGCAAGGCGGTCGAGCTCGCCAAGCGCTGCTGACCCGCGATTATCTGAGCGCACAAGGGAGACCGCATGAGCTCCCTGTAACTGCCTGGGCCCGCTTCAAAAACGAAGCGGGCTTTCTTTTGCGTTCCTCGCTGAAGGCTTCAGACCACAACGGCTGCGGCTTTGACAAGTGCCCAGACCCGCATGCCGGGTGCGAGCCCGAGTTCGGCAGCCGAACGGCGCAGAATGCGCGCAAGGAGCGTGCCGCCCGACGATCGGAGCCGTACAAGCGCATAAGCGCCCGACTCCTCGACCATCTCATCGACGATTGCCGGCAGCACGTTTCTCACCGACGCGCCCGTTACGGGTTCGCGCGCAATACCGACATCGCGAGCCAAGATGCGAAGGCGCAGTTTGTCGCCGCGCCGTGGTGTTGGCGCACCGGCCTCGGCAGGTGAGGCCACTTCAATCAGCCACTCGCCGGCCCGAACGTCGACCGTTCGCCATTCATTCGATACCGATTCGATCGCTCCCTCGACAATGCTGGAGGGCCCGTATTCGCTCGAAACGGGTACGTGCAGATCGGTCATTACCGATGCGAGTGGCCCCTGAGCGAGCACCGAACCCCTGTCGAGCACAATCACGCGATTGGCCAGACGCGCCATTTCGTCGGCCGAGTGCGTAACGTAGAGAATTGGAATGCGCAGTTCCGCACGAAGTTTTTCGAGCCAAGGAAGAATTTCGCGCTTTCTGGCCCAGTCAAGCGCGGAAAGTGGCTCGTCCATGAGCAGTACGTCGGGCTTGAGGCAGAGCGAGCGCGCGATAGCGCAACGCTGACGCTCCCCCCCAGAGAGTTCATCGACACGCCGCTTCAGAAGTTCGCCAATTCCAAGAAGCTCGATGGCCTCTGCAAGCCGCGCCTCTCCATCGGCATCCTTCGTACGAACGAGACCGAAGCGAAGATTCTTTTCCACGTTGAGATGCTCGAAAAGACTTGCTTCCTGGAAGACGTAGCCCAAGCTTCGCTCGTAAGTAGGGACAAAAATTTCTTTTGCGTCGTCCTGCCAGATGCTGCGGCCGATCCGGACAAAGCCTTGCGCGCGCTCGAGCCCCGCAACCGCACGCAACACAGTCGTCTTCCCGCAACCGGAAGGACCGAACAAAACGAGAATGCCCGCCTCGGGCACATCGAAAGCGGCCTCGAGCGTGAAGCCCGTCTGCCGCTTGAGCGTCAATTCGATACGTCCGCCCGTTCCACCGGACGCGGTCTTTGTCGCGCTCACGTCGTTCTCCCCTTCTTATTGCGGCCATTGAGCCAATTGAGCGCGAGCAGAACTATAAAGCTGAAGACAAGCATCCCGCCCGCAAGAATGTGCGCCTGTGTGTACTCCATCGCCTCAACGTAGGTGTAGATCTCAGTGGAGACAACCTGCGTCTTGTCTGGAATGTTGCCGCCGATCATGAGCACAACACCGAATTCGCCGATCGTGTGAGCGAACGTCATGATGACGCCCGTAACAATCCCTTGGCGCGCGAGCGGAAGCATGACGTTGAAGAACGCGTCGAGCGGCCGGCAGCGCAGCGTCGCCGCCACCTCCATGGGACGCTGCCCGATGCCGGCAAATGCAGCCTCAAGCGGCTGCACCATGAAGGGCAACGAATAGATCACGGAGCCCACGACGAGCCCCGTGAACGTGAAGTTGAGCGTGCCGAGTCCGATCGCCTCGGTGAGTATGCCGATCGGTCCGTTCGGCCCGAGCGCGACGAGTACATAAAAGCCGAGAACCGAGGGCGGCAGCACGAGCGGCAGCGTAACGACGGCATTGACCGCCGCGCTTGCGCGGCTTGTGCTGCGGGCGAGCCACCAAGCAAGCGGCACGCCGATCAGCAGCAGGATGACCGTCGTCACCGCAGCGAGCTCAAGGCTCAGCCAGATGGGCGAAAGAGGCATCATTCGCGACCGAACACGGCCTTTGGATTACTGAGCGGAACCGTAGCCGTACGTTTCGCGGATGCGGGCGGCATCTTCGCTTTCCTTCAGATACTTGAGGAAGCGAGTTGCGCCTTTGTTCTTTTCTCCCTTTTTAAGGAGCACGGCGTCCTGATCGATGCGGTTGTAGAGTTCCTGCGGAACGATCCAGCCTGAACCGCCCGTAAAGGCGCCGTTTTTATAGCACTGCGAAAGCGCGACAAACCCGGCCTCGGCATTGCCCGTCTTCACGAATTGGAAGGTCTTGCCGATGTTGTCGCCCTCAACGATCTTCGGCGTCACGGCCGCTTCAATACCAAGCGACTTCATCGCTTCGTGCGCAGCAAGCCCGTACGGGGCAAGCTTCGGATTCGCAACGGCCACATGCTTCACTGCATAGGTCGTGACAACCTTGGGGTCCCCCTTGATGAGAGAAGCGTCGGAAGCCCAGAGCACGAGCTTGCCGACGGCATAGGTGAAGGTTGTACCGGCAACACCATGACCCTCGTTCACGGCCTTCTTGGGCGTTTCATTATCTGCCGCGAGCAGCACGTCGAACGGTGCGCCGTTCTTGATCTGAGCGTAGAAAGCACCCGTGCTACCGAAAGAGAGAACGAGCTTGTCACCCGTGGCCTTTTCGTAGAGCGGCGCAAGATCCTTCATCGGTCCGGTGAAGTTTGCCGCGACTGCAACATGCACTTCTTCTGCACTCACGGCAGCGCAAGCTGCCGCAGCGGCAGCTACGGCAATCGTAACGACGGCTTTCTGCATCGAAAACATTTCGTTCTCTCCCTTTTGAACAATTCTTGCGGCCTTTGGAGGCCCGAGCAAATCCTTTAAAATCGGAAAGGACATACCGATATTCCGAAATAGAATAACGGGAAACGCTTCAAGCATCAATACACGCCGAGGATTATCATCCATGACCGAAAGTCAGGCCGATCCGATCATGCTTGCCAGCCTTCTTAATGAGAAGGCGGACAAGCGAATCGACATCCTGCGTAGAATCGCCGACGTCGGCTCCATTTCCGAAGCAGCACGCAGTGCGGGCGTGAGTTACAAGGCCGCTTGGCAGGCCATTGAAACGCTCGAGAATCTCGCAGGCGGTTCGCTCGTTGAGAAAAATGCGGGCGGCGCCAAGGGCGGCGGATCGCGCCTCACCGACAAGGGCGAGCTGGTTCTTCGCATTTCCGATGAGCTCGCTCGAGCCCGCTCGGAAGTACTTGCTCGTTTTAAAGCCGAGTCACTGCCGCAGCTGCGGCAGGTTGCAAGCAGCACGCTGCGCACGTCGCTGCGCAATCAATTTCCCGCCACCATCAGAACAATTAAGATCGGCTCAGCGCTCGTGCGCCTCATTCTGCAGATCGACGACACGCATCTCATTCGCGCTTCCGTCACCAAAGAGTCCGCACAGCTTTTAGGGCTTGAAGAAGGCATGAGCGTTCTTGCGCTCACCAAAGCAACAGGCGTCAACATCACGGCAGACTTCCCCGACGGCGAAAGTCATGCGCTGGAAAATCAGCTCGTGGGCGAAGTCATTCGTTGCGAGCGCGCAGCCAAGGGGGGCGAGTGCTCCATCCGTCTGCCGTCGGGCATCGTCATCGTCGGATTCGCCCGCGGTCGTCACGGGCTCAAGATCAATCAGCGCGCGGTAGCATCCATCGCCCCTTCATCCGTGGTTATCGCCTTAACGTCTTGATTGATTTTTTTGAACATCAATACGTGAGACGATCACTAACGCTCAACAGATTGATGCGTATCAATGACGCAAAACCCTTCCTTACAATTTGCTGAATATCATTACAACCTATCTTACTAGCAGCGGAAAGCCGTTGCCGACTGCAAAATGTGTTTGACCCCTCGACTTCCTTCGTTGGTGCCGTGTCGACCCCTCGGACGGCAAAATCTCTCGCTTAACCAGGAAGCCGTTCTATAACTAAGGTTCCAAAAAATGGAAAAGAACAGCAAATGGTATCTCGCCCTCATCTGCCTGATCGGCGTTGTGATCGGCATTGTTTTCGTGGGCGTTCTCACCAGCGTCGTTCATTGGGCCGGCTCGCCGAAGTTCTGCGGTGAATTCTGCCACTCGATGGATCTCACGTACGTCGCCTACCAGAAGGGTGACCACTTCCGTACGGGTTCGGGCGCTACGGCTGGCTGCTCGGACTGCCACCTGAAGAATCACTCGAACGAACACGTCGGCCCGATCGATTACGTAGCGCTTCTGCTTGACAAGGCGCACGCCGGTTCCGTTTCGCTCGTCGGCGAAATCCAGGGCAGCATGAGCACGCACGAAAAGCAGCTCGCTATGCGCGAACATCTCGCTCAGGAAGTCTACGACCAGATGATCGACCGCAACTTCTCGGCTTGCCGCGGCTGCCACGACGTCGAAAAGATGTATGACCCGAAGCGCCCGATGCTTGCCGAAATCCATCGCGGCTTCGGCCCCGAATCCGAAAAGAAGGTTGACTGCCTCGCCTGCCATCCGACGGCTGGCCACAACTACGGCTACATCATCCCGCGCAAGACCGCTAAGACGGAATAACGACGCGAATTTGCCTCTGCGCACGTGAAGAGATCCCGGTTCTTCGGAGCCGGGATTTTTTTTGCCTCAAGAAACCTTCTTGCGACGTGTCGAGCGCAGATTGCTAAAATTTTCAAATTCTTCGAAATTCGGAGCGAAGGGTGCCAATACCCGACCGCTCCTACAGCACAGGCTGAGACAAAAATATGGTTCAGACGATTCGACGCGAAGACTATCGCGCACCTGCGCATCTCATTGACGAGGTGCGCCTTGAGTTCGATCTCGATGCCGAAAGCACCGCAGTAGTCAACACGATGCACGTGCGCCCCAACCCGGCGGCAAACGGCCAGGATGCGTCGCTCTTTCTTGATGGCGAGGATCTCACGCTCGTGAGCGTTGCCTTGGACGGCAAACCGCTTGACGAAAGCCGCTACACGCTCTCGCAGGAGGGACTGCTCATTCGCGACATTCGTGAGCCAGCCACCGTCACCATCGTCAACCGCTTCAGTCCCGCGGCCAACACAGCGCTCTCGGGCATCTATGTCTCGGGGCAGACGCTCATCAGCCAATGTGAAGCACAAGGGTTTCGCCGCATTACCTTCTACATGGATCGTCCCGATGTGCTCGCGAAATTCACAACCGTTATCCGCGCCTCGAAGGAAACCTTCCCCGTGCTGCTCTCGAACGGCAACGCGGGTGAGGCCAAAGACCTTGAAGACGGCCGGCACGAAGTTACCTTCGTCGATCCGTTCCCCAAGCCCTCCTACCTCTTTGCGCTCGTTGCCGGCCAACTGGTGTGCCGCGAAGAAAAGTTCCGCCTCAAGGACGGGCGCCTTGCGAACCTCTCCGTCTGGGTGGAGCCGCAGGACCTCGACAAGACCGAACACACGCTCGAAAGTCTCAAGAAAGCGATTCGTTGGGATGAAGAACGCTGGGGGCTTGAACTCGACCTTGACGATTTCAAAATCGTGGCGACGAAGGATTTCAACTTCGGCGCAATGGAAAACAAGGGACTCAACATTTTCAACAGCAAGTGTGCACTTGCCAACCCGAATGTTGCGACCGACGAGGACTATTTCCACATTGAATCGGTCGTGGGCCACGAATACTTCCACAACTGGACAGGCGACCGCATCACGCTGCGCGACTGGTTCCAGCTGACGCTCAAGGAAGGCCTCACCGTCTTCCGCGACCAGGAATTTTCCGCCGACATGCTCGGCGAACCGTCGGCCCGAGCCGTGCAGCGCATCAAAGACGTCATTTCGCTGCGTGCCGCGCAGTTCCCGGAAGACGCGAGCCCCATGGCGCACCCGATTCGCCCCGATTCCTATCAGGAAATCAACAATTTCTACACGATGACCGTGTACGAAAAAGGCGCTGAAGTCATCCGCATGCTGCAGACGCTGCTCGGCCGCGATACCTTCCGCAAGGGCTTTGACGAATACATCGCCAAGAATGACGGCTCAGCCGTCACCTGCGAGGCGTTCCTCGAAGCAATGACGAGCGTTTCCAAACGCGATCTGCGCCAGTTTAAGCGCTGGTTCTCGCAAGCGGGCACACCGCGCGTTAAGGTTCGCAGCAACTGGAATGAAGAGGAAAAGAAGCTCACGCTGTCGGTTTCGCAAACAACGCCTTCAACGCCGGGGCAGCCCGTGAAGCAGCCCTTCCTCATGCCCTTCCCCGTCGCGCTTTTGAATGGCGACGGTATTGAAATGCCCGTGAAGCTCGAGGGCGAATCGGGAGCGGGCGTGGCCGGCACGCGCATGCTCGAACTCACGGAGAACAGCCAGGAATTCGTTTTCGTCGATTTGGCTGAAAAGCCCATTTTGTCGCTCAACCGCGGCTTTGCCGCACCGATCATCCTCGATGCGGGCCTCACGCGCGAAGAGCGTCTCTTCCTCGCCGCGCGTGACGGCGATCCCTTCAACCGCTGGGATGCCATGAACGGGCTTCTCATCGAAGCGGTCCGCGACGAAACGCGTGCTCGTCTTTTGCACGAGCCGCACGATATCGATCCGCGGCTTCTCGAGACCGTCGGCGCCATTCTCAAGGACGAATCGCTTTCGCCCGCCTTTAAGGCTGTGGCGCTCGCGATGCCGACCGAAAAGATCGTTTCTGAGACGCTTCCCGTGATCGACCCGCATGCGGTGCACGCTGCCTGGGTTGCGGTTCGCAATGCCATCGCCAAGCGCAACTTGAGCGCCTTCATGGAAGCGGCGGAAAAGAACGTAACTCCGGGCGAATACGACCCGAGCGCCGAACCCGCTGGCAAGCGCGCCCTCAAGAACCTGGCGCTCGGCTACGCCATTGCCGCTGGCAACGCGCGTGCGACGATCCTCGTCAAAGATCAGTTCACCACCGCGACGAACCTCACGGATAAGCTCGCGGCACTGCGACTTATGGTCAATTCGCAAACGCCGGCGAAGGAAGATATGGAGGTCGACGCCCTCAAAGCTTGGGCGGGCGAACCGCTTCTGCTCAACAAGTGGCTGCAGATCCAGTCGACTGCGTCGTCCTTTGCGGGCGAGTCGCTTGTTCTCGAGCGCGTTCGCGAGCTTGTGCGCTGCGACTTCTTCTCGATTCGCAATCCGAACAACGTCTACTCGCTGCTCATGCCGTTCTTCACGGCCAATCCGGCGGAATTCCATCTGCCCGACGGCTCGGGCTATGCGTTCTGGGCAGAAATGGTGCTTGAACTCAACCGGATCAATCCGCAGGTAGCTTCTCGCGTTGCGCGTGCGCTCGAAAACTGGCGCCGTTACGTCTCGCCGCTTGCCTCCCGCATGCACGACGCCCTCGAATCCGTTTACGCACGTCGCGAAGAACTTTCGCCCAACGTGCTTGAAATCATCGAAAAATCCCTCAACAATCCCGTCTGATCTCTCAACAAAGGACATTGAAAGTGACTCCGCTATCGCTTCAGCAATACCTCGCTCGCGAAGAAACGCTCCGAGGCCTCGATCCTCAGCTTGCACGCGTCATTTCGGGCATTTCCGAAGCCTGCAAGACGATCAGCTCGCTCGTGCGTCAGGGTGCGCTCGCCGGCGTGCTCGGCCTGGCTGGCTCGGAAAACGTCCAGGGCGAAGAGCAGAAAAAGCTCGACATCATCAGCAACGACATCTTCGTTGAAGCGCTTGTTCAGACGGGCGCCGTCTGCGGCATGGTGAGCGAAGAGGTCGACCACGTGATCAGCGTGCCCGAAACCGAAGCCCTCGGCCCGTACCTCGTGGCATTCGACCCGCTCGACGGCTCGAGCAACATTGACATCAACGTGTCGATCGGCTCAATCTTCGGCATTCTCCCGGCCGACCGCCCGAAACGCGTTGCCGTTGAAGCCGACTTCTTCAAGCCTGGCCGCAACCTCAAGGCTGCAGGCTACTGCATGTACGGTCCGCAAACGCAGCTCGTGCTCACGCTCGGTCAGGGCGTCGTGATGTTCACGCTCGATCCCTTGACGGGCACTTTCCGCTTGACGCGCGAAGCCGTCCGCGTCGAACGCGAAGCCAAGGAGTTCGCCATCAACATGTCGAACGAACGCTTCTGGGAAAAGCCCGTTCAGCGCTACATCGGCGAACTGCTCCAGGGTAAGGACGGCGTTCGAGGCAAGAATTTCAACATGCGCTGGATTGCCGCGATGGTGGCCGAAGTTCACCGCATCCTGCAGCGCGGCGGCATCTTCATGTATCCGCGCGACTCGCGCACGCCCGATCGTCCGGGCAAACTCCGTCTTCTTTATGAAGCCAATCCCATGGCCATGATCATGGAGAACGCGGGCGGCGCCGCCACGAACGGCCATGAGCGCATCCTTGACATCACGCCGGAAAAGATCCACGAACGCGTGGCGGTATTCCTCGGCGCTGCCGAAGAAGTCGAGCGAGTGACCGCTTACCACCTCGATAAATAAGCACGTCCGGTCCCCGACCGCCGGCGCAGAACGATAGCGCCGGCGCCGCCGGTTGTAGAATCCGCCGATCTAAAAAGGCCGCATTCCTTTCGAATGCGGCCTTTTTACCGTTTAAGAGCGGCTTAAAAGAGCTCGCCGAAAACCTCCTTTTTCTTCTTCTCGTCGGCAACCTCTTCGGCAGGCGCGGGAAGCGTATCGCTCAAACGCTTCTGAACAGCTTTGAGTTCAGCAAAAATTTCAGCCTTGGCCGCCTCGCGCTCAGCACGATTCTCTTCGGCCTGTTTACCAAGCTGCTTTTCGAGCACGTCGAGTCGCTCGCGGAGCACCTGCATACTCTCATCGCTACGCCCCGTCAGAACAGCCTCGAGATGCTCGAAGCGCGACTTCATTTCTTTTGTGGCCTCAATGAGACGGCTCTTGTCGGCCTCCTCAGCGAGCTGATGCGCGCGGCGCGCCTCTTTGTAGGCCGAGCGCAATTCAATCAGAACGCTCGCCTGCTGCCAGATCGTATAGATGCCAAGCAACAAAATGATCACCGAGAAACCGCACACCACCAAAACACCGAGCGGCGCCTGAATTTCGGTGTAGACCAAATTGACCGTCGTCACCTGAGAGAGCGTCGTCCAGTTGATGATGAGGAACACGGCCATCACGACGAGAACGAGCAGAATGCCTAAGGTACGGAACTTCACATGGGTCTCCTTGGTGTTTGGAAGGCGAGAAGGCGCCCTCGAGCCCCTCTCTATAATACGAGCAGATATTTTAGGCCCTGACGGACTTTTGAGCTTCCGCGAATGCTTCTTGCTGTCGTGCGAACCGCATCCCGCGGTCCGCCGCTCGGTGCTTGTCAGGCGAAGGAGTTTAGTTTCATGCTGACCGATCCCCGTTTTCCGAAGCTTCACATCGTCGATCATCCGCTTGTCCAGCACAAGCTCACGCTGATGCGATGCAAGGAAACTTCCACGCGCGACTTTCGCGAGCTTCTCAAGGAAATCGCCATGTTGATGGGCTACGAGCTCACGCGCGACTTTCCGCTCGGAACGGCACGAATCGAAACCCCGATTGCCTCGTGCGACGCCCCGGTAATGGAAGGCAAGAAATGCGTGATCGTGCCCGTGCTTCGAGCCGGCCTCGGCATGACCGACGGCTTGCTGATGCTCATGCCGTCGGCTCGTGTTGGTCACATCGGCCTCTACCGCGATGAAAACCTGCAGCCTGTCGAATACCTCGTGAAGCTTCCTGACGTTGAAGGCCGCACTTTCATCGTCGTCGACCCGATGCTCGCAACCGGCCACTCTGGCATTCACGCCGTCGACGTTCTCAAGAAACGCGGCGTGAGCGGCGAAAGTATCCGCTTTATGGCTCTCGTAGCCGCCCCCGAAGGCGTGAAGCTCTTCAGCGAGCATCACCCCGACGTGGATCTCTACGTTGCCTCGCTCGACGAATGCCTCAACGAGCATGCCTACATCGTGCCCGGCTTGGGCGATGCAGGCGACCGCATCTTCGGTACGAAATAACGGTTAGAACAACGCCGCGCACAGCCGCTGCGTAAAGTCTTCACCAACAGAGCACTCGCTTTTCCGCATGAGAAGCGAGTGTTTTTTACGCCGTTTCCGAAGACGGCCGTCAATTCACCCATTCAAAGTGCCTTGATAGCACCTTCGCACCGCCCTGCTTAGTAAGCACACACTTATTTAATAATTTATACGCTTATTTACTTATAAAATCTTTCAAAAGTTTTTCAGTTTTTCATCACTATTTTTATAGTATTTACCCTTTATT
>ERZ1090868.26-NODE-26-length-81377-cov-7.682042_pt1 | contig 81377 bp, 80 predicted proteins | sample MGYA00478475_ERZ1090868 | MGnify/ENA primary metagenome ERZ1090868 (study PRJEB33644, sample SAMEA5815747) | chicken gut metagenome | biome: Chicken; feature: Gastrointestinal Tract; material: Caecum | place: Ireland | collected 2019-01-01 | study: A study of the...
CCGGTACTGCTTGTCCACATGCCTGCGCGGCGAGGTCAGCGCATGGTTTATCGCACCGTCGTCGGTCAGCAGCATTAGGCCGACCGTGTCCTTGTCCAGCCGTCCGACCGGGGCCAGCCCGCGGCGCTCGGCCTCGGGCAGCAGGGATAGGACGGTCTGCTGTTTCGCGTCCTCGGTCGCCGAGATCACGCCGGCCGGCTTATTCATCATGAAATACCGTTCGCGCCGCGTGCGCAGGGCGATCCCGTCCACGCAGATTTGGTCGCTGTCTGGGTCGACCTTGCAGGCCGGGTCACGGCAGGGTGCGCCGTTGACGGTCACAAGTCCTGCCCGAATGCGTGCAGCCGCCTCCCGGCGTGTACCCGCTCCGCGGCCGGCCAGCATCTTATCCAGTCGTTCCCGCGCCATGCATATCCCTTCCTTTCCTCAGATAAACATAGCGTACCACTTTTTTGCATTTTGCACAATAGTCTCAGCAAAAAAAACCGAATTTTTTCCGCTGCTCTTGTCAATTTTTTACAACAGAATCTTTTTATTTCTGATAACCTGCACAAAATTGATGGAGATATTTTTTGCAATCTGCTACTACCCTTTTATACCGCAAAATAGACACAGCCGGGCCCTCCATGCCGCGGCCCGGCTGCAGTCCAGATACCTTTATTCCGCGCTCTGTGCGCCTTCTGTTCCCGGTGTCTGCGTGTCAAGCGGCCGGTCCGGAATGGCCCGCACAAAGCCATCTGCATCCTCCGAGCAGATGTCGGCTGCGATCAGCCGCCCGCGGTACAGGACAAGGTTTGCGGTCACGCCTTCCTCGCCGCTCGGGTCATTGCGCACCTGATAGACATAGAGCTGGCACTTGCGCCCCTGATAGCGTGTGAGGTCCAGGCCCTGGGTCTTTTGCAGGGCGTTGTAGCTCTCGTACGCTGCGTCAAAGGTATCTGGAATGCGTACATCCTGTTCCGCGATCGGGTTTGCGTCGACCTCCCAGCCGTAGCTGCGCAAAAAATCCACCCGTTCCTCGTTGGTCTTGAGCTTGCAGGAGATGCTGGTCTCGGCGGCCGCGCTGGCAGCCGGCTCCTGTCCACCCCACAGCCAGCAGCCCGCGCCCACGACCACCGCGCAGAGGGCCAGCAGGCCAATCACCAGCTTGCGCCGGGTCAGTTTCGTCGCGTACATTATCATAAAATTCCTACGCCTCCCATCACATATCCTTACTGCTAAAGATATGGACGTGCAGGCCGTTTTAGAACGTAAAAAGAGAGACATCCAAAAAGGATGCCTCTCTTGCAAATCCCGTGCAGGCCGTGCGCTGCCCGCACGGAATCCAGGGGGGACAATTTTCTTGCTGCTGCCTTAGTCGCCCAGCGCCTCCATACGGGCCTTGTTCTCGGCGATGACCTTCTCCTGGACCGGAGCCGGCGCCTCGTCGTAACGGATGAACTCGGACTCAAACGAGCCGCGGCCCTGCGTCATCGAGCGCAGCGTAATCGCATAGTCTGTCAGCTCGGCCATCGGAGCCTCCGCCAGGATCTCCTGCTGGCCGCCTTCTACCGGGTTCATGCCCATGATGCGGCCACGGCGCTTGTTGAGGTCGCCGATGACGTCGCCCATGTAGGAGTCTGGGATCAGAACCTTGAGCGAGCAGATGGGCTCGAGCAGCACAGGCGATGCCTGCGGAATACCCGCCTTATAAGCCAGGCGCGCCGCCATCTTAAAGGACAGCTCATTGGAGTCTACATCATGATACGAGCCGTCGGTCAGCGTCGCCTTCAGGCCGACCAGCGGATAGCCCGCCAGCACGCCGTGTTCCATAGCCTCGCGGATGCCCTTCTCAACGGCCGGCCAGAAATTCTTGGGGACAGAGCCGCCGAAGATGCTCTCTGCAAAGACAAAATCCTGATCGTTGCACGGTTCAAAGTCCATCTTGACGTGGCCGTACTGACCGTGACCGCCCGACTGTTTCTTGTGCTTGCCCTCGACCGATACCTTTTTGCGAATCTTCTCGCGATAGGGCACGATGGGTTTCGACAGCTCAACCTCTACGCCGAACTTGCTCTTGAGCTTGGAGCAAATGACATCCAGATGGATATCGCCCATACCCGAAATCAGCATCTGCTTGGTCTCGGAGTTGTACTCTGTGGTGAAGGAGGGGTCCTCGTCGTGCAGGCGTGCCAGGCCGGTCGCCAGCTTTTCCTCGCTGCCCTTGGTCTTGGGCGCGATGCCCTGCGAGTAGCACGGCTTCTGCAGCGGAACCGGCTCGAGCATAACGCGGCGCACGGACATGGACAGCGTATCGCCGGTCTTAGTCGTCACGAGCTTGGAGACCGCACCGATATCACCGCAGCCGATCTCGGTGACTTCGGTCGTCTTCTTGCCGCAGATCTCATAGATATGGGCCATCTTCTCGTTGGCATCCGCGCGGCGGTTGACCAGCGTCATATCCTGCTTGACCGTGCCGGAGAATACCTTGAAGTAAGAGAACCGTCCATACTGGTCGGCAACCGTCTTAAAGATCATGGCCACGGTCGAGCCGTTGGGCGTGCAGTTGATCTCAATGAGCTCGCCCTTCTCGTCCTCGCAGACCTCAGCGGGTGCCTCGTCGGGGGACGGCATATAGTCGGCAATGCCCTTGAGCAGCGCATAGGAGCCGATACCGGTCGCCGCGGTGCCACAGAATACGGGCGCGATCACGCGGTCACGCACGCCCTGACGGATGCCCGCGATCAGCTCTTCATCAGAGAACTCCTCGCCGGCAAAATAGCGCTCCATGAGCTCCTCAGACAGCTCCGCAACGTTCTCGCACAGGGCGGCGCGGTGCTGGTTGATGCGGTCGACCATATTCTCCGGGATCGGGATCTCGACGCGCTTGACGCCGTCCATGCGGTATGCCTTGCGGATGACACAATCGACGACACCGACCGTATCGCGGTTGCCCTCAAAAATCGGGACGACGATCGGGCAGACCGAGACGCCGAACTGCTTTTGCAGCTTATGCAGCGAGGTATAGTAATCGGAGTTTTCCTCGTCAATCTTCGAGATGTAGAACATGCGCGGCATCTTGCGCTCCTCGGCACGCTTCCACGCCTTCTCGGTGCCGACGCCGGGGCCGGACTTGCCGGTCGCGACAATCAGGGCGGACTCTGCCACGCGCATTGCCTGGTTGACTTCGTTTTCAAAATCAAAGAAACCCGGTGTATCCAGCAGATTGATCTTGCAGTCGTTCCATACGACCGGCGCAACGGCGGTCGAGATCGAGAACTGACGCTTGACCTCTTCGGGATCGAAATCGCATACGGTATTGCCTTCGGGCACCTTGCCGACGCGGTCAATCACGCCCGCGGTGAACAGCAGGCTCTCGACGAGCGAGGTCTTGCCGTCGCCTCCGTGGCCCATAATGCATACGTTGCGGATTCTGTTTACCGGAAATGTCGCCATAATTACACACACTCCTGCCTTTTTGTTCTTTCAGCTTGCGCACATTGGAGTCGATTACTCCTTGTTCGTAATTATAAACCATATCTGTCCGGATTGCAAACTATTTTTTATGCAGTATGCACATTCTTTGCGGGGTAAAAAAAGCACCGCCCTTTCAGACGGTGCTTTTTTGCACAATTTTTGTCTTTTAAAGTCCCTTTCTGGTATGGAAAGTGACAAAAAACGAGGGGATATACCATAAAATCAAATAAAGCAGCACATTTCGCGGGGTAACCGCCTCGGGATGTCCGGTAAACGCCAGATAAAACATGAGAAGTAACCCGCATACGCCGCCGACCGCGCCCAAGATCAGGTTGGAGCGCATCGCGCCGGACAGCTTGTCCGCCGACTGATGCACCTGGGCAAACGGCACAATGCCGTCACGGGACAGGATCGCGCACACGCGGTCCCCCATCGTGTATGCCGAGGAGGTCACGGCGGCAACGCGGTCGGCTGCAATCTCGCCCACCCGGCCGCGTCGGGGCTCAAACATTTTCTGCACCCTCTCAGGCGAAATATTGAAATCGCGGGTGGCTAGCTCGGGCGTCACCTTGAGCCGCAGCAGCGCCTGCAGCGCGCTGAAGGTCTGCGCATTTGAGTGATAGGTGAGCTGGATGACACCGGCGGGCTGGCCGTTGATGACCACATAGATGCCCGTCTCGACATCGCGGCCCTTCTTGGGCGCCTGTACCGGCATGCCCATACGGGCCATGTAGGCGGCCGTGCCGACCAACACAGTATCCGCGCCAATCTCGCCCGACAGACCGCCCATGTCATAGACCTTAATGTTGGTCGCGCGGGCCGGGCGGCCATACTGCTCGCGCAGGGCCTCGGCCAGCAGCTTGCTGATCTCCATTCCATAGCCGTCCGTGATCGCCACCGCGTAGGACAGCAGCTTTTCCGGGGTATAGCCGCTGTGCGCACGCACCTCGTTGATCGTGATTGTACCGCCCGGGAACAGGTCACTGTCCTGGATTACGGCACGGCGCGCCTTGCGCACGCGGAAAGCCGCCTGGCCGCCCGCAAGCGCGGCCCCCTCCGAGAGCAGACGGCGCGCAACGTTGTAATACGCACGGCCGAATGCGCACAGGATGGGGAGCGGGCAGGCAATGGTCAGCATAGCCGACAGTGCCCAGAAGAAATTGCTCATATCCTGCCGTACCAGCGATACTACGATCGCTAGGACGACCGAAGCCGCCAGCATGATCGGCGCGTACACGCGCGCAAAGCGCTCGGTCGCGTCCGGACGCTCCAGCTCACGCTGGAAGTCGGCACGGTCGCTCATGCGTGTCTTGACCGTGCGGCGCGCATGGTCGGTCGTATCGTGGTGGTAATAAACGCCCATGGGCGTCTCGTGCAATGTGACCGCCTTGTAAGCCCGTGCCCGGCCGGCACAGCGGTTTTTTTCCTCGCGCATAGCCGCATACAGTAGCAGGATGCAGATAGACGAATACGGCAGGACCGCGCCCCAGTGTGCCACCAGGAAGGTCATACAGTGCAAAATAGCCGCCATATTGGCCAGTGCGACCAGCGAGGCCCGGTCGGCCTTACCGGTCACTAGGTTGTAAAAGCCTGCACCGATGACATCGATGCCGATGAGCATAGCGATAATCTGCAGGGCAAGCTGGGTGAGCACCGACAAGAGCGGGTTGGTGGCATAGCTGATGAGACCGGGGATAGGCAGCGCAAGACTTTCCGCCACAGTCAAATACAGGCCGATCAACCCCAAAATCAGCACCGGGATCGCCCGGCGGCCAACATTTTTGGAGCGGCGGTTGGTCCAGCCCATCGCCTTGACCGGGTCCCGGATCTCGATATCATCCTCGTCCTCTGCGGGCGCGCGGCGCGCCGCTTTGCCCTCCGGCACGGCGCGGGACGGTGCTTCCCGCCGCGGCGCAGCAGCCGGGGCTGCGGGCTCGGCAGTTGGTGGCTGCTGGGCGTCCCGGCGCGGCAGCCGGATCTCCCGCTGCTGCATGCCGCTGCTCTTAGGCGCGGCCTTCTGCGGGGCGGCAGCCGGCTGGCGCGGCGCAGGATTCCCCTGCTGCGAGACCTTGGCCGCATGCTCTGCATTGGCCTCGTCCACAACACCGCTGACCTCAGCTAAAATATCGTCCAAATTAAACGTGCGCCCACCGCTATTGTTGTTCTGCGCCTGCGGGGCTGGCGCAGACTCGGCCTCCTTGGCCTGGCTCTTTTTCGGCGTGGGCACATCCTCGCCGAGCAGCCTGCGGATGTCGTTGAGCTCGGCGGTATCAAATTTATTGCTCATCTCTGTCCTCACTTCCCACGGGTCCGGCGGCGCACTGCCTCAAACAGCAGGACGGCCGCGGCGTTCGATGCGTTGAGCGAGTTAACCTTGCCCCGCATCGGGATACTGACGATAAAATCACATTTTTCGCGGATCAGGCGGCTGATCCCCTCGCCCTCCGAGCCGATCACGATGGCCGTCGGCCCGGCGAAGTCTGCCTCATACAGACCGACGTTGCCGTCGGCCTCCGCGCCGAATACCCAGACGCCGCGCTCCTTGAGCGTGTCGATGAGGGCAGCCAGGTTGACCGCCTTGTGTACCGGCATATATGCCAAGGCCCCTGCTGAGGCGCGCGCCGCAACCGCTGTTAGGCCGGCCGCCCGCCGTTTGGGGATGATGACGCCATGTGCGCCCGCAGTCTCGGCCGAGCGGATGATCGCGCCCAGGTTATGCGGGTCCGCAATGCCGTCACAGATGACGAACAGCGGCGGTTCGCCCTTTTGCTCGGCGTTGCGGAACAGATCGTCCAGTTCCGCATAGGCATGGGCGGCCGCCTGGGCGATAACGCCCTGGTGGTTGCCGGTCTGACTCATAGCGTCCAGCTTGCGGCGGTCGCACTGGACGACCGGCACGCCGCGCGCCTTGGCCAGCGTCAGAATCTCGCCCATGCGCGCGCCCTGCGCAATGAAAACTTTATCACAAGCCTGCCCGGAGCGCAGCAATTCGGTCACTGCATTGCGGCCTTCGAGCAGGGTGTTCTCCTCGTCCGCATCCCGGTAAGGCTTTTTGTCCTTTGGATTGTGCATTTCCAGTCCATCTCTCCCAAAATAGAATTTCCAGTCTGGAATTTATTATAACATACCCCATTCGGCTCCTTCAACGTCCATTCGATGAATTTATCAAATTGTTACCTATTTTCGTGCGCTCCCCGGCAAAAAACGGCCGCAGCGCGCAAAAAGACGGCTTCCTGACAGAAGCCGTCCCTGCCGCCGGGAAAAGGCGCTTTCTTTATACGTTGAAGAACTTCTGGTGGATCACACGGACCGCGCGCTCGCTGTCCTCCTCATTGATGAGGACCGAGATCTTGATCTCCGACGTCGAGATCATGCGGATGTTGATACCCGCGCTGGCCAGCGCCTCGAACATCATGGCCGCAACGCCCGGGTTAGACGCCATGCCTGCGCCAACGATCGAAACCTTGGCCACCTGAGTGTTGATCGAGATATCCTCAAAGTCCAGGTTCTCCTGGTTCTTGCGCAGAATCTTGCCGACTTCCTCGGCCTTATCCTCCGGGATCGTAAAGGTGATGGACTTGCGTCCCTTCTGGCCAACCGACTGCAGAATGATATCGACATTGACCTTATATTTTGCCAAAAGCGAGAACACCTTAAAGGCAACGCCCGGCTCATCGGGCAGGTTGATGATCGCAACGCGCGCACAGTGGTTGTCGCGGGCGACACCGCTTACATTCATTTTCTCCATGTCAGAACCCTCCTTGACTTTGGTACCCGGATTGCGGGTAAAGCTGGACACGACTTCCAGATCGACGTTGTATTTCTTTGCCATCTCGACCGAGCGGTTGTGCAGGACCTGCGCGCCCAGGGTGGCAAGTTCCAGCATTTCGTCGTAAGTGATGGCCTCCAGCTTGCGCGCGTCCGGCACAAGGCGGGGGTCTGCCGTGTAGACGCCATCAACGTCGGTATAAATCTGGCACAGGTCTGCGCCCAAGGAGGCCGCAATGGCGACTGCAGTCGTATCCGAACCGCCGCGGCCCAGCGTCGTGATGTCGTCCTGCTTATTGATGCCCTGGAAGCCGGCGACAATGACAATACGGTTGCGGTCGAGCTCCGAGCGGATACGCTCGGCCGTGACCTTGCGGATGCGTGCCTCGGAATAATTGATGTCGGTCTCGATGCCGGCCTGCCAGCCGGTCAGCGAGATGACCGGATACCCGAGCTTTTGAATCGCCATGGCCAGCAGCGCCATAGAAATCTGCTCGCCTGCCGACAACAGGACATCCATCTCACGCTTGGACGGACGCTCATTGAGCTCGGCGGCCTTCGCGATAAAGTCGTCGGTCGTATCGCCCTGCGCGGACACGACCACGACCACCTGATTGCCAGCCTTATAAGTCGAGGTCACAATGTCCGCCACGTTCTGCAGCCGACCGGTATTGGCGACCGACGTGCCGCCAAACTTCTGTACGATCAAACTCATTTCTTTTTTTATCCTCCTTCAGGCCCCCTTCTGCCCAAACGCAGGCCGGGCCTTACGATGCAAATTTAAAACCGCGTGACGGTCGCGCCGACCTCGTCGCAGGTCAAGCGGATGGGCGTCCAGTGCGGGAAATGCTGCTCGCAGTACATCTGGGCGCGGGACAGGTAGGTCTTGTCCGAGGCGTCCACGATGGCGATGATGGATGGACCTGCGCCCGAGATAAAAGCGCCCAAAGCGCCCATGCACTTGGCCGCATGTACGACATCGCGGCCGTCCGGGATCAGGTCAAAACGGTAGGGCTGGTGCAGGCAGTCGCCGACTGCCACGCCGACGTTCTCCAGCTTGCCCGTCGTCAGCGAACCGGCCAGAAGCGCAGCGCGCGCAAGGTTAAAGACCGCATCGTGATGTGCGACCTTTTCCGGCAGCGCGGCGCGTGCCTTTTCGGTCGAGAGCTCAAAGTCCGGAATGAAGGTGATAAAGTCCACCGTGCCGTTCATCGGCACACGCACGCTCCACACCTTGCCATACTCCAAAAGCGCCACGCAGAAACCGCCCAGGATCGCGGGCGTGGAGTTGTCCGGATGGCCCTCGATGGAGGCGGCCAGGTCAATGATGTTCTCCTGACTGAGCGGGTTGCCCAGGAGGGCGTTTGCCCCCAGGATGCCGGCCACTGTGCAGGCCGAGGAAGACCCCAGGCCGCGTGTCTGCGGGATGGCGCAGTCCTCGACGATCTTAAGGCCCGGAAGCGGTGCCCCGCAGATATCATAAACGCGCTTTGCGCACTGGTAAATGAGGTTTGTCTCGTCGATCGGGATCTTTTCGCCGTGCACATCGCTGATGTCGATGTGATCGGACTCCTCCAACGTGATGATGTTGTACAGATCGAGCGCAATGCCGATGCTGTCATAGCCCGAGCCCATGTTGGCGCTCGTTGCCGGTACTTTTACCGTGACACCCATGTGTGTTCCCTCTTCCCTTCTCGTCTTTTACAGCACGCGCATCGCGCCCTCGGCGTGCGGCAGCTTTTCGCGCAGCGCCGCAGCCGTCATCGGGATGGTGATGGCTGCGCCCTGGGCGGCGTGTGTGGTCAGCTCGATCGGCACCTCGCCGCGCACATACCATGCGCTCTCCAGCTCGTCAAGCGGCAGCAGCAGGTGCTGGGAGCCGTCGCCCCATTCGACCGGACGGCGCTTCTCGCGATGCGCAATGGCATCCATCATGTCGGCAACGACAGCCGAAGCCGTCGCGTGCTTGCCCGCGCCCTGTCCATAAAACATGACTTCGCCGACCATGTTGCCGGTCACAAGGATGCCATTGAATACGTCCTCGACACAGGCGAGCGGATTGGTCTTGGGAACGAGATGCGGGGCGACAAAGGCAAAGATCTTGCCCGATTCGGTGCGCTTGGCGCGGCCGATGAGCTTAATGACGTAGCCAAGCTCGTCGGCTGCCGCCACATCCCCGAGCGTGATGCCGCGGATCCCCTGGCACGAGACTGCATTCGGATCGATCTTGTCGCCAAAGGCCAGATCGGACAAGATGCAGATCTTGCGGCAGGCGTCGTGGCCGTCGATGTCGGCCGTGGGGTCGTTCTCGGCGTAGCCCATTTGCTGCGCTTGTTTGAGCGCCGCGTCAAACGCCACGCCATTATGAATCATCTGGCTGAGGATATAGTTTGTCGTGCCGTTGAGGATGCCGCAGATCTCCTCGATCTGGTTCGCAGCCAGGCACTGCATCATCGGGCGGATAAGCGGGATGCCGCCGCCAACCGAAGCTTCAAACAGGTAATTGACATTGTGCTCCTTGGCCAGTGCCAGCAGCTCTTCGCCGTGGGTTGCGACCAGCTCCTTGTTGGAGGTGCACACGCTCTTGCCCGCCTTGAGGCAGCGCTTGGTAAACTCATAGGCCGCGCCGACGCCGCCCATGACCTCGGCGACCACGCAAATCTCCGGGTCGTTCTCGATGACCGCAAAGTCGGTCACGAACTTGTCCGCATAGGGCAGGTTCGAGAAATCACGCAGGTCGAGTACATACTTGACCTCGACCTGTTCGCCGACTGCGCGGGTGATCTGTGACGCGTTCTGTGCAAACACATCATAAACACCCGAGCCGACCGTCCCGTGGCCCATGATAGCAACTTTTAACATAACGATATCCTCCTAGCCCAAATTAAAAATTTATTCGCTCGCCACCACTTCGATGTGCAGGACGCCGTCCAGCGCCTCGGCGCGCTGCATCAATGCGTCCACCGTGCACTTCATCTCCTCGGTCCGCGCGGCGATGGTCACCGCCGCCTGTCCGCTCATCGGGATACTCTGGTTGATGGTCAGCAGATTGGCTCCCACGCGGGCAAACAGCCCTAGGATGCTGGAGAGCACGCCCGGCCGGTCCGAGAGCATAAGGTGGAATGTAATAATCCGGTCATGCGCCGCCTCGTAAAAGGGACGGATGCCATCTTTGTACTTGTAGTATGCCGATCGTGACAAGCCCACGCTCTGCGCGGCTTCACTCGCCGTGCGCACACGGCCGGCTTTGAGCGCAGCGTTTGCCCGGACGACTTTCTGAAATACCTCGGGCAGCAGCGCACGCTCCACGAGGTAATATTTGGGTTCGTTTTCCATATTGTCCTCCATGCAAATACAGTTGTCTTTCTCGCGCTCCATAAGCATACCATAGAATTTTGTGGATTGCAAGGGGATTCTGCAATATTTTCAGACGATCTTTCGCTAAATTTTTGTATATCTGTCAAAATCCCAGACAATTTCTTTTTCGCTCTGTTTTATTTTAGCGAAATGAAGTGAGAATCTGGTTTCAGCGTACAAAATTTTGTGCAAAATGCATTGGGGACAACTGTGCGCGCTGCGCGCACAAAGAAAGCACGCATCCCGTGCTTCGGGATGCGTGCTCCGGTATGATCTTTTAGGGTCAGGCCTCCGGGGGCTGCGCCTCGTCCTTCTGCTCGACAATGCGCTCCTCCGACGTCGTATGAGAAGCCGGCTGTTCGGGCTGGGCCTCGTCCGCAGGCTTGGTCAGCGGTGCCTTAGCCTCGCCTTTGAGTTCCTCCTCGGAGGGCGCCACGCGGTCGGGCACGTCCTCACCGTTATACAGCTTGCGGAAGGTGTCGCCGTCGATGGTCTCATTGCGCAGCAGATACTCGGCCACGCGGGTCAACTGTTCACGGTTGTCCTCCAGCATCTTGCGGCAGCGCGTATTGGCCTCCTGGATGAGGCGATGGATCTCCTCATCGATCTCGGCCGCCTTGGCGTCCGAGTATCCCTTGCCCGCCGCAAAGTCGCGGCCCAGGAAGATCTCGCCGCCCTGTACGTCGTAGTCGACCGGGCCAATCTTATCGCTGAAGCCATAGTTGACCACCATGGCGCGCGCCATCGCCGTGGCCTGCTTGATATCGCCATAGGCGCCTGTGCTGACGTCGTCCATGGTCAATTCTTCTGCCACACGGCCGGCCAGGCACACCACCAGGTACTCCTCCATATACCGGCGCGTGCGGTATGCGCGGTCCTCCTCGGGCAGCGGCATGGTAAAGCCGCCGGCGCCGTTCGAGCGCGGGATGATAGTGACATGGTGCACCGGGTCCTGGGTCGGCAGGACATGGAATGCGATGGCGTGTCCCGCCTCATGGTAGGCGGTCACACGCTTGTCGTTCGGGTTGATGACGTGGGTCTTTTTCTCCACGCCCATGACGACCTTGAGCAGCGCCTGCTCGATCTCTTCGTTGGTGATAAATTTCTTGTTCCGGCGGGCGGCCAACAGGGCGGACTCATTGAGCAAGTTCTCCAGGTCCGCACCAGTGAATCCGGCCGTCGTCTGCGCAATCGACTTAAAATTGACATCCGGGTCAAACAGCTTGCCGCGCGCATGTACCTTCAGGATTGCCTCGCGTCCGATGACGTCGGGTGCGCCGACATAGACCTGCCGGTCAAAGCGTCCCGGGCGCAAAAGCGCATTGTCCAGGATATCCTTGCGGTTGGTCGCGGCGATGACGATAACGCCTTCGTTCGCGCCAAAGCCGTCCATCTCAACGAGCAGCTGGTTGAGCGTCTGCTCGCGCTCATCGTGCCCGCCGCCCAGGCCGGCGCCGCGCTGGCGGCCGACCGCATCGATCTCATCGATAAACACGATGGCCGGCGCATTCTTCTTGGCCTGCTCAAACAGGTCACGCACGCGCGAGGCGCCCACGCCGACATACAGCTCGACAAAGTCCGAACCGGAAATCGACAGAAAGGGGACGCCGGCCTCGCCCGCAACCGCCTTGGCGATGAGCGTCTTGCCCGTGCCCGGAGGGCCGACCAACAGGACGCCCTTGGGGATGCGCGCGCCGATGTCGATGAATTTTTTCGGGTTCTTGAGGAATTCTACGATCTCCTGCAGCTCGGCCTTTTCCTCGTCTGCGCCCGCCACATCGGCAAAGGTGACCTTTTTCTTGTCATCGCTTGCCATCTTGATGCGCGCGCGGCCAAACTGCATGGGATTGCCGCCGCCCCCATTCTGCTTGTTCATCATGAAATACCACAACAGGCCAAACAGGATGAGCACGATGAGATAGGGCACAAAGCTTGCCCACCACGGCATCTCAACCGTCTTGTAGGTGTACTCCTTGAGGATGCCGGCGTCTTGCTGCTGGCGGATCAGGTTGCCGAGGTCGGCATAGAAGATGTCCAGATAAGGCACTTTGGCCGTGACCCTGGTGTTGCCCGCGTCGTTGAGCACCATGGTCAGCGTACCGTCATTGTAGTCAAATGCCTGGACCCGTTCCTCCTCAAACAGGGCCACGACATCGGAATACGGCACCTCCTGGCTCCGGTTCCCCATGCTTAGCATATAGCTGACCGCACTGAGCAACAGGAGAATAATGATTAAATACAGGCCAAAGCCCTTTATTTTCCCTCTCAAATCGGTGTCTGCCTCTCCTTTCATAGGCGCGCCCCCTGCGGGGCGCGTTTACTCACCGCCGTAGACGGACGGCTTCAAAATGCCGATATACGGCAAATTTCGATATTTTTCTGCATAATCCAGGCCATACCCGACAACGAATGCGTCAGGGATCTCAAAGCCCAGGTAGTCCACCGGGACGTCGACCTTGCGGCGCTCGGGCTTGGACAGCAGCGTGCACAGGCGGATGGAAGCCGCGCCGCGCGCCTTGAGGACCTTCATCAGGAAGCTCAGCGTTACGCCGGAGTCCAGGATGTCCTCGACGATGATCAGATGGCGGCCGTCGATCTTGCTGCCGATGTCCTTGATAATCTGCACTTCGCCCGTGGTCTTGGTCCCCGCGCCATAGCTCGAGACCGCCATAAAGTCCACGTTGCAGGGGATCGAGATCCGGCGTGTCAGGTCGGCCATAAAGACATACGAGCCCTTCAGAACGCTGACGATCAGCGGGTCCTTTCCCGCATAGTCGGCGCTGATGCGCGCGCCCAATTCGGCTACCTTATCGGCCAACTGCTGTTCGGAAAACAAAACTTCCTGAATGTCATTTTTCATCATCTTTATAACCCCTCAAAACGGAATTCTACTATCTCTCCGCCGCGCGGCACGCGGCTGATTTCCACGCCGACGCCCTGTGCCAGGACAATCCCTGCCGCATCGGCCACGACGGCTAAGCGGGCACGGGCTGACGGCGGCAGGCCACGGTCGGCCATAAGCCGCTTGAGCTGCCGTGCGCCGCGTGCGCCGGGAAGGGTGAGCCGATCCCCGGGCTGCGGCGGCCGGACAGCCAGCGTACCAAAGTGTATTGTACCACAATCTGCCAGAAATGTATCGCACGTTTTGTGAAAAACTTGGCCTGATTTTTTGGTTTTTACGGTCAAAATGGTGGATGTGTCCCACAGCCTGCCGTGAAACCCGTCGAATAGAGGCACGGGCGGTCGCTCCGGTTCAAATAAGATGCGCAGCCGCCCCGCTTCGTGATAGGCACAGAAGCTGCCGGGCAGGCTCATACTGCGCGCCCGGCCGGCGGCGAGCAGGTCGGTGAGCTGTTCCATGTGCCGGGCCGTCACCGCATGCATCGGCACGCCCGCGCGTCGGAGCAGTGCGGTTAGCATCCGCCCCTGAATGGCCGGCGGCTGACGAAATGCCTCCAGCGGGACGTCTGCGGCCATATCGGCCTGGCCGAGTGCCTGCTCTGCCAAAAGGCAAAGCGTCTCGTCGTCCTCCCGCAGCCGGGCAGCGAGACGGCTGGCCGCCCCCGCGCAGCCCGGATTGATATCCCGTAGGACTGGGACTACACGCTGCCGGATGCGGTTCCGCGTATAGTCCGCAGACAGGTTAGAGCTGTCCACCACGAAATCCTGTCCAGATTCGGCCAGATATTGCTCGATTTCGGCCCGTGTGGCCGTCCACAATGGACGGATCACCGCGCCGCGCACAGGCGGGATGCCGGCAAAGCCGCGCGTTCCTGTCCCCCGCGCCAAGTGGAACAGCATGGTTTCCAGATTATCGTCTGCGGTGTGGGCGGTCGCAATGCGCGCAATGCCGTACTGCGCGGCGCACCGGTTCAGGCGCGCATAGCGCAGCGCACGCGCGGCCGTCTCGATGCTCTCGTGGCGGCCGGCGGCATAGGCCGCGGCGTCCTCCCGCTCCAGCGTGAGCGGAATATCGAGCCGCGCACACAGGGCGCGGACAAAGTCCGCATCGCGCTCAGATTCCGCCCCGCGCAGGCAATGGTTTAAATGATAGGCCCGGAGCGGATAGCCCAATGCGCGCAGGACGCACACAAGGGCCACCGAATCCGCGCCGCCCGACAAGGCGGCGAGCACGGGCTGCCCGGGCGACAGCATATGGTACCGCGCGATCGTGCGCGCGGCCTGTTGTTCTAGATTCATGAATGCACCCGGTCACGCGACGAGAAGGTCGTATACTGGCCGATCCACTGCAATTCGACCGTGCCGGTCGCACCGTGACGGTTTTTGGCCAGGATGATCTCCGCAACATTTTTGTCGTCGCTCTCGGCGTCATAGTAATCGTCTCGATAGATAAACATGACGATGTCGGCATCCTGCTCGATGGCGCCCGATTCACGCAGATCAGATAGCATGGGCCGCTTATCGGCGCGCTGTTCGGCTGCACGGGAGAGCTGGGACAGGCAGACGACCGGCACATTGAGCTCTTTCGCCATAATCTTGAGGCCGCGGGAAATCTCTGCGACCTCCTGGACGCGGTTTTCGCTGCGCCGTCCGCCGGTCTGCATGAGCTGGATATAGTCGATGACGATAAGGCCCAGGCTGTCGCCCAGACGGCGGCACTTTGCCTTGATCTCTGCGACCGTAATCGCCGGATTATCGTCCACAAACAGATGGGTCTTGGCCAGCACGCTGGTCGCCCGCGCGATCTTGATCCAGTCATCCTGGTTGAGGTTGCCGGTCTTAAGTTTTTGCGAGTCCAGCAAAGCCTCGCTCGCCAGGAAGCGGGCGGCAAGCTGGTCCTTACTCATCTCAAGCTGAAAGACCGCCACGGCCTTGCCGGATGCCTTGGCCGCGTTGAGCGCGATGTTGAGCGCAAAAGCGGTCTTGCCCATGCCGGGTCTCGCGGCGACCAGGATGAGGTCGGATTTGTTGAGCCCGGTAAGCGCCACATCCAGATCGCGGAAGCCAGTCGTCAGGCCGGGAATATCGCTGTCCGAACGGCTGCGCTCATCGAGCTGCGCGTACAGGTCCATGATAATGGACTTGATGGGCGCCAGCCCTTTGATCTCACGGCCCTGCCGGACGGCGTAGATCTTCTGCTCGGCCAACTCGGCGATCTCCGCAGCCGAGCCTGCGCCCGAAAATGCCATGGTCTGGATCTCGCCCGCGGCGGTTGCAATCGCGCGCAGCATGCTCTTGTCGCGCACGATGGCCGCATACTCCTTGACATTGGCCGAGGTCGGCGTGACCTCCATGAGCTGCATGAGGTAGGCGCGGCCGCCCGCATCGTCATAATAGCCCTGTGCCTTGAGCTGGTCGAGCACGGTGACCGGGTCGATCTTGCGCGCGCTGTTGAACATCGAATAGATGGTCTCAAAGATGCGCTGATGCTCTTCGGCGTAGAAATCCTCGGGCCGCAGCAGCTCGATCACCTCGGCGACGCAGGCCGGGTCGATGAGCATGGCGCCGATGACCGCCTGCTCGGCCTCCAGGCTTTGCGGCAATTGTCTTGCCAGCAGTTCATCCGCCACGGCCAGTTACGCCTCCACGACGTCTACCGTGATCTCTGCAACGATTTCCGGATACAGCTTGGCCTTGACGATCGTCGTGCCGAAGGTCTTGATCTGTTCCATGACGATCTTGTTCTTGGGGATGTCCATGCCATGCTGCGTCTTGAGGCATTCGGAGATCTCCTTCGCGGTCACGGCGCCGAACAGGCGGCCGCCTGCGCCGCCCTTGGCCGCGACCTTGACGCGCACGCTCTTGAGCTTTTCGGCATACTCCTGGGCGGCCGCCTTCTCAACCGCTGCGCGGTGTGCCGCCGCCTCGTCCGCCTGACGCTTGAGGTTCAGGTTATCGGCTGTTGCGGCAACAGCCAGGCCGCGGGGCAGCAGGAAGTTTCTGCCGTAGCCCTCGCTGACCTCGATCATATCGCCCTTTTTGCCCTGTCCCTTTACATCTGCTTTCAGAATTACTTTCATGGTAAAATTTCCCTCCGTATATTGAAACTAAATGGTAAACAAATTCATTTGAGGACCTGTCAGTCCTCCTCAGCCTCGCTCTTCTGGTAGCGCGCAATAGCATTCTGAGCGTCTACCTCGACTTCGCGCACCGAGCCATGCATGATCTGCGCGCCGGCAGACGAGTGGTTGCCGCCGCCGCCCAGGTATTCCATGATAAGCTGCACGTTGACCGTACCGTCCGACCGCGCCGAGACGATAATATCGTCCCCGTTCGGGAACACCACGACCGACGCGCGCACGCCATTGATGTTTAGCAGGTTGTCGGCCGCCTTGGCCGCGGTCGCTCGGTCCACTTCATCCTTGGTCGCCGCCAGGACGATGCCGTCTCCGCAGTCACGCGCGCACGCAATGATGCGCTGCTGCGCAATATATTCGTCAAAGCTGCACTGGAACAGCTTCATGACCTGACTCATCTCCGCGCCGGCGCGTTTGAGATAGGCGGCCGCCTCGAAGGTGCGCACGCCGGTCTTGACCTTGAATCCCTTGGTGTCCAGGTAAATGCCTGCAAGCATGCACTCGGCCTCGACTTTGAGGATCTCGCTCGTCGGCACCATGTATTGCAGCATCTCACTGACCAGCTCACAGGTCGAGGAGGCATACGGCTCATGCAGGTTGACAGCGAAGTTTTCGATATAGCTCGCCGCGCGGCGATGGTGATCGACGACAGCGACCTTATTGATGGACTGCAGCAGCGGCGGTGACTCTACGTAGTCCGGCCGGTTGGTGTCCACCACGATGAGCAGGGTGTTGAAATCGCACTTGACCATGGCCTCTTCCGGCCCGATGAGCACATCTTCATACTCTGGCACCGCCTTGATCTTCTCAACCAAGTCGCGCGCCATCGTGCGCTCCTCGTTAATGACGATATAGACCGGCTTGTCCCGATGCCGCACCGCGCAGGCCATGCCGACTGCCGCGCCAAAGGCGTCCATGTCGCTCATTTTGTGGCCCATCACCATGACGTTTGACGAGTCCCGGATGAGCTGGACGAGCGCGCTCGCTACTACGCGAGACTTGACCTTGGTGTGCTTTTCCAGTTCCTTGGACAGGCCGCCGAAAAAGTCAAAGTTATAGCGCGTCTTGATGACCGCCTGGTCGCCGCCGCGCGAGAGCGCCATGTCAAGCGCGACGCCCGCGTTGCGCCAATTCTCCTCGTAGCTCTCGCCGTCCTTGCCAATGCCGATCGACAGCGTTGCCAAAACGCCCGAGCGGCTCTGGATCTGACGCACACTCTCCAGTACGCTGAATTTCTTTTTTTGCAGCTTTTCAAAGTCGGCGTCTTCCAGCACAAAGACATACTTATCCCGGTCATACTTGCGCAGGAGCGCCCGGCTCTCCCGCGTCCACTCGCTGATCTTTTTGTCGATGTCTGCCAGGATGCTGGACTTCTCCGAGTCGGTGGCCTCCTTCATCAGCTCTTCATAATTGTCGATAGAAATGATGGCCACGACCGGGCGGCTGTCGGTATAGCGCGCCCGCAGTTCGGTCAGCTCGGTGCACGGCACGAAATAGATGAGCATCAATGTCTCTTCCGGATGGCTCTCGTTGGCCGACATCAGGTTTCCGAACACCCAAAACGTATTTTTCCCGATGCGCAGTTCGCCCGGATACTGGGATTTGCCCTCGGCCAGCCATCGGGTGTCAAGCTCCGGTGCCAGGTCGCTCAGCTTTTCATTGAGCGCCGACTCGAAATGCCCGGTCGTCTCGCAGAACGCATCGTTTGTCCACACGATTTCACCGGTCGCGGCCTGCGCGATGGCAGTCGGCATCGGAAAACGGGTAATAGATGCGTGGGTTGCGTTCCCGATGGAAAGCGTCACCGTCTGCATATACCGGATGATATCGCGGCGGCGGGTCCGTTCCCGGTACTGGTACAGCAGGAACAAGAAGCCATCCAGGAGTGCGCCGACAACGGCAAGCGGGATCGAGATATACGCGCAGGCCAGCACAAACAGCAAAAAAATAATAAAATAGAACTGATGGCCGGGCTGCAAAAGCTTTTTGAGTCGTTTGTCCAAAGCAGTCGCCCTCCTGCTACACATATTTATACAGATACAGTATACCAAACCGCCGCGGCAATGTAAATGAGAAGTTGTATTCTGCCGGAGAATATGTTAAAGTAAAGTTGGAAACGATTTCTCAGGAGGATTTTCACACAATGCAGTTTTCATTCTACCACACGAACTATAATGTCCGCGACCTGGACCGCTCGCTCGCCTTCTATGCCGAGGCGCTCGGCCTTTCCGAGCAGCGCCGCATCAACGCCGAGGACGGTTCGTTCATCATCGTCTACCTGGGCGATGGCGTCTCTCCCTTTTCGCTGGAACTGACTTGGCTGCGTGACTGGGACCGCGCCTACAACCTGGGCGACAATGAGTTCCATCTCGCCTTCCACGTGGACGACTATGACGCCGCCTACGCCAAGCACAAGGAAATGGGCTGCGTCTGCTTTGAAAATCCGGCCATGGGCATCTATTTTATCAGCGATCCCGACGGATACTGGCTGGAGATCGTCCCGCAGGGCAAGTAATCGCCCCATCACTTCTTGCGCACAAACCATTGCAGCCCGGCTTGGCCCCACCTCGTGGGCCCAAGCCGGGCTGTATGTTTCCCCGCACAGGGCTGCCTCTCACAGGCTGCGATATCCCTGCGGGGTGACGATGGCATCGAGCGGCAGGCCTGCCGCGCAGGCGGGACAATTTTTTCCGTGGGCGCAGGTCTGATAGCCTGGGAAATCCGACCCGGTGAATAAGCTGACGACCGGCTTGCCGTGCAGCTCGGTGATATTGGAAAACAGCGCGGCATAGCCGGCAGGACGCCCTCCATAGTATTCCACGCACTCGCGTGCCTGGTCGAGCGTCTGTCCGGTCGACGCAGAGGCCGCCAAGACGAGCACTGCCTTCTTTTCGATCATTCCGCGCAGGTTGTCCGAAAACGTGAACTGCCCATTGATGTTGGAGTCCGGCTCCACCAGGAAGATGTCTCTGCCGGTATTTACCCCGGCCAGGCTCTCGCGGGTCAGCTCACGCGCAAGGTATGCGCCGATGTACTCGGTGCCCTCCAGACACAGAAGGGTATCCACCGGCATGCCGGAAAACCGTGCGGCAATGCTGCGCGCCGCCGTCATGGCCAAGCTCTGCTTGTGCTTGATGTCCGACATATCGATATAGTAGTTGATGTGGGAGTGGTTGGTCGCAAAATGCCCGGGGATCGCGTCAGCGTACAGCCGGGTCTTGACTTTCGAGAGCACACGGATGGGTTGCTGCATAGAAAAACCACCTTTCACTGTCTGGAAGCGGAGTTCAAACCTCATTTCATCTGTATTATACCGCCTGCGCGCCGTATTGGCAACGCAAAACACAAAAAAGCCGTTCGATTGAACGGCTTTTATTGTATATTTTACTGCACGATGAACGCATTCGGCAGCCTTCTGCCGTTTTCGTTGTTGGTCGAGGTGGTCGGCGAACTGATCACCCGGCCCTGATAGTACATGACCGAGGACGAACCGCCATCCAGGTTGCACGCCTGCACCGCGCCATACTCCCACAGGATATCGCGCAGGTCTACGCCGCGGCAGCCCATGGAGCTGCCCTGGCCGCGGCCGTTGATGACCAGCATCAGGACTGTCAAATCCTCGGTCTGGCCGATGGCCGTGCGCGGCTGCAAGCTCTCGACCGAGCCGAGCTCCTCAATCTTCTGGCCGTTGACGATGAGCGCCGGGCCGAACTCGACCGCGTCCACCATCTGCTCTGCGGTTGTTGTGTCGCCGATGAGGAAACGGTGCTGGGCGTCAAATCCGATGATCTTATAGCCGTGGCCGAACTCGCCCTGCAGCACCTCCCCATCGTGCTTGACATAGCCATAGGGCGTACCGCCCTCAGCGACCTCGCCGTTGTCGATAAAACCAGAGGCGTTGATGCCCAGGATCGCGCTGTTGTAGTCGGCGAGGTCGGGAATGCGCTGCCCCTCGCGCTCGCCCATGCCGCGGCACAGCCCCAGGCTGACGCGGGATGGGTCCTTGACGATGGCCAGATAGCCGTTATACTCGGTGCCGAGCAGGCCCTCGCGCTCCAGGCGGACGACCATCAGGCTCTTTTCCGCATTGATGGCCACGACTTTATCGCCCTGCTTAGTCACTATACCGGTATCCTCGCCTTTTTCGCACCAGTCCAGGTTGACCTGATCATAGCCGTCTTCTATGTATCGCGGGTTTTCCGCGAAAAACGCCTCGCAGCTTGTGCGGTCCAGTTCCTCAAACAGGGTATAGAACTTATCCTCCGGGCTCATATTTTCGCTCAGGCGGTCGACCGCAGTCTGCTCGTTTGTGCCCCAGATGGACTGGATATCCTTCTGGCTGTCAAACAGCTGCTTGCGGGCATTGACGACCTCGCTGACCATATCGTCCGGGAAGAACGCCGTGGCCAGCCACTGATGGGTCATGGTCTCCATCGCTGTGGAGATCCACAGCGTGCGCAGTTCGCTGACAAAGGGATTGCTGGTATAAACGACAAACGGATAAAATACCGTCAGACCTAATAGGATCAGGATGGTGAAAAACAGTTTGATCCGCCGTGACACGCTCATGGGTGCTTGCTCCTCTCTTGATTACGGGCATCGCCCTGGGGATTTAGCCGCGTGCGCGTCCCCGTCCGGAACGCGTCTGCGGCTTGCGCTGCACTTTTCCTTGCTTTTTCGTGCGGGATTGGGCCGACGAACCCGACGCCTGTGCGGCGCGGCGCTCGGCCAGCTTAGCCTCGACCTTGGCGCGGATACGGGCGGCCGTGCTCGGCGCCAGCGGCCGGCCCGAGCGTGGCGTCATAATGTCCACGCGTCCTTCGCTCTCATCACGCCGGCTGCGCCGGTTGCTGCCGCCCTTGCTTGAAACACGCACCGTGATGCTCTGATAGGCCGGCTCGATAGGGCGCACCGAAGTGCGCGCGCCGCTGTGCTTGCCGCGGCCCTTCTTGGTGGCGGTGCGGGCCGGTGCGGGCTCCCGCGCGGCCTTCTCGGCTGTCACGACCTTTTTCCGCTGGCTCTGCCCCTTTTTCCCGCCGTCCTTCACGGTTTTTCCTGTCTGTTTTTCCGGTTTTGCGGCTTTCTCCTGCTTCTTCTTGCCGCGGCGGGCACCCGCCTGCTTTTCGGTCTTGGCCGGCTCGGGCGGCAGGGTTGGGTCATGGCGTACATAGCGCGCGGCCGTCTGGGCCTCAGCCAGCGGCGTGCCCGCTGGCGGCTCGAGCGCCGGGATCGCCACCCGAGTCAGCGCCTCGATATCCTTGAGATAGGGCAGCTCAGACGGATCGCAAAACGACAGCGCCGTGCCCTCCTGTCCCGCCCGGCCAGTACGGCCGATGCGGTGCACATAGGTCTCTGGCACGTTTGGCAGGTCATAGTTGATGACGAGCGGCAGTTCACTGATATCAATGCCGCGCGCGGCGATATCGGTCGCCACCAGCACCGGGATCTTGTAATCCTTAAACTGCTTGAGCGCGTTCTGCCGGGCGGACTGCGACTTATCGCCATGGATAGACTTGGCCGGGATGCCGGCACGCGACAGGTCACGCGCGACGCGGTCGGCGCCGTGCTTGGTGCGCGTAAAGACCAAGGTCTGCGGCAGGCTGCGCTCCTCAAGCACGGCGCGCAGCAGGTCGCGCTTGGCCTTCTTCTCGACCAGATAGACGCCCTGTTGGATGAGCTCGACCGGCGTAGCCGCCGGGACAATGGAAATATGCGCCGGCTTGTGCAGCATACTGTCGGCCAGGTCGGCGATCTCCTGCGGCATGGTGGCCGAAAACAGCAAGGTCTGCCGCTTTTTCGGCAGGCACTTGACAATCCGCTTGACGTCATTGATAAAGCCCATGTCCAGCATGCGGTCGGCCTCGTCCAGCACGAAACACTCCACCTGACCGATGTCCAGCAGCTTTTGTCCCATCAGATCCCACAGACGGCCCGGGGTCGCGACCAGGATATCCGCGCCGTTCTGCAGGGCCTCGACCTGCGGGTTCTGGGATACGCCGCCGAAAATGACTGCGGCCACCCGGCCGGTATAGCGGCCGTACTGGCACAGGTTCTCATAAATCTGCAGTGCCAGTTCGCGGGTCGGCGTCAGGATGAGGCCGCGCACCGGGCGCGCCTCTCCAGGCTGCGGCCGGCCCATGCGCTGCAGCATCGGGATGGCGAAAGCCGCAGTCTTCCCCGTGCCTGTCTGGGCGCAGCCCAGCAGGTCGCGGCCGGACAGCACCACCGGGATCGCCTTCTCCTGGATGGGCGTGGGCGTATCATAGCCGACCTCGCGGATCGCCTTCAAAATTGCTTCATCAATTTTCAAATCTTGAAATCTCATGAATCCTTCTCAATACTCCTATCTGACTCCTGCCATATTTCCGGCAGGTTTTACTAAAATCAAGCGGTTTTCCGCAAACTTGGCGTGCGATGCTTGTAAACAATGGGCGCGCTGTGTTATAATAAAAAACTATACGGAATAACCAAGTTACGGAACCATCGTGAGGTGAAACACAAATTATGCTACACACCCTTGCACACGCGTTGGAACACACGCTGTCTGATATCGTGCAGGCCATCCCGATCCTGCTGATCGTCTACGCGCTGCTCTACTGGATCGAAAACCGGCTGCGCTCGACCCCGGCGCTTTTGGAAAAATCGGCCGAATTCGGGCCGGTGGTGGGCGCTTTGGCCGGTCTCATCCCACAATGCGGCTTCTCTGCCGCCGCAGCCGCCCTGTTTGGCGACGGCTTCCTGGCCCCGGCCACGCTCGTGGCAGTCTTTCTCGCCACCTCGGACGAAGCCCTGCCCATCCTGCTCTCCGAGGGCGCATCCGGCACCGAAATCGCCGCGCTCTTTGGCTCTAAATTTGTCCTCGCCGTGGTCAGCGGTTACATCCTGCGGCTCATCTGGGGCCGTCAAAAAAACCGGAACCACGAGATCGAGGTCGATATGGAGGGTGGCTGCGGCTGCGGCTGTGACCACGGCCCGCTGCGCGGCATCCTGGGCCGCACGCTGGAGACCACCATCCTGCTGTTCGTCATCACCTTTGTCCTGGAGCTGGCCGTGCACAGCATCGGCACCGACCGGCTGGCCACGATCATGCTCAAAGACAGTGTCTTCCAGCCCATTATCTGCGCGGTCATCGGCCTAATCCCAAGCTGCGCCATCTCGGTCGTGCTGACCCAGCTCTATACCAGCGGCGTCATCGGCATGGGCAGCCTGATTGCCGGCCTGTCGACCGGCGCGGGCTTCGGCTATATGGTGCTCCTGGGCAACGAAAACGGCCGGCGGCATGCGCGCCCCATCATCCTGGCCACCCTGGCTTTCGCCATCATCGGTGGCATTATCACGCACTTCCTCTTTCCATTTTAAAAAAACGAAGCGCTTGCAAAAGGCGGGACGGCCCCATGGCCGTCCCGTTTTTCTTTGTTATCCGGCGCGCAGAAGTTCGAGCGCATCGGCCGCCCAGCTCATATCGATCTTGACAAAGTCACGCGGCGTATACAGCCGCTCCTCGACATCCTGCCGGATGCGCTGATAGGTCTCCCCCGGCATCGCGACATACTGCTCGGCGCCGTCGGACAGCACCGCCGCAAAGCGGAACTCCGCTGTGCGCTCGTCCAGGTCGTGGAATAAGAGCTCTACCACGTCCAGGTCGTGCTGCAGCTGCAAAAACAGGATCAGCTTCATGATTTCAACTGCGCGATCGTCCAGGCCGCGCTCTAAAATATTGATCTTCTCGCGGAAGGCGTTTAAGTCATCGACATAGCGCAGGGTATATCCTGCAAGCGGGTCGATCCGGCCGGTCTCCGGCTTCTTGCCCTCCGGCGAGAGCCAAACCATAAACTGCCCCGAGATGTCATGGTACAGGCAAGGGTCCTCGACCAGCATGGTCGTGCCGCAGTTCGGGCACTTCCAGCGGAACAGTGACAGGTCCTGTACCTTTTTCCGCACGCTCGGGTCACGGTCCGGGCTGATGCGGGTCAGCGGCGTGCGCTCGCACTCCTGTTTACAGTGCGGGCACTCGATTACCGCCTTTGCCATAGCGGATTCCTCCTTATCGGGTCTGGCCGCCGGGCGTCATGTCCCGGCGGCAGCGGTCTGCGTCACATATTCCCCAATACGCGCACGGGATCATACCCGCTTTTTGTACTGGGCGCGGAACTCCAAAAATTCGTCGTACGTGCACTCTTTGTCCAGGACGCCGTCCTCGCGCAGCTCGATGATGCGGTTTGCGATGGTCCCCATGAACTCGTGGTCGTGGGTCGCCAGCAGCACGTTGCCCTTAAAGTCGGCAACGCCGTTATTGACTGCGGTAATGGATTCCAGGTCCAGATGGTTGGTCGGCTGGTCGATGACCAGGACGTTGGAGCCAAACAGCATCATGCGTGAGAGCATCATACGCACCTTCTCGCCGCCCGACAGGACATTCACCGGCTTGTACACATCGTTGCCCGAGAACAGCATGCGGCCGAGGAATCCGCGCAGGGTGGACTCCAGGGTATCCTTGGAATACGGCGCCAGCCATTCCAGCATATTCTCGGTATGGCCGTTGAAAAATTCCGAGTTGTCCTTGGGGAAGTACGACCGCGAAGTGGATACGCCCCACTTAAAGGTACCGGCGTCCGGCTCCATCTCGCCCATCAGGATCTGGAACAGGGTGGTCATGGCCAGCTCGTTGTCCGAGATAAAGCCGATCTTGTCGCCCTTGCGCACGATGAAGGACACATCATTGAGTACCTTAACGCCATCGATAGTCTTGCACAGACCCTTGACCTCCAGGATATCCTTGCCGGGTTCGCGGTCCATGGTAAAGCCCACCCACGGATAACGGCGGGAGGACGCCGGCAGCTCCTCAACGGTCAGCTTTTCGATCAGCTTTTTGCGGCTGGTCGCCTGGCGGGACTTGGACTTGTTGGCCGAGAAGCGCTGGATAAAGTTCTGTAACTCCTTGATCTTCTCCTCGTTCTTGCGGTTCTGGTCGCGGATCATGCGCTGGACCATCTGCGAGGACTCATACCAGAACTCATAGTTGCCGACATAGACCTGCACTTTGCCGTAGTCGATGTCAACGATATGGGTGCAGACGTTGTTGAGGAAGTGGCGGTCATGCGAAACCACGATGACTGTGCCGGCGAAATCCATGAGGAAATCCTCCAGCCAGTGGATGGCGTCTACATCCAGGTGGTTCGTGGGCTCGTCGAGCAGCAGGATATCCGGATGGCCGAACAACGCCTGCGCCAAAAGCACCTTGACCTTTTCCGAGTCCTGTAGGGTGCGCAGCGGACGGTAAAGCACCTCGGAGGAGTCCAGGCCCAGGCCCTCCAGCAGCTGGCCCGCCTCAGTATCCGCGTTCCAGCCGTCCATCTCGGCAAACTCGGCCTCCAGGTCGGCCGCGCGGTTGCCGTCCTCCTCGGTGAAGGGATCATGCGCGTAGATTTCTTCCTTCTCCTTGATGATCTCATACAGGCGCGCATTGCCCTGGATAATTGTGTCCAGGACCGTAAAGTCGTCATAGGCGAAGTGGTCCTGCTTGAGCACCGACATGCGCGTGCCCGGCTTGACCGACACGTCGCCCGTGGTCGAGTCCAGCTCGCCCGACAAAATCTTCAGAAACGTAGACTTACCAGCGCCGTTTGCGCCGATCACACCGTAGCAATTGCCCTCGGTAAATTTGACGTTGACCTCTTTGAACAGCGGCTCGCCGCTGAAGTTCAAGCTGACGTTGGATACGGTAATCATAGCTCCTCCAATATGCATTATTACGAATCAAGCTATATTATATCATGTTCCCCAGCGAAACACCAGCGATTTTGCCTTTTTCCGTATTTTTGTGCACCTTGGCTTGAAATCCCATACCCAGGGGGCTATACTGTATTTATAACCACATGATTTTAGGAGGTTTTGCTCTATGAACGAAGTACTCTCCGCAATCCACGCGCGCCGCTCGACCCGCGCGTTTACCAGCCAGCAGGTCAGCCGTGAGGACCTTGAAACCATCCTGGAGGCCGGCCTGTGGGCGCCTACCGGCAACGGCAAACAGTTGTGGCATTTCACTGCCATCCACAGCGCGGACAAGTGCCTGGCGCTGGCGCATGCGGTCGCCGAGGCCGACAACCGCGGCCCGTCCTATAACTTCTACGGCGCGCCCTGCCATATCATCGTATCCTACAAGCGCGACGAGATGCACGCCTTCCTCGACGGCTCTGCCGCCATCCAGACCATGCTGCTCGCCGCCCAGTCTCTCGGCCTTTCGACCTGCTGGATCAACCAGCTCCGCCCGCTGACCGACGATCCGGCGATCCGCCCGCTGCTGACCCAGCTCGGCGTGCCCGAGGACTACATCGTCATCGGCTCAATCGCGCTCGGCTACGCCGCAAAGGAGACCGCGCCCGCGCCGCGCAAGGAAGGCATCATCAATATCATTGAATAACGAATCCCAGCCATGGAGGCGGACGCTTTATGAACGATCAAATCGCCAAACTCAAGGAATGGATCGACAACTCGGACAACATCGTCTTTTTCGGCGGCGCAGGGGTGAGCACCGAGTCCGGCATCCCCGACTTCCGCTCGGTTGACGGCCTGTACAACCAGAAATACGACTATCCGCCCGAGACCATCCTGTCTCATACCTTTTTTATGGCGCAGACCGAGGAATTTTTCCGGTTTTACCGAGACAAGATGCTGTGCCTGGACGCCGAACCCAACGCGGCACACCGGAAGCTGGCCGAATGGGAGCAGGCGGGCAAGCTGCGCGCGGTCATCACCCAGAATATCGACGGCCTGCACCAGAAGGCAGGCTCTCAGAACGTCCTGGAGCTGCACGGCTCGGTGCACCGCAACCACTGCATGCGCTGCCATAAGCCCTACGATGTCCAGGCGGTCGCCCAGAGCACAGGCGTGCCGCACTGTGCCTGCGGCGGCATCATCAAGCCCGATGTCGTGCTGTATGAGGAATCCCTGGACACGCACACGCTGGATGCCAGCCTGCGCTACATCCAATCCGCCGACGTCCTCATCATCGGCGGCACCTCGCTTGCCGTCTACCCGGCGGCCAGCCTGATCCACTACTACCGGGGGCACAAATTGGTGCTCGTCAACAAGAGCGAGACGCCGGCCGACGCCAAGGCCGACCTGGTCATCCACGGCCCGATCGGCGAGATCTTCTCCCAGCTTTAAATATCTATATGTACAGCAAAGAGGCTGTCCGTCCCAAATGGGGCAGGCTGCCTCTTTTTTCCCAAGGAGGGCAACGCTTTATGAACCTTGCACATCTATCCCGTCTAGTCGCCGGCTATGATGCCGGCGACCCGCGCCGTATCCATCACCTGCTCAAGGTCTATGCGCTCTGCCGGCTGATTGGCCAGGCCGAGGGCCTGCCAGACGCCGCACAGGCGCGGCTGGAGGCCGCTGCGCTCGTGCACGATATCGGTATCCATGAATCCGAGCGTAAGTACGGCTTCAACAATGGCCCGCTGCAAGAGGAGGAAGGCCCAGCGGTCGCCCGGCCGCTGCTCGAGCAGGCCGGCGCAACCCCGGAGGAAATCCAGGATATCTGCTGGCTGGTCGCCCATCATCACACCTATACCGCCTCGGAGTCTCTCCCCTTCCGTATCCTGCTCGAGGCCGATTTCCTGGTCAACGCCTATGAGGATGGGCTGCCGCCCGCCTCGTGCGCGGCCGCACGCGAACGCCTGTTCCGCACCGAGACCGGCCGCGCCTACCTGGACGCGCTCTGCCTTGCGCCGCCGTACGAGATCCCCTGACCGCTCACCGGGCAAGGCCCTCCAGGATGCTGCACAGCATGTTCGCAAACGGCCCAATGGTATCCAGCCGCCACCGCTCTTTTGGGGAGTGGCAGTCTCGCAGATCCATGCCAACACAAATGCACTCCATATCTGGGTTCTTGCGCAGAAGCTCGGACGGTTCCAGGCCGACATGCTGCACCGTGATCTCGGGGGCACGCCCGGTCACCTGGCGAAAGCTCTGCGCGGCCAGCCGCCCCAGCCTGCCGTCCTCCCGGCTGGGCCATGCCGGATAGCGGCTGACGATCTGGCCGGAAAACCCGTGCGCTTCGCACACGGCACGGTGGCTTTCCAAGAGCGTGCGCTCGGCCGCTGCGTCCATGCAGCGGACCATCGCATCCAAGTACAGCTTGCCGTCCTGCGCATAGATGTGCCCCAGGTTGGACGAGTCCGCCACCGCGCCCGAGGAATGGCGGGCAAACACGCCGTCGGCAAAATCCCCCAGGGCACCGAGCAGGCCGTCTGTCTGCTCGGCAGTCCAAACCGCCTGCGGCAATGGCATTTCCGTGACCGTGAGCACGCCATCCGGGTCGGTCCCGCGGCAGGTACCTAAGGCCTGTGCCCCGGCCTGTTCCAAAAGCGTGCGCACCTGGGCGTCGCAGGCCACGACGCCCGCCGCTGCCTCATAGGGAATGGCGTTAAATGCAGTACCGCCTGAAAATTTATACAGCGCAAGGGGAACCTGCGCACGCACCCGCCGTAGGACCTCCCCCAACAGCCGCAGTGCATTCGCGCGTCCCGCTCCGATGTCAAAGCCCGAGTGCCCGCCGCGCAGGCCGGATACCTGTACCTTCCAGGCACGTGCGCCCGACAGCGGTGCAGCCCAATCCAGTGTGTGTGTGTAATGCTCCCGCACGCCGCCGGCCGAGCCGGTCACAATACGCCCCCACCGGAATCCATCGGTATTTATGAGATACCGGACACCTGCCACACAGGTAGGGTCCATCTCCTGTGCCCCACGCAGCCCGATCTCCTCCTCCACGGTGAAGAGCAGCCGCAGAGGCGGATGCGGCAGGTCGGGATGTTCGGCCAGCCACAGCATGACGGCCGCCCCCGCGCCGCAGTCGGCCCCCAGTGAGGACTCCCCCGCTGTGCACAAAAAGCCGTCCCGCTCGATCGGTTTGATGGGGTCGCGCTCGGGGACGTACGCCGCACTTCCCGCCGCGCACACCATATCCAGATGGGCCTGTACGGCGGTCAGCGGCCCCTGTATGCAGCCAGGGGAAGCCGGCAGGTCACAGGCCAGATTGCCGCGCGCGTCGGTCCACGGGTTCAGCCCCAGGCCGCGCAGCCGGTCGATGATCCGCCCGCGCAGCGCCGCCTCCTTACCCGGCGGATGGGGCGTCTGGCATATCCAGGCAAACTGCTCCAATATTTCACGCGCTATCGTTGCCATGCGCTTTCCTCCTATTCGGGCTGCCGTCACAGGCAGCGTTTTTTCTTCCAGCATAGCACAGCCGTATAGAAAATGCAAAGCCGGCTGCACGCAGCCGGCTTCTTGCAAAAGAGAGATATATATGGTGTTACTACATACGCTCATTCGGGCGCAGTATCTCAAAGGGAGAATCAGCCAATCTTGACGATCTTGCCGGTCTTCCACGCCTCGGTGGTCGCGTAGCCGATCGCCGTGGACTTGGTGCCGTCGTACACGCTGACGCCCGGCTGCTTGCCCTCGCAGACACAGTCAATGAACTCCTGCATCTCGAGCAGATATGCCTCGGCGAAACGCTCCGGGAAGGAACCGACACACTCGGTGACCGCGCCGTTGGAGTTAAAGATCATAGCCTGGTTCTTCTCCGGGATGGCAGAGATGCGGATGGTGCCCTCGGTGCCGATGATCTCGGTCTCTACATGGTAGCCATGCGGTGCGGTACGGCCGACATGGACAAAGCCCAGCGCGCCGTTCTCGAACTTATAGCATGCCATTGCGGTCTCATCGTCGCCGACCTGCTGGAACTCCGGATGCTTGAAGGTGCAGCCCTGTGCATAGACCTCGGTTGCCTCGCAGCCCAAGAACCAGCGCATCAGGTCGATGTCATGGATGGCCATATCCAGGAAGATGCCGCCCGAGGTCGCCGCGAACTTGATTGCGCCGTCTACAAATGCCTCCGGGTCGATGCCGGTCGCCTTGACCATGTAAGGCGTGCCGATTGCGCCCTCCTCGATCTTCTGCTTTGCGTATGCATAGGACTTGTCATAGCGGCGCATGAAGCCCAGCATGAAGGTCAGCTCGGGATGACGCTCGACAGCGCGCTCGGCCTGCTTGCACTGCTCCACGTCAACGCCCAGCGGCTTGTCGGTGAAGACGTGCTTGCCAGCGTCCAGCGCCGCCTCGATCTGCCAGCAGTGCTCGGACGAGGTGGTAACGATGGCGACCGCGTCGATGTCAGCCTTGGCCAGCATCTCACGGAAATCGGTGTAGACATCGGTCACGCCCAGGTTCTGCTTGGCGTACTCCAGCTCTGCCGGAACGATCGAGCAAGCTGCGGTCAGCTCTGCGTTCGGAATCTTATATGCGATGTTCTGTGCATGGACCTTGCCCAGGCGTCCGAGGCCTGCGATACCAACCTTGATCTTCTTCATACTTGTGATACCTCCAGTTTTTTATCGGGATGGATCTTGTACATTTCCTTCTTAAAAGTGTCCAAATTTCTTTGTTGTGTCTATTTTATCGCACAAAAAACGCCTTGTCAACGTCCGTTTTCAACTTCGTGAAACTTGCCCGTTTCGCCTCTTTCCTTTTGTCCGAAGCGACAAGAGAACGCCCCTGCAAAAGCCATTTTTCCTGTGCCTTGTGTCAAATCCTTTTCTGTGCTATACTCATAAGGTCCAAAGTGTCTGGGCGTCTTTCCGCCCACCCTTCCAATCCTTCCCCAGCGAGGTATCCCTATGAAATCCAACAAGCCGACCATCCGCTCCATCGCGGCCGCCGCAGGTGTGTCCCGCGGTACGGTGGATCGGGTCATCAATAATCGTGCGCACGTCAATCCCGCTGTGCGTGCACGTGTACAGCGCATCGCCCGTGAGATGGGCTACCGCGCCGCCGTCCCCAGCGAGGGCGATAGTACCGCGCTGCGCATTGGCGTTATGGTCCCCCAGTGGGAGCTGTCCTATTTCACCGAACAGACCCGCCGCGGCATCAGCCAGGCGGCCAAGCTTCTGGGCACCCACGAGATCCGCCTGGTGGTCGAAGAGCTGCGCAGCCGTTCCAACGAGGAGTACATCAAGCGCTGCGAATCCCTCTTGGACCAGAGCGTGCGCGGCCTGGTCATCAACGCCCCAGATAATCTGGTGCTTCAGGCCGAGATCGCTCGCTTTACCGAGGCTGGCATCCCGGTCATGACATACAACGCCGACATCCCGCAATCCGCCCGCGTGGGCTTTGTCGGGCAAAACCAAATCCAATGCGGCCGTATCGCGGGCGGCCTGATGCATCTGGCCATCAATGGGCAGGGCAGCCTGCTGATCGTGACCGGAAACATGGAATTCCACCGCCGCCGCGTGGACGGCTTTTGCAGCCGTCTGAGCGAGCTCGGCTATACTCCCGACCGTTTTGAGATCGTCGAGTGCTACGAGCGGTATGACCTGACCTGTGATACCGTCACCCAATACGCGCGCACCCATCCCACGCTGACCGGCATCTATATGAGTACCGAGAACGTTCTCGGCTGCCTGGACGGCATCACCCAGGCGCGCGTGCGGCGTCCTATCCATGTCATCGCCAATGACCTGACGCCCATCAACCGCAAGATGCTGCGCGCAGGCCGGCTGGATTTTGTCCTGGAGCAGGAGTTCTCTGCCCAGGTCTACGAGGCCATTATGATGCTCTACGACCTCCTCATGCACGACCGCAAGCCGCGCTCACCGGTCAAGTATGTCGCCACCACGGTCATCACCCCCGAAATGGTCTGATCCCGGCTGCAGGTGCAGCCCTTCCTGGAAGAAACAGCAGGTTTGCCTGCTGTTTCTTTGTATATGCGGGCCGGTCGATATCCCTCTGCACGGCCTCTTGACAAGATATCGGCCCAGTTATATGATTATATCGTGTGTGTTTGACACATTTCCCTGTTTTTCAACCGGATTACAGCCATCCTGATCGTTCATCAGGCGAAAGGGGCCGAACAATGATTCCAACTTTGGAACAGGCACGGCAGCTGCTGTGCGAATACAACCACGGGGCATTCCACGTCCTGCACGGCGAGACCGTGTCGGGCATCATGGCATATTTTGCGCGCCAATATGACCCGCAGCACGAAGAATACTGGGCGGTCGTCGGCATGCTGCACGACATTGACTTCGAGCTTTACCCCGAATCCCACTGTGCCAAATGCGTGGAGATCCTGCAGGAGCATGACATCGATGCGTCGATCATTCGCTCGGTCGTCAGCCATGGATACGGCCGCCTGCCTTGGGTGACAGTCAAGCCGGAATTGCAGATGGAAAAAATCTTATATGCAGTCGACGAACTGTCCGGCCTGATCAGCGCCTGCGCCAAGGTCCGTCCCTCCAAAAGCGTGCGCGACATGGACGTCAGCTCACTGAAAAAAAAGTTTAAAAAGAAGGATTTTGCTGCCGGCTGCTCGCGGGAGGACATCGCTGCCGGCGCCGAAATGCTGGGCGTCCCGCTCGAGACCCTGATGCAGGATACGCTGGACGCCATGAAAAGCCTGGCCGGCACCCTCCCGGTCTGACCGCTGGCAGGCAACTACTTTAGAAAGGATTTCAAAAACGTCATGAGCTTTACATTTCTCAAGACCCTGCCCACCCCGGCAGAGATCCGCGCGCAGTATCCGCTGTCCGCACGCGGCCAGCAGATCAAGGCCGCCAAGGACCGCGACGTGCGCGATGTGATCACCGGGGCTTCGGACAAATTTCTGGTGATCATCGGGCCGTGTTCGGCCGACAACGAGGACGCTGTGTGCGACTATGTCAGCCGCCTGGCACGGGTGCAGGAAAAGGTCGCAGACCGCCTGGTTCTGGTGCCGCGCATCTATACCTATAAGCCGCGCACCAACGGCGACGGCTACAAGGGCCTGGCCTACCAGCCCAATCCCGAAGAACAGCCCGACCTGGCCGCTGGCCTTGTGGCCATCCGCCGGCTGCAAATGCGCTCCATCGAGGAGTTCGGCCTGCCGGCGGCTGATGAGATGCTCTACCCCGAGAACTGGGGATATGTTGAGGATCTCCTGTCCTACGTCGCCATCGGCGCCCGCTCGGTCGAGGACCAGCACCACCGCCAGACTGCCAGCGGCTTTGACGTGGCGACTGGCATGAAAAACCCGACGAGCGGCGACTTTGCCGTCATGCTCAACTCCATCTATGCCGCCCAGCACCCGCAGCGCTTCGCCTACGCCGGCGCTGAGGCCCAGACCTCCGGCAACCCTCTCGCGCACGCCATCCTGCGCGGCGGCGTCAACAAGCGCGGCGTCAACCAGCCCAACTATCACTACGAGGATATCATGCGCCTGATGGGCATGTATGACAAAATGGGCCTGCAAAACCCCGCCGTCATCGTCGACTCCAACCATTCTAACTCCGACAAGCAGTATCATGAGCAGATCCGTATTGTCAAGGAGGTCATGCACAACCGCCAGCTGTCCTCGGACATCCGCAAGCTGGTCAAGGGCGTCATGATCGAGAGCTACCTCGTCCCAGGCCGTCAGGATATCTCCGAACACACCTACGGCAAGTCGATCACAGACCCCTGCCTGGGCTGGGAGGACTCCGAGCGCCTGATCTACGAGATCGCAGACATGGCAAAATAATCTGTCTGCTAACCCAATCATCCCGATATAGGAAAAGAGAACGCTCCACCCGAAGCGTTCTCTTTTTTTCACGGCAAATGGCCCTAAAGCCGGCCGCTATGAACGGATGCGATAGACGATGCACGGCCGGCCTCCCGTGCTGTAATCCATTTTGCTGTCGATGACCTGCTGCTCGGACAGGTAATTCATATACCGGCGTACCGTGACAACCGACAGGCCAACATGCTGTGCGATCTCCTCGCTGGTATGCGTCTGGTCGCACGCAGAGCGCAGATAGGCCTCGATCCGCGCAAGCGTCTGGCTCTGCAGGCCTTTGGGCGGCGCAACCGGCGCGGGTGCCGCCGCCTGATGCCCTGGGGACGCGCCCGGGAACATGAGCCGGTCCAAATCCCCCTGGCTGACCGTCCCGCTTCCAACGCTCTCGCGCCGGCGGCAAAAAGCGTCCAGGGCAAACCGGAACCGTTCATAGGCAAACGGCTTGACCAGGTAGTCGATTGCGCCCAGCCGCAGCATGGCCTTGGCGGTCTCGGTGTCGTTTGCCGCAGTGACCATGATCACATCGGCGTCGATCCCCTCCGCCCGGAGCGTCTGCAGCAGCTCGGCCCCGCTCATCTGTGGCATGTGGATGTCCAAAACAATCAGGTCCACCGCGTTGCGCCGCAGCCAGAACAGAGCCGGATGGGCAGCGGCAAAGGTCTGAAGCACCGCAAAGCGGCCATCTTGCTCGATATAGCGCTGGTTCAGCCGCGTGATAATGGGGTCGTCCTCAATAATAACTGCGGTATACAAGATATCCTCCTATTTCTCCAGCCCGGCGGCCGGTTCGCTGATCGTAACGATAAATGATGTCCCAACTCCCGGCTCGGACTCGACCCGGATGGTCCCGTGATAGGTGTCGACCATATTGCGCACGAGCGCAAGCCCGGTGCCGCGGTCCTTTCCTTTGGTGGAGTAGCCGCGGTCAAAGATATGCTCCATGACATCGGGCGCGATGCCCGGGCCGGTGTCGTCCACACTCATCAGCAGGCCGTGCGCGCCCTCCCGGATGCTGACCGTGACCTCGCGCAGCACGCCCGAAGGGGAGGCCCGGAAGGCATCAAACGCATTCTCAATGAGGTTGCCAAGCACGGTGATAAGGCCGCCGGCCGGCAGGAACTGGCTGTCCGCGCTGAGTGTGCTGGCCGGGTCCAGGTCAAAGCGGATGCCAAGCTCGGCCGCGCGGTAAGCCTTGCCCACCAGAAGGGCCGCGACCGACGGCTCCTTGATGCGCTCGGAGATAAAGCCGATGGACTGGGCGCGGGTCTGCGTGATGCGCAGGACATATTCCTCGGCCTGCTTGGTCTCGCCGAGCTGCAGAAGGCCCAGGATGACGTGCAGCTTGTTGGTAAATTCGTGCGTGTAAGAGCGCAGGGCTTCTACGATATGCTGCACGCCGGTCAGGTCCTGCGCCAAGCGCGTGACCTCGGTGCGGTTGCGGAAGATCGCCACAGCGCCCTCAATCTTGCCGCCCCGCCACAACGGCATGCGGTCGGAGATCACCGCGACATGCTTGATCGATTCCAGGTTGACGTTATATTCTGCGCGGCCGGTTTCCATCACGCGGGCAATGGTCGAGCGCGGGTAGATCGCGCGCAGCGGCTGCCCCAGCGCCTCCTGCGGCGGGATCTTCAAGATCTCGGCTGCGGCCCGGTTGATATAGGTGACGTTTCCCTCCACGTCGATGGAGAGCAGCCCCTCCTCCAGTGCGTCCAAGATCCCGGTGCGCTGCAAAAAGAGCTGGCGGAATACATCGGGCTCGTATCCCAAAAGCTCCTCCTTAATGCGCCGCGTCAGCCGCAGGCTGAGCAGGCTGCCGGTCAGCATCGCGCCGATGGCGACCAGGATATGCGACAGCAGCGTGCCGACCACCGTGCTGCGGATGGAGCGCATATAGATCGCGGCCATAACAAACCCGATCAGGCTCCCATCGTCGGCATAAACCGTGGCGTAGGCGCAGCGGTCCGCGCCCTCCGGCGCCTCATAGTTGTAGAGCAGCGTGTCGTTGCCCGCCTCAAAATGCCCGAGGATCTCCTGGCTTAGCGGCGGCACGTCCGCCGGGTCGCTGGTGCCCGTAGCCAGGTCGTAAAACGTGATCGGGATGCCGTCCGGGTCATATACCGCAAAAATGTCGATATACGGGACGTTTTTGACCATACGTTCAATGTAGTCCATGCGGACGTTTGAGTCCTGGCTGCCGACGAGTTCGGGCGCGCTGGCCACGGTCTGCGCGCCGCTCAAGAGCGTCTGGTCGCGCATGCGCGCGTCCTGCCGCAGGCTGAGCCACAGGCTGACGCCCAACGCCAAAATGATCGTAACGCTGATGGAAACCATCAGGATACGGCGAATCTGTCTATAGAGCTGCGGTGTGGAAGATTGCGAATTCATCAGAGCGCGCCCGCCTTTCATGCGTCTTTCCCCTATCATATCATAGTGGGGCAATTTCATCAAATCCGAATCGACAGGAACAGACCGGCTCCGTCAATTTGCACGGTTCCGTTTTTTTTACTTTCGAAAGCTTGCGGACGTCCGGCGTCCTCACTAAAATAATCTACGAAGTTTAAATCCAGCGAAAGAGGTGGTGCTTCTTGGAGGCAATCAAGGCGGAACTCAATGCGCAGCTGCAGAGCAAGATCGCGTTTGAAATTCCGCTGTTCGGCGGGATTCCCGTCCCGGAATCGGCCGTGATCACCTGGGCGATCATTGTGCTGCTGACCGGGCTTGCAATCTGGCTGACCCACGGGCTGCGCAAAAAACCCGGCCGCCGGCAAATGGCGGCCGAGATGCTTGTCGGCTTTATCAACGGCTTCTGCAAAGACACACTGGGCGAAGCCCATTGGCGCACGTTTGCGCCTTATCTGGGCTCGGTCGGCCTGTATCTTGCGGTCGCCAACATCTCGGGACTGTTTGGTGTCGCGCCGCCGACCAAGGACCTGAACGTCACGGCGGGCCTTGCAGTCATGAGCGCCGTGCTGATCTACGGCGCGCAGTTCCGGTATCACGGGCTGGGCGGCGGCCTCAAAAAGTTTGGCCAGCCGGTTGCCGTGGTCGCGCCGCTCAACATCATGGAGATCGGCATCCGGCCGCTGTCGCTGTGTATGCGGCTGTTCGGCAATATCTTCGCCGGGTTCGTCATCATGGAGCTCATCAAGCTCTTTGTCCCGGCTATCATCCCCATCCCCTTCAGCCTGTATTTTGACGTGTTTGACGGCATGATCCAGGCGGTGGTCTTCGTGTTCCTGACCACGCTGTTCCTCTCAGAATCCCTGGAGTGAACCATTTCCTGACAAAAAACGAACAAACCCTTTGACATTTATTTAGGAGGAAACTAAAATGGGTATTGCAATTGGTGCGGGTATCGCAGTTCTGACCGGCATTGGCGCCGGTATCGGCATTGGTTTTGCCACCGCTAAGTCCTCTGAGGCCATCGCCCGCCAGCCGGAGGCCGCCGGCCAGATCAGCAAAAACCTGATCCTGGGCTGCGCCCTGGCAGAGGCAACCGCGATTTACGGCTTCCTGATCGGTATCCTGCTCATCTTCATGAGCTGATCGGGGGCGTTTCCGGATGATCCTGAATCTAAACGCACAAATCGTCTGGGTGTTTGTCAATCTGCTGGTCCTGTTCCTGCTGATGAAGAAGTTCCTGTTCGGCCCCATCACCAAAATGCTGGATGAGCGGGCCCAGGGTGTCGCGGACACCATCGACCAGGCGGACGCCCGCCTGGCCGAGGCCAAGCAGTGCCAGGTCCAATACGAGCAGCAACTCGCCGACGCGCGCGAGGAGGCGGCGCGCATCCTGGCCGCCGCACGGCAGCGCGGCGAAAATGATTACGCCCGCCGCATGGCCGAAGCCGAGCAGGCCGTTAAGCGCCTCAACGAGCAGGCCGCGCGCCAGCGTGAGGCCGACCGCGCCGCCATGCTGGCCGACGCCAAAAAGCAGGTTGCCGCCCTGGTCCTGATGACAACGGCCAAGGTATCCCAGCATGCGCTAAACGCCGATACCGACCGCGCGCTCCTGGATTCCTTCCTGGCTGAGGAAACGGGGGATCGGCTATGAACACGGCTGCGTCCCGCTATGCCGCCGCCCTGCAGCGCGCGGGCTGCACGCTGGACGGCCTGCGGCAGACCGCCGCATATCTGATGGACTGCGCGCCGCTCTGGCAGGCGCTTTGCAGCCCGGCGGTCGAGGTCCGCGAAAAGATCGCCGTACTCGGCCGTCTTCCTGACTTTACGTCCGACGCCAATCTGCTGCACTTCTATCAGATCCTGGCCGAAAAAGGCCGGTTTGGCCTACTGCCTGAGATCGTCGAAGCCTACCGGCGGCTGGATCTGAGCAGCCGCGGCGAGGGCCTGTGCACGCTGCGCTGTGCGCGGGAGCCGGACGACGGCCAGCTGGCCGCCCTAGCCCGCCTTCTGTGCAAGCGTCACGGCTATCAGGCGGTAACCATTGAAATCGTGATCGATCCCGATGTCCTGGGCGGCTTTGTGGCCGAGCTGGACGGGGTGACCTATGATCAGAGCGTCCGCGGACAGCTCCGCGCCTTGGCGCACAGCCTGCAAAAGGGGTGAAACCATTGAACCATTCTGATGAAATCATTTCCATCCTGCGGGAGGAAATCGAACAATATGATAACCGTACCCGCCGTGAGGAGACCGGCTCTGTGTTGGAAATCGGCGACGGCATTGCCACGGTCTATGGCTTGGACCGCGCGGTCTACGGCGAGCTCGTCGAGTTTGAGACCGGCGTGCGCGGCATCGTGCTCAACCTGACGCGCGAGAGCGTCGGCGTTGTCCTGCTGGGCAGCGCCGACGGCCTGCATGAGGGCTCCCAGGTCAAGCGCACCGGCCGTGCGGCCGATATGCCGGTAGGTGACGCCATGCTGGGCCGCACGGTCAACGCGCTCGGTGAGCCGATCGACGGCCTGGGCCCGATCGCATGCACCGAGACCCGCCCGATCGAGCACGAGGCCTCTGGCGTCGTCACGCGCGAGCCGGTCAACCAGCCGCTCCAGACCGGTATCTTGGCCATCGACGCTATGGTCCCGATCGGCCGGGGCCAGCGCGAACTGATCATCGGTGACCGGCAGACCGGCAAGACCTCCATCGCGGTGGATACCATTCTGAACCAAAAAGGCCAAAATGTGATCTGTATTTACGTTGCAATCGGCCAGAAAGCGTCCACGGTTGCCAAACTGCGCGGCACCCTGGAGCGCCATGGTGCGCTGGAGTACAGCATCATTGTCTCGGCTACCGCCGCGGACTCTGCGCCGCAGCAGTACATCGCCCCCTATGCGGGCACGGCTATCGGCGAATATTTTATGGGTCAGGGCCGGGACGTCCTGATCGTCTATGACGACCTATCCAAGCACGCAGTTGCCTACCGCACACTGTCCCTGCTGCTGCGCCGCTCCCCCGGCCGCGAGGCCTATCCGGGCGACGTGTTCTACCTGCACTCGCGTCTGCTTGAGCGCTCCTGCCGCCTGACCAAGGAATATGGCGGCGGTTCGATGACGGCCCTGCCCATCATCGAGACGCTTGCGGGAGATGTGTCTGCCTACATCCCGACCAACGTGATCTCGATCACCGACGGGCAGATCTATCTGGAAAGCGACCTGTTCTTTGCGGGCCAGCGCCCGGCGGTCAATGTCGGCCTGTCGGTCTCCCGTGTCGGCGGCGCCGCCCAGACCAAGGCCGTCAAAAAGACTGCGGGCACCCTGCGCATTGACCTGGCGCGTTTCCGCGAACTCGAGGTCTTTACCCAGTTCAGCTCTGATCTGGACACGGATACCCGCCAGGCCCTGGATCACGGCAAACGCCTGATGGAGATTCTCAAGCAGCCTCTCTACCATCCCATGATGGTCTGGCGGCAGGCGGTCATCCTGTATGTCGCCACGAACGGCCTGCTCTCCGACGTGCCGCTCGGCCAGGTCAACCAGTTCGTGCAGGACTTTGCCGATTCGCTGCCCGAGGAGCTGACCCACGAGATCCAGTCCACCGGCGCCTTGACTGGCGCTGTCGCCGAGCAGCTGCGCGGCGCGCTGGATGCCTATAAAAAGCAGGTGAGCGCGTCATGGCAGGCATAAAGGAGATCCGCACCCGGATCGACAGCGTCGAGCAGACGCTCAAAATCACGAACGCCATGTATCTCATCTCGTCGTCCAAGCTGCGCAAAGCGCGGCAGCAGCTCAACAACGTGCAGCCGTATTTCCTGAAGATCACTTCCACGATCTCCGATATCCTGCACCACTCCGACGAGATCGAGCATATCTATTTTGACAAACGGGCCGACGTGGCCGAGCACAAGGTCGGGTTCATCGTCATCACCGGCGACAAGGGCCTGGCCGGCGCATACAACCACAATGTCCTGCGCCTGGCGGAGGAATGCCTGTCCAAAGCCGCGCACCCAACCCTGTTCCTAATCGGCCAGATGGGACGCAGCTATTTTGCCGAGCGCGATATCCCAATCGACGGCGAATTTATGTACACCGCGCAGGACCCGACCATCTCCCGCGCCCGCGACATTGCGGACACCTTCATCCGCCTGTTCCGCGAGCGGGAGCTGGACGAAGTCTATGTGGTATATACCGAGATGGTGACGCCTATGCGCTTAGAGCCGCGTGTGCAAAAACTGCTGCCGCTCGACGCCGACGCCTTTCCCTGGGAACCGCGTCCGAACGAGGCCGGCCCCTATCGCCAGACCGTCACCTATGTCCCGTCGGCCGACCAGGTCCTGTACCATCTGGCGCCGGGATATGTCAAGGGCGCGCTGTTTGGCGCGCTGGTGGAATCCTTCTGCTCCGAGCAGAACGCCCGCATGACGGCCATGGATTCTTCCACCAATAACGCGCGCGAGATGCTCAAAGAACTCTCTCTGCGCTATAACCGTGCGCGGCAGGCCGCAATCACGCAGGAGATCACCGAGATCGTCGGCGGCTCCCAGGGTCAGGCGGCCTCCCTGCCCCCCTGCCGCCAGCAAAAACCGGCGCGCGTTGTCCGCTTCCTGGCCGACGGCACGCGCGCATAGAAAGCGAGGAACGAATAAATGGAGCTAAAAGGCACTGTAGCCCAGGTCATCGGGCCGGTCGTCGACGTGCAGTTTGACGGCGGCCGCTTGCCCGAGATCAACGAGGCGCTGTCTGTCCTGGTTGACGGCGAAACGCGCGTGATGGAAGTCGCGCAGCATGTCGGCGGCGATACCGTCCGCTGCATCATGCTGTCCCCCAGCGAGGGCTTAGGCCGCGGCGACACGGTCACTGCCGCCGGCCATCCGATCGAAGCCCCGGTCGGTGAGGCCGTGCTCGGCCGCATGTTCAACGTGCTGGGCGAGCCGATCGACGAGAAAGGGCCGGTCGAGGCATCCGACCGCTGGACCATCCACCGCAATCCACCGGCATTTTCTCAGCAAAACCCAACCACCGAGATCCTGGAGACCGGCATCAAGGTCATTGACCTGCTGGCGCCCTACGCGCGCGGCGGCAAAATCGGCCTGTTCGGCGGCGCAGGCGTCGGCAAGACCGTCCTGATCCAGGAACTTATCCGCAACATCGCAACCGAACACGGCGGATATTCGATTTTCACCGGCGTCGGCGAGCGCACGCGCGAGGGCAACGACCTCTGGCGCGAGATGGCCGAATCGGGTGTCTTGAGCAAGACCGCCCTGGTCTTCGGCCAGATGAACGAGCCGCCCGGCGCACGCATGCGCGTCGCGCTGACCGGCCTGACCATGGCCGAATACTTCCGCGACAAGCAGAAGCAGAACGTCCTCCTGTTCATCGACAATATCTTCCGTTATGTGCAGGCAGGCTCCGAGGTCTCTGCCCTGATGGGCCGTATGCCCTCGGCGGTTGGCTATCAGCCGACTCTGGCAGACGAGGTCGGCGCACTGCAGGAGCGCATCACCTCCACGAAGGACGGCGCCATCACCTCCGTGCAGGCGGTCTATGTCCCGGCGGATGATCTGACCGACCCCGCGCCTGCCACCACCTTCGCCCACCTGGACGCGACCACCGTCCTCTCCCGTAAGATCTCCGAACAGGGCATTTACCCTGCCGTTGATCCGCTGGAGTCGACTTCCCGCATCCTGGAGCCCGATGTGGTCGGCACGCGGCACTATAAGGTGGCACGCGGCGCGCAGGAGCTGCTGCAGCGATACCGCGAACTGCAGGATATCATCGCCATCCTGGGCATGGAGGAGCTCAGCCCGGAAGACCGTAAGACGGTCGACCGCGCACGCCGCATGCAGCAGTACTTCTCGCAGCCGCTCTTCGTCGCCGAGACCTTCACCGGCCTGGAAGGCCGCTATGTGACTATCCAGGATACCATCAACGGCTTCGAGGCCCTGCTGGGCGGCGAGCTGGACCAGTATCCTGAATCCGCCTTTTCTATGGTCGGCACGGTCGACGAGATCCGCGAAAAGGCGCGCGCGCAGGGGGCGGTCTAATGGACAAGACCTTCTACCTGGAGATCATCACGCCGGAGAAACAGTTCTATGTCGGCCCGGCCTCCAGCCTTGTCATGCCGGCCCTGGACGGCGAGTACGGCGTCCAGCCCGGCCACGAGCCCATCGTCACGGCTATCGAGCCGGGCCTGGTCCGCTTCCAGGCAGACGGCGCGTGGAACGAGGTCGTTGTCAGCGATGGCTTCGCCGAAGTCATGCCCGACTATGTGATCTTACTGGTGTCGAGCGCAGAACGGCCCGAAGAGATCGACCGCGCACGCGCCGAGCGGGCCAAGGAGCGCGCAGAGGAACGCCTGCGCCAAAAGCAGAGCGTACGGGAATATCACCTGTCCAAAGCTGCGCTGGCCCGCGCGATGGCGCGTCTGCGTGTGCGCCCCAAATAACCATCCTATTGTATCCGGATACGCCCCGTTTCATCGGGGCTCTATCCGTCTTTCCGGGCAACCCCGGTTCCTCCGGCGCTTGTCATTAGCACAACTCCATGCGGGCGGGATACCCAACCTGCTCGCGGAAGGCCCAAGTCTGGGCCTTCGTCCTGACAGGCGGCAGGGCTTCTGGCAGAGAAGTCCTGTCATTTCCGCGCCTGCCCTCGCATTGTCCTGCAGTATGATTCTCTTTCAGCTGGTATACTTGTCCTCGCCGTGCCAACCGTCCATCGGGCGGCATGAACCGGCGGGGCAGATACCGCTCAACCACACAAAGGAGGTTGCATGGCCCAGCGCGGTGGCGCGGGCTTCTATGCACGATCTACTATGGAATCTATTGTTCGCATCCTCAAGAAGCAGTCCCCCGGTCGACTGATCGCCCTGGGCTTTGCCGCCGTCATCCTGATTGGTGCAGGACTGCTTTTGCTCCCGGTCTCTGTCAAGCCGGGGGCAACCGTGACTCCGATCGACGCCCTATTCACTTCGACCAGCGCCGTGTGCGTGACCGGCCTCATCGCCATCGATACAGCCGACCATTTCACTTTCTTTGGCCAAGCCGTGGTCGCCGGCCTCATCCAGATTGGCGGCCTGGGCGTCACCTCGGTCGGCATCGGCTTTATCCTGGTCACCGGCCGGCGCGTGGGCATCAAAGCGCGCCTTCTGGTCAAAGAAGCGCTCAATGTCGATAGCTTTAAGGGCATTGTGCGCCTGATCAAAGCCGTCCTTCTCATGACGCTGTGCTTTGAGGGCGCCGGTATGCTGCTCAGCCTCATCGTCTTTGCGCAGGACTATCCGCTGCCGCAGGCGATCTGGATCAGCATTTTCCACTCGATCGCCGCCTTTAACAACTCGGGCTTTGATATTTTGGGCGGCCTGCGCAACCTGGTCCCGTACCAGTCCGACGTCCTGCTCAACCTGACCACCTGCGGCCTCATCATCTGCGGCGGCCTGGGCTTCCTGGTCATGCAGGATATTTTTAAGTGCCGCTGCTGTTTCCGGCGCATGTCGCTGCACTCCAAGGTGGTCGCGACCACGACCGCGGCACTGCTCCTCGTCGGCACGCTGCTGCTCAAGCTGACCGAGGATGTGAGTTGGCTCGGCGCATTTTTCCACAGTGTATCGGCCCGCACGGCAGGCTTCTCGACCTATCCCATCGGCGAGTTCACCAACGCCGGCCTGTTTGTCCTGGCCATCCTCATGTTCATCGGCGCTTCCCCGGGATCCACGGGCGGCGGTATCAAGACCACGACCTTCTTTGCCCTGATGCAGCAGGTCCGCTCGGTCTTTTCCAAGCGCCGCCCAGGCGCATTCCGCCGCACGCTGTCGTCCGAGGTGCTGACCAAGGCGGCAGTCATCACGCTCCTTTCCATGCTGGTCGTGTGCATCGGCACCTTCCTTCTGTGCATCCTGGAGCCGGAATACGCCTTTATCCAGCTGCTCTTTGAGGTCGTTTCCGCCTTCGGCACAGTCGGTCTGTCGACCGGCATCACGCCCTCTCTGAGCGTTGCCAGCAAGCTGGTCATCATCCTGACCATGTACATCGGCCGTCTGGGTGCCTTCACGCTTCTGTCGATCTGGATCGACCGTCCGGAGCCCAGCGTCCACTACACCGAAGAAATAATTATGATAGGATAAGGTAGAGTGTTATGAAAAAACAAGTTTCATCTGTCCCCTTTGGCGTAATCGGTCTTGGACGCTTTGGCACGGCGCTGGTCGAGACCCTCGCCAAGTCGGGCAAAGAAGTCATCGCCGTGGACAAGGACGAGCAGAAGGTCAAGGCCGTGCGCAAGTATACCGACTTTGCCCTGGTCGTTGAGGCGCTCAACGAAGAAAACCTGCAGGAGGCCGGCCTCCAGAACTGTGAGACCGTCGCCATCTGCATCGGCGAGCAGGTGGACGTCAGCATCCTGACCACCATGCTGGTCATCCGCATGGGCATCCCGCATGTCATCTCCAAGGCCACCAGCCGCGAGCACGGCGAGGTCCTCAAACAGCTCGGCGCGACCGTGGTCTATCCAGAGGCCGACATGGCCGTGCGCATTGGCTACCGCCTGATCTCCGGCAAGCTGCTGGACTTCATCTATCTAAATAATGAGGTGGAGATCCGCCGCATCCAGATCGACAGCGGTATCCTGGGCTCCACCGTGCAGGAGATCGATGCCCGCCGCAAGTATGGCATCAACATCATCGCCATCGAGCGTGACCGGCAGACGCAGGTCGATTTCTCTCCACAATTCTGTTTCCAGAGCGGCGACATCATCACGGTCATCGGTAAGGTGGACAACATCGATCGCTTTGAGAGCGATATCCAGGCGTGATCGGGTCCTCCGATATTTTTAGGATACGGCAATCAAATGGCCGGCATAGCAGAACGCTATGCCGGCCATTTTGTATAAAAAATACGTCTGTCATCTTTGCGGATGATCGGTCATCCAACTGCGATTTTCTCCAGCGGCAGGCGGCTCAGGCCGGCGCTCGCATGGTGGGTCTCAGTAAACGCATACACCATCGTCAGACAGCCGACACGGCCAAAGTACATCAGAAAGATGAGCACAAACTGGGATGCTACGCTCAAATCCGGCGTGATGCCCAGGGTCAGCCCAACCGTCGCAACCGCCGAGGCCGTCTCATACATTGCGCTGAGCACCGATACGCCGTCAAACTGGGTCAGCAGCAGCGCACCGCCCATAAACAGGCAGAAGTACGTGAAGAAGATCGTGACCGCATTGCGCAGGCTGCCGTCATCCAGCCGGCGGCCAAAGATGCGCAGCTCGTTTTCACGCCGGACCGACGAGCGGATGCACAGGAACAGCGGCGCAAGCGTGGTGGTCTTCATACCGCCCGCTGTTGAGCCAGAGGAGCCGCCGATGAGCATAAGCATCATCATCAGCATCTTGCTGGGATTGGACATGGCCATGAGGTCGACCGTGTTAAAGCCCGCCGTGCGCGCCGACGTGGACTGGAAGAAGGCGGCCAGCAGACGCTCCGGCGCGCTGAGTCCAGAAAATTCCTGCACATTGCGGTCAAACACAAAGATCATGATCGGTGGGATGACCAAAAGCAGGGCGGAAATCACCAACACGAGCTTGGTGTGCAGGCGGCAGCGGCCAAAGCGGCCACGATGCAGGTATAGGTCCTCCCAGACGAAAAAGCCCAGGCCACCGATGATAATGAGCAGCATAATGGTCAAGTTGACTACCGGATCCCCGACGAAATAGGTCAGCGAGCCCTCGCCCGCAACCCCGGCCATAAGGTCAAAACCTGCATTGCAGAAAGCCGAGATCGAGTGGAACACCGCATAATACAGCCCGCGTGCGACGCCCAGCAATGGCACAAACCGGAACGCCAGCGCAATGGTGCCCAGGGACTCGAACAGCAAAACGCCCTTGAAAATAAAGCGCGTCAGGCGCACGATGCCACCCAGGGCAGGCGCACCGATGGATTCCTGCATGGTGAAGCGCTGGCGCAGGCCAATGCGGCGGCCGGTCACAACAAAGATCATAACGGCCATGGTCAAAAATCCCATGCCGCCGATCTGAATCAGGGCCAAAATGACCAGCTCGCCGAACAGCGACCAGTAGGTCGCCGTCGGGACGACGATCAGGCCGGTCACGCAGGTGGCCGAGGTCGCCGTAAACAGTGCATCCGGGAAGTTGGTCCACTGCCCGCTCTCTGAAGCCAACGGCGTGGACAGCAGGAACCCACCGAACAGGATGATGGCTGCATACCCGATCAGGATAATCTGCGTTGAGGACAGCGCAGACAGCCGCAGGCGTCTGATTCTCTCCATTTTCTTGATCTCCCCCATTTTTCAGCCCGATAGCCGGGTAAATCCCTTCCCTGCGCAGCACATCGGGCGATCCGTTTGAAAAACTTAGTGGAATTATCATATCGGTTCCTTTCCGGAATGTCAAGAGGGCGTGGCCTATGCCTCTGGACAAAATCTGTTTCTTCGCTATAATATAACGATAGCATCCTTTTTGAAGAAAGCAGGTGTCGGATTGAAATATCTGATTGCGGTCGCCGACGGCTGCGCCGATCTTCCCGGCCAGCCGGTCGGCACGCCGCTCTCCTATGCCCATACGCCCTGTCTGGACCGGCTGGCGGCGCGCAGCCAAATTGGACAGACCTGTCTGATCCCACCCGGCTGCGATCCCGGCAGCCAGGCCGCGCTGCTGACCCTGCTGGGCGCGCCTGCCGCATCCTGCCGCGGCGGGCGCGCGGCGCTCGAGGCGTTGGCGCAGGACATCGATCTCTCCGGCCGGGCGGTGCTTCGCTGCAATCTTGTCTCGCTGGAAGGCAACCGGCTGGTCTCCCATGACGGCGGCGGGCTGACCCAGGACGAGGCCGACCACCTGCTGCACGCACTGGGCCAGGCGCTGGGCGATCCCGACCACACCTTCCTATCTGCCATGGGCTACCGCGCCCTGCTTGTGCGGCGCGGCCCGGTCCATCCGGGTGCACCGGCGCCCGACGGGCTGCTCGGCCAGGATATCACGCCCTATTTGCCGGCAGACGCCGATCTGCGGCGGCTCTTTTTTGCCGCGCGCGAGATCCTAGAGGCGCATCCGGTCAACGCCGCCCGCCGTGCCAGCGGGCAGCTTCCGGCAAACGGCATCTGGCTCTGGGGCGGCGGGGCTCTGCCCGCGCTGCCCAATTTTACTGCGCGCACCGGCCTCGCCGGCGGGGCAACCGGCGGCGTGCCGCTCGTGCAGGGCATTGCCCGTGGCTTGGGCCTGACCTGGCTCAAGGTCCCGCACGCCGACGGCACGCTGTACACCAACTGGGAAGGCAAGGCCTTCGCCGCCTTTGACGCGCTCGTACGCGGCGGGCTGGACTTTGTATTCGTGCACGCTGAAGCACCGGACGAGGCCGGGCACGCAGGCAGCCTGCCCGAAAAAGTGGCGGCCATCGAGTACTTTGACCAGCGCCTGCTGGCGCCCTTGACCGGCTGGCTGGACGAGACTGGGACGAACTATCGCCTGCTCGTCCTGCCCGACCATCCGACCCCACTCTCCCTGCGCAGCCACACGGCAGATCCTGTCCCCTGGCTGCTCTATGACAGCCGCACCATACTGCCGGGCGGTATCTATGATGAACTGCACACAGCGGACGCGCCATTCGTTCCGGGCGACGCTATGCTCGATCTGCTGCTGGAAAGGAGACCCCTGCCATGAATCCCAGTCTACTCTGCTGCCCGGTCTGCGGGAAACCGCTGACCTTTGACGACAAGAGCGCGCGCTGCCCCAAAGGGCACAGCTTTGACCGCGCTGCGCGCGGCGGCTATATCCATCTATTGCGGCAGCACCGGCGCGGTTCTGCCGACCCCGGCGACAGCGCCGAGATGTGCCAGGCGCGCACCCGGTTTCTCTCGGGCGGCTGGTATGCGCCGCTGCGCGCGCAGGTCGCGGCGCTGGCCGGTGCATGCTCCCCCGCCGATGTCCTGGACGCAGGCTGCGGGGAGGGCTGGTATACGCGGGCCGTGCTGGACGCCTTGCCCGGCGCACGCCTTGCGGGAATCGACCTGTCGCGCTATGCCCTGCGCCACGCCGGCCGCACCTGCCCGGAAGCCGACTTCGCCATCGCCAGCCTATTCGACCTGCCGCTCGCCGATCAGTCGGTCGATCTGGTGCTCCACCTGTTCGCCCCCATGTGCGCCCCGGAATTTGCGCGGGTCCTCCGCCCAGGCGGCACCCTCCTGACGGTCACGCCAGGCGCGCGCCATCTGTGGGGCATGAAGGAGGTGCTCTACGAGCGGCCGTACGAAAACCCCACAGCCGTCCGGGAGCTGCCAGGGTTTTCCTGCGTGCGCGAAATCCGGGTAGAGGACATGATCACGCTGACCGAACCGGCTGACATCGCCGCGCTCTATCACATGACGCCCTATGCCTGGAAAACGCCCCGGCAGGCGGCCGAACGATTGCTGCATTTGGACACGCTTACTACCGAAATCGCATTCCAAATTCATCTTTATCGAAAAAATTAACGCAAAGAGGCGCCTGTACCACATGGTACAGGCGCCGCCTTTGGGGTGTTGCTGAGCGGGGTTGCGGCGTTTTGGGGGTGGGCGGCGCCCCCTAGGCACCGGCAAACTGGCCACCCGGCAGGGCCTGCACCGGATGCCCCAGCTTTTCAGCCAAACGCGCCACAAAATAAGGGCTGTGGCACAAGCCGCCGGTCAGGCGGATCTCGGGCAGGAGTGCCTGACGCGAGCACAGCGTCGCCACCTTGGCCGCGACCGAATCGATTACGCCGGCCGCGATATCCGGACGGGGCCGGCCCTCTCCAATATAGCTGATGACCTCTGACTCGGCGAAGACCGTGCACAGCGCGCTGATGGACAGAGGGGTACCGGTCTCTGCCAACGCAAACAACGCCTCTAAACCGACACACAGCCGGTTTGCCATGATCTCAAGAAACTTTCCCGTGCCCGCTGCACATTTGTCGTTCATCAGGAAGTCGGTGACCACGCCGCCCTCGACGCGGATGACCTTGGTGTCCTGTCCGCCGATATCGATGAGCGTGCAGGTACCGCCTGTTTCCTGCGCGCCGGCGCGGGCATGGCAGGTGATCTCGGTGACCGCCCGATCGGCAAATACGACGTTGCCGCGGCCATAGCCGGTAGCCACTGTGTACGCCGTCCCGGGCTCCAACCGGATGCCAGACGCGGTCAAGCGCCTGCCAATTTCATCCGCAGTCTCCCGGCTGCTCCAGCCGGTCGGCAGCACAAACTGCTGTGCGTGCGGGCCGCGCACGCACACTTTGGCCGCAGTCGAGCCGATATCGATGCCAATATAGTCCATCATCCGCCCAGCATCTCCAGGAAAGCGCCCAAGCGGGTCGCGATCTGACCTTTGTCAGCCTGTGAGTAATCGGTCTCCAGACCGAGATAGGCTTTGCCCTTCTGCTCGGTGACATAGCGCTTGACCTCATAGGCTTCGATATTGTATGTATGGCAAGCCTGTAAGATAATCTCGATGACGCCGTCTACCGCGTACTGATCGATCATATCGCCGATATCGGTCAATCGCTGCGGGTTGGGGCTCATGACCGAGCAGGTGATATCCAGGTATTTCTCAGCCAGCGCATCCATCACCGGCTTGTCCTCGTCCACCTTGCGCAGCTTATCGCGCAGGCCATTGCAGGCGTCAAAGCAGACGACATCTGCCCCCATCTCCTCAACGGCTTTGATGATCTTATCCCGCACGCCGGTGTTGGGGCAGCCAGTCACCAGCAGGCGCGGCCGGCTGCTCTTTTGCCCCTTGCGCGTGGCCTCCCAATCGCGCAAAACTTCAGCCGTGCGCTGCTCCACCTCGCGGCAGCGCTCCTCCAGGTCAAACGAAAACGCAGCCGAATCCAGGCGGGTGCCGATCTCATAGCCCGACAAGGCTGCCGGATTGAGTTTGCCGAGTTCCATAAACTTTAGCATGACGTCGCGCTCACGGTTTTTGCGCCGGATGGCTTCACGGATGGCTTCATCCGTGATCTCGATCTGATAGAACGCCTCCAGCTTTTTTCTCAGCCGGACCATTTCTGCCTTCCAGCCTTCAAGGGCATAGGGCGCGGTCTTGCTCGGCGGCAGCTGCATGACGTAAGTGGGTTTGATTTCGTCCAGCAGCTCAAACATCTTGCGCTTGCCGTCGCAGGTGGTCTCTCCGATGATAAAATCGGAAAAGTAGAAGTAGGGGCAGGTATCGGTCAGCGCAAACCCATAGCTGGCCTTGATGAGCGGGCATAGATTGCGCGGCAGATGGGCCTCTGCGGCAGGGATCGGCTCGTCCGTAAAGGCGCATAGGCCGATCGGGATCGCGCCTGCGGCATAGATCAGCTCGGTCGGCACAAATGAGCAGAATACGCCTACCACACGCTGGCCCTGATCCTTGAGTTCTTTCATGCGCAGGAAGCCGGCCTTTCGCGCTTCCGGATAGGTCTCAAAATTTTCGGGCAGGTTGATCATAACGAATTCCTTTCTGTCTAATCGGGTGTCTTCTATCGCTATTCTTTTTTTAGTATAACGTTTTTCCGATTACCTGTAAACCTGTTTTTTACCATCCACCCAAAACCGGCAATTCTTGCAAGCCACCGACAGAAATTTCGCTATTTTTCACAAAACTATGCTCATAGGACAAACCAAAACACCATGATATAGTGCGCGGCGCTGCCTGCCAGCACAAACAGATGGAACAGCTCATGGAATCCCAGCGTACAGGACAGATTCGGCCGCTTGGCGATATAGATCACGCCGCCAATGGTATACGCTATGCCGCCCACGGCCAGCAGGAAAATGGCCGGCGCAGGCATGGACAGCACCACGTCAAAACGGAACACCACCGCCCAGCCCATGAGCAGATACAGCAGGGTGCCGATGAGCCGTGGGGCGTCAATCCAGATGAGTTTGACCACAATGCCAAACGCCGCAAGCGCCCAAATCACCGCAAGGAAGATATAGGCTGCCGGGGCCTCCATATACCGCAGCACAATGGGCGTATAGCTCCCGGCAATCAGCACATAAATCATGCTGTGATCGAGCTTTTTGAGCACGCGCAGCGCATTTTCCCCGCACAGCGCATGGTGATATACCGCGCTTGCGCTGTAAAGCGCGACCAGCGACAGCCCAAACAGCAAAACGGACAGCACCGTCCCAGGCGCGGCGTCCTCCCGCGCTGCACGCACGAGCAGCATAACAAGCCCAGCCGCCGACAAAACTGCCCCAATCAAATGGGAATAGCAGGAAAATGGCTCCCGTGCCCTGCAATATTGGCTCTTCATATTGTTCCTCCTATCGTCACTTCATAATATAGTTTTAAAAACTATATTATAGCTTTTATCATACCATATTTCACCAAGATTGCAACCATTGCTTGCAAGTTTTTTTGTGATGGGGTACAATGGAGGAAAGACAGAGAGGGGGCTTCCCAATGAAACAGCTATCTGACCTGCTGGACACCGTCCTGCATGACCGCGACCTCTCGCCAGACAGCGTGCCGGGGCTAGACCTATACATGGATCAGGTCCTGACGCTCTTCAACGAGGGCCTGCAGGAAAATAAGCGCCATCCGGACGACAAACTGCTGACCAAGACCATGATCAACAACTACTCCAAGGAAAAGCTGCTGTTGCCGGTCAAAGGGAAAAAATATACCCGCCAACATATCATCCAGATGCTCTGTATCTACCAGCTCAAGCAGATGCTCTCCCTGGCTGACGTCAAGGCCCTTGCAGGCCGTGAGGACGTGGACTTTGAGGCGTGCTTCAACCGTTTCTTGACCCACAAAGACCGCCTGCGCGCCATCATCTCTTCCGAGCTGGCGCCCTATCTGGACACCGACTTAAGCGATCCAAATGAAGTCCTGCCCTTCTGTTTGACCCTGTCAGCCGCCGCGACCTACATGCAGCGGCTGTGCCAGCAGATCATCGATGCGCGCGCTGCAGAAAGCGAATAAATCGGCCGCCAGGGATACACATGTGTCCCTGGCTTTTTTGCTTCACATTATTTTGACGAGTATCAAAATAATAGTTGACAGCAGGGCGGATGTGTTCTATTATTTAGATAGAAATCGAAATAATAGAGGAGGCGAAGCGCATGGGCTTCCAGCAAACTTTCAAGGCACTGTCCGCCCCGACCCGGCGCGCCATCCTGCGCCTCTTACGCGACGGCCCGCTGCCCGCCGGCGAGATCGCCGCGCACTTTGCAGTGTCCGGTGCGACCATCTCGCACCATCTAGCCATCCTACGGGACGCCGGGCTGATCCTGGACGACAAGCGCGGAAAATTCATCTACTATGAACTCAACCTCTCGGTCGTGGACGAAATCCTCGGCTGGCTGTCCTCTTTGAAAGGAGACGAACCGAAATGAAACGCATCCCAAAATTGCAGGTCGCCGTGTGGGTCTTGGCCGCTGTGCCCGTCCTGCTGGCCCTGGCGTTTTATCCCCGCCTGCCCGCTTCCATCCCCATGCAGTGGGATTTTGGCGGCGAGGTCGGCTATGAGCCCAAGTGGCACCTGTTCCTCGTCGCAGCCCTCGCGCCGCTCTTGGCCGTGCTGTTCCCCGCCCTGCCCAAGATCGATCCCCGGCGCAAAAATTATGACCGGTTTGCCCCGTCCTATCTGCTGTTCCAGTTGATGATGGTCCTGTTCATCTGCCTGATGGTCGGGATCGTGCTCATTGAGAGCCTGCGTCCGGGTACGGTCAGCGTTGGGCGGACCGTCTGCCTGTTTTTGGGTATCCTGTTTGCCGTACTCGGCAATATGATGCCAAAGTTCCGGCAAAACTACTTCTGCGGCATCAAGACGCCCTGGACCTATGCAGATGAAACCGTGTGGGTGCGCACCCACCGGCTGGCCGGCCGGTTGTTCTTTGCCGCCGGACTACTTGGTATTGTCTCGGCCTTCCTGACGAACGAAATCGCCATGGCGGTACTCTTTTTCGTGCCGCTGCTGATCGCCGTAATCCTCCCCGTCGTTATGAGCTATGTCTGGTATCGCAGGCGCCATCCCGAGGCATGAGCGCGCCTCCCAATCTGCCTGCTCCCATCCTCCGCGCCGCCAGTATCCTGCCGGCGCGCTTTTCTTGCCCCTGGTTATCTATTCGGTCATCTGGCAAAATATTCATAATTTCCTGCATCAGTCCCGCTTTCTGCGGCAAAGAAATGCAGGATTCCCTGCATATAAAAAGTTTTTTATGCAATTTGTCCGATTCTCCGGGCGCTTTCCCCTATGATTTTATTGCATATTTCACCATTTTATCACGCAAAAGAAATTGATTCTATCCGTCCCGCGTGATAAAATAAAGGCATTCGAGAGAACCTGTTCGGATGCGGAGGCCGCATCCAAAAAGCCAATCTATGGAGGTCGAAAGTTATGTTCAAGAGCGAATATCTCAATCGCGTTTACGAGGGCCTGGCTGCCCGCAATGCGCACGAGCCTGAGTTCCTGCAGGCCGTCCGCGAGGTCTTCGAGTCCCTGGAGCCGGTCGTTGCCGCCCGCCCCGAGATCGAGAAGAACGGCATCATGGAGCGCATCGTTGAGCCCGAGCGCATCGTAAACTTCCGCGTATCGTGGGTAGACGACGCTGGCAAGGTCCAGGTCAACCGCGGCTGGCGCATCCAGTTTAACTCCGCCATTGGCCCCTACAAGGGCGGCCTGCGCCTGCATCCGTCTGTCAACCAGTCCATCATCAAGTTCCTGGGCTTTGAGCAGATCTTCAAGAACAGCCTGACCGGCCTGCCCATGGGCGGCGGCAAGGGCGGCTCTGACTTCGACCCCAAGGGCAAGAGCGACGGCGAGATCATGCGCTTCTGCCAGTCCTTTATGACCGAGCTCCAGCGCCACATCGGTCCTGACACCGACGTTCCGGCTGGCGATATCGGTACCGGCGCTCGTGAGATCGGCTACATGTTCGGTCAGTACAAGCGCCTGCGCAACGAGTTCACTGGCGTTCTGACCGGTAAGGGTCTGTCCTACGGCGGCTCTCTGGCTCGTACCGAGGCGACCGGCTACGGCGTTTGCTACTACATGAAGGAAATGCTGGCTGACATGGGCGAGTCCTTCGAGGGCAAGAAGGTCGTCATCTCCGGCTCGGGCAACGTCGCCATCTACGCTTGCCAGAAGGCGACCCAGCTTGGCGGCAAGGTCATCGCAATGAGCGACTCCAACGGCTATATCGTTGACGAGAACGGCATCGATTACAAGGTGATGCAGGAGATCAAGGAAGTCAAGCGCGCCCGCATCAAGACTTACCTGGACTACGTCCCCTCTGCCAAGTATGTTGAGGGCTGCCGCGGCATCTGGTCTGTTGCCTGCGATATCGCTCTCCCCTGCGCTACCCAGAACGAGCTCAACGGCGACGAGGCGAAGACCCTGATCGCAAACGGCGTTAAGGCTGTCGCTGAGGGTGCTAACATGCCCTCTACTCCTGAGGCTGTTGAGGCATTCCAGGCTGCCGGCGTAAAGTTCGGCCCGGCAAAGGCTGCAAACGCCGGCGGCGTTGCGACCTCCGGCCTGGAGATGAGCCAGAACAGCCAGCGCCTGTCCTGGACCTTCGAAGAGGTCGATGCCAAGCTGCATGACATCATGGTCAACATCTACAAGTCCTGCAAGGACGCTGCTGCGCGCTACGGCATGGAGGGCAACCTGGTTGCCGGCGCCAACATCGCGGGCTTTGAGAAGGTCTGTGACGCAATGCTGTGGCAGGGCATCGCATACTAATTCCTATCCCTGAAAACCCAGCACAAAACGAAAGAGCGAGGCTATTGCCTCGCTCTTTTTTTGCGCTGCACGCCGCTTTTGTGGGCGTGCAGTCACCATTTGCGGTATAAGTCCCGCGATTTGAGCCCATTTTGGCGGGCCAGCTTGCGCCAGTGCCATTCCCCGACCAGCTTATATGCCGTGCGTGAAATCCGGGGCGAGAGGAATATATCTTCCCCCGCGCCGCCGCAGCGAATCTGTCCGGCAAGCGCACGCAGGTTCTCGGTCAGCGCCGATGACAGACCAGACTTGGCGGTCTCCAGCAGCATCGGCCCGCCGCCAATGCCCAAAGCCTGTCCCCAATCCAAACCGCAGTGTGCGCTCCAATGCTGGACAGACTGGGCAGCCCACTGGCACTGGCTGCCCTCATAAAACCCACAGTTGATGACCGCATAGACATGGCAACCAGAACCAGCGGACGCGCCCGCCTCGGCCGCCCGCATCCAGGCCAGGACATGTGAGGGGATACTGTCAAAGTAGAGGGGGAAAGCCAGCACGGCCGCCTGCGCTGTCCGCAAGGCGGCGGCCGCTTCCTTCCCCTGCATGACTAGGTCAAACCAGTGCACTTTCTCGCCCGCAAGCTGCCCGGCAAGCGCCTCCAGCAGCATGTGCGTTGCACTGTCGGTCCGCTTGGGGCTGCCGTAAAGCAGTAAGATATCCTGCATTATAAGATCGCCTCCCACGTCTCGGTATTCTGCACAAACTGTATCCCAAACTGATGCAGGTCCAGGTTGGTCGCAATCGCCGTCACCGTGCACCGCGCCGTGGCCATCTCTTCCGGCGTGCAGTCACCGTAAAAGTAGACCGACAGGCGCATCTCATTCTGGTATCGCCTCTGATGGTGCATCTGGGCGTTTCGGACACTGAAATATGGGTGCATATAGGCCAGGCTCCTGTCAATCACATTCTTGACAAAGGGGCTGAACGTGCCATAGACGCACCGGCTGATCAAGATAAGGTGGTCACAGTGCCCGAGCACCGGGCCCAGGTCCTGATACGCATCAGGGATGACGCAGCAGCCCGGCGTCTTAACCCAGCAGCCAAAGCAGCCAACGCAGCGGTGGATCGGCTTCTGTGGGCTCAGGATCGTGCGCTCGGGCATCGTCTCCCAGGCTGCCGGCGTCTCCGGCAAATCATGTACCAATAGTTCCATGGCGGTTCTCCCTCCTTCGCTTGCAGGCCTTGACATGCGGTCGCCATGTCTCCGCCAGCCTGCGCGATTCCAGCATTTTTTGCAGGGTCTTGTTGTGGGTCCAGTCGTCCAACCCCGCCTGCGACAGGAACGCGAGCGTCTCGGCCGGGAAGCGTACCCCGCACACGGACAATGCCCAGGCCACGCCCATGCGCGCGTTGTACCCCTTGGCCGGGATGCCGCACAGGGCGGACAGCGTGCGCGTGAGATCGTCTGCGCCTGCAAACAGATGCAGCAGCATAACCGCGCCAAAGCGCGCGGCAAACTCATCTTCCGTGTGCAGATACGGCTGTATAAATCCCCACCAGGCCACACGGTCTGTCAGGTCAAATGAGCCGCACACACAGTCGCACACGGCCCAATTATCGATCTGCGGCACAAACTCTGCCGTGCGCGCAAAGCGCTCCTCCAGCGCCATGGGAGCCGTCGCGATCACGATGCCGCGGAGCATGGTCTCCTCATACCACCGGTCGGGCGCCGGGTCATCCAGCCAGGCGCGGAAATCTGCCCGCGCGATCTGTCCTGCAATGCGGCGCACGGCCGGCATGCGCACGCCCAGGATGTTATCCTGGCCGGGCACCAGCTTGCTCTGGAATGCCTGATAGGCCGTATCCTGTGCCGCGAGAAGCGCCTGTACAGTTTGCTGCCGTGTCATTCCTGTCCCTCCTCCGGAGCGATCAGGCCCAGATTGGCCTTCCACTGCAGCACCCGCCGCACCGCATCGTTGATCGTCTGCTCGTCGATCTTCCCGGCCTGGACCGCGTCCAGCACAGCCTGATACTGCGTGGCAAAATCGGAGGAGAGCAGCAGGTCGTTCCCCGCCTGAACCGCCAGCACGGCGGCCTCCCCGCTGGAGGCGAACTGCACGATGGCATCCATGGCGAGGTCATCGGTCAAGATCACGCCGTCAAAGTCTAGTTCATCCCGCAGGAGCTGATGGATGTTGCGGCTCAGCGATGCCGGATTGTGCGCGTCAAACGCCTGCACGATGTTATGGCTGACCAGGATAGCGTCCGCCCCCTGCCGGATGCCTGCGGCAAAGGGTAGGAAATCGCTTTCCCGGAAGGAATTCTCCGGCCGGGCATCGGTCACAAGCGCCGTGTGCGTGTCGCCATTCGGGCCATAACCCGGAAAGTGTTTGAGTACGCTGCCCATGCCATCCTGCTGCATGGTGCGCACTACCACGCCGACATAGCTTGCCGTCTCGGACGCATCTTTTCCAAACGTTCGGGCGTACATGAAGTCTGCCGGATCGGTCGAGACATCGGCGACCGGGGCCAGGTTGACATTGACCCCCAGCGCCTGCAGGAAGCGGTCCTTCTCGGCGGTATCAGACTCGATGGCCTCCATCCCGCCCGCAGCGTAAACCTCCTGCGGCGACTCAAAGGGCCAGCTGCGCAGGGACTTGTATCGGCTGGCGCGCACGACCGTCCCGCCCTCCTCATCGGTGCCAATGAGGAGCGGGATCTCTGCCGCCGCCTGATAGGATGCAACCGTCTGCGCGACTTCATCCTGTGTCTTGTTCTCAAAATCGCGGGCAAAGAGCACCAGGCCCGCCGGGCTGCTCTGCCGGACAAATTCAGCGGCGCCGCTCTCCGGGCAGCGCACCCAGAACATCTGCGCTACCTTTTCTTCCAGCGCCATGTCTTGCAGGAACGTATCCATCGGATGCGTTCCCAGGGTATCGGACGCATCCGGTGGCGCCGGCTCCGCCGTCTGCTCGGTCTGTGGAGCCGTCTGCTCGGGTTGGGACGCCAGCGGCGCCTGCTCCGAGGCGTTCTCCCCGGACGGCATGGTGGGGCTCGCCGCAGGAAACACAAACACAAACGCAAATATGCTGACGGCAGCTAATAGCAGCGCACACAACAGGGCGGACTTCCGTTTCATGTCGTTGTCTCCTCCTTTTGATTCGTATGAGTTTAGAATTTAATTATACCACATCCAGGCAAGTATGTTATAATAGACGCGGAATTTTTTTAAAGGAGTTTACTTATGAAACAAACCGTCGGGCGTTTTGCCCCTTCGCCCAGCGGGCGGATGCATCTGGGCAACGTACTGTGCGCCCTGCTTGCCTGGCTGTCCGCGCGCAGCCAGAACGGGAGCTTTATCCTGCGCATCGAGGACCTGGACCCGGACCGCTGCCCGCGCCGCTATGCCGACCTAATCGAGGACGACCTGGCCTGGCTGGGGCTGACCTGGGATGCCGGCGGCTCCAAGGGCGGGCCGGACGGCTCCTATTATCAGAGTGCGCGCACGGCCATCTATCAGCACTATTTTGACCGGCTCCAGCAGGAGGGGCTGGTCTATCCCTGCTTCTGTTCGCGTGCGGCCTTGCATGCGGCCTCCGCGCCACACCTGTCCGACGGCCGCGTGGTCTATCCGGGCACCTGCCGCGGCCTGACCGCCGCGCAGGTGGCAGAAAAGTGCAGGGTCCGGCGCCCGGCCATGCGCCTGCGCGTGCCGGACGAGACCATTGCCTTCACCGACGGTCTGCAAGGCCCCTGCACCGAATCCCTGCCCACCGAATGCGGCGACTTCATCATCCGCCGCTCGGACGGCGTATTTGCCTATCAACTGGCCGTCGTGGTGGACGATGCGCTTGAGGGCGTGACCGAAGTCGTGCGCGGCCGCGACCTGCTCGGCTCGACCGCGCGGCAGATCTGGCTGCACCGGCAGCTGGGCTTTGCCCCGCCGGGCTTTGTCCATATCCCGCTGCTGAACGATGCGGACGGCCGCCGCCTGTCCAAGCGCGATGCTGACCTCGACCTTGGCGTGCTACGCACACGCTTTTCCCCAGCCCAGCTGACCGGCGCGCTCGCCCATGCCGCCGGCCTCATCGACCGGCCCGAGCCGGTCACGCCCCGGGAACTCATCCCAGAGTTTTCCTGGTCCAAGGTCCCAGCCGGCGATCTCTGCCTGCCCGCCGGCTTTTTTTGATGCAGATATCTGCAATTGAATCCGGCCTCCCGCTATGCTATAATCAAAAAAACGTCCTCAGAAAAAGAAGGAGGCATGAGAACAGCCTATGATCGACCGTATCAACCTGGATATCCTGCGCTGCCTGCGCGAGAACGCGCGCTGCAAGGCCTCTGAAATCAGCCATAAAGTCAATCTATCAGTCTCCGCGGTCATCGAGCGCATCCACCGCATGGAGGCCGCGGGCATCATCCGCCAATACACGGTCATCCTGGACCCCAAGCAGGTGGGCAACGACCTGACCGCGCTCATGGAGGTCAGCCTGGAGCACCCCAAATATTATGATGGGCTGGTCGAAATGATCCGTCAGCATCCGAACGTGGCGGAGTGCCACTATTTGACCGGCGAGTTTGACTTCCTGCTCAAGATCATTACCGACTCCTCGGCCAGCCTCGAGCAGATCCATCGCACCATCAAGAGCGTGCCCGGCGTCTCGGCCACAAAAACCCATTTCGTCCTCAAAACCATCAAGGAAGAATTCGCCGTGCTGCCCGACCGGCCCGAATAGGCCCGGCAGCCGATACGCGCAAAAAGAGGGTAGACATCTCGGTCTACCCTCTTTTTGATTTCCTGTTTTCTTGCCGCGCGTGCACCGCAGCAGCGATCAGGCTTCGTCTTCCCCGCGAATTTCAACCTCGTCCATCGAGATCATCTCATGGCACACGCTGACAATGACCACTTCCCCGTGCTGGTTGCGGCATTCGCCCTTGATCGTACAGACGTAAAACCGTCCCTTCTCCCGCGCCTCGATCAGCTCGATGTTTGCGGTAATGGTGTCGTTATAGTAGACCGGCTTTAAAAACTTGGTGCTCTGGTCAACAAAAATCGCCCCAGGCCCCGGCAGGCTCATGCCCATCGCGGTCGAGATAAAGCTGGCCGGAATATTTCCATGCACGATGCGCTTGCCATACCGCGTGCGCCGCGCAAATTCTTCGTTGACGTGCAGGCCGTTGAAATCACCCGTAATGCCCGCGAACGCATAGACGTCGCTCTCCGAAATGGTCTTGGAGAACGAGGCGCGGTCGCCGATATGAAACACCTTTTTTTCTGCCATGGGATCGCTTCCTTTCCGATAGACTAGCAGCTCGGACTGCCTTCTCTCTTGTGTCCATTATACGCCCCCGCGGCGCCCCCTGTAAAGCAAAATTCACCTTGACAAGGCAAGGCGCACGCTGTATGATTATGATATCAAATTGATATCAAGAAACGGAGTGATCTTCCATGACCGAAAACAAGCCGCTGGATACAGAATCTCCCAGCCAGGAAAAGCTGCTGCATGCGGCAAATGGCTTTGCCGTCCTGCTGCTCGATCTTATTCTGAGCCTCGCCGCCATTGCGGCCATCGTGCTGGGCGCCATCGCGCTGGGCGGCCAGGCCGCCACGCGCGGCCCGGCTGTCGGCGCGGTCCTGCTCGCCTGCGGCATAATCTGGCTGGCCTTGCCGAGCTGGGTCCTGCTGTGCGGCATCAAGGTGCTCAAGCCAAACGAGGCGCTGGTCTTGACCCTGTTCGGGCGCTATGTTGGCACGCTCAAAAGCGAGGGCATCTACTTTGTCAATCCCTTCTGCACGGCGGTCAACCCCACGGCCGAGGCCGTCAACAGCGAGCTCGGAAAAGCCGAAACCGAGGCCGCAGCCAAGGGCAAAGTGGTCCTGCATTCCACGCGCATGAGCAAAAAGATCTCGCTCAAGACCATGACGCTCAACAACGAAAAGCAGAAGATCAACGACCTGCTCGGCAACCCCATCATCATCGGCATTGCGGTCATCTGGCGGGTGTCCGACACGGCCAAGGCGGTTTTCCAGGTGGACAACTACCGCGAATTCCTGTCCATACAATGTGACTCCGCCCTGCGCAACATCGTCCGCCTCTATCCCTACGACACGGCCGAGGAGGGCAGCGACGAGCGCAGCCTGCGCGGCTCCTCGCAGGAGATCTCCGAGAACCTCAAGCAGGAGATCGCTTCCCGCGTCGCCCCGGCCGGCCTGGAAATTCTGGAGGCACGCATCACCCATCTGGCCTACGCCCCGGAGATCGCAGCCGTCATGCTGCAGCGCCAGCAGGCTTCAGCCGTCATTGACGCGCGCAAGATGATCGTGGAGGGCGCAGTCGGCATGGTCGAGATGGCCCTGGAAAAGCTCAGCGAAAACCAGATCGTCGAGCTCGACGAGGAGCGCAAGGCCCAGATGGTGTCCAACCTCATGGTCGTGCTGTGCAGCAGCAAGGACGCCCAGCCGGTGGTCAACAGCGGCACCCTATATTAACCCTTTCACCGAACGGCCGTCCGCAGGGCGGCCGCTCTGCGTCCCCGGGAAACCACTTGACCCGTCCCCCCGGGTCTGCTATCATGGAATCTATGAAATAAAGGAGGTGGCGGTTTGGCGGACAAGGAAAAAGCAAAGAAACAGGTGCCGCTGCGTCTGTCCGCTGCCCTGTATCGCGAAATCGCACAGTGGGCCGAGGACGACTTCCGCTCGATCAACGGCCAGATCGAGTTTTTGCTGACCGAAGCCGTGCGCAAGCGGAAGAAACGCCTCCGCGCCGATGAATTTGAGGACAAGCCATGAAGACACTTGGATATTATAACGGAGAAATCGGGGAAATTGAGGACATGACCGTCCCCATGAATGACCGGGCAAACTATTTTGGCGACGGCGTATACGACGCGACCGTGTGCGTGGGCTATGCCATTAACTTCCTCGAGGAGCATGTAGACCGCTTCTATCGCTCGGCCGCGGCCTTGGGTATTGTAATCCCCTGCGCCAAAAACGACCTATGCTCCCTGCTGCGGGATCTGGTACTGCGGCTGGACAGCCCCGATCAGTTCGTCTACTGGCAGGTCACGCGCGGCACAGCGCCGCGGCGGCACGCCTTTCCCGCCGGACCGGCAAATTTATGGGTGCAGCTGCGCCCCGAAGCACCGGCTGACGCCGGCCAAACCTACCGCCTGGTTTCGGTGCCGGATACCCGGTATCAGCACTGCCACATCAAGACGCTCAATCTGATCCCCTCGGTCCTGGCCGCCCAGAAGGCGGCGCAGCATGGCTGCGACGAAGCGGTCTTCCACCTGGATGGCATTGTTACCGAATGCGCACATTCGAATATCCACATCCTAAAGGACGGCGTCTTCCGCACCCATCCCGCCGACTGCCACATCCTGCCCGGCATCGCCCGCGCACATCTGCTACGGATATGCGATGCCCTGGGGATTCCCGTCTGCGAGCAGGCCTTCACGCTGGAAGACCTGCGGCAGGCCGACGAGGTGATCGTCTCCTCGTCCGGCGAGTGCTGCATGCGGGCACTGGAGCTCGACGGCCAGCCGATCGGCGGCCGGGCGCCTAAGCTGTTCCGGCGTCTCCACGATGCAGCTTTTCAGGAGTTCTGGGCAGATATCGCACAGAATAAACCGGCTTCTCTGCGATAAACGCGCAAAAAAACGCGGCCTTTCCCAGACTGGGAAAGGCCGTATTTTTTTGCGTTACTTGAGCAGTTCTGCCCAAAGTTCGGTATAGAGCATATTCGTCTGTTCGGACAAATTGAGGAAGGTCTCAGCATTTTGCAGGGTATCTGCGCTCGGATAGTGGATGGGGTCGTTGCGGATCTCCTCGGGCTGCATCTCATAGACCTCGCGCTGCGGGCTGGAATATCCGATATATTCGGCGTTTGCCGCCGCGGCATCGGTCGAGCACATAAAGTCGATGAAGGCTTCCGCGCCCTCGACGTTCTTGGGAATGCACATCGCGTCCACAAACAGGTTCGTGCCCTCCTTGGGTACGTAAAATGCCAGATCTGGGTTTTCCTCCATCATGGTCACCGCGTCACCGTTGTAGTACGGGGCGGCATACAGTTCTTCATTGGGCAGCTTTTCCAGGATCTGATCCATGAATAGTCCCTGGAAGGTGGTGTTCTTGCCCTGCCGGATGAGCTCGGCTGCCTGCCGCAATTCATCCGCATTCTCGGTATTCTGGCTGTATCCGAGGTACTTGAGCGCAATGCCGAAGGCATCCCGCGGATTGTCAAACATGGCCACCTGTCCGGCATACTTCTCGTTCCACAGCAGATCCCATGAGCCGATATCTGCGGCATCTACATATTTCGTGTTGTAGATCATGCCTACAACGCCCCAGGTATACGGCACCGAATACTGCTGCTCCGGGTCAAAGGCCAAATGCGTGTACTGCTCATCGATGAGGGAAAAGTTCGGGATATTATCATAGTTGAGCGGCTGGAGCATGTCCTCATCGATCAGGCGGGCGACCATATAGTCCGATGGGATCACGACGTCATAGCTTTCGGTCTTGAGCCGGGCATACATGCTCTCATTGGAGTCAAAAGTCGTATAGACGACCTGATAGCCGGTCTCAGCCTCGAATTGCTCTAACAGGGACTCATCCATGTACTCGCCCCAGTTATACACGTTCACGACCTGCTCCTCGGACGCGCCGCCGCGCAGCAAGCCCCAGAGCGGCCCGCCAACCAAGAACAGGCACAGCACCCCGGCCAGGACGCATTTGCCGATCGGGCGGCTGCGCTTTTTATAGACCGCAGCTGCACGCCGCTTGGGGTCCATGGCGTGGGTCTGCCGGATGTTGATGACCAGAAGCAGGATGAGGATGCACACGAACAGGATGGTGGACACCGCATTGATCTTTGGGCTGATGCGGCGGCGCACCATCGAGTAGATGACGACCGAAAGCGGCTGGCTGGTATTGCCCGCCGTAAAGTAAGAGACAACGAAGTCATCGATCGAGATGGTAAACGCCATGATGGCGCCCGTGACGATGCCGGGCATGATCTCTGGGATAATGACCTTCCAGAAGGCCTGGCGCGGCGTCGCGCCAAGGTCCAGGGCCGCCTCATAGGCATTCTTGTCCAACTGGCGCAGTTTTGGCATGACGTTGAGCACCACATAGGGGATACAGAAGGTCACATGCGCCAGAATCAGCGTCAGATATCCCTTCTCAAACGCCAGGAAGCCAAACAGCAGCATGAAGGATACGCCCATGATGGTGTCCGAGGATGACATGGGGATGTTGTTGACCGTCAGGTAAACGCCCCGGCTCCGGCGGCCCATCTTCTGGATACCGATGGCGGCGGCGGTGCCCAGGACGGTGGCAAAAATAGCCGAGATGACCGCGACGAACAGGGTCACATAAAGCGAGTGCAGGATGCGCTCGTCCTGGAACATCTGCACATACCAGTCCAGCGTAAAGCCGTGCCAGGCCACGCGGCTCTTGCTGTCATTGAAGGAGAACAGCATGAGCACAAAGATGGGCGCGTACAGGAGCAGGAATGCGATGGCCAGATAAAAATTCTGGATAAATTTTTTCATCAGAGCATCAGCCCCCCTTCCTCGGAGGAGCCGTCATCAAACTTGTTCATGACCCACATGCACAGGAAGATCAGCAGCATCATGACCAGCGCGATGGCCGAGCCGAGCTGCGGGTTGTAGGCATTGCCCATGAATTCCAGGTCAATCAGGTCGCCGACCAGCATGTGCTTGCCGCCGCCGAGCAGCTTGGAGATGACAAAGGTGGAGACCGACGGCACAAATACCATGGTCAGGCCAGAGATCACGCCCGGCAGCGACAGCGGGAAAATGACCCGGCGGAACACCGTCCGCATGGGTGCGCCCAGGTCCTGTGCGGCCTCAATGATCTTGGGGTCGAGCTTGATGAGCACGGTGTAGATGGGCAGGACCATAAACGGCAGAAAGTTGTAGACCATGCCCAAAACGACCGCCCCTGACGTATTGATGAGTGGGATATAGTCGAGCGTATAACCAAAGTGGTTTTGCAGGAACGCAATCAGGCCGATCTGGTTGAAAAATTGGTTGAGAAAGCCCTTGTTCTCCAGGATAGACATCCAGGCATAGGTGCGCAGCAGGAAGTTCATCCACATGGGCAGCATAATGAGCGTCATATAGAGCTGCTGCCGCTGGGGCGGCTGGCGTGACATGAGATAGGCCAGCGGGTATCCAAGCGCTAGGCAGATGATGGTCGAGATGAACGCCAGGACGAACGATCGCACAAAAATGGGCCAATAGGCCCCGATCTCGCCAAAGTTCGCCAGCGTAAATCCGCCCGCACCGTCTGAAAACGCATAGAGCACGATGAGCAGGATGGGACAAATGATGAAAATGACCATCCACACCCCATAAGGATATGCCAGATTCTTCTTCAATTTGCCGCCTCCATCTTTTGTGCCGCAGGCGCGGATTTGTGCATGATATGGATATCATAGGGGATGACCGACAGGCCGACCGTCTTGCCGGCCGGCTCACACAGCGTCGAGTGTACGGTAAAGGTGAAGTGCTCGGTGCGTACCATCATTTCATAATGCACGCCCTTGAACACGATGGATTCCACCGTGCCGATCAGCTGGGCCTCGCTGTCCGGTGTGATCTTGAGGTCCTCGGGCCGGATGACGACGTCGACCGGCGTATCCTCGCCGAACCCCTCGTCCACGCACGCAAAATCGTGCCCGCAGAAATGTACCAGGCGGTCGCGGCGCATGATGCCGGGCAGGATGTTGGATTCGCCGATGAAGTCGGCCACGAACGCATTGACCGGCTCATTATAGATATCTGTCGGCGTGCCGATCTGCATAGATATCTGTCGGCGTGCCGATCTGCTGGATGTCACCGCGGTTCATGACCACGATGGTGTCCGACATGGTCAGCGCCTCCTCCTGGTCATGGGTGACGTAAATAAAGGTGATGCCGGTGGACTGCTGGATGCGCTTGAGCTCGATCTGCATCTCCTTGCGCAGCTTGAGGTCCAACGCGCCGAGCGGCTCGTCGAGCAGCAGCACGCGCGGCTCCATGACCAAAGCGCGCGCAATGGCAACGCGCTGCTGCTGGCCGCCCGACAGCGAGGTCACGTCCCGCATCTCAAACCCCTTCAGCCCCACCAGGGCCAGCATGCGCGAGACCTTCTGCTCGATCTCGCTTGCGGGCAGCTTGCGGATATGCAGGCCAAAGGCTATGTTTTCTGCAACGTTCAGGTGCGGGAACAGCGCATAGCGCTGGAACACCGTATTGATCTCCCGCTTATACGGCGGCACGTCGTTGATGCGCTTGCCCTCGAACAGGACGTCGCCCGACGTCGGCGTCTCAAACCCGCCCAGGATGCGCAGCGTGGTCGTCTTGCCGCATCCCGACGGGCCGAGCAGCGTGACAAACTCCTTATCCCGGATATAGAGATTGATCCCCCGGAGAATCGGTTCCCCGTCAAATTCCTTTTTAATATCTACCAGGTCGATCAAGTGCTTGCTCAACCGCAATACCCCCCTGTCTGAAATACACGATTACTCGTAACTTTCATAATATAATCATTTGCACCAAAAGTCAATAAAAACCGCGAAAAAACAAGTTTTTCCGCGGTCTTTTTTGACTTTCCGACAGGGCATTGTGATATCTCCCGATTTCATGCGCAGCGCATGGTTTTTCTTCTATTTTCTCGGGTTCGCTTGCTTGCCGGAGCACCGCCGTTTTGGAGACGTCTTTTAGTCTGCGAACAGCTGGACCCAATAGGTGCGCCCGCCGACGACAGCCTGTCCAACGCCCAGGCGGCTATACTTTGCCGACAGGATATTGGCGCGGTGCCCGCTCGAGTTCATCCAGGCCGCCATGACGGCCTGCGCCGTCTGCTGGCCGGCCGCGATATTCTCCCCAGCCGCGCGGTAGGAGACGCCGGCCTCGGCCAGCGCCGTCAGGCCGCGAGCCCCGTTCGGGCGGGTGTGGGAAAAGCGCTTGGCCAGCTCGGCGGCGCGCACATTGGCCGCACGGGTCATGGCGCTGTCCAGCGCCAGCGGAGACAGCCCATTTTGTGCCCGCGCCGTGTTGACGCGGGACAGGATCGCCTGCGCGGCCGAGGTGGTCGCGTTGCTGTCCCCGTTTCCGCTGCCCTCCTGATTGGTGCCGCCGTTGACGCCGCCATTCGTATTGCCGCCATTGCTATCTGGCTTGGACGTTGTCCCGCTCGCCGGTTTTTGGATGCCAAACTGTTCGAGCAGCTGCTCCCAAGCCGTCTCAAAGTGCGCCGGGACCGACGTCCTCTGCGGCAGGGACGCCGCCTGTGCTGCCGGGGTCATCAGCGCGCACACGAGCGCCGCCGAAGCCCAAAGCCGTTTTTTGTTCATGGTGTGTTCCTCCGTAGATGTAGTTTTTCGCCTTCCGGCCTCTCTATCATACGGGACCCCCTTCCCCCTGGCAATGGGAACTTCCGGCGCTGCTGGCAGAATGGCGCAGAAAGGCCCGGAAATACCCACCGATTTGCCGGCCATCCAGCCACATTTGAGGGATTTACCCCCGGGACCGGGGGACGCTGCGCCATGTGATCAGTCATCCGCGATGACCTTGACATAGTATTTGCGGGTACGCGGCCCGTCGAACTCGGCAAAGTACACGGCCTGCCAAGTACCAAGCAACAGCCTGCCCTCCTCGATGAGGATGGTCTCGCTCGCGCCCACATTCATGCATTTGAGGTGCGCATCGGAGTTGCCCTCGCCGTGCAGGAAGCCGCTGCGGATCGGGAAGGCCCCATCCATGCCCAGCACCAGATCGTGGCGCACATCCGGGTCGGCGTTCTCGTTGATCGTGATGGCTGCGGTCGTGTGCGGGCAGAAGACCACACACAGGCCCGAGCGCACGCTCGCGTCGCTGACGCATTTTTTGACTGCGGCCGTGATGTTGTAATAGCCTTGCCGGTCGGTATGTAGGGTGAATGCTTGGGTTTTCATAACAATCCCTCCTCATCATGATTGACTGCGCGTCTCGCGCAGATAGGTGGCCTCCAAGTCGGAAAGATGCAGCTTGACAGCCAGCGGATACCGCTCGTAGGCATTTGCGATGGCGAACGAGCCGGCACGCGCCGCGTCGTCAAAGCCGCCCATGTGCCAGCGGATGGCGACGGCCTCCTCATTCTTGAGCTTCATGAAACGCTCAATGAGAAAGACCGATTTCTCTCCGTGTCCGTAGGGAAAGCGGTCATTGACCACATAAACCGGCACTTTTTCCCACACGCCCGCATCATTCTTGCGGTTGCGGTACTCTACATCGTAGAACCCTGCCTTGCACAGGTCGTGCAGCAGCGCGCAGATCGTGCAGCTCTCCAGGTCGTCAGTCTCGGGGTCATAGTGCTTCTCCATCAGGACCCGGTAGACATTCAGGCTGTGCTCCAGCAGGCCGCCCGCATAGGCCGCGTGGAAGCGCGTCGAGGCGGGCGCGGTAAAAAAGTCGGTGGTCTCCATCCAATCGAGCAGCTTGTCCGCGCCGCGCCGGGCGATATTCTGGCGAAACAGCCCGATAAATTCTTCTCTCAAATCAGACATCTTATGCCTCCTTCCAGCGCGCAGCCAAGGCGCGCAGGGCTTCTGGTTCATTGGGCGCCGCGCCGTCCACGACAGCGTCCAGCAGGCCGCGCAGCACCCGGCCGACTGCTGGGCCGGAGAACCCCAGGGCACAGATATCGTGCCCATCCAGGGCCAGGTCATGCAAGCTCAGGCACAGGCCCGCACGGCACACCGCGTTCACCAGGCTTTCGGTTTGCTGCAGTTCGGCCAGATGGATAGAAAATGCGCCCTGGCCGGTGCAGTCGGCTTTTTTGATGGCCAGCAGCTGCCGGACGGTCTGCTCCCCCAGCCGGGATAGCCGGCGGCGGACGATCTTCTCGTTCTGGCCCAACGGATAGTCATGCAGTTCCACCAGCCGGCACACGGCCTCCCGCAGCGCGCCGGGCGCGCGCAGGCGGGCCAGGGCCTGCGCCGCAAGCGCGCAGCTGATGCGCGGATGCCCCTTAAAGTGCCCGACGCCGGCCGCGTCGATGGTATAGGCATGCGGTTTCCCGCAGTCATGCAGCAGCATGACCCAACGCAGCGTCAGATCGGCCGGCACGGCCTCGACCGCGCGCACGGTATGCTCCCACACATCATAGCGGTGATGCGGATTGTGCTGGCACAGGCCAAACATAGGCGACAGCTCGGGCAGAACCGCAGCCAGGATCTCCCGGCAGGCACGCAGTGCGCGGCCGGCATACCGGCCGGTCAATATGCCATTGAGCTCTGCCAGCACCCGCTCGCGGGCAATCCCATCCAAGCGTGCGAGCTGCCGACGCATGGCATAGGCCGTCTGCGGCTCCAGGGCAAAGCCGGTCTGCGCCTGGAAGCGCACGCCGCGGGGGGTGCGCCGCGCCTCCGCCGCCAACCCGGGGTGCGGGGCGGCCCCCCCCCCGCGGCCGCCCCGGCGCCCGGCGGCCGGCCCCCCCAAACGGTCGCATAGGCCGCGCGCCGGATGATACGCCATCGCGTTGACGGTGAAATCCCGGCGCATCAGATCCTCCTCGACGCGCGGGACAAAACGCACCGCATCCGGGTGCCGCCCATCGGCATAGCCGGCCTCGGTGCGGTAGGTTGTGATCTCGATCGCCATGCCATCGGCCAGCGCGGTCACTGTGCCGTGCCGCAGGCCGGTCGGCCGGACGTCAAACGCGCCTGCCAGGGCTGCGCAGGTCTGCTCGGGCCGCGCCGCCGTGGCTAGATCCCAATCGTGCGGCGTCACCCCGCGCAGGCTGTCACGCACGCAGCCGCCCACGGCAAAGGCAGTATAGCCGCACGCTTCCAGCCGGGCAATGGCTGCGCGCACCGGACCGGGCAGCGCAATCCGTGGACCGGTCAATGCGGTTTCCTCTTTTGCTTTAGGTGGTAGGCCGTGCCATCTGGATTGAGCACCACCGTGTTGTCCAGCTGTGCCTTGAGGCTCCTGCGGAAGCCTGCAATGTATTCCTCGCGCAGCGCCTTCTGCTCGGCCTGCTCCTCTGGAGTCAGGCCCTCCGCCCTGGCTTTGCGGGCCAGCGCATTGATGCGCGCAATCTTTTCGTCGGTCATCGGCAAATGCCTCCTGTATGGATTTTATTTTCCTTTATTATATCAGGCCATTTTGCCCCTGTCCATTCCCTTTGCCGCCCCGATTGCCTTGACCCCGCTTTACTCCCATGTTACAATAAAGTAAGATTCACGATTCTTAACTGTCCGGAGGGAACTTTCATGAAAATCGAAACCAAATGCCTGCATGAGGGCTACAAGCCGGAGAACGGCGGCCCCAGCGCCCTGCCCATCGTGCAGTCCACGACCTATCGCTTTGACTCGACCGCACATATCGCCGGTCTGTTCGATATGCCCACCGAGTTTATGTACTCCCGCTTTGCAAACCCGACCTGCGACGCCGTAGAAAAGAAGATCGCGGCGCTTGAGGGCGGCGTCGGCGCCATGCTGACCTCGTCCGGCCAGGCCGCTTCCCTGCTGTCTATCCTGAACCTGTGCTCGGCCGGCGACAGCTTCATCGCTGCCTCCACCATCTATGGCGGCACCATCAACCTGTTCGGTGTGACGCTCAAAAAGCTCGGCATCGAGTGCATCTGGGCCGACGCCGAGGCGGACGAGGCCGACATCCAGAAGCTGTTCAAGCCCAACACCAAGGCGGTCTTTGGCGAGACGCTGGCCAACCCGGCCCTGACCGTATTTGATATTGAAAAGTGGGCGGACATTGCACATAAGAACGGCGTGCCGCTCATCATCGACAACACTTTCGCCACCCCCTATCTGTGCCGCCCGATCGAGTTCGGCGCCGACATCGTCATCCACTCGACCACCAAATATATGGACGGCCATGCCGTGCAGGGCGGCGGCGTCATCGTGGACAGCGGCAAGTTTGACTGGGCCGCCTCGGGCAAGTTCCCGGACTTCACCGAGCCCGACGAGAGCTATCACGGCGTCGTCTACGTCCGCGATTTTGGCAACATGGCCTACATCATCAAGGCCCGCATGCAGCTCATGCGCGACTTTGGCTGCTATCCGGCGGCGCACTCGGCCTTCCTGCTCAATCTGGGCCTTGAGACCCTGCCGGTGCGCATGCAGCGCTACTGTGAGAACGCCATGACCGTGGCCCGCCACCTGGAAGCCTCGGACAAGATCGCCCATGTGCGCTATCCCGGCCTAGAGAGCGACCCGCACCATGCCCGTGCGCAGAAGTACCTGCCGCTCGGCACCTCGGGCGTCATGTCCATCGACATCAAAGGCGGCCGCGAGCCCGCCATGAAGTTCATGGACAGCCTCAAGCTGGCTTCCAACGAGGTGCACGTTGCGGATATCCGCACCTGTGTGCTGCACCCGGCTTCCGAGACCCACCGTCAGCTCACCGACGAGCAGCTCGTCGCGGCCGGCATCGAGCCCGGCCTTGTACGCCTGTCGGTCGGCCTGGAAAACGTCGAGGACATCATCGCAGACCTGGACCAGGCCCTGGCCCAGCTCTGATCTGTGTCCACGTAAAAAATCCTGTGTGCAGGGATGGCCTACGCCGTCCCTGTACCGCGTCCTGGAGGGATTGATCTCTTGAATATTCGCCGTATCTGTGCCGGAGACCGGGATTATTTTTGCGCGGCCGTCCAGGCCTTTTACCAGTCTCCCGCTGTCTGTCACGCCATCCCGGAGGACCACGCTGCGCGCACGTTCGACGCGCTCATGCAAGGTTCTCCCTACGCCGACTGCCTGATCGCCGCGGACGACGACGGCCGTCCGGTCGCCTACTGCCTGTTGGCCTTGACTTGGTCCAACGAGGCCGGCGGCCTGTGCGTCTGGCTGGATGAATTAATGGTCGACGCGAGCCAGCGCTCCCGCGGAATCGGCCGGCAGCTCATCGCAGCCGTGCAGGAAAAATATCAAAACGCCGCGCGCTTCCGCCTGGAAGTAACCGAGGCCAACCCGCGCGCCGCTGCGCTCTACCGTACCCTGGGCTTTACGGATCTGCCTTATCAGCAGATGGTCATGGATTCCGCAACCTGAACCGTTCAAGCAAGGAGGGCATGCTATGTTTTTCGCTTATTGTCTGCTTACGTTTACGCTTGCCGCGTCGCTCGGCGTGATCGTCCACTGCTTTGTGTCGGTCTGTCACGAGCCCTCGGCGTCCAAGCTGTCCGCCATCACGGCCGCCGTCCTGCTGTGCCTGATGCTGATGCTGATCTCCCAGCAGACCGGCAGTTCCCTGTTCGGCTGGTTTATGCCGCTGTTTAAACTGCCCTGAAGCGCCGTGCCCGTACGGAAACAAAGAAAGCCGCTCAAGATTTCTCTTGAGCGGCTCTTTTGTTGCCTTTGGCCGGGCGCGCCTCAGTCCAGCAGGGCGCGGCGCATGGTGCGCCCCAGCGCGCGGCAGACGCACTGGGTCATCTCCCGCGCGGCGACCGTCTTGTCCGCCGCCGTCACGATCCAGCCTTCCTTTGAGCGCGGCATCTTGGGCGCCAACGGGAACATATGCGCCGCGATCGCTTCGCGCTGCCGGTCGGTCAGCGCAAAATAGCGCGAGGCGCGCTTGGCGGCCATCGTGCCGTGTACGAATGCGTGCATATGCGTCAGGCGGCGAAAGCCGCGGTAGTGTCGCAGAAAGCGCTTGAACCATTCGTCATGCCAGTCATATCCAAAGAAATCGTGCAGGAGGGCCGCGCGTGTGACCGAAAGGATCTCATCTTCGCACAGTCCCAGTGCGACGGCCATGCGGTAGGCCATCCATGCGACGGCGACCGAGTGGTCATAGACCGAATTGTCTACGCCGTGGTGGGTCAGCCGCTTGGTCTCCAAAAAACGGGGATGGGCAAGGATATCCGCCGTTGCGGCCTCAAATGATAAACCCATTGGAACCGCCTCCTCTCTTTCCTTTATTGTATGCGCTTGGCGTCAAAACATCAAGGGATTTGATTCGGTTTTTATAATTTTTTCACAAATGCAGCGATAACCTGTGCTATAATAGAAAAAATTACAGGATTCGACAAAAAGGAGGCGCTCCTGATGAAAAAACGACTGGCCGCGCTCGTCCTGTTCTGCCTGCTGCTCGCCGGCTGCAGTCCGGCGCAGACAGAGGCTTCTTCCCCCGACCCATCCCAAGCCGAGGCCGTCCAGCAGCCCAACCTCGTGGCCACGCTCGCGGTGTGCGGCGACGCCATGAGCCACATGCCGCAGACCCGCGACGCCTATGACAGCCAGAGCGGGACCTACGACTATCGGCCGATGATCCGTTTTGCCAAGCCTTGGGTCCAGCAGGCGGACTATGCCGTTGTCAACCTGGAGACCACGTTCGCCGGCGGGCCGGACTATGCAGGCTTCCCGTCTTTTAATACGCCGGACGCCCTGGGTGAGGCGCTGCGCGACGCCGGATTTGACCTGGTCAGCACGGCGAACAACCACTGCCTGGACCGCGGCCAGGACGGCCTCGTGCGCACGCTCGATGTGCTGGACGGGCTGGGGCTTGCGCATGTCGGCACCTACCGCTCGGCCGCAGAGCGCGCGGTGCAGCACGGCGTCCATCTGGCCGACGTCGGCGGGATCCGTGTGGCCTTCCTATCCTATACTTATGGCACGAACGGCATCCCGGTGCCCGGCCCAGGCATGGTCAACCTGCTGCACACAGACTACATGTCCGACGCCCAGCAGATCGACCGGGATGGGCTGGCAGCCGACTTTGCCGCGGCCCGCGCCCTGTCGCCCGACCTCATCGCCGTTATGGTGCACTGGGGCACCGAGTACCAGACCATGCCGAACGCCCACCAGCAGGAGATCGCGGACACCCTCTTCTCGCTGGGCGCCGACCTCATTCTGGGCGGGCATCCGCACGTACCGCAGCCGATGGAGACGCGGGAGCTGCCCAACGGGGACGGGACGACGCGCACGGGATTTGTATGCTGGTCGCTCGGCAACTTCATCTCCTCCCAGAACGACCCGTACACCGACACCACGGCTGTCTTGCAGCTCGAGCTGACCAAAAATCCCAACACCGGCATCACTGAGGTGACCGATGTCGGCTATATCCCGCTCTATATGCTCGACCGCGAACAGGAGGTCTCGGGCGAGCGTTTTACCCTTCTAGACGCCCATGCGGGCATCCGGGCTTATGAGGCGGGCAACCAGCAATATATCACGTCTGCAACGTATCAAAAGCTGCAGCAATGTGTGGCCGATTGCCACAAAATTCTCAGCGCGACCTGGGATATGGCCGCCTGAAACCGGAATGCGAAATTGGGGCCCGGGCCTGCCGCCCGGCCCTTTTCTGTCCGCCAGACAGACCAGCGCCCCGGATGGGAGGGAGGCTCATCCGGGGCGCTGGCTGAATCAAGGTATGAGAAGTAAAAGAACATTGGGAATATGGGAACCATGAGAACAAATCAAGGGGGATTTGTTTTCCTTAGTTATCATTATAAGCCCCAAGTCCCCCGCCTGCAATTGGCATTTCCCACGACCTCCCGCTCTTATTTTTAGATATTTTGCACAAATATAAGTGCGTGATCTCTCGAGAAATCACGCACTTTATGCATGGGATCCGCCCGCAGTGAAGGCTGGCCGCGCCTCAATCCCCTGCCCGTGGGGCCAGGCGGCGTTCGGGCAGCTGGGCCAGGATGATCGCGGCAAACGCCAGCGCACAGCCCACGAGCTCACGCGCCGACAGCCGCTCTCCCAGGAGCAGCCAGCCCGCAAGCGCCGCCACGACCGACTCCAGCGACAGAATGAGCGAGGCAACCGTGGGGTCGGTGTCCCGCTGGCCGATGACCTGCAAGGTATAGGCCACGCCGCTGCTCAGCACACCCGCATACAGGATGGGCGCCCAGGCCGCCAGCAGAGCGGCCAGCGTGGGCTGCTCCCAAAGCAGCGTCGGCACCAGGCAGACCGCGCTGGCCGTGAAAAATTGGATGCAGGACATGCGCACGCCGTCTGCCCCCGGTGAAAAGTGATCGATAATCAGGATGTGCAGCGAGAAACCGACCGCCGAGGCCAGGACCAGGAGATCCCCGGTTTCAATGCGGAAGGACTCGGTCATGCACAGCAGATACATCCCACACACAGCCAGCACCACTGCGGCCCATATCTTTGCGCCCACCCGCTTGCCGACGAGCAGGCCGATGAGCGGCACGATCAGGATGTACATGGCGGTCAAAAAGCCCGCCTTGCCCACCGACGTGCGCGCCAGTCCAAACTGCTGCAAGACTTCGGACACGGCGAGTGCCACGCCGCAGCACACGCCGCCCAGCACCGGCCAGGCCGGCCTGGGGCCTCCTTGCGCTGCCTGCTGTGTTTTTTTGCTGTCCAGGCGGGCCAAGAGCGGCAGGCAGGGCAGCAGCACCAGGCCGCCAATCAGGTTGCGCACGCAGCTAAAGGTAAACGGCCCGACATAGTCCATGCCAACCGACTGCGCGACAAACGCCACGCCCCATATGACGGCAGTCAGCAGGAGCAGTGCGCTTGCGCGCAGCTGAACCGATCGCTTCATTTCAGATCCCCCTCTTTTTTTCCTCTGTCTGTTGTGCCAGGCTGAACCGCGTCCCTTTTCCGCTAAGGCCCGGCAAAGCCCCGACCAGAGAACCCGGTCGGGGCTATTTTCTATCTTTTATCCGTCCGTGCTTACTTGCCTTGCTCCATCATACCGCGCACAATCTTCTCGGCCGTGATGGGCAGTGTGCGCACACGCACGCCCGTGGCGCGGGCCACAGCGTCCGCGATGGCCGGCGACGGGGTGTTGATGACGACCTCGCCGATGGACTTTGCGCCAAACGGGCCGGTCGGCTCGTAGCTGCTCTCGAACTCCACGCGCACGGTGCCGATGTCCAGGCGGCTCGGGATCTTGTACTGCATAAACGAGTTGGACAGGTTGGTGCCGTCTGCGGCGTATACGATGTCCTCATAGAGCGCCATGCCGATGCCTTGGACGATGCCGCCCTCGGTCTGCACGCGCGCCAGGTGCGGATTGATGGGCGTGCCGCAGTCCACGGCCGCCACATAGTCGACCAGCTCCACATGCCCGGTCTCAGGGTCGACGTCCACCTCGGCCGCGCCGGCCATGAAGGGCGGGGGCGAAACCGGAGACGAATGGCTGATCGTCGCGGACAGCACATCCGAGCAGCCGCACTGGCCGCTGTATGCGATGTCGGACAGTGAGACCGCCCGGCCTTCCTCGGCAAGCGCAAATACGCGGGCGCCGTCAAACTCGACCGCGGATTCGTCCAGCCCCAGCATCTTTGCGCCCTGCCGGATGATCTTGCCGCGCAGCTCCTCGCAGGCGCGCACGCAGGCCATACCGGTCACATAGGTGGTCGCCGAGGCGTAAGAGCCCGAGTCATAGGGCGCGGTGTCCGTGTCCGAGGCATAGACCGCGATATCCTCCATGCGGCAGTCCAGGCAGTCGGCCGCCATCTGCGCGAGGATGGTATCGCAGCCCGTACCCATATCGGTGCAGCCGAGCAGCATATTATAGGTGCCGTCGTCCGACAAGCGGATGATGACCGCGCCGACGTCCACGTTCGAGATGGCCGAGCCCTGCATGGCCATCCCCATGCCGACCGCGCGGATATGCCCGTTGGGCAGCACGCGCGGCTTGATCTTTTCATCCCAGCCGATCATCTCCCGCACGCGCTGGACGCAGCGGTCCAGCGCGCAGGCGTTGGCGGTCTCGCCGTAATAGGCAGGCATGACCATGCCCTCACGCACCATGTTCTGCATGCGCAGGTCAATGGGGTCGCAGCCGAGCGCATCGGCCAGCTCATTGACGATAGACTCGACCGCAAAGATTCCCTGGGTCGCGCCATAGCCACGATAAGCGCCGGCCGACATGACGTTGGTATAAACGACGTCATAGCGGAAGCGGAAGGCTTCCTGATTGCCCGAATAGAGTGGGATGGGCTTATGGCCGGACAGGCCGACTGTCGTTGGGCCGTGCTCGCCGAACGCGCCGGTGTTGGATAGCGTATACAGGTCGATGCCGCGGATGGTGCCGTCCTGCATGGCGCCGATGCGCACGGTGACCTCCATCTCGTGGCGCGGGCTGGACGCGATCATGGACTCCTCGCGGGTGTAGATGATCTTGGCCGGCCGGCCGGTCTTCATGGTCACGATGGCCGGATAGACCTCGGTCACGACGGTCTGCTTGGCGCCAAAGCCGCCGCCCAGGCGCGGCTTCATGACGCGCACGCGGGACTTCGGGATGCCGAGCGCGATAGACAGGATGCGGCGCACATGGAAGGGCACCTGGGTGGAGGAAATGATGTTCAGGCGGCCGTATGTGTCCAGATAGGTCGCCGTGCGGAAGGTCTCCATGGGGGTCTGCTGGTTTGCTTTGGTGTGGTAGGTGCGCGTCAGGACGACGTCGCACGACGCCAGCACAGCCTCGATGTCGCCCGCGCTCTCCTCGCCCGAGGCGCACAGGTTGCGCTTGTTGTCCGCGCCGACCGGGCATTTCGCCTCCCAGTCCTCCTCCGGATGGACCAGGATGGCGTTATCCTTGGCCTTGTGGAAGTCCAGAATGGGCTCCAGCACATCATACTGGACTTTGATCAGGCGCAGGGCGCGGTCAACCGCCGCGGCGGTCTCGCCCGCGACGATGGCGACCGCATCGCCGACAAAACGTACGCGGCGGTCCAGGATCAGGCGGTCATACGGCGACGGCTCCGGATAGGTCTGGCCGGCCATGGTGAACCGATGCTGTGGCACGTCCTGATAGGTCAGGACACAGGCAATGCCCGGCACCCTCTTGGCAATGTCCGTGTTGATCTCGCGGATGAGCGCATGGGCATGCGGCGAGCGCAGGACTTTCACGATCAAGCAGTTTGCAGGCGCGATATCGTCGGTATAAACCGGCTGGCCGGTGGTCAGTGCATGCGCGTCCGACTTGCGCACGCCCGTTCCAACATAGTTGTGCTTCATGCTCTCTCCTTCTCCGCCAAGTATTTCTGGATGGCGCGCAGCTGGCTGACATATCCGGTGCAGCGGCACAGGTTGCCCGCCAGATAGGCCTTGATCTCGGCCTCGGTGGGATGGTCCAGCTCGCGCGTCATGGCAATGATGTTCATAATAAGGCCCGGGCTGCAAAAGCCGCACTGCTCTGCGCCCTCGTCGGCCAGGTATGCACCGATCTCTGCCGCCGCATCCTGCAGGCCCTCCAGCGTTTCGACGGTCTTGCCGTTGATGCGGGCGGTCAGCGTCGCGCACGACAGCACCGGACGGCCGTCCACCAGCACGGTGCACAGGCCGCAGTTCGAGGTCTCACAGCCGCGCTTGACCGAAAAGCAGCCTTTTTCGCGCAGGTATTCGGTCAGGGGCTGGACCGGGTCGACCTCATCTGTCAGCTTGCGGCCGTTGAGCGTATAAGAAATCTGCATACTCATTCCTCCTCCAGCGCGTTTGCCGCACGCCGCACGAGCACGCGGCACAGGTGGGCACGGTACGCGGCCGAACCGCGCAGATTGGTCGAAAATGTCAGGGTATCGGCGCAGCGGTTTGCAAAGGCTTCTGCCGTTTCGTCCGGCGCGCGCCGGACCAGCTCGGCGCGCTGTGGGCGCGCGCCGACCGCGCAGACCATTTGGCCGTCCGTCCGGCAGGCGGCAACGGCGAGCACCGGGAAGTCGGTCGCGGTTACGCGGTGGGTCACATAGGCCGCCTGCTGGCCGCGCTTGGGCAGGCGCACCTCGACCAGGATGTCACGGTCGTACGGCATGTGTACAAAGTCCGACAGGGCGACCGTGCCCCCCTTGTGCAGGACCACCTCGGCGCCGAGCGCCAAGAACAGGGTCAGCGGGTCCGAGAAGCCAAAGCGCCCCCAGATGCTGCCGCCGATGGTCGCGCAGCCCCGAAACTGTACGCCGACGATGTGGCGCACACTCTCGGCGATGCAGTCGCCAAAGTACGCGGCCAGTCTGGGGTCGGTCTCGACCTGGCGCAGCGTCACCATGGCGCCAAGGGAAAAATACCCGTCGTGCTCGGTGATCTGGTCCAGCCCCAGGGCGGACAGGTCGATGGCGGTGGACATCATGCGGCGGCCCATCTTGAGCCAACCGCAGCCGCCAAGCACCGTGCTCTTGGGCTTCTGATTGAGTTCATATGCCTCGTCCAGGCTGGACGCGACCACATAGTTTTGTGTCGTGAACATATTTGCTCCTTTCGGGGATGTGATGCGGCACGCGGCAGGGCGGGCCGCTTGGCCGCAAAAAAACCGCCGTTCGCGTTCCTTTGTTGTCCCAAAACTACGCGCACGGCTCTCGATCAATTGCTATATAGATTGTACCATCCTGCCGCACGAATTGCAATGCGCATTTTCGACGGAAAACGCCGGCAAAGTCTGTCATTTCCCGTAGGACCTCGCTGTCCTGTCAAAAATACATCGCCTGCCCCCTGTACAAGCAGCCGGACGCCCTGTATAATAAAGCTGGCTATCAAACGCGCACAACTTTGGGAGGTCCGCCTTGAAACCAAACCTACATTCCAAACTCTATCGCCTGGTGGGCTGCCTCGAGGTGCTCGTCGGTATCTGCATCCTGGTCGCGGTCGCGGCGGCGACCTTCGGCCTCGTCGCCGATATCCACGTCCCGCGCCTCGTGTCCTCGCCCGACTCCCTCCAGGCCTACCTCACCACCGCCATGACCATTATCATTGGCGTCGAATTCGTCAAAATGATTTTCAGCTACAATATCAACACCGTAATCGAGGTATTGCTGCTCGCTGTCGCACGCCAAATGGTCGTCACTCACACAAGCCCCCTGGAAAACCTAATTACCATCCTGTCTGTCACCCTGCTGTTCGCCATCCGCAAATTCCTGTATGTCCCTCAGCTCGACCAAGATATGCACGTGGAGGGCGGCCTGCTGCCCCGCTTCTGGCGCAGGGCAGCGCGGGCCGAAGCCGGCCGGGCACAGGCAACCGAACCGAGAAAGGAAGAATCCGACAACTATGCTGCCCAATGACCCCATCATCCTGCTGAGCTACGTCAATACCAAGCTGCGCGACGATTACGCCGACCTAGACGACCTGTGCGGCGCGCTGGACATCACACCGGGCGAGCTGTGCGGCCGCCTGGCCCCGCTGGGCTATACCTACAACCGCAAGGCCAACCGGTTTCAGTGAGAAAGGAAGCGTATCGCTATGTTGAACGCCGTTGTACAGGCCGCCCGTGAGGCCGGCAGCATCCTGCTGTCCGCACACGATTTGCGCAATGCCGTCTCGGAAAAGGAGGGCGTGGGCAACTTCGTCACCACCTACGACGTCAAAGTCCAAAACTTCCTGCGCGAAAAACTGCTCACTGCCGTGCCCCAGGCCCACTTCGTCGGCGAGGAGGACACCGTACACGACGACGCGCTGCACGGCCTTGCCTTCATCGTCGATCCCATCGACTGTACGGCAAACTTCGTGCGCGGCTGGAAGCACTCAGCCGTGTCCATCGCCCTGGCCCAAGACGGCGAACTGATCTTGGGCGTGGTCTACAACCCCTATCGGGACGAGATGTTCACGGCGCAGAAAGGCCGGGGCGCTCTGCTGGACGGTCAGCCCATCCATGTCTCGGCGCGCACCATGGATCGCGGTGTCTTCTGTTTTGGCACCTCGCCCTATGACCGCGCGCTGCGGGCGCGCTCCTTCCGCATCGCCTCCCGCCTGATGGACCGCATGCAGGACCTGCGCCGCTTTGGCTCGGCGGCCTTGGACCTGACCGATATCGCCTGCGGCCGGGCAGAGCTTGGGTTTGAGTGCATCCTACAGCCGTGGGACTACGCTGCGGGCGCGCTCATCTTGCAGGAAGCCGGCGGGCGCATCTCCCAGCTCGACGGCTCGCCCATCACGCTGGACCGCCCCTGTTCCATCCTCAGCGGCAACCCGCTGGTACATGCTGCTTTCCTTGCGCTTGAGCTTGGAAGATGATATAACCAGGTATGCAGTATGCAAAATAGGTCTTTCCAATTGGAAGGACCTATTTTTTTGCTCTTTTTCCCCACTTTTCCCTTTATTCTCCAGCAAATTCGTCATTTTATACAAAGCAATTTCACATTTGCCACAAAGGAGCCTCCCCCAGCGTCCTAT
>ERZ1090868.28-NODE-28-length-80068-cov-7.559859_pt1 | contig 80068 bp, 66 predicted proteins | sample MGYA00478475_ERZ1090868 | MGnify/ENA primary metagenome ERZ1090868 (study PRJEB33644, sample SAMEA5815747) | chicken gut metagenome | biome: Chicken; feature: Gastrointestinal Tract; material: Caecum | place: Ireland | collected 2019-01-01 | study: A study of the...
CAGCGTGAGATTCGGATTATAATAAGGATCTCCGTTTTTCAGGATCTCCGGCCACCGTTTTTCGAAGACGGCGATCTCCCGGTTGAACCGGGCTACCTTTTCCGGTGTGTCTTCCAGCCCCCGGGATTTGGACTCGTAATGGTACAGTTCGGCGTAGGGGTTGTAGACAATCAATTTTCCGATACTGCGCAGCTTCAGGCAAAAATCAATATCATTGAATGCTACCGCAAGTTCTGTGGAAAATCCCTGAACGATCTCATAGGATTCCTTTGAAACCATCATACATGCTGCAGTCACCGCACTGTAATCCTGAGCACTGATAATTCGGTGAAAATATCCGGTATATCCGCGCTTCTGCTGAACAAAGCAATGTCCGGCAATGCCGCCGAAACCAATCACAACGCCGGCATGCTGAATCGTATCGTCTTCATAGTAAAGCCGGGCTCCTACAGCTCCCACATCCGGACGCATCGCGTATCCCAGCAGCTCTTCCAGACATTCCGGATTGATAATTTCTGTATCATTATTCAGAAGCAGGAAATATGACCCCTTTGCATTTGCAGTTCCGTAATTCATAATATCGGAGAAATTAAATGTGCCCTTATAATAAATCACACGAACGTTTGATTTCTCCTTTTCCAGCTTCTCATAATACCGGAACGTCTCCTCTTCGGTACTGTTGTTCTCCACAATCACATACTCGTAATTCCGATACGTAGATTTCGTATCAATGGACGTGATGCACCGTTTCAGATCGTCAATATGATCCTTGTTAGGAATTATAATGGATACCAGCGGCTTTTCCTCCCAGTGATAATGTGTCCGGTACAGCCCCGGAAATTCTCCCATTTCCACCGTTGCCGGAATTCCAAGCCGCCGATAATGTTCTTCAATCGCCCTTCGCCCGGATTCAAATGCATACGTCTTGCTTTCAGGATTTTCTGCTGTGGAATTTTCATGGCTTCTCCAGTGATAAAGAATTTTAGGAATATGGCAGATCTTTCCCGCAGCCTCCGTACATCGAAGAATAAAATCGTAATCCTGGGCACCGTCAAATTCCTTTCTCATTCCGCCGATTTTTTCCTGAAGCTCCCGCTTCACCACAAACAGATGACAGATATAATTGACTGTGCGAAGCAAATCCGGATTAAAATCAGGTTTGAAATGCGGCTGGAAAAACTTATGTCCATCCATGGACATTTTATCCTCATCGCTGTAGAGAACTTCCGCCTCCGGCGTATCATTCAGCATCCGAACACATTCAAACAACGCATGCTCGGTCAGCACATCGTCATGATCCATGAACGCGAAGAACTCACCGGTTGCAATTTCCAGCGCCGCATTGGTATTTTCCGAGATCTGCAGTGCCTGAGTATGCCCGATCCAACGGATTCTGGAATCTTCTTGTGCATATGTCTCCAGCTTGTCCTGAATCAGCGAGTCTGCACCACTTCCGTCTGAAAGACAAAGTTCCCAGTTTGTATATGTCTGCTTTTTCACAGACTGAATCATTTCCTCAAGAAACTTTTCCGGCGTACGATACAGAGGAACAATAATGGAAATCTTCGGCCGATATGCAAATTCTTTTTCTTTCCTTCTCTGCTCCTGCAGTTCCCCTGCATCCGGCAGGTGCTTGGGAAGCCATTCCCTGTAGTCAACCGCACGCTGATTTTTTCCGAAAACCTTTTTCGTCACTTTCGCAGCAAAAGCCGGTACACCATGACTTTTCAGATAACGATTTCCTTTCTGCCAGTATGTTTTCAGCTTTTTTCGCAGAATCTGTTCTTTAGACAAAACCACCGGATAGACTGCCCTGCTGTCCTCCGCCTTCATCATCAGATAACAGACTCTTCCTTCCGGTTTTGCAAATTCCAGATAAAAACCGGATTTCCCATCCTTTTCCACTTCACTGAAAATCTCTGCAACATCCGGACGATTCATCCTCTGAATATCACACGCAATCTTCTCGTGATTTTCATCGCAAACTGCAAGTTTCACAGGACTCCTCCAGACAGCCCATCCGCGAATGCGCACAACATTTTCCTGAAAATCCACCTGTTCTTCTTCAATATAATACTCTGGGCGCCCTTTTCGCCGCTGCAGTTCACGGGCGGATGTAGCAAACCAGAGGAATCTCCGATCTCCCCTTTTCCCGTATATGCTCAGCTTTCGGTAATCCTCCAGATGCTCCGGAAGCTGCACTGTCATCGTGACATTCTGCCCTGCACACTTGTCAAGATCTTTAAAGCGCTCCAGTGCACTGACATGCTCCCAGGCCCTGACTTGCGCCGGTATCTGTTCCTTATCCAGAAACGCTTCCGGTTCATACTCTTTGGGCCAGTACCCCTGCAGAATATACTGGTTTTCATCCAGAAGATGAAACCGGTCCCGGACTACTTCATAGATTTCCTGCTGCATAAATCTGTTTCATTACTGTGATCTTTCAGATACAGTAATCCTCTCCTTCCTGTAAACTCCATTTTATAGTTTGTCTGTGATGACCGTCGAACTCACTTTATTTTCCGTACGACCACTTTGACACCAAAATGTCTTATTCATCCATCGTACGCAGGGAACAGTCTCCCTTTTTCAAAGTCAAATTTGGGTTGTAATATGGATCTCCTTTTTTCAGAATTTCCGGCCACTTTTCTTCAAACCTGTGCACCTCTCCGGCAAAACGTTTCAGCTGTGCGGCCGTTTCTTCTTTTCCTCTTGATTTTGATTCATAATGATACAGTTCTGCGTAAGGAGTAAATACAACCAGCTTTTCCTCCCTGCGCACTTTCATGCAGTAATCAATATCATTGAATGCCACCTGGAAGCCTTCGTCAAAACCTCCCACCTTCTGAAAGAGCCATTTCGGCGTCATCATACAGGCCGCTGTCACAGCGCTGTAATCCTGAGCACTTACCAGCTTCGCACAGTATCCATATTCTCCCCGTCCTGAGCCGCAGAAAATGTGTCCTGCCACACCGCCCATTCCAATAATAACGCCAGCATGCTGAACCGTGTCGTCCGGATAATAAAGTTTTGCGCCTACAATTCCAACATCATCCCGCTGGCAGTATCCCAGCATTTCTTCTATCCATCTTTCTGTTATAATTTCCACATCATTATTTAAAAACAGAAGAAATTCACCCTGTGCATAAGATACCGCATAATTGTTGATAGCTGCATAATTGAATTCTTTTTTCCATGTGAGTATCCGGACATTCTCTTTAATATTCCGGATCATTTCATAATAGGCGAACGTGTCTTTTTCTTCACTGTTATTCTCCACTATAATAATCTCATAGTTATCATAGGAAGTCTTTTCCCAAATTGATCTCAGACATTTATCCAGGTCTTCCACATGGTCTTTGTTCGGTATGATAATGGAAACTTTCGGATGTCCCGTCACCTGATAAACCGTCCTGTATCTTCCAAACAAGGATGTGAGTTCTACACTGGCAGGAATTCCCAGTCTTTCATAATGTGCTTCCAGAGCCTTCCGTCCCGCCTCAAACGCATACATTTTGCTTTCCGGTTTTCCCGCTGTCGAATTGGGATGAGAGCGCCAGTGATACAAAATCTTGGGGATGTGTATGATTTTTTTTGCTTTCTCACAACACCTCAGAATAAGATCAAAATCCTGAGCGCCATCATATTCCTTTCTGAAAGTTCCTGCCTCCTTCAGCAGCGATCTCTTTACAACAAAAATGTGACAAATATAATTGCTGCTTCTCAGAAGATCAACATTGTAATCCGGTTTGAAGTTGGGATCGAAGTAATCTTTTCCGTCCATTGTCACCTTATCTTCATCCGTATATACAATATCAGCATCTCTGTCTTTGTTAAGCGCTTTCACAATCTCAAAAAGAGCGTCTCTGGTCACAACATCATCGTGATCAGACAACATAATATACTCACCGGATGCCATTTCAATCGCGGCATTGGTATTTTCAGAGATCCCCATATTTTTTTTCAGTCTCTGATACCGGATTCTTGGATTTTTTCCATATTTTCTCCTGATGAATTTTTCAACACTGTCTTCTGAACTCCCATCGGCCAGACACACTTCCAGATTACCATAAGACTGATTTAAAAGTGACTCCAGAATTTCTTTCAGATAATTTAACGGTGTATTATACAAAGGAATTACTACGCTGATCTTGGGAGCATAAGAAAATTTATGCTGCCGCTGTCTTTTCAGCATATACGCAGAAGCGCTATGCTGTTTCAGCCACAGATTGTAATCTCCGTACTGAGGATTCATCTGCGCTTCCAGATAACGGGCAAACGCTCTCCATCCATGTTTCTGTATATATTCTTTATTCTGCTGAAATTTTTCCTTTTCTAATGCTTTGAGAAGCCGCCCTCGCCTGGAATTCTCAAACTCCACTTTCTTCAGATCTACAGAAATACTCTTTTTTACGTATCCATTGTCAATGCAAAGGAAAAGGTATTTTCCCCTTACCTTTTCTCTGTCTATTGTAATCTCAAATCCCGCTTCATAATCCTGATTTGTCAGATGAAGCATTTGGTTTACATCAGGCCGGACAGATCTTCTGATTTCGCAGGGCTGTTTCGTGTGATCCTCCTGCTCTGCCCAGATTTGTTCTCCTCTCTCCGGATCAACCGCCCATCCTCTCACCACTATTTTTTCTTTCTGCATCTGAATCTCGTCAATATTGTAAAAAATAGTGTCCGCATACTCTTTCTTTATCTTTTGAGTATCTGCGGAAAAGATTTCCTCTTCTCCCTGAGAAGACACCACGAAAACGTTAATCTCACTGTATTTTTTTATGATACGGTCGATATCGGAAACATACAGTGTAAAACCTGCATTCTCAGACAACGAAGGATCGTTCAGCACTTCACTGACATCCTTCCTTATTACCTTTTCCTGCCTGCAGGAAATGATTTCTGTCTTATCTCCCCGCACCTGGATAGAATATGGACGTCTGTCCTGAAACACACACCAGCCGTCAATCTTGTATACCACTTTATCTTTGCCTGCTTCTATCTGTGCATTGTCAATGCTTTTCAGTAAATCGCTCATTTTCTATTTCCTTTTACTATTTTATATCGATCTGTTTTCTGTGCCTGCCGAGGTGTGTTCAATAATTTATGCCAGATGATTTTTCACACACTCAAACAGCTGTGTCGGAAGACAAAACAATCTAATGTTTGCTTAAACATTTTATCATCAATACACTTCTTGTTTAAAACCGAAAGTTCGCGAAAAAACACTTACTCCTTCTTCTGTTCCCGCAACTGGCGATATTTTCTGTATGCTCTCCACACTTTTGTGTTTTCCATCTCTTTGATCAGAGACTGCTTCTGCTCAATGATCTGATTTTTCGCTTTAATCACTTCGTTCTGTTCATCAATCATGTTCTGAAGAGATTCCGCTTTCTCCTGTTGCTGCTGAATCCGCTGTTCCTGCTTCCAGTACCTCTGATTCAGGGTTTTTACCACATCCAGTATACCTCCTGCAATCGGCGTCACCAGCCATTCCAGGTCCAGCGTCTGAATATACTTTTCTTCATAAAAGACATTGGGATCCTGATGTTCAAAAAGATACAGACTTTCTCCCAGATATACTCCGTTTGTTGTGTACATTTCCGGAGATAGCTCTCTGCCATTCACACAAAATCTGCGAATCTGTACCACACAGGGATTTTCTCCCGGATCCAGGCGAATGCAGCCTGTTTGCTCCGCAAATGTCATACTGCACTGAACAGAATTTCCATCTGACGAAGAAAACCGTCTGGAATTCTCTTCGCACATTGCATGATCTTTGCTCCAGAAAACCTGAAGATTATCAAACATCTGCCGACGATACATTTTTACGGTGTCTGCAACGGAAATTACACCAGGAGTGATTTTGGGATACATGACACGCAAAGGCTCGTATCCCTGAATAATATACTGCTGAAAATTTCTTTCCATCCCGGCAAAAATCCTGCGCCGCTCTTCGGAAAGCCCAAACTTCTCATAAATCTTTCGTTCCCTGAGAATTTCATTTCTTGCACCGGTTGTCTCAAAATAATAATGCAAAACCCTGTACACAACGTATTCTACCGGAATCGGAAAATCAAATGTCCATTCGTAATCAATCAAATTCCAGCCCTGGCAGACAATAACATTATTCAGCACCATATCAATATCCGTCACAGCAGCCGATTTCATATGAGTCAATTCCGGTACGGGTCCAAAGACCTTTCTGAATTCCTCCGTTGGATGGAATTCATCCTGTGCGGCTTTCGTCAAAATGGACAGATAGGTTTCCAGACATTCTTCCAGTTTGTCATATTCTTTTCGCGCCACGTAACCATCCAGAATTTCTTCCAATGTCTGGCCTTCCAGATACTCCATCTCCACACTGTTGCCGATCCGCTCGCACTGATTAATCTTCAAACCACTTTCTGCGTACAGTTTCTCCAGTTCCCGAAACCATCGGTAAATATTTCTGACATGAATTTCCGCGTTTTCACTGCATGGACTTTTCTTCACTTTTTTCTGTGAATCCTTCTGATAAATATCTGTCCGTATTGCAAATGCTTCCGAACGTTCATTTGAATACTTTACAAAAATTGTCTTCTTCATCTCTCCACCCTCTCCAGAATCACCAGAAATGAATTGGAGAATTCCGGAAACTGTCCCTGTTCCACAAGGGAATCATACGCACGCGTCTCATCAAAAAGTAAAAACCTCTGCCAATCCATGTTGCACATATTATTGTGCAGTTCTCCCTTTTTTGGCAGATACTCATCGGAATAAATAGCAAGAGGAAATTTGTAATCTGGATAAGGATAATAAAAATCCGCCTTCAGACCTCCGGCTTCAGAGAACAGCCCCTCCAGCTCTTTTTTGGAAAAAGTTCTGACACCGGAAGATGTATGAGAATATCCTTCAATTCCCTCGTAATGGCGCCCGTTGTGATCTTCCGCGCAGCCTGCCCAGTATTTCATGCCCAGGCGATTTTCGATAGCGATCACGATCTTTCCCCCGGGATTTAAATGATTTCGTATCTTTCTCAGCATTTCAACATACGGACTGTCTCCGCTGATATACAGCTGAGAATATTCAAACACTCCGATCAGGGTAATATAATCATATAATTCTGTAAGCTTCCCTTCGATATCCTGAAAATTTCCTACCTTTATCTCAACATTTCCATGCTGATAATTCCTGTAGGCATTAATGTAGCTTCTCTTTTTGGAAAGCTCAATGCAGGTCACTTTCCCTGCTTTTTGGGCCAACGCCCCCGTAATTGCCCCGCATCCGGAACCAATTTCCAGTATGCTGGCATCCGATTCCATCGGAATCCATTCGACAATATTCTGTCGGATCTTCGAAAAATGATATACGGCGGGCCAGCTGTTCTTTTGCGCCAGCAGGGAACTGTAATCCTCAAGCTTCAGTTTGGCGATTTCCAAGAGTTCGTCTTCAACCGCACCGTCACTGTAAAAATCCTCCCCTGAATAATATTCATAATTCAGTACGACATTACCTATCTTCTCCTGCATAGCCCCCTCCATAATTAATGAACTTCAACTTTTGAAAACATATCGTAAAAACCGACGGTATTTTTTGTGGAAAGAACTGTGATATTACATACATCATACAGACGGTGAAATACCTGAAAATCTCCGTCTTTATAACCGGTACATCCCAGAGACAGAAGATATTCCCCGCCCTGCAAAGTCATATTCTGCCGGAAGGAAACCTCCGTGACATCTCCCGGATCTTTTGGACCTACGTCTGCATCCTCATACATCGTATTCGTTCCGGTAATCTCAGTTCCTTTTAAATCTTTGATACTGTATGCAAAAATTGGCGATTCCACTCTTCTTGCAAATCGAATGCGCATCCGGATCGTAAATTCCGTTCCCTTTTCAATCGTATTTGTCGGTAGCCCATTTTCATCACAAATTGTAAAATCTACGATTTCTCCGTCTTTATTTCCATAGTCCAATACCTGTGGATTCAGGGCAAACGGCCGATCCCATGTCTGGTCAGTCATTCTGCCTGTTTCAGTCACTTCTTCTTCCGTCTGGATTTCCTCTTCTTCACCATCCAGTCCTACGAGAAGTTTTTTATAGAGATCCACCATCTCTTTCGCAGTACCCTCTGCGCGCTTCACACCCTGATTCAAAAGGACTACTCGATCACAATATTTACTTATGCTGCTGAGATCGTGGCTTACAAAAAGGATCGTTTTCCCCTGCTTTTTGAATTCCTCAAACTTCCGATAACATTTAGCCTGGAAAAATACATCTCCTACAGAAAGTGCTTCGTCGACAATCAGAATTTCTGGATCAATATTTATTGCAACCGCAAACGCCAATCGCACAAACATTCCGCTGGAATAAGTTTTTACCGGCTGATGAATAAAGTCTCCAATATCCGCAAACGAGAGTATATCATCAAGCTTTGCATCGATCTCTTCTTTTGAAAACCCGATCATGGTTCCATTAAGATACACATTCTCCAGTCCGGAATATTCCATATTAAATCCTGCACCCAGTTCCAGAAGGGCTGAGATTCTCCCATTTACCTTCACTTCTCCGGCTGTAGGAGTCAACACTCCTGTTATGATTTTGAGAACCGTAGATTTTCCGGAACCATTTGTTCCGATAATACCCACCGTCTCTCCCCGGCGAACTTCAAAAGATACATCCCGTAAAGCATAATGCTCTCGATACTTTTTCTTTTTTGTAAGTCCCAGCGATTCCTTTAAACGGTCGATCGGTTTATCATATAATTTATACATCTTGTCCAGATGATCTACTGAAATTGCAATCTCTGCCATCGTCTTTTCCTTCCCGTTTTATAGTACATCGGCAAAATGCGGCTTCAGGCGTTTGAAGACAAACGCTCCAATACCAAAAAGTACTGCAGTCACAACCCAGAAATAAAGGCCCCAGCCCACATGCGCCATCACACTCACCTGTCCCAGCATGGAATCCCTGTATCCGGTAACGATGTAATACATTGGATTAAGCTTGAAAATCCTTATTATGAGCGGATAATCCGCCATAACATCGTTAATATCCCACATAATCGGGGTCAGCCAGACTCCTACCTGCAGAAGAATACTGATAATCTGTGTCAGATCCCGAAAGAAAATTACAATTGCACTCGTTGCATAAACAAGTGCCAGCACCAGGCAGAACGTGCAGAACATGTAATAAAACAGCTGCAGAATATACAGCGTAGGAAAATAACCATATCCACAGCAAAGAATCAGGGCAAATGCAACGAAAAACACATGAACAAAGCTCGCCGAGATTATTTTCACAATAGGAAGTATGCTGATTTTAAATACTACCTTTTTTACAAGATAGTTATACTCCAAAAGCGCGTTTGTTCCTCCGTTTAATGCGTCCTGGAAAAAGAACCAGGAAATGATTCCGGTTGTCAGGTAAAGAACGAATGGATACTGATCCACATTGCCAGACTTCAGCCCTACAGAAAAAACGAACCAGTATACCAAAATCGTAACGATCGGCTGTACAAAAGCCCAGACAATTCCCAGATAGGAACCCGCATATTTGGTTTTGAAATCATTTACTGCCAGTTTCAGAATCAATCTTCTGTTCTGAAGCAGCTCTTTGGGCAGAACCAGAAGTTTTTTTCTGAGCAGAAACAGAAGCAGAAAACCGATATCCAAAATCGCCAGCACCACGACATTCTTCACCATCTGTGTCTGCGCCGCTTCCTTTTCCAGTGCCTGTTCTACTTCAGACGAATCGACGGTAACCGCAAGAAACGGATCTGTGCCGGTTGTCTCAATGGCAATCTGTCCATTTTCAATTTGAACATTCATCTGCTGTTCTGCCAGGGGATTTTCAAAATCTTCCGGAGCAATTTGCGACACAGTGTCTGCATACTGCAAATACACTGAACGGATTTCAAACTCGCCCGGTTCCGTTCCAAAATCAAAGCGTACTACCGACGCTGTCGACGGAATATGGAATTCCAATTCCTGATATTCTCCGGATTCCGAATACAAAATCTTTTCGCTGTTCACTTCCTGAAACTCTGTGTTCTCTCCGTAATATATCTGAATTTCTTCCTCATGATCCACTTTCAGTTCCACGATCAACTGAAATTCCCCTGCCACCGGCACCCGATAGCAGAAGATTCCAAGATTCAGAGCTACGATCGCAGCCGCCAGCAGAAGCGCAAAAATCTTTTTCTTACTTGACATAATATTACTCCCGGTTTTCTGTATATTCCCGTATGCCTCCCCACTTCTGATCTTTTTCGGAAATAATCAGATCATCACGAGTCATGCCATCAGGCATTGGCCATTCCACACCAATCTCCGGATCCGCCCAGAACAATCCGCCTTCATCATTCGGATGGTAAAAATCTGTACATTTATATGCAAACTCCGCATAATCAGAAAGCACAATAAAACCATGTGCAAAATTTTTTGGAATAAAAAACTGCTTTTTATTTTCTGCAGACAGGAGAACTCCATGCCATTTTCCGTATGTCGCAGAACCCGGCCGAAGATCCACAGCCACATCAAACACTTCACCGCTGACCACGCGAACCAGTTTATCCTGCGGATAGTTTATCTGAAAATGCAGTCCCCGCAATACACCTTTTCTGGATGCCGACTGATTATCCTGTACAAATTCCATATCAATTCCGGCTTCTTTATAATCATTGTAGTTATAGGTTTCCATAAAATAACCACGTTCGTCACCAAATACCATAGGAGTTATCACTTTCAGTCCTTCAATTTCACATGTTTCTACTGTTATCTTTCCCAATGTTTTTACCTCTTTTCTATATTATTGTTTATTTGTTTCAGAGATTTTTATACGCAAAAATGCAGTGTACCTCAAGCCACTGCAATTTTGCCCCACTCACTATTTATTTGTCTTTATACATATCCTCATAATACTTCTGGTAATCACCGCTCGTCACATTTTTCATCCATTCTTCATGTTCAAAGAACCATGCAATAGTTTTACGGATTCCTTCCTCAAAACAGGTTTCCGGATACCAGCCCACTTCTGCTTTGATTTTATCCGGTGCAATCGCATACCGGCGGTCATGACCTTTGCGGTCCTCCACATAGGTGATCAGATCTTCACTCACCAGCGCTTTTCTCGGGTCATCATCCGCGAGCATCTCCTGAAGCGTATCCAGAATAATATGGATAATCTGGATATTCTGCTTTTCATTGTGTCCGCCAATGTTATACGTTTCGAACAGACGGCCCTTTTCCTGAACCATATCGATACCCTTGCAGTGATCTTCCACATACAGCCAGTCACGTACATTTTTTCCATCGCCATAAACCGGAAGTTTCTTTCCGTGCAGCGCATTGTTGATAATCAGCGGAATCAGCTTTTCAGGGAACTGATACGGGCCGTAATTGTTGCTGCAGTTGGTAATATTGGCAGGAAATCTGTAAGTGTCCATATATGCTTTTACCAGCATATCGGAAGAGGCCTTGCTCGCAGAATACGGGCTGTGCGGATCGTAAGGAGTCGTCTCATAAAAATATCCGCCGTCCTCATCCAGAGAACCATACACCTCATCCGTCGATACATGCAGGAATTTATGATCCGGTTTGAATGTACCGTCTTCCAGTTCCCAGGCTGCTTTTGCTGCATTCAGCATCACCAGTGTTCCAAGCACATTTGTCTTCACAAATACTTCCGGATCCTTAATGCTTCGGTCAACATGGCTCTCCGCCGCAAAATGAACCACTCTCTGGATATCATATTTTTCGAACAGTGCGTTGATCGCCTGACTGTCACAGATATCTGCCTTTACAAAGGTATAATTCGGTCTGTTTTCAATGTCTTTCAGGTTCTCAAGATTTCCCGCATAAGTCAGTTTGTCTACATTAATAATCTGAATTTCGTCACCATATTTTTTGAACATATAATGGATATAGTTGGAGCCGATAAATCCTGCTCCGCCGGTTACCAGGTAAGTACGCATTTTAATTCCTCCGTTTTACCATTTTTCGGTTATTGTCTGGTCTATTATAGCATTATAGACATGAAAAAGCAATGTTCTAAACATCTGATAATTTTATTACAAGGATATTGTCGACCACATCAATAGAGCCCTGCGCCGGCCAGTTTGGCATCGATGCGGCATATTCCTTCGCCACCTGAATCTCATCTTCTGTCGGCATTAACATCGTTATTCCTTGGGTTGCTGCAAAATCCAGCACCTTTCCTGTCGAATAATAATACTGAGGTTCCGTGTCTGTAAACATCTCAAAATAGGACCATCCAATGACATCTGTTGGCGCATAACAGGAATTATTCAGCGGTGCAACACGTCTGCCTATTACGACAACTTTATTTTCTGTAAGAGAATATTCCAGCTCATTAATTCTTGAGACAATTTCATTCAGCAGCGCAACATCCTGCTGATATCTCACTTCATCCGTATACCACAAGCGAAGCGTTGCATTCACCTGATACAGTCCAATCCACAGTGCAAGAACAGTCAGTGCCACACGAATTCCCTTTTTTATTTTAGGCAGTTGTTCCAAAACACCCATTCGAATTTCTGCAGACGTCAGATACATCAGAATGCAGGCACTGCAAAAAGGAAGAACATACTGGCTTCTCAAAACCTGAATAGAGCCTGTGACAATCGTCATAATAAAAGGAGCGATCAGAACAAAAAATACAGCCAGCCATTTCCAGACACATGTCCGGATAACTTTTTTCCAGTTCAACAGAACGACAAGCACAATCAATACACACAAAATAGTGTATGTATATTCATAAAAATATGAATGAGAAAGGCCAAACACCTGTTTAAAATATGTCAGGATGTTGTTCAGGCACTCTCCAATGGAAGATTTTCCCCATCTGAACTGACTCGTCAGATAAACGGAAGAGGAAGAAAATACAACACCGGCAAAAAACTGGTTAATCGCAAATGCTCCCAAAAATGGAAGTACCACTTTCAGACACACAAAGAAAAGACGCTTAATGTCATTCTCTTTATACAAAAACAATGCGGCAGCACCTGCGGCAATATAGAGCTGCAAATTCGTCTGGTAGCTTCCAAAGCTCCATACCATAACAGGAATTGAAAAAAGCATCCAGAAAATACTTCCGCCTTCAATCCAGCGAAACAGCAGGCCCAGCGAAACAGCCAACAGTAAAATCGAAAATGCAATTTGAAAATTCTGCAGTCGGAAGATCCACTGATCCACCCATACCGGATGTGTGATCATGATCGCACAAAATACGTAAAAGTTATTGCTGTTTTTATGCTTGCTGATGAATTCGAATACATAACAAAACACCAGCAGAAACAGATTTATCGTAATATATGCAAATGCCGAATTAACATAAGGATTAAACCATCTTACTCCGAAGATCTTTTCCGTCACAAGGAGACCATACCGTCCGATATCCAGCCAGTTATACATATACCCCGGCATGTTGATCATCAAATCCGTATCAATTGTGACTGATTGACTGAAAATCCTGAATCCAAAAACCAGCGCGGTTACAACAAATGTAAAAAACACAAGATTCCGCCTTTTATTACAAAACTCACAAAATTCTTTTAACATTTCAGTACCCTTTCGCGATATTTATAATTCTTATACAGGCTTGTTAATCCCGTTGATCAGATAGGCATTTCCATCTGTATCTGTCGCATAAACATGGATATTATAAACACCTCTTTTGTATCCAAAATCACCCGCAAAAACATCACACTGATAACTTCCATCCTCTGTGGGAATCAGCTCGTACCATATCAGCATGGATTGATCTCCGTCCGGCCACACCGCGCAGCGGATTGATTGTATCTCTCTGTTAGACTGAACATTGGAAACATTAACAGTAAATGTATTTGTCTCAGTATCATAAGCACCTGAAGTAATATCCGCCGTTATTAATGCCTGAATCTCATCCTCAGCTCCGGCATCTTCCACCACATCTTCCTCCTGTGCAATTCCCGAAGTAAGTTCATCTATCAGAGCAGAGCGTTTTGAAATCTCCTGGCTTTCCCTCTCATATCCGAAGACTTCCGATAAAGTTTCCTTGCTGGAAAACAGATTTGTTCCAAGCCCAAGCCGCTCGCCTTCGACAGACACTCCAAGACTTGCCAGCGTCGTCGGGAAATTGTCGAAAGTTGTATAGGTTCGGTATGTATTCCATTCATTCTCTGTTCCGGCATTAATATAGGTAGTATATACTTTTCTTGTGTAATCCTCCGGTACATCCTCGCAAAAATCACTGTCCATCGTCGGATGATCACCTGAAATCACAATCGTAGTATTCTCGTAGAACGGCTGCTGCTGAATCCACTGCACAAACTCGGATACCTGACGGCTGGAGCATGCCATTACATTGGCATAAACATTGTCTCCATATAAATCCGGACAGTCCTCACACTGGTATCCATCCTCAAAATGAGTATCAACCGTAAGCATAGTCAGATTAAACGGCTGATCCTGAGTGGACAGTTCTGTCAGTTTTTCCTTTGCAAACTCAAACAGACGCTTATCTTCATATCCCCACCAGACACGATATCCATATGGAATCATGTTATTTTCCAACGCATAGTTATAGTCAACAATGTCATAGTCTCCATGACTCTCGTAAAACAGCTTTCTTCCTCCGAATTCAGCGTCAGAACCAATCATCAGCGTCTGGCTGTAACCGGCGCTCTCGAGAATATCCCCGATGGAGATAATGTCCGGGAAGAAAGAATCCTGAGTATTCATGGAATTCTGTTCAATCGGAATATTCAGAGGCAGCCCCGTACTCTGCGCAAACATCGCTCCGATCGTCCATGTTGCGCCAGGCATTGCATAGCCTCCGTTTAATGTCTGATTGTCGCCAGAAAAGCTTTCATTCTGTTTGGAGAGTTCTGTAAGTTCCGGAATGACATCCGTATCAAACGCTCCTCCGCTGGCTGTGTCGCTGTAAGTCATCTCCATTGACTCCAGGAATATATAGATCAGATTTCTTTTCTGTTCAGGAAATGTCAGCGTCACATCCCTGGGATCCACGTAATTGTCATCAATAAATGTGGAATACTCTGACTGATTATTGGCATAAGCGGATACATCCAGAGTCGTCCACACATTGGAAACGCTTACCGTCGCCATTATAATAGAAAGAACCATGATCAATGACAAAAATGAGCCGTAAATTCTCCGTCTTCTTCTGAGAAATACACATGCAAAAACCAGCAGCAGGCATACAATTCCGGTAATCAAAACACAGGAATGAACAAAATCCCAGATCATATCCGTATTTGTCCCTTCCAGACTGGTATTCAAATGGTATACCAGTTCCTCCATCGTAAGCCCTGTCCATGTCTCGAGCATCCACTGACAGGCACGCGACAGCAGCACGGCGACCGTCGCCACAACAACCACCAGAACGGTAATGATGCCGATCGCTATTTTTTTTCCTTTTCCCTTTTTTACACTTTTACTATTTTTGCTCATTTCTACACACCCTATCCTGTTTTTTTACGGCATCGTATAAATCAATACGCCGGCCACAATAATAATATTGCCAATCAGTTTTCCTTTTGTAATCTTCTCCCTGAGCACCAGCCAGGAAAAAAACAAAACGAATACATAAGTAAACGTATCAAGAACAGGTCCGTACTTCAAGTCGACGTTTGTGTATGCATAAGTATTTACAAGAAGAACCGTTCCGAAAATCAAATATGCGAGAATCACCCGCCAGTTCAGATATTCCTTCAAAGGACTGGCATGCTGCCTGTTCGCACTCTGTTTCAGCAGAATCTGAGACAGCGCTGAGAATACTGTGCAGACCAGCATCAGCAACATATATTTATTCATATTTCTGCACCACCATCACTCCTATCAGCACCACCAGAAGGCCAATGATATTCCTGACGCTCAGACTCTCATGAAAAATCACAACTGCCCACACCTGAGACCACATCAGATATACGCTTCTGTTCGCGTATGCTGTGGACAGCGAGAATTTTTTTATCACCTTCTGCCAGGCAATCGCGTAAACGCCGCAGTTTGCTATCATAAGGAACAGAAACAAATACAGCAGCGGATTCTTTATTCCTCCATGATTGAACTGTACAGAGGCGCACTTCGAAAATACACTGGTCAGTGAGAAGAGCAGAATATTCAGGTGCAGCTGAATATAATTCCCGGCTTTCTTTATCGTCTTATTCTGCTCTTTCCCCATTCTTTCCTCCTTCTGACGCACTTACCGTGTCATCAAGGCAACTGTGAACATAGAAACAGTTCAGCTGGCCGAACTGTTTCTGAACATCCGTTCTCAAACTTTCACATCCTTGTAAATCTGATAATTCCCTACCACTCCGAGAAGTTCGAATTCCTCTTCTTCCATCGCTTCCATCAGACCGTCAGCTGCCGGATATACCAGATAGTTACACTCGAATTTTCTCAAAGCCTCCGCCAGTGCCTCTGGCTGAACAGGCTGCGCATGCATCGCATCCATCAGCTCCTGCTTTTCCGGATACTCATAATCCCATCTTCCATACGGCAGATAAATGTCCGCATCATACTGGCGAAGTTCCTCTACCATCTCATCCGGGACAGCCGCCCGAATGATCTGCCCTTCCTGTCGATCCGCTTCCAGCATTTCGCAGACCATTACCGTTTCCGCCATGAGCTTCTGAGAATTCTCCGCCTTTACAAAGCCGCCGTTTGTATACAGATTTTTTCCGGAAGCTGCCAGTATCACAGCCACTGCAGCAACACAGAGAAAGCGCTTCCAGCCTTTGATTTTTTCCCCGTCTGTAAAACAGGATGCAACAAACGCGATAAGTATCGGAATCGGGAGAATCCAGAACATCCTCCAATAAACGTTTCCACCAATCAGCGACGCAATGATTCTTGCGGTCACAGGAAAATAGTACAGAATCAGGAACAGGATCGTATATCCTCCAAACAGATATTTCCATTTCCTGTCGATTCTGGAATCACGCATGATCCAGATCAGACAAATCAGATACAGTATATGGTAAAAACCTGTGCCGATATAGGCCTGAAACCATTGTACCGCCAAATCCCATGCTTCTTTCAAGCTTTCTTTCCTCCTTCACCGGTATCCGCGTAACAGTACAGCCAGCTGAACTGTAACGTATCCGCGCAGCAATTCAGTGGGACGGACTGCTGCGATATCCGTCTCAAAATCGGCTGTTTATCTGATCATCAGATAAATGACTGCAAAGATCAGATTCGGCATACATACAAGAATGCAGCGAATCAGACCGCCCCAGTTTTTCTTCAGCAGACCAAACAGAAAGCCAAAAACAGCAACCGCCAGAACAGGAAGCATAATTCCCATTGTGGAAACCATAAAACCGGAAATCATTGCACATACCAAAACACTCCAGTCACTTTCGCTGTTTTTCAAAACCAGCAGCCTGCTGCACAGATAAAAAACAGCAGGAAGAATCACCGATGCCAGTACCGCTTTTCCCTGCCAGATCCTCACCAGCAGAAATGTTCCCTGTGTATATACAGAATACCAGGAGCTCATCATAATGACTCCCATCGCAAGCAGAAAAACGCCCTGTTTTTTCTTATCCTTCTGAAAAAACATTTCCCCGATCAGGCTGTAAACCACATAAGCCAGCGGGATCAGGGCCAGCGGAAGAACCGTATGCGCTGTCGTGGCAGGATGCATCTGAATCACACGGCTGACGAATGCCACCCAGATCGGAAACGGTGAAAGTACATATCTGGAAGGAAAACTTTCGTATAATTCTCCCGTATATGGGTCAACTTCAAAAATGCTGTCCGTGGCCACCGCAGTATTCGCGGTTCCAATATAGAAAGAATCGTCCGCATCCGCATGCCAGCCCAATACCGTGACGGCTACCTGGATGAAAATCACTGCAAAAGCAAGCGCCATGGTCCAATCCGGGCGTACTGCTGACGGAAGTTTTATCATACAGTTCCAGATTTCTGTTCTCTGCCGGATCAGTCCGATACCAGCAAGAAGTATACTGATCACAGCAAACGCCCATACAAGAACGTGAAATGGCAGATGCAGATACGTCATCGGAACCGTAAGCAGTTCAAAAACTGCAAAAAGCAGGAGATATCCGTTCAGAAATGCTTTTCGAAAGAATATTCTTCCGGCATTTTTTGCAGAAAAAATGCAGCCTGCCAGAAAAGGAAGCAAAAAAAGCCACAGAAGAATCATCAATCCTTTGAATAAAAACAAAATTTCTTACCTCCCGGCCTTCAGCCTGGCAAAAAGCCTTGTATTCTTCGTCTTTACAAACGTAATCACAGACGCCTCCAGCAGAAGCAATGTCACATTCCTCATCCTTACCGGAATCAGCATGACTTTCATATAGAAGGAACGGGGTTTCGCAAGCCGAAGGCTCTTTGCCACCCGTTCGTTCTTCAGCATTTTCCGGACTTCTCTGCGTTTCTGACGATAATTCATCCGACAGTTGGGATTTGTCAGATTCTCCACACAGCCGATAAACCGTTCAATATACCGACGTGCGATAAACTCCGCCGTCTCCGGCGTCCTGATGTTCCAGCGTCTGTAGAGATCCAGAAGCCATCCGTGCTCCTCTTCCCTCTTTTCGTACATTCCCGGGCGGTAAGCCGCCGTCTCGGACTCTGCACGCGCACGGATAAAATGGTAATACTGACGGGAAGTCACCGCCACCCGTTCCACCTGATCAATCACTGACAGGTTAAACGGAAAGTCATCCCACATGGTTTTCGGGAAGCGGAGCCTGTGCTTTTCGATATACTCCCTCAGATACAGCTTATTCCAGGGCGTGTACAGCATATTTCTGTCAAACAGCCGGTAAGAATTTCTTCGAAACTCTCCCTTTGTCAAATAGACGGCGTCCTCCGGCACAAAGTCATCCGTGCGGAACTGATTTTCTCCATAGTACGTGTCGATATAAAAACCTGCAACGACAAGCTCCGCACAATATTTTTCCGCAAGCCGGTACATCTCCTCGAGCATCTCAGGCTCCGCCCAGTCGTCTGAATCCAGAAAATACAGATATTTTCCTTTCGCAAGATCCATCGCCGTGTTTCTCGCCGCCGGCGCCCCCTGGTTCTTCCGGTGAAACACGCGGATCCTTGCATCTTTCTTTGCATATGCGTCACAGATTTCTCCGCTTCGGTCCGGACTCCCGTCGTCCACAATCAGAAACTCAAACTCCTGAAGCGTTTGCTTCTGCATACTTTCAATCGCCCGGCCCACGTAATCTTCCACACGGTAAACCGGCATAATTACTGAAATCTTAACTTCGTTCATTTCCTGCTCCATCGTTCGTCTTTTCCGTCCACGGCCTGTCGCCGCCGTCACTGATATCTTTCTGCTGTTTTTCCGAAAATCCCTCTGTGCTCGCTTTCATGAACATTACCTTTATCGTCATCAGAATCAGCTTAACGTCCAGCAGAAAAGAATAGTTTTCAATATACATCAGATCCATTTTCAATTTGTCATAGGCAGTTGTATTATACTTCCCGTACACCTGAGCATAGCCCGTAAGCCCGCCTTTCACCTTCATCCGGTAAACGAATTCGGGGATTTCTTTCGTATAGATTTCCACGTGTTCCACTCGCTCCGGACGGGGACCGACAATACTCATGTCACCTTTCAGGACATTGAACAGCTGCGGAAGCTCATCAATCCTTGTTTTCCTTATAACCTTTCCCACAGGTGTGATTCGGTCGTCATCGTCTGTCGCCGGTCTGGATTTTCCATCTTTTTCCGCATCAACGATCATGCTTCTGAACTTGCAGATTCTGAAAACCTTTCCTCCCAGGGTACACCTTTCCTGGAAAAAGAAGACCGGACCGCCGTCGCACACCTTAATGCAGACGGCTACAATCAGCAGGATCGGAGAGGTGATGACCAGTCCGAGAACCGCAATCACCAGATCCACCAGCCGCTTGACCGCTTTCTGGAACCAGGACAACCCGCTGTTCTGTGCCAGCAGAAGCGGCGTATCAAAAAGCAGAATGTCCTTCGAGCTTCTGAGTATGACATCCGAGATTTTGGACGTCATATAAATTTCCTTGTCCTTCTGATAGCAGTATTTCAGGATCAGATTCCTGTTCTGCGCCGATATATCATACAGGAGAACAGACTGGTAATTTAGAATTTCCTCCCGCACATTCTCCCATCCGTCGCTGATATTCACGCATTTTTCAATGTAATACTTGTCTTTTCTCTCCGAAATTTTGCTGATAAAATCTTCCGGAGAATAGGTTTCATAGATCAGCAGCAGTCTTTTCGGCGGATAGATTCGTTCAAACAGCAAAGTAATCAGCAGTGTAAGAACCACTGAAAGCATCCACTGCACTACCGTCATCTCTGCAATGTGTCCTATAATTCTCGGTATGTGCGCTAGCCTTCCGATCATCAGAATGCACTGCATGCAGATGACCAGATTGGCGATAAACAACGCAAGCCACTGGGAAAACACCACATTCCACTTGCTCAGATAACCGATCTTAAATCCCCCGTAAACCTGCATAAAAATAAGGACAACGAGAAAATAACTGGCAATGACCAGCCAGTTTCCTTTATTCTCAAATGCCCTGTCCATTAATCGATTCAAGTCATTGTACCAGACGAACGCAAAACTCAGCGAATATACACACTGAAGAAAAAAAGCCGCCAGGAATTTAAACATTTTCTTGAATTTTTCATATCTCAGTTCCATATTTTATCCCTGTTCCTTATTGTCTGAACTGTTTATCCTGTTTCTTCAATGTCAGAATTTATATCATTTCAGCCAGCTGAACTGTTACGGCATCCAGCCATTAAGAATCGCTTCGCGATGGGCCGGATGCCCACAGGCACTATGCTTTCCTACGGTCTGCGCAGTGAATACACAGACCTGGCTGAACTGTAACGAATTTTTTACAATTTTCTCTCCCGGACTTTTCTTTTCTGTAACAGAGATATCATATCATATTTGGCTGGAAAATAAAAGAGGAAAATGCGGGCAGACTCAAAACCAGGGTAACCGATGGAACCGTTCCGTCCACGGAACAGTTCCATCGGTTACCCTGTATCGGCCGTTAACGTTCTTTTCCCGATGAATCGGGTGTCCGCAGGCGCTGTGTTTTATGTCTTCTGCGCCTCAGAATTCTGCTGACGCTCCACCAGATCACACAGCCGGCCGCTGCCCCCAAAGACAGGAACAGCCCTGCCGTAATTCCCGGCGTCCGGTAGGTCAGTACAATCTCATGTCTCCCCGGCTCAAGTTCCAGCGCAAGAAACATGGTATTTGCCCGTTTCAGCTCTGTTTCCACTCCGTCCACCCGGGCGGTCCATCCTTCGCTGTAAGGGATCGTAAGGCAAAGCGCCTTCGCCTCACTCAGCTCAATTTCCCCTGAAATTCTGTTCGTACCTGTTTCCACATGTTCCAGACTCTCCTGTTTTCTGTCCTCCACGTAGCTGTTCAGATTTTCCACCGGCTGACATACCACCGAGCAGCGGTCAAAAGAATAATGACCCGCCTGCTGAAACACCACGGTAATCGTCTGCAGGCCCTCCGCGCTGTAACCGGCGTTTACCAGATAATCATGAATCCCCGCATAGAAGCTGTGCCGGCGGTTCAGATAACTGATATTCTTTACGCTGTTTCCCTGGACGCTCAATGTCGCCGCATCCGGCGGCGTCCAGTCGGAATCCTGTTTTCTGATCTGATTTTTTTCATAGTCTGTCAGACGTTCCCACTCTTCCTCTGAGTAGCCGTCCGACGGACGAATTCCTTGATAATCCAGTCCCTGAATGATCCGATACGTTGCGCTTTACGGCACGCCTGCAAAGGTCAGCGTCATGGAAGCCCCCGCTTTTCTCACCAGAAGCCCTCCGTCTTCCTGCTCAATCCCGTCAGAATACTGTACCGTATATTCCTGTGTCTGATCGTCAAACACCGGTGCGGTTTTCGGCAGCCCGCTGTCCTCCAGAACAATTCCCTGCAGCAGCGCCTGCTGCTTCTCCGTCACCGAGAGGGATTCATATTCCTCCCTGGAAATCCAGGAATCGTATGTATATCCCAGCGGCAGAAAGTTCTGTGTTCCATAGACATTGCTTTTCACTGCATTCAGCCCGGAAGTATCCCGTCCTTCCGCTTCCTCCTGCCGGGCAGTCTCCGCGTCTTTTCCCACCCACTGGCTCACAGTATGTTCCGTAAATCCATAGGGGACATACCCTTCTCCGCCTGCCGCGACGACAAAATATTTTACCCCTGTCAGAGCATCAAGAAAACTTCGGCTGTCCAGATTCTGGTACAGGAAATCACGCTGCAGGTTCAGATACATCTCTTTCTGAAACTGAAAAATGTAAGAGTCCGCAAGGCTCCAGTAATAAGTAACACTATTCAGACCCAGGGCCAGATTTGCGTTGTGATACTGCCAGGTCTCTGTTCCATACTGGTCATAGCGCCAGAAAGAATCGTCTCCTGTCTCCGCGGCCGCAGTGCTTGGAGAATACGCAGTCAGGTTCAGCAGCGCGCCGTTATTTTCCGTAAATTCCCCCACATAATTTCCCTGGGAGGGCGCATATTTGAACAAAGCCTGAGATACCAGACACAAAACCAGCCCAAAAAGAGCGCACCATTGAAATACCGTGGATTTTTTCTGTCTCATCCACTCCATTCCGATGGTCAGCAGCCACAGCATCAGCACAAGCAGAAGGACCAGCGCAGAAAGTCCCGCTTCCGTTCTTCCCTCTTCCACCAGAAGAAAGATCCCCCCATATCCGATCCCAAGCAGTACCATTCCCTTTTTCTGCCGCTCCGTAAGTTCTGCAAGATCCGGCCAGGCGCGCACAAAAATATAGGCGACAAGCATACCATAAGCCCATGCATACCGATTGGCCACATAGGCAAACCCGTTCAACGCATATCCGGCAAAGGGCAGAAGCATAAACGCTGTCATCAGACAGAATCCGATCTTCAGCAGAATATTTTTCTTTTTCTGCAGAAACAGCAGACACACACCGAGCACTCCATAGGCTGTATAGCCCATTTCGCTCCAGTATCCTGCTTCCCCGGACAGAAACGCAGCGATAAATTTCTTATAGTAAGACAGCGGATACAGGAGCGGAATCCAGTGATCTGCGGAAATCCTTCCTGACTGAAGCGCACAGAGAGCCACCGGAAGCAGAATCACAGACGACAGCAGCAGGGCAATCACCGAATATCCCAGAAACCTTCCAACCCATCCCGCCAGCTGTTTCAGACGAAACGTCCCGAAAACAGCTTTGTAGCGGAAGATACAATAGAGCATCACCAGAAGGCAGATCATATAGCCAAAATAGAAGTTGCTCATCACTGCCGCTGCCAGCGAAAAAATATAGAGAAACGGGCGCTTCTTACGAAAAATCCTGTCCGCTCCTGCCAGCACCAGCGGAAAATAAATCATCGGATTCATAAAATACGGATGTCTGACCGCCGCAAAGATCGTCCAGAAGGAAAATGCATACAGCAATGCCCCCATCAGAACCGCCATTTTCTTCTCCTGTCTCTGAAAACAGAAAAAGGAAAAAGACAGGCCTGCAAGATAAATTCTCAGCAGAATCAGAAAAGAGTAAAACTCATCCATCCATGCTTCCTTCGGCACAAATACAGAGAGAAGATTCAGCGGATCCCCGTAGGCGTAATAATGCAGCGTTGTCAGAATATCGGATCCGTACCCGATCTTCAGATCCCAGAGAGGAATCTCAAGCCGATGTTCCACAAACAGAGTGCGCAGAATATCTCTAAGCCAGGACCTGTAATACAGAAGGGCATTAAAATGCTGCGTCACCCCGTCGCTGTCCCACACAAACGTTTTTCCATTGAGATAAAAAGCGGAAAAAACAAGAGCCGCCGTGCAGAGAAAGCACAGCGTATATATCATAAGGTAATTTTTTTTTGATTTTCTGTTTCTTTTCATTCTTTCCGTTCCATTCCCGTGACAGTTCCTTCCGGTCCGCACCTGTCCTGTGCAGACCGCAGGAAACCAATTGTAACGGTTCCTCTGGCTGAACTGTTACAGCCGATTCAGTATCCTTCTTTTCCTTTCTTCTGTTTCAGCCAATGCACGCTCTTCCAGACACAGCGCGTCGGCTGATATCCTGCGCAGATGATCAGACACCGGAATCTGAAAAATTTTTCCACCCGATCATTTCTGAGAATCTTCCAAAGATGCCGCCTCATTTCCGTCCTTAAACGACGAAACATCGCTTTATCGTCCCTGCTTCCGCCCAACAGTCTCGGAATATATTCCACAATCTTCAGTCCGCAGCGAAACTCCGCCGCCGGAACTGCCTCCGGATAATATTTCTGCATATATTCCAGTTCCTCCCGGGCTGCTGTCAGCCCGGCAAGATGCCGTTCTTCCAGCTTCTGATTCATAAGACTGCCTTCCCGCTGAACATAATAATACCCTACCCTGTTGCCTACGGCAACCGCGGGGCACTCGCTGATCATCCGATAGGTGGTCGCCAGATCTTCATGAACACAGGCAGGATAAGGATACTTTTCCACAAGACTCTTCTCGTAGATTTTTGCCCACGCAGAAACTCCGAATTTCTTTCCATAACACATCTCCGTCAGCGCTTCCACACAGGACAGTCTCTCTTCCTTATCGCAGGCCAGACTGACCACCCGCTTTGTTCCGCCTTTTTCCCAGACCAGAGCGGCTCCCGTGACCGCGAGTTTCACCTGATAACGTTCCACCAGCTCTGCCAGATATTCCAGATAATCCTCCGCCACATAATCGTCGGAATCCACGAAGACCACATAGTCGCCGGACGCCTGGCGGACTCCCGCATTTCTCGCCGGACCAAGTCCCTGATTTTCCTGATGGATCACACGGATCCGAGCTTCTCTCCCTGCATAATCGTCACAGATCTGTCCGCTCCCATCCCGGGAGCCGTCATCTACGAGTATGATTTCATAATCAGAATAACTCTGTGCAAGAAGACTTTCGATACACCGGCTGAGATATTTTTCCACCTGATAAACCGGAACAATCACACTGATCCGCATTTTCATTTTTCCCTCACGCTTTCCAGAATCTGAAGGGTATCGCCGATCCCTTCTCTGACCGGATACTGCCCGGTCCAGCCCAGGGCTTCCAGTTTTTCCGCATCCAGCGCCGAGCAGGTCATCGGATTATAACCGGCGGCCTCTTTATCTGTCGCTTTTTCAAAGATCACCTCCGTACCTGCCTCTTCCGCAAGAATTTCGGCAAACTGACGGATTGTGACAATCGCATCTCTGTTGGAGATATTATACGCCTCCCCTGCAATGCCTTTCAGTAGAACCGTGAGCATAGCGGTCGCACAATCAAACACATAACAGTAAGAACGCTTCTGAAGGCCAGCGCTTTTCATGAGAATCGGCTCTCCCTGCACAGCGTTCCGAAGAAACGCCGAGGCGGCTCTTGAATCCTGTTCCGTCATTGTGGGGCCGTAAATATGCCCCGGACGCACGATCACGCTTTCTGTGCCATATTCCTTCGCGAAACAGACACACAGGGTTTCCGCCGCTCTTTTGCCCGATGAACAGCAGGATCTCGCAGACAGAAAATCGACCGTTCCGCAGTCCCCCTCCCGGTACAGGCGTTCCCCCGGCATCTGGCCGTAGACCTCGCTGGAGGAAACGTAAAGAACCCTTTTTACACTGTCCGTGTTCCGGGCAAATTCCAGAAGACCGTAGGTTCCCTGAATATTTGTCATCAGAGTTTCTGCCGGCTGCTCCGCATACACCGTCGGATGGGCGTTTCCGGCACAGTGGATGATATAATCCGGACGGATCTCCGCTTTTATTTCCTCGCCTGCGCGGTACGGAACGAACGAAAGCTCATCGGAACTCCAAAACCCATCGAATCTTTTTTCTGCTCTGTTCACGTTCCTTACCGCGGCAAAGACATGCAGATTCAGCTGCTTCTCACGATTCAGATACAGCAGCATGTCCGTAAATGCGGAACCGATCATCCCTGTCGCGCCGGTAACCAGAAAGCTCCGGTCTTTCAGGGTATCGCCAAAATTAATCTGTTCCGTCACTTTTTTCAATGTTTCCATATAACGTTCCGAATACCGCATGGATTCATTCCTCCTGTTCCAGTTTCAAGTATGCTTTCAGCAGATCCAGATCATCCTTTGTAGTGATTTTGAAATTTTTATCGGATCCCTTTGCAAAATAGAGACGATGCCCGAGCTCAACCATCATTGTGTTGGCATAGGCGGAGCCATAGATCCCTTTTTGCTTCTCGAACGCTTCCTGATAGGCTTCATACAGTTCTCCATACCGATAAGCCTGGGGCGTCTGCACCCTGCGGAGCGTTTCTCTGGGAATATACTCTGTCGTAGATCCCTCATCCTCACGGTCAATGACAAAAATCTGTTCATTATACGGAAGAGACGCCACACCGTTTCCATACTGCCGCGCAACTTTAAGCACATCCGTAAGCACGCTGCTGTCCACCATGGGCCGAATCCCGTCGTGAATCACAACAATGTCATCCGGCGCGCAGATATCCTTCAGAAAAAAAACTCCGTTCCGGATCGACTCCTGACCGGTAGCTCCTCCTGTCACAATCCATTTCAGTTTCGTAATCTGATACTGGGCCGCATATGCTCTCAGAATCTCCTGCCATCCGTCGATACATACCACCTCAATCGCATCAATCAGCGGATGTCTCTGAAATTTTTCCAGCGTATAGATGATCACGGGCTTATCATAAACATTGATAAACTGTTTCGGTATCTCCTGGCCCGTTCTGCTGCCCACGCCGCCCGCTATGATCACCGCAACGTTCTTTTCCGCCTTCTTTTCTTCCATTCGTTTCCGAACCTCCGTTCCTGCTTTATACGACTGACAGACTGCAACCATTCAGAGAATCTGAACCGTCACAGCAATTTCTCTTACTATACCATATCTGCAGAGAAAAAAAAAGTCATGTTGTGAAGAATCCCAATTCATGGTACACTATAAAACAAAAAATGACACAGGTGATTAATTATGAATAAACAGACGCCTCCCGCCGTTACCATCATTATCCCTGCCTACAACGCAGAGAAGACAGTGGAAACGGCTGTGAAAAGTCTTCTAGCGCAGACCTTTACCGATTTTGAAGCGATTATTATTGAAGACGGCAGTACGGACCATACCCGTGAAATTCTGAAGAAACTGGAAGCATCCGATTCCCGTATCCGCGTTATATACAAAGACAAAAACGAGGGACTGAGCGCCGGAAGAAATTCCGGAATCCGGGCCGCTGTCGGAACATATCTCGGATTTCTTGACGCAGACGACTGGATCGAACCAACGCTTCTGGAAACCGTCTACTCCAAAGGCATCCGGCAGAACTCCGACTTAATTCTTTTCGGCTATTCCCATGACACGATGGACGCCGGCCGCACCCGTATTTCGGTAAGCCGGAAAGTGTTCATGAAAGAGCAAACTCTCTGCACAAAAGAAGAGATCATAAAAGCCGCCGCCGTCAGCGATACCCATAAGCTTTTTGCTTACTCCTGTACGAAACTGTACCGCAGGCAGCTGATTGTGGATCACGGACTGTCCTTTCCCAGGCAGACACTGATCGAGGATTTCATTTTCAACTGTCAGTTCTGGAATCTTATCCGGAAACTGACGATTCTGGATTCAACCGGATACCACTATATCAAGGCCTCCTCAGACGCGCTTACCCAGAAATTTCTGCCGGATTATTACGAGATTATAGATCTGCGCTATCAGAACATCCGATCTCTCATCGCCGAAAACGGACTTTTTCACGGTGAGATCAGCGAGCAGCTTGCCAACGTTCACATCAAACACCTGCTTGCAGGAATGATCCGCGACTGCTCCGACAAGAGCGGCTACACACGAAGCGACCGCCTTCGCCGGATCCGCAGCGTCCTGAACAGTGAATCTGCAAAAGAAGCCGCTTCTCTGGCACGGGGCCACTCCCGTCAGGAGATTGTATGCAATTTTGTGTTCAAGTCGCACTGTCCGTGGCTGAATCTTCTCTTTTCCTCGATTCTTTATCAGATGCAGACACGTTCCAATGCCTTCGACAAATTAAAATAAAAGAACCTCCCGGAAGCCTGCAAAACGACTTCCGGGAGGTTCTTTGGGATAATTATTCCTTATCTGTTTTCCTTTTTCTTGATTTTCAGAAGCTCCGCCAGCTGTGCACACGCCGTGCCCTTCTCATAATTTCCCACCTTTTCAAAAAAGGCATTTCTCCGTTTTTCGGCTTTTTCCGGATCATAGGAAAGAATCAGCTGCCGAAGCGCCTCTGTGCTCTCCGCATATTCATAAGGCCATTCCTCCGGCTGCGTATAAAAATCCTTGTTTCTGTCAAACTGCCTCACATCCGGGAAATACAGAAATCCGGGCTTGTCTGTCAGTGCAAAATCCCACATACAGGAAGAATAGTCCGTAATCAGCACGTCAGCCGCGGCCAATAACTCCTGCATATCCGGGTAGTCCGACGCCGAATACGTTCCCTTTGTCTCTGTCGCCTGCACCGCGTGATGCTTTCTTTCCAGAACCGCGAAGTTTCCGCCGAAGCGTTCCTCAAGCGCTTCCTTCACCGCTTCGTAATCTATGGCCTCCGCCTCCTTTGCGTGAAGGAAGTTTCCCCGGAATGTGGGTGCATAGAGAAACAGCTTCTGCTCCTCCGGGATTCCCAGAGCCTTCCGCACCTTATCTCTGCACATCGAAAAATCTCTGAAAAAAAGATCGTTCCGCGGAAGCCCTGTGGGCTGAAAATGCGAAAGCTTCACCTGCATGGCCCTGGAAACCTGCTCTGTGAATACCCTGTTGCTGGACAGAAAGATATCAATCTGCCTGCCGATCATCCGGTCGATCGCCTGCCGCACAGGCGTTTTCTCTGCGTTCATATCCGCGGCCTTAAAGGCGCCGCCCCCATGCCAGGTATCGACCCAGATCTGTGTTTTTCTCTTTGGAACAAGGCTTCCTGACGGAAGACCTACGTTATAGATGACGATTCCGGCTGTTGCCAGTTCTCTGAAGTAAGCCGGACTCCCTGCTTTCACCAGGCGGATCTTTCCTTTCAGATCTTCCGGCACAAAGATACGTTCCGGATCATTGACTACCCAGACATATTCATATTCCGCCGATGCATATTCCAGCAGAAACCGGTTAAAGTACATGGGATTACAGTTTATGCTTTTTCCGGTAAAAGAGCAGAACAGTATCTTTTTCTCTTTTACCGGGAAAATCCGAAGCACATGCATGCATGCGCGCGCCAGATAAAGAGCCGCTGTTTTCTGATCCATTCTTTCTGTTCCTTTCTGTGCTTGTTCCCTTTTATATCTCCGGCTCTTTCCACCACGCCTGGAACAGGTGGTTCGTCACACGCTGCTCTTCCGGCGGAAGTTTCATATAATCCCCGTAGATTTTTTTCAGGTAGTATTCATATCCCGCCGGAGCCCGAAACAGATGCCCTTCAAATTCCAGTTCCGTTGTCTCCCGGACCACATCGGCAGGCATCATATCGCTCAGACGGTAACCGTCACTGATGCATCCGACCATTGCGGCGCCTTCCACCGGGCAGCTCCGCGCGAACCGATCCATCTTTTTCAGAATTCTTCGCGGTCCGTACAGCTTTCTTACCAGCCATTTCGCAAATTTCAGCGGATTGCCTTTGCCGTCGCCATAAGAAAGATAATCCCGGTAAGTCCGGCAGGAAAAACCACGATGTGTTTCCAGAGCGATCATGCGGTTTACCAGCGGAGCATAATCCTCCTCCTTTTCCCCCGGCAGACCGTCGTAGGGAAAGACGTCCACAAAGACGCCGAGCTCTCCGCTGTATCCGTTGTCCTCCACCAGTCTCGTCCTGGTATCAATGATTTTTCCGAATGCGTATCTGTACCATGAAGCATTTTTCAGATTCACCATCTGATAGCGGCTGCCGCTGTCAGGTCCGAGAAGTTCCGTGATTTTGTCGTAATCCTCCCGGGGCATCCAGATATCGATATCATCGTCCCAGGGAATAAACCCATGATGCCGCACCGCACCCAGCAGGGTTCCGTCTACTATAAAGTATTTCAGGTCATGTTCCCTGCAGAAGGCGTCGATGAAAATCAGGATATCCAGGGCGATCTTCTGCATTTCTTCCACTGTTTCTATCTTTTTCATAGCCATTACTCTCTTCCTGTAGTGAAAATTATTCTGCGCATCATTCGCCGCCTCTGTGCCTTACCTTACGGAACAGATTTCCGATCATTTCCCGGAAAGACAGGAGAAACAGCACAATCGACACCGGGAAAAAGACGGCATTCATCCGGAAATCTCCCCGGAAATAAATTCCGCAGGATACTGCCAGCACGACAGCCAGCATCACAAGGAAACGAACGTCGATGCGAATCGCGACTTCATTCCACAGCAGAATAATCCGAAACACAATAATCGTCAGAAATCCCAGAAACAGGGCGGCGCTTGCCCCCTGCACCCCGAACCTGGGAATCAGGAAATGAACTCCGAGAATGTTTACAATACTTCCGGCCGCCGTTGTATAGAACAGCATGCCGTTTTTCTTCATCGCGGTGAAGATGTTTCCGAGAAATCCCGAAACGGACGATGCAATCGTTGCCAGAAGATACAGCGGAACCATATCCCGCGACGCGGAATAACCGTCGGCGATCATCAGCGGAAAAATCAGCCAGATAAACGGCATCAGGACCGCCGCGCCCATCCCCATGAACCGCAGATAGGCATTGACCGCATTGCTGTAGAACTGACTTCGGGAATCCCGTCCGTCCGCCTCCTCCGCATAGGACACTTCCTGCCACGCCATTGTAAAGCAGGACGTAAACAGTGACACAAAGGAGCCGAAACGGGTCGCTACCGCATACAGTCCGTTGGCCTCCATCCCCAGCATACGGCTGACCGCCACACTGTTGTAGCTGGTCAGAAACCAATAGGCGGCGGAGTTCACACACAGGGGAAGGGAAAAACGGAACATCCGGAGAAACAGCGCCTTCTCAAAGGCAGAAGGCCGGATCAGCGTCCACAGCCGTACTCCGATGCCGATCAGAATAATATTGCTCAGATAACCCAGGCATCCTGCAAGATACAGAGCGCTGTAATCCATATGGAGGCCGACGATCAGAACAATATTCATCACCGCGGTCACAAAGGAATTCAGAAGCCCCGCCGACGCATACAGCACGTTTTTTCCGTAGGCTCTCGCCACGTACCCCAGCAGATTCTGCAGGTTCATCATCAGGCCGTACAGATAGATCAGCGGCAGATACTGTACCTGCACAAACTGGCCGAACGCAACGATGATCACCGTATAAAGGAGCGTTGAGATGCCGAAAATTGCAAATCCGCAGTTGATCGGCTTTTTCTGGCCTTCCGGTGTGTGATAATCATAAAAATACCGCAGGATGCCGCTCCAGATATCCAGATACAGCACCGAACACAGAAAAGTGATGTAATTGATGGAAACGTTGTAAGTTCCCATATCTCCGGCAGGAATGTATTCCGTATACACCCGGAGCAGAAGCATGGTGACCAGTTTGGCCAGTACTGTCCCGAAAAAATAGATTCCGGAGGTCTTAGCGAATTTCAAAAAGCTTTTCATATGCCTGCTTTCCTCTCCTCAGTCTGTCTCTCCCGTAAGACCCAAAATCTTCCCCCTGCGCTTCCTTTGCAATTGTCCATGCGGCCCAGAGAATATCCTGCAGGATCTCAAAGATGCGTATCTTTTCCCTGGACGCTTCCGGCGCGTCTCCCTCAAAGTAATACTGCAGAAACAGTTCCTCCTCCAGCGGCTGAAACTCACTCTCCAGAAGGTGAGACGCCAGATCCCACATGGGATCGTTGTATCCGGAGTATTCCCAGTCAATCAGATACAGCCTTCCGTCAGCGTCCAGAATCAGGTTCTCCGGAACCAGATCATTGTGGCAGGGAAGACGGTCTGTGCCGATCTCCTCCAACCGCTCCAGAAGGCGGTAGAAAGCCTGGTCCATTTCCTGAAATTCCGGATAGACAGAAGCCTGCGCTTTTTCAATCAGTTTTTTATATTTTTCATATTCCCTCTGCACCGAAAACTCCTGATACAGCGGAAGTTCCGACCGGTGCAGTTCGCGGAGGAGCCGTGTGGTTTTCCGGATATTGGTCTCCAGTCGGGCGCTTTTTCCATTGAGGGTTACCGCGTCGGGAATATACCGGGTCACCTTGACTCCTGTGTCCGCGTCGAAGTACAGGGTCGGCACGTTGATGCCGCAGTCGGAAGCCAGCGCTCCGTTATGACGCTCACTCTTCCGGTCGATCATGATATCTGTACAGGCGCCGGGAATCCGCAGAATATACTCTTTTCCTTCCGCCTTCACATAAAAGTTTGTATTTGTCATTCCTCCGCTGATTCCGAATTTCTCTATGTGTTCCTCCGGAATTTTCATGCAGCGGCTGAAGGTTTCCCGGGCCCGGTTTTCTCTTCTGAGCCGTTCTCTCTTCTGTATTTTCGGATAAACCAGCTCCCGGGCTTTCCGCCAGAGTTCCTGATCCTCGATGACCGTCCAGGCCATATCGTCGATCATGATTCCCCGGATCTGATAGATCCTTCCGATATTTTCAATCACATACTCATAATTGAGCATCGGATTCTGATTGTCGCTGAAATACTCCAGCATTTTCCGGTACAGCGCCAGAGAAATCCTGCTCAGGCCGATCATCTCTCCGTCAATGCGGTTCAGCTGATGAATATCTTTCGAAATACGAAACAGATTCTGGCGGCTGTCCAGCTCCACAAACGCCTCGTCCTTTGAACCGCTGGGCGCAGTCAGAACCAGACGGTTGGCGTCGTCTCCCTCCAGAAGGGCGGTAATCGCCGTCTCCTCAAAAATCAGATTGCTTTCCAAAAGAAGAAAATCGTCCTTCACAAGGTCACGGACCATCGACAGAGATTCCATGGTTCCGTTCCACTTATAGCGGGGATTGTTTACCAGTGTAACTCCCCGCCCCTTCAGATATTCCTCATACTGTTCCTTCTGGGAACCGGTCACCAGGTAAACATCGTCGATTCCGTTTGCAGTGAGCATCCGCAGCGTACGTTCAATCAGTGGAACTCCTTCCAGCTTCAGCAGACCTACCGGACAGTCAAAATTCGGGTTTCTCCCTGCCGCCAGAATCACGGCAGTGTGTATTTTTTCCCTGCGCTTCTCAAAAATCAGACGGCCGGTCTGGTTCTGTCGGGTCATATGCTCCAGGAATTCCTCCGCCTTTGCCGTCAGCCGAAACGCTCCGTCCCGCTTTTCCAGATATCCCTCTTCCTGCAGCTGGCGCATCAGTCCGTTGACCTGTCCCAGGGACATCTCCACTCCCTTTGCCAGACTCCGCTGGTTTTCAAAGGGATGCTGGTTCAGATAATACAGAATTTTATAATACTTTTCCATTGAATGCTCCTGTTTGTTCATTTTTTGAACTTCAAGTCATTCTATCACACTGCCGCCAGGCTGTCAATCATCCTGTATGCGGAACGATTGACGGCACCAGCCCATTGCAAACCACTTCGAGATGGGCCGGATGCCCGCAGGCGCACGTTTTCCTGCGGTCAGTACAGGAAATACAGAGCCCCGGAGGAAGAATGGCTACTGTTCCGCCGCACGGTTTCTCCCGTTGATTTTCGCCTGATACAGGGCGCTGTCAGCTTTTCCCAGCAGGCGGTCGAAATCTTCTCTCTGTTTCACCGTTCCGGCTGTAATGCCGACGCTTACCGTCACATATTTTCCCGGATCTGAAGCCTCTATTCCCAGCCGCCTCACACATCTGCACAGCTCTTCCCCGAGCTTTTTTCCATCTTCTCTTCCGTATCCCGGAACGACGCAGACAAACTCTTCTCCCCCGTAACGGAACAGACGCCCTCTGGACACGACAAGTTTCATTGCACCGGCTATCCGTTTCAGGCATTCGTCTCCCTTCTGGTGGCCATAGGTGTCGTTATACTGCTTGAAATAATCCACATCAATCATCAGCACAGCCATCTCTGTCTCGTTCTTCTGGCAAAACAGACCGTCCAGAAAAAATTCCAGAAATCTTCGGTTCCAAAGCCCTGTCAGTGCGTCGTGATTCGCCATGTAATTCAGCTCTTCGCTCTTCCTGAGTATTTCCTGATTCTGACTTTCAATCAGTTCCTGCTTCTGAAACTCCGACCGGACGGTACCGTAACGATAGACGCTGACTGCAATCGCAGTCGCCGCCAGAACTACTGAATTGAGATACGTGCCGTAATGCTCCGCCACTCCTCCCGGTTGGAACCTTGGCATCCCTAACAACACCAACAACTCCGCGGCCAGAAATCCGGGAATGGAGATTACCGGCTTCATATAAACCAGCATCGCAGTTCCGAGCGCCACCACCGTATAGACGTTCAGATTGTCGGAAACTCTCTGATCGTAAACCGTGACGCAGGCGGACCACAGCAGGAGAATCACCCCGTAACACTGATACATGCTCAGCGCAAGATGACTTTTCTCTTTCTTTCTGGCCAGCACAAACTTCCGGAACATCAGCGCAGTCCCGGATACAAGCAGCAGGAACAGGTATAAGATCACATAAATACGGCTCGCCGCCGTGTCCAGGCGGAATCCTGTATATTGAAGCGCATATAATATATTGTAAATCTGGAAGACCAGGATAGAAAGGCCAATGGGAAGAAAGTATTTCCAGCACCGCTTTTCCATCATTTCCTCAAATCGGCATTCCTGCTCCGGATCCAGAAACGGTCCCCGGAGCATCCGGATGATCTTCATGCTCTCTTCCTCCTTTCTTTCGCCGTTGTCCGGTTTCATCATCTGCATATGTCCCCATCCGGCTACAGCTTCTTTTTCCCCAGGCGGACGTCTTCAAAAAGATCCGTCATCTCTTCGGGAATGTGATCCAGGAGATAGTCTTTGCTGTTCGGATGGCGTTCCAGCCAGTTTGTCCGGATTTCCTGATTGGTCTGTCGGATCTCCTCGGCCAGCTCCCGGGCGGACATACGGACAGCGCCCTGACTCAGCACAATCACCTGCTCCGTCGCGTCGGAGGTGGCGACAGTCACCTTGTATTGACGGCCGATCTCGTGGACAGTCTTTTCTATGTACTGATCGGCGGTTTCGGCTTCTTTCGTGTAAACCACATGAATATTATGGTACTTCGTCTGTTCTCCGGGATTTCCCGGAACTTTATAGGCGTCAAACACAAGAATCAGCGTCATATTCCGATAGCCCTGGTAATTGGACAGAATATCCATCAGCTTGTTCCGCGCGCTCTCGATATTTCCTTTCGCCAGCTCCTTCAGCTCATCCCATGCAAAGATAATATTATAACCGTCCACCAGCAGATATTCTTTTTTCGGTTTTTTCTCAGGCCGCGGGCGGTGAGATTCGTTTCCCGGCGCAGTGGTATAGCCGAAGGACCGGCGTTCTCTTTTATTCCTGCCATAGGTCCGTTCAAAAATTTCCTGCAGTTCCTTATCCATTTCCAGCGAACTTCCCGCCCGTACAGAGGAAGCCTCCAAAGCAGTCTCCCGCCCGGAGGTCTGCAGACTGCTCTTCCGCTTTTGCTCCGGCCTGAGACAGCTTTCCAGATGCATATAGTTCTCCACCTGATCCCAGGGGACATTGAATCCCGCCCCATGGGCGCAGAACACTGACCCGGTAGGGTTTTCCGTGTCTTTTTCGCTGTCATAGCCGATTGCCGCCACTACCTCTTCTGTGTTGTGGCAGGGTTCGTATCCTTTCAGGGAACAGACCAGACGCCCGCGGCCGCGGCTGTAGGCAGTCACTTCCTTCTGGTAATCCCGCATCGTGGCCGCCGGCACGCTTCCGGTCAGGACGGAAAGTTCCCCTTCCGTCTCCGGCGGCTGAAACGTACCGTGCATTTTCTGTATATCTGTCATTCCGCGGCCGATCAGCTCGCTGGGAAGCTCCAGCCGGAATTCGTAGACCGGTTCCAGCAGAATGCATTCTGCCTTTTTCAGCCCCTGGCGCACGGCCCGGTACGTGGCCTGGCGGAAATCTCCTCCCTCTGTGTGCTTCAAATGGGCTTTTCCGGCTGCCAGCGTAATCTTCATGTCTGTGATCTCCGAGCCTGTCAGAACCCCCGGATGCTTCCGCTCTTCCAGATGGGTCAGGATCAGGCGCTGCCAGTTTCTGTCCAGGTCGTCCTCGCTGCAGATCGTGTCAAAGACAAGTCCGCTGCCCGGCTCCAGAGGCTCCATCAGCAGATGTACTTCCGCATAATGGCGCAGCGGCTCAAAATGTCCGACGCCCTCGGTCACGGAGGCGATGGTTTCCTTGTAGACAATGCTGCCGGAACCGAATTCCACCGCCGTGCCAAATCGTTTCTGAATCAGGCTTTTCAGAATCTCAATCTGAACCTCCCCCATCACCTGGGCATGGATCTCGTCGGACTGTTTTTCCCACACAATATGCAGTTCCGGAATCTCTTCCTCCAGTTCCCTGAGTTTCAGGAACATCCGGTAAACATCGCATCCCTCTGGAAGCAGGATCTGATAATTCAGCACCGGTTCCAGCAGCGGGGCGTGGATCAGGTGTTCCCGCCCCAGCCCTTCTCCGGTTTTCGTCTTTGTCAGACCGGTTACGGCTGTGACGGTTCCTGCCGGCGCTTCCGGAATCATCCGGTACCCGGTTCCGGAGTAAACGCGCAGCTGATCCGCTTTCTCTTCCCAGCTGTTTTCTCCCTGTCCGTGCAGAACCGTCTTCACCTTCAGGCTTCCTCCGGTAATTTTCATCCAGGTCAGGCGGTTTCCCTGCTCGTCCCGGCTGATCTTAAATACCCGGGCGCCGAATTCTTCCGGATACTCCGGACATACGGTATATTTCTGAAACCCTTCCAGAAATTCCTTCACACCTTCCAGCTTCAGCGCGGAGCCAAAGAAACAGGGAAATACCTTTCGCCCGACAATCAGTGCAGAGATTTCTTCTGTGGAAAGGCTGCCGTGCTCCAGATAACTGTCCAGGGCACGTTCACTGCACATGGCCAGATTCTCATAGAACGCATCTGAGTCCAGCTCCCCGAAATCCATGCACCTGTCATCCAGACGGCGGTGCAGCTCCTCCATCAGAGCCTCCCGGTCTGTCCCCGGCTGATCCATCTTGTTGATGAACAGGAACACTGGGATTTTATACTGTCTCAGCAGGCGCCACAGGGTTTCCACATGCCCCTGCACACCGTCGGCGCCGCTGACAATCAGTATCCCATAATCCAGAACCTGCAGCGTCCGCTCCATTTCCGCGGAGAAATCCACATGGCCCGGAGTGTCCAGCAGCGTATACTGTTTTTCTCCGAGGGAAAATTCTGCCTGCTTGGAAAAAATCGTAATGCCTCTGGCCCGTTCCAGCTCATCCGTGTCGAGGAACGCATCCCTGTGATCCACCCGTCCAAGCTTTCGGATTGCTCCTGTCAGATAGAGAATGCTCTCCGCAAGCGTCGTCTTTCCCGCGTCCACATGGGCCAGCAGACCCGCACTGATATGGTTTGACGGTCTTTTTTTCATTATGTCTTCTTTATTTTCAGACGTATTTTCCATGAAAATACCCCTTTCTCTTTTGTCATTGCATCTTCTTAATCATATCACAGAAACGGATGTCTGTCGACAAATCGTTCTTTCTGTGTGTTTCGCCCGTCCGGATTTCAGCACACCGGCTCCGGATTTCTGTTTTCCGGAACTGTAACCCGGAAATTTTAAATACTGCGGTTTTCATTTGCAAAGAAGCACTTCATTTACCGGTTGCCTGTTGCGTCAGGAAGGTATATAATTTTTCTTAGACTGTCGGCAGACGACAAAAGCTGCCGCTGAAATTCAGGGGAGAGAATCCGGAAGAAATCGGAAACAGATTTCCGACTCTGCCCTGATGACGCAGCAGGTGCGTCAGAAGGAGGAAAACATGAAGGAACTGAAGTTTGTCAGCCGCTACGTAAAGCGGCACGGTCTCCAGTACATACTGGGAATTGTGGCTCTGTTTGCCGTGGATCTGATGAATGTCTATATTCCGCGGTATACCGGAGAGATCACCGACGGCCTGGAAGCCCGTACCCTGGAAATGGACGGAGTGCTGCGACTGATTCTCCGGATTCTGATTCTGGGGGCCATCGTTGCACTGGGGCGCTTTTTCTGGCGTTATTTTATTTTCGGCGCCTCCCGCTCCATCGAAAAGGAAATACGCAATGATCTCTTTGCCCATCTGGAAAAGCTGTCCATGCGCTACTACAATGAACACAAAACCGGCGATCTGATGGCGCATTTTACCAACGATCTGCAGTCGATCCGTATGTTTCTGGGACCGACGGTCATCACCGCTTTTGACGCCACCGTCATGCTGGTCCTCGTCCTGGGGCAGATGATTCTCTATGTGGACATGAAGCTGACGCTGGTCGCCGTCCTGCCGCTGATCCTGATTATCTTCGGCGACTACTTTTACGGAAAACTCATGCACCGGCGCTTTATCCGCAAGCAGAAAGCCTTCTCTGACCTGACCGATCAGGTGCAGGAAGCAGTTTCCGGCATTCGCGTGATCAAGGCGTTCGTGCAGGAACACAAGGAACTGGCCGCTTTTGCCGTGACAAACAAAGTCAACCAGGAAAAAAACTTAAGCGTCGTACGGCTGCAGGCGCTGTTCGTGCCGGTGCTGGATCTGATTGTCGGCGTCAGCAGTCTGCTGACTCTGCTCTACGGCGGATACCTGGCGATCAGCGGAACCATCAGCCTGGGCCAGTTCGTGGCGTTCAATTCCTATATCAGTATGCTGGTCTGGCCGATGATCGCGGCCGGCGACTGTATCACCTATGTCTCCCAGGGACTGGCTTCCCTGAAACGTATTATGGTGATTTCCGAAGAGCAGCCGGATATCGTGGACGGTCCGGAAGTGAAACCGATCGATCATCTGGACGGTGACATTACCTTTGATCATCTGACGTTTTCCTACCCGGGAGAAAAGCATACACCGGCGCTTGAAGATATCTGCCTCCATGTAGAAAAAGGAAGTACTCTGGCTGTTCTCGGACGGACAGGCAGCGGAAAAACGACCCTGGCCAATCTGCTGATGCGGCTCTACGACGTCAAGCCGGGCATGATCCGGATCGACGGCCATGCGCTGAAACAGATACCGCTTCAGGTGCTGCGAGAGAAAATTGCCTATGTGCCCCAGGATAATTTCCTTTTCTCTGATACTCTGGAGAATAATATCGCCTTCGGCGTGACAGAAAAAGACCCGGAAGCGGTACGGCAGGCAGCCCGTGACGCATGTATCCACGACAATATCATGGATTTCCCGGACAATTACCAGACCATGGTCGGAGAACGGGGCGTAACCCTGTCCGGAGGACAGAAACAACGCAGTTCTATCGCCCGGGCGCTGCTGAAAAACGCACCAATCCTGATTCTGGACGATGCGCTCTCTGCCGTAGACACCGACACAGAGGAACAGATCCTCCGGAATCTCAAAAACAACCGTCAGGGAAAAACCACTCTGATCATCGCCCACCGGATCTCCACGATCCAGAACGCCGACCATATTCTGGTGCTGGATGAGGGAAAGATCGCGGAATACGGAACCCATGAGGAACTGATGAAGCTGAACGGCCTGTACCGCAGTATTTATGAAAAACAGCAGTTGGAAAAACAACTCAGTGAGGAGGCGTAAGATGAAACTGTTTCAAACGAAAAAGGACGACCAGGATGAACTGAATTATGAGGGAAATGCAGTCATCCGGATGATGTCCTATATGAAGCCCTATCTGGGAACTGTGGCGTTTTGTTTTCTTCTTGTCATAATCATTACTGTCCTGGAATTGTACAAACCGATCCTGATCGGCGACGCCATCGACAATTTTATCACCGGAGACTACGCGCCCGGAGAGATGGTACAGGAACGGTTCAGCGGTGTTCTCCGGGCATCCGCCCGGTATGTGGGCGTACTGCTTCTGCTGTTCATCTGCAACCGTATTCAGTATGTTCTTCTGCAGTCCACCGGCCAGAAAATCATCTACGAGATCCGCAACGAACTTTTTGCCCATGTGGAGAGTCTGTCCATGCGGTTCTTTGATCTGACTCCTGTAGGAAAAATTGTCACCCGCATCACCAATGATGTGGAAGCGCTCAACGATATGTATTCCAACATCCTGATCAAGCTGTTCAAGAATCTGATCAAGATCCTGGGGCTGGCCGCGGTGATGCTGATGCTGAACGTCCGGATGGCGCTGCTGTCCTTTGTGCTGGTTCCGGCAATCGTGGTGCTGACGGTCATTTTCAAACGGATCTCCCGCAGAACCTACCAGATTACAAGGACGAAGATCACTGCGCTGAACACCTTTCTGTCTGAAAATCTTTCCGGCATGAAGATCATCCAGATCTTTCACCGCGAGGAAAAGAAAAAAGAAGAGTTTGAGGAGAAGAGTGAAGAACTGTACCGGGCCAATTACCGGGAGCTGATGGTCTTCGCCATCTTCCGGCCCATGATTTATATGCTGTCGGTACTGGCCCTTGTCATTGTACTGGCAGGCGGAAGCAGCGGCGTGCTTTCCGACACGCTTTCCATCGGAACGCTGTATATTTTTCTTCAGTATATCAATACCTTTTTTGAGCCGATTCAGGAACTGGCGGAACAGCTTTCCACGCTGCAGTCGGCCATCGCCTCCGCGGAAAAAATTTTTACTCTGCTGGATGTGAAGCCTGTCGTGGAGGAGCCGGAAAATCCTGTGGAACTGAAAGAGATCAAGGGCCGCATTGAATTTAAACATGTGTGGTTCGCCTATGACGGGGAAGACTATATCCTGAAAGACGTAAGCTTCACCATCGAGCCCGGCCAGAGAGTGGCCTTTGTGGGCGCCACCGGCGCAGGCAAATCGTCGATTCTGAACCTGATCGGACGTTATTACGATATTCAGAAAGGAGAAATCCTTCTGGACGGTGTGGATATCCGGAAGCTGAAAAAAGAGCAGCTGCGCGCCGCCATCGGCCAGGTCCAGCAGGACGTGTTCCTGTTTACCGGAGATATTTCCAGCAATATCCGGCTGCGCAACGAGGAGATCAGCGACGAGGCCGTAAGGGAAGCCGCTCACGAAGTCAACGCCGACCGCTTTATCCGGAAGCTGCCGGGACAGTATCACGAACATGTTTCCGAGAGAGGCGCCACATTCTCCGCCGGCCAGAGACAGCTTCTGTCCTTCGCCAGAACGCTGGCATTTGATCCGACCATCCTGATTCTGGATGAGGCGACCGCAAACATCGACACAGAGACGGAGCAGTGGATTCAGGATGCGCTCGGAAAGCTGATGAACGGAAGAACGACGATTATGGTGGCCCATCGCCTTTCCACGATTCAGCATGCAGATAAAATTATTGTCATGCACAAGGGGAGAATCCGCGAAAGCGGAACCCATCAGGAACTGCTGGAACAGAATGGAATTTACAAGAAACTTTACCAGCTGCAAATTATGTAGGGGGACGAAAGCAGCCCTGCTCCCCGGCCCGCGGGCGGCTGGCCGGGGAGCAGGGCTGCTTTCATTTCTTCCAGTTTTTCCGGAGTGGGGCGGTTGGTTTCGGCGTACATTTTTTCCATTGGGTACCACCAGACAGGACCTTTTCCGTGGTTGCCGTATTCACCAAGATCGTTTTCCTTTCTTGGGAAAAGATGCCAGTGCAGATGGGTGTCTCCGTTTCCAAGAAGCTCGTAATTCATTTTTTCTGCTCCAAAGGCATAATAAGCAGCTTCGGCAACCAGCGACATTTCTTCCAGAAATCTGCTTCTGAAAGCAGGCTCAAGTTCAAAGAGTTCTGTTTTATGTTCCTTGCACAGGAACAGTGTGTATCCCTCAAAATACTGGTAATCCCCGATAACTGCATAACCGGTTTGAAGTTCCTGGACGAAACAGGAATTTGTTCCGTTTTTGATTTGCCGGATTCTTTCGCAGATCAGGCACATATTGTTTTCCTCCTTTTTATCCGAAGCATACTTTCACATGATTTCTCACTCTTTTTTAAAAGCAAAAAATCTCTGTCCGAAATAGTTCAGCACAACAAACAGACACATTCCTACCAGCATCGCTCCGTTTTCCTGGATCGTGACGCTTGCATCCGACAGGAGTGCGGAGACCGCCGGTTTTGCGACACCGTAAGCGATGAGGTAGCATACGGATATGTTCACGACAAATTTCAGTACGGTCTTCCAGCTCCGGCTCTTGTTCTGGAAGGTGAAATGTTTGTTCAGAAAATAGCTTAAAATACTTCCGAAAATATAGTTCGCCGCAGAGGACACCCAATAGCTGAAATGCAGCAGATTGTAACAGGCAAACATGACCGCCGTTCCGAACAGGGTATTTATCACTCCTACCATAATAAATTTCCAGAATGTTTTATCGAATATTTTCCGCAGCAGATCCATCTTATCTTCTCTCCTTTGTTTTTCTTCCCCGCAGGACAGAGCCGTCTGCCTTGCGGCGCCGTCAGCATACTATATAGTATGCACTAATTTCTTCCGAAAAACAATACCCGTTTTGCCTGTCCTTTCTCTTCCGTAACCGCTCATCCGGCGGAACGCTTACCCGCTGCCCGGCCGACGGTCTCTCCCTGACGTACCATCGTCTCAATTCCCTGACGGGAATATTCCATAAGATCCCGGTCAGGGGATACCTTCCCCTTCTGGGTCATCAGAAGAATCGTTGATCCGCCGAACGCAAACATTCCTTTTTCCTGTCCCCGTCTTACCACGTTTCCTCGCCGGTGGTTTACAATCTTTCCCACAAGCAGAGCCCCCACTTCCATCTGAAGCACCGTGCCGAAATTTTCCGTGCGCAGCAGAGAGTACTCTCTCGTATTTTCCTTATAAACCGGAACCTCATCGTTCGCCACCGGATTTACCGTATGGTAAACTCCCGGAATCCGGACGGGCTTCGACTCCACGCCCCGGTCAATATAAATGTAACGATGGTAATCCTCCACGCTCAGACGAAACACCCACAGATATCCGCCAGCATACAGTTCTGCCAGCTTACGGTTCCGGAGCAGCCGTTCCACCGTATACCTCGTATGCTTGATCTGAACCGCCGATCGCCGATCGATCTTCGAAACACTTACTTTTCCGTCACAGGGACTGACGAAACATTCCGGCGCCATCTCCACCGGCCGCGCACCCGGGGCAGCTTTTCTCTGAAAGAAATCATTGTAGGACCGAAACGGTCCCTGCTCATAGCCGGCCATGTCAATCCCACCGGCACGGACAAACGGGCGAATCAGAAGGCGTGAAGCTCCCGAAGACAGAATCCTGCCTCCGAGTTTTGAAACCGCCGGAGAAATCAGCGGGCGAAGCAACAGTCTCCCCGCCATATGTCCATACATCCATTCCAGAAGCCGGTCCTGTGCCGAATCCTGCTCCCGAACGTTCCCTTTCCTGTCAGCAATCCGATACATATCTTTCCTCCCTTTCCGCCTGCTCACATGCCGCGAACCAGTTTCCACCATCCCTGCCAGGCAAACAAAATCACCAGCACCGCAGCCGCTGTCACTCCAACCAGAAGAATCACTTCCCGGACGGACGGCTTGCGCAGTCTGAAATTTGTGATAAACAGCGTTCCCACAGCGGCCACAAGAAGATGCAGGATCACTTTAAATGCAAGCGGGCTGTGCAGCAGCGGGGAAACCACAAAAAGCAGGGGAAGGGCAATGGCCATCGATGTGATCGGCAGGCCTTGATAATACTTTCGCGCCTCGTCCGTCTCCATCTGACGTCTGGCCTCCATTACATTGAAATATCCCAGGCGGATCACACCTGCCAGCCCGTAAAAGATCAGCAGAACCATACCTCCCACAGAACGCATTCCCAGCTGATAACACAGCACAATCGGAAAGACTCCGAAACAGACCATATCACAGAGCGAATCAATCTGGATCCCGAAACTCTTTTCGTCCTCCGTCCTGTTCTTCTTTGTTCTCGCAATTTTTCCGTCAAACATATCGCACAGCCCCGAAAAAGCAAGAAAGAAAATCGCCCAGCGCAGATGCCCTGTAGTCGCACAGAAAATTCCGGAAACCGACGAAGCAAAGCTGATATATGTAAGAATCACTGTATAGTCATAAAAACCTATCATAGATACTCCTCCTCATTTGTACCGAAACCTGCCGCTTCTTCTTCGAAGCAGAAAAACAGGTTCCAGATCAGTTTTCACGGACGGATGCCGTAACCGTTCAGCTGACTGAACTTTTACAAAAATAGTGAAAATGTGTCACAACGGTAAACAATGCGCTGATCAGCAGCTGGCTGTAATATCCCAGCCCTCTGGACAGCACCATGGCGGGCAGCAGAACGCCCTGAAACGCAGGCGCAAAAATCGTAAGAAACAGAGTCTCGCTGATCCCCATTCCCCCGGGCAGCGGAAGCATATCCACGGCAATCGAAATCACTGCCTGCAGGAAAACCACATCCGCCGCAGGCGTCCCGTGCATCCGGAACGCCCGGTAAACAAACCATGTGACGGAAAAAAGCGCCATTCTCTGAAAAAATGTGATGATAATCACATGAAACAGTATTTTTTTGTGTTCTTTCAGATACAGGGCAGTCTCACGGTAAACCTCCATGGATTCTCTGAGCTTCTGTCTGCGCGCTTCTTTCTTTTTCATCAGATGGATCCGTTCCAGCAGATCCATTCCTTTCAGAAGCATTTCTTCCGCCATCACCGGATGAAAAACCAGAACCGTCATAAATGTGATGCAGAGCACATTCAGCGCAAGTCCGAGATAGAAAACCGGAAGAATTCCCTCCAGATACCGGTGAAGGAACCCTCTTCCGAAAAGCATGATCCCGAGACCGATCACCACCAGCACCAGTTTGTATGTAATCGTGACCACCATGAGGATCACGGTAGATACCGGGATCGGTATCTTTTCTTTCTTCATATAATAAATCTGCATCGGCTGCCCGCCGCTGGCAGAAGGCGTGATACAGCTGAAGAAAAATCCCACGGAAGAAAACAGGAAACAGATTCTTTTTTTCAGATGGATTCCAAAGGACCGCATCATATACCAGATGATGATAGATTCCCCCCAGATGAAGAAAATCACCAGGAAGACGCCCGGAATCAGCCATCCGATGCTTGCACTGTGAATAGCCTCCATCATCTCTCCCAGGTCTTCTCCGTGAAATACGCCGTATACCGTAAGCCCGAACACAGCAAGCAGAAAAATCACATGAAACAGCGCTTTTTTCTTTGTCAGCATGTAGTACTCCTTTCCTGGTACATCGGAAAACAGACAAGTCAAATGGCTTAGTATCTATTTTCTGATATACCGGTACGTCCGGTCATTGACTTTATCCAGAAATTTCCGGTAAACGCCCGACACCTCCGGGCGCTTTCCGATCCTGAAACAGAGCTCTGCAAGGAGAATTCCTCCCGCCACATCCACAAGAACGTGCTGCTTCGTCATCAGCGTCGACACACACACCAGCAGCGCCATCACACAGGAAAATCTCCGGTACCATACCGGGATCTCCTCTCTGTCTCTGATTCCGATATAACAGAACCAGCTGACCAGACAGTGTATCGACGGAAAAAGGTTATCCGCCGCATCAACGGAATACACCCACAGCATCACCTGATTCCAGAATCCGTCAGGCGGCAGCTCCGGCCGTACGTTCGTAGTCGGAAACGCAAGGAAACAGACAAGGCAGACCACCCTGGAAATAAAGTCACCGGCAAAAAAGCGGCAGACTTCTTCCTTTTCCTGTCGGGCAATCAGGATATAATTGACCGCCCAGAAAAGATAACATCCCAGATAGACTGCCGCTGACGGCGCAAAAAAAGGAATCATCCGGTCAGCCGGCGTCTCAATATTATGGTGCGGCCATTCTCCGGCAATCCATCTGGAGCCTGTGTAAACCAGCGTATTAAACAGGAATGCGAAAATCACCGCAGAATAACTGTACCGGGGCATCAGAGCCGCCGGTCTCATTTTCTTTTCACTCATAATTCTCTCCACAGAAAAATCCCCCTGATCCACTGACCGGGCCCGGTATTTTTTAACACGGTCAGTATATCAGGGGGATTCTCCTGTTACAAGAGTTCGGAGAATATCTTCAAAAAACATTAAGAGTTGCTCAAATTTTCCGTTATATTCTTTCTTTTTTCTTATAATTCACGTAAGATCCTCTATGACTGCCGAAAGAAAACCGTAAGTTTCGTGACAATTCAGCCGTCTGAACTGTCACGAAGTTTCTTCTCCGCAGTATTTTTCAGGTAACAGTTCAGCGGGCTGAACTGTTATTTTTCCAGATATTCCTCCAGACACAGATTTTCTTCATACATGATCTTCGCCGCTTCCATTCCAACATAGCGGTAATGCCACGGCTCGTAAATGATTCCTGTCAGTTTACTTTTGTCCGACGGATATCGCAGAACAAAACCATATTTCCAGCTGTTTTCCATCAGCCATCTCTGTACCGGCGTATCCTCCTGCTCCGTCTCCAGCTCCGGATAACCGCTGTCCACAATATCCAGCGCCAGCCCCAGCTCATGCTCGCTGGTCCCCGGAACAGCCACTGTCTTTGCCGCTTCTGTAGCCGCTTCTTTTTCCGACACGCCTGCCTGCATCAGCCGGTACTCTTTATTGGCAATCAGCGCTTCCTGTTTCTCCCTGGAACGCCAGGACGAACAGATGACAGGATCCAGCCCCTCCCCGCGGCAGTCATCCATCATCTGCTGAAGCATCGGATAACACCTTCTGTCAACCGCCTGCCCATTGTCCAGTTGTTCCAGCTCCACCTGATAATTCTCCGGAATCGCATTCCATGGATTGACAAGAATCAGGTTCCATTCTTCCGAACAGGAACGTATATGTGAAATCCCCTCGTCTCCGATTCCCCCGGCCGCTGCGTGATCCGGATCTTCGTTCTGCGGATCCGCCTGCTTTCCCACCGCCGTACCGCCGGCTGTCCCCGCAGCATTTCCGGTTTCGGCTTCCGTCTGCTCCCAGCGCTCTGTTTCGGCGCGTTGTTTCTGCATGCTCATGATCTTATCAACCCCTACAACAAAAAGCAAAACCAACAGAAAAATTATGACAGTCAGTCTGAAATACCAGATTTCCCTTCTTCTCTTTTTTCTCAGTCTCCGCCGTAATGCCTCCTCCCTTGCACATTCTGACGGTGTCCTCTGTCCCTCGGGCATAACCTTCACCTCTTATTTTCTGTAAATTCATCTCCGTTCCCGGCCTGACGGAACGGTAACCCGACGCCCGTCTTTTCCACGGAACTGAGATGTTATCCGGTAACCGTTCAGAGAACTGAACAATTACACTATTTACGTTATGCCCATATTTTAGCAAATTCTTTCTTACAAACAGCATTTTTCCGGCATACAAACGCCATCATAACAATTAAGTTTTGCTGATTAATATGCCTGATTGACGCTGTACCAGGTTCCGTCCAGCATCGTCTGCAGAGTAATGGTTATCCCCTTCCCCTGACTGTCCTCAAAATACATTCGTCCGATCAGCCGGGTGTTATAAGAATCCTCAACAGCCGTTTCATACTCCGTGTCCGTCAGTTTCAGTTCATAGTACTCTTCACAGAAGCTTCCCGCCTTCCGCATCATCTCATCCAGAAAATCTCTGCCTGTCTGATACAGAACCTCCTCATCGAAAAAAAAGCGCTCGATTCGCTGCTCTTCCATCTCCTCCGTCATTCCTTTCTGCCAGGAGAAGCCTACAACTTTCCCGCTTCTGTCATCGATGATCATGTTCAGAATGTCTTCCTGCGCGTTGGAAAGCTGGCATTCCCACAGGATGGCCGCCGTGCTCCCTTTCGCTGCCTGGTCCAGGGAATCGGAAAAATTTTCCGTCCACACATCTGTCTGTCCGTCTTCCCATTCCCCGCTTACGGATCTGTTTTCGGGTTCCAGGCCATATGCTTCATCGTATCCGGCAGATTCGGAAATCGCAAGGATCGGATACTCGTCATGGTAGGAAAACGAGCGCATTTCCACAAGTTCGACGTCTGAAAGGCTCTCCAGCGCTTTCTGCTCCAGATCTTTCATGTCGGACTTTTCTCTGACCACGCCGTATCCCAGTTCAAAACCGTAGTATCCGCGGCTCACCAGCTGGAGAATATCAGGCATTTCCTCCATGGATTCCACCTGAATGCTCTCCGTCTCAAACTCCGCAGTCTCTGTCTTCAGCCTCCAGTCCATCACCTCCGTCACCGCCTCCGGAGCCAGAAAACCGACCGCCAGAATCCCCGCCGTCATCACTGTGGCGGCAATCAGTCTCCCTGCTTTCATAGGCGTCCTCCCTTCAGCTCTGCGGTCACTTTCGTTCCCCTGCCTTCCCGGCTCTCAAAATGCAGAGAGCCTTTGTGGAGTTCCGCAATCTTTGCGCAGAGGGTCAGGCCGAGCCCAGCTCCTCCCTGGCGCCGTGATCTTGATTTATCCACCCGGTAAAAAGCTTCCGTCAGACGCGCCAGCGATTCTTCCGGAATCCCCGGCCCGTCATCCTGCACCGTCAGTCTGCAGCCTTCTCCCGTCAGCTCCAGAGATACCAGAATCGTCCCGCCGCCGGTCAGCGCTTTCCTCGCATTGTCCAGAAGATTTACCAGCAGAGAACGGAACAGATCCGGCTCCAGCAGACATTTCCCCTCTTCACAGCGGCAGGACAGAGCAATTCCCTGTGCCTGGTACCCCGGTTCCAGATGTTCCGTCACATCACAGACGATCCGTCCGGGGCTGTGTCCTGACAGGGCAAGTTCCTCCTGCCCGGCCACATAGATGTCGAGCAGTTTCAGAGACAGCCGCTCCAGCCGTTTCCCCTCCGAAAAAATATAATTGGCCGCATCTCTCCGCTCTTCCTCCGTCAGATCCTGGCTGCGCAGAAGATCTGCATATCCGAGTACCGCCGTCATCGGCGTCTTCAGTTCATGGGTAAAGTTGCTGACAAACCGTTCCTGCCGTTCCACCGACTCCTTCAGCTCCAGAATATTCTGCTCCACCTGTCCGGCCATCCGGTCGAAATCCTCCGACAGCCTGCCGATCTCATCACCGGAACGGATATTGGAGCGAAAGCTGAAATTTCCCTGGGCGATCTCCCTGGCTCCCCGGGAAAGTCTCGACAGCGATCTGGTCAGAAACAGCGCCATCGTGTACGCCAGCACTGCGCACAGAGCCGTCATTCCCAGAAAAATCCTCCGGTAAGCCGCCTGCTGCTGTTCTCTGGTCTGATAGAGCATGGAGATATTGTGAGCCATATCCAGATACAGCGTCCTGTCCCCTGCCAGAAATGCGCCGGAGAGCTGAAGATACTGGCAGCCTTCCCCGTCCTCGAAGCAGGTGATCACACAATGCTGTGTATCCACCTTATTTCCGGAGTCAGTAAAATATGCCGCCGCATCTCCGCTGCTGTACAGTTCCTCTTCCTCGGAATACAGAGTGATCGCCTCCCAGGAATTCCCCTGCCCGGAAAGCCGGCGAAAAAGATTCTGTATCTCCTCCATGCTGGACCAGGTCTCCAGTTCCCCGGTCATCTGCAGGGTATACATCAGCATCTGGTAAGAATTCCGGGCCGATTCCCGCTCTCTCTCCAGACCATTCTGGAAAGAAATCGCAATCAGTGCGCTGCTGCCGATCCCGAACAGCACAGCCATCAGACACAGCATACAGAACGTGATTTTCAGTCGAAACTTCATTCATGAACCTCCAGGCGGTATCCCACCTTGTTGACAGCCTGCAGTTCTCTGGTCCAGCCTGTCTTCTTTCTCAGTCTCTGAACATGCAGATCCACCGTTTTGCTTCCATACTCAAACTCACCGCCCCACACTCTCTCATAGATCGTCTCCCGGTAGAGCGCCGTGTTGGGATTCCGCACAAACAGCAGAAGCAGCTCATACTCTTTTCTCGTAAGCGGGATGTCCTGTCCGTCCCTCCGCACCCGCATGGAGCGGGGATCGATACGGAGTCCGCAGACTTCCAGAACTTCTTCCGTCTTTTTGTACCGCCTGAGAACCACGTCCACCCGGGCCAGCAGTTCAATGACCTCGAATGGCTTCACAATATAGTCCTCCGCTCCCATCCGCAGACCACGCACCCTGTCGCTGACCGAATTCTTTGCCGTGATAAAAATCACCGGAATTTCCAGCGGCCGGATATAATCCATCAGTTCAAACCCGTCGATTTTCGGCAGCATCACATCCAGAAGAATCAGATCATACTTTCCGCCGCCGATCTTTTCCAGCGCCTCCTCTCCATCCCAGGCACAGTCACAGAAATATCCCGCCTTTCTCAGACTCAGGCTCATCAGATTCGAGATAGGCGCCTCATCCTCCACTATCAGTATCCTGATCACTCAAAACTCCCCTTTCTGTCTTCACTCACGGCAGTTTCCTCTGCAGATCCCTGCAGACGGTTTCCGCTTTCTCAACGGACATGTCTATTTTACATCCTTCCGGCATCAAAACGGCATCAGACAGAGACGTATCCGCGTCTCACGTTACAGATAATACAGGGCGACAAACAAAGGCATCGTTACAATGCAGACCAGCGTCGTGAGAATGTTGATGGAACCCGCATACTCCGCATCGCTGTGAAACAGCTGAGCGAACTGGGTGATTGTGGAGGCAGCAGGAGTCATTGTCGCCAGCAGTGTGATCAGCAGCACCTGCTCGCCGTTGGAAACCAGATCCGCCGCATGGCTCAGTCTGATCAGCAGCAGTGCTACCGCCGGACAGAAAATCATCCGCAGAAAGACAACCAGCCAGATCTTTTTATGGGCAAACAGTCTGCGAAACGGCATCCCGGCCACCAGCATTCCGGTGATCATCATAGACACCGGGCCCACCATATCCCCCACGGACGAAACCCCACCGTCCAGGATTCCCGGAAGCCGCACGCCGGAAAACATCAGAAAAAAACCTATATATACAGCAATCATACTCGGATTCAGAAGAATCTTTGCAGGCTGTATTTTTTCATTTCCCGTAAACAGCAGTTTGCCGTGGGTCCAGATAAACACAAGCTGAACCACAAGAAATGCGCTGGAATACACCACCCATTCCGGGCCGAGAACACCTGTGACGATGGGGATGATGAGATTTCCCGCGTTGGAATATACCACTGATCCCAGCTCCACATCCGTCATACGGAATGTTTTTCGAAGCACTCTGCAAAGTATCATCAGAAAGACATGAAACACCAGCGCCGCTCCAAAGGCAAGCAGCAGACCGGCCTGAACCTCCTTCTCAAAATCCACCTGAAACGCCCCGATAATTACACAGGGGATAATCAGATACAGACAGATTTTTGACAGAACCACACTGTCTCCGGAACGCAGAACCCCGGCCCGGACAATGGCAAAGCCAAGAAACATCATCAGAAACAGTTCCGCAATCTTCTGTATCAGCAGAATACTGATCATTTCCCCGCTCCCCTTCTTTCCCGAACCAGCTCCACTGCCTCTTTTCCGGACAGATGGCTGACTGTCATCTCCAGCATACACAGCGGCGCCCATTCCCGCTCAATCGCCTTCCGGCGGTTTTCCCCGGAGTCCTTCGGCGCATACTTCAGCGCCAGTTTTTCAATGGCCGCCCGCTTTTCTGACTCCTCTTCCATGATCCGCACAGTCCCGAACACGATAACGCTCCGGAAATATGTGGTATACTCCTCCGGAACAATCTGATCCTGGTCAATCACGCAGAAGGACGCCTTCGGATCCCTGCGGATCGCATCCAGTTTATGGCCGGATTTTGCACAGTGAAAATATAACCGGTCTCCATCGTATACATAGCTGAGCGGAACCGCGTAGGGATATCCCTCGTCTCCCTGCAGTGCCAGAACGCCTGACGTTCCCCTGTTCAGCACTTCGGCGCACGCCTCCGGAGACAGAGCCTGTTTTTTTCTTCTCATTTCACGAAACATAATTTTTCCTCCTGAAAACTTTTTCTTCTGCAGGGGACGTCCGAAGGACATTTCCACAGAAAAAAATACGCCCTGTCCCATCCCTGCAAAAGCCTGTCGGAATGGGGCAAGGCGATTACCTGCAGTAATTACTAAAAATATAACAACTGCGGCCTGTAAAGTCAATATTATGTCCGTTTCTGTCACGGCATCCGACGGAACCGGAGCCTGTGGCTTACTGTATTCCAGTTTCCGGTTGTTACAACCGGTCAAGAAGTTTTTTGAAAAAAAAACTATAAACTTTGTTACTAAACTTTTGGAGGAATTTATGATGTATACAATGATGCAGGTATACAAAGAAGCAGATCTGACCTATCAGACACTGAAATTCTACTGTAACGAAGTCCTGATTCCCAATGTTCAGCGTGAAAATGCTCATCCTGAAGCAGGAGGCTCTGCGCGCCTCCGTCCGAGACCTGGAGGACAGCATCGCTTATATCGACTGGAAACAGAACTTTTACGATGAAGTGCTGTCCGGAAAACGCCCATACGTCAGCAATCTGATTCCCGTCGAAGAGTAAACCCATGACAGGCACCCTGTCATCCAGTACATCAGAAAGGGTCTGTGAAAAAACATGCCTTCGTTTTTTCACAGACCCTTTCTGATGGATAAATACCCAGCCATTTGACTTGTCTATTTTCTGATGTATTAGAGAATTGCCATAGCCACTGTGCCTGCCGTCAGAAACGCCAGACCGGCCAGCGCTTTTCTGCTCAGCTTTTCGCCGAACACAAAATAGGAAAATACAACCGTGACCAGAACGCTCAGCTTGTCCACAGGCGCCACCACACTGGCCGGTCCCTCCTGAAGTGCCCGGTAATAGCAGAGCCAGGACGCACCGGTTGCAATTCCGGAAAGGCAGATAAACATCAGCTCCTTCCGCTCAATCTTCCGCACTTCCTTCTGTTTTCCCGTCACAAACACCATGATCCACGCCATGACGAGCACTACACAGGTCCGAATCGCTGTGCCGAGGTTGGATTCCACTCCGGAAATCCCGATTTTCCCAAGAATCGCCGTCAGACTCGCAAAAAAGGCAGATCCGACAGCATACAGCATCCATCCGCCCTTTCCGGCACTTTTTGTGTCCTGCACATCCTTCTTCTCGATCATCAGCAGGATGCCAACGGCAATCGCCAACACCGCCGCAGCCTTCGGAACGCTGACGCCCTCCTGGAGAAAAATCAGCGCCAGCAGAATCGTCAGCACCGTGCTGGATTTGTCAATCGGGACAACCTTGTTGATATCCCCAAGCTGCAGCGCCCGGAAATAGCACAGCCAGGACGCGCCGGTTGCCGCGCCGGAGAGAATCAGAAACACCAGCGTCCGTCCGCTGATCAAGGAAATCTGGTTCGCCGATCCGACGAGCCCGACGATCAGCCAGGAGAAAACCAGGATCACGACCGTCCGCACGGCCGTCGCCACCGTGGAATCCGTTTTCCGAATCCCACATTTTGCAAGTATCGACGTAAGGCCTGCAAAAAAAGCAGACCCGACAGCATAGATAAGCCACATCACGATTCCTTCTTTCCATTTGAAATTATTCCCCGCCGATTTCCGGCAGCCAGTATCCCGTTCCTTTTGAACGAAATATTCGTCTTTTTCAGAGACATTTTTACCTCTTTCCGACGCATTTACTGCGTCAATAATGATAGACGCACCTGCTGCGTCATCTGACAGCATCTTCGGTGAGAAGGAACCGTTCAGCCAGCTGAGCGGTTCCTTCCTCCGGCCATTGAAAATCGCTTCGCGATGGACCGGACGCCTACAGGCACTATACTTTCCTCTATCATATCTCAAAATGCTTCATTTTTCCACTGAAATTACAGCGGGCTCCCGCCGCGGCAAGAATCTGCTCTGTGAGAAACAGAATCAGCCCGGAGATCACAACACCGAACAAAAGGGTAACCGCCATCTGAGAGGTGACCGCCGTAACCTCAAACAGGGTCGGCAGAAGTCTCAGCGCCGCGAACGTTCCCACAGCCATCGTGACACAGATAAACGCCCGCAGTCCGGTAAACGGAAGGCAGCTTCTGACCACCGCCGCCATGGAAATCAGAATCAGAAGGAGATACATCACCGTTTTTCGCTCCGGCTCGGAAAACGGAGCGCTCAGAGAAAGCATCATAATCATTGCCGTGACAGTGATCCCGAAGGGCGCCGCATGGGACAACGCCGTCGGAAGAAATTTTCCGCGGATTCTGCGTGTGTCCGATTCCAGAATCGTCAGGAACGACGGGTACGCTTCAATACATGCATCTACCAGAGTGATCTGAATCGGTATGAAAGGAAACGGCTGATTGGTCAGCAGACAGAACAGAGACACCAGGACAGAATAGATCGTCTTGATAAAAAATACCTGTGCGGTTCGCGTCACATTGTGTACAACCTTCCGTCCTTCCAGTACCACCTGGGGCAGATTGGTAAAATCGGAATCCAGAAGTACCACCTGGGAAATCTGACGGCTGGCATCGCTGCCATCCGCCACAGCAATGGAACAGTCCGCCTCCCGAAGGGCCAGCAGGTCGTTCACTCCGTCCCCTGTCATCGCCACCTGATGGCCCTGCCGCTTCAGCGCACGGACCAGTTCTCTCTTCTGCCCCGGCGTTACCCTGGCAAAAACAGAATACTTCCGGCAGAGCATATCATAATCCGGCGTTTCTCCCTGCAGAGACATATCCACCCCGTCCATCCATCGCTCCAGTCCGGCCCGCTTTGCAATCATCGACACAGTTTTTATGTGATCGCCGGAGATCACTTTGACGTCCACCCCTTCCCTGCGGAAAAACTTCAGTGTCTTTTCCGCGTTGGGGCGTATGGTATCCTCCAGCACAATACTGTACCAGGGAACAATTCCCGCCGGAAGCCGTTCCGCATCGGTCCAGAGCTGACCTGAAAATCCCACAACAACGGCCCGTCTCCCTTTTTCCATCTCCCGCTCCAGATTCTCCGGCAATGTGCCGATCAGTTTTTCCGGCGCGCCTACGAAAACAGTTCCCATCTGGTCAAAGCTGACACAGCCCCATTTGCGTTTGGAAGAAAACGGAATGGTATGAACCGGGCGGTCGCCTTCCCTGGGAGGAAATTTTTCTTTCAATGCCTGAAACGTCGCGTTATTATCCTCGCAGGCCGCCATATAGGCACATACCATCCGGTCCGTATCTCCCTGAGGCAGCGAAGACATGGGAATCACTCTGCAGACCTTCAGTTTTCCGTCCGTGATCGTTCCCGTCTTGTCCAGACAGAGCGTATCTACATGGGCCAGAGTTTCCAGAGAATAAATATTCTGCACAAGGATTTTCATTCTCGCCAGACGAATCACTCCCGCGGCCAGCGACACGGAAATCAGCAGAACCAGACCTTTAGGCAGCATCCCCAGAAGCGCGGCCGCCGAGGAAACGACAGCCTCCTCCACCGGTGACCGGCACAGAAGAAAAGCCTCCAGAAACAGGGCAATTCCCAGCGGTACGATCAGAAAGCTGGTGAAATTCGTCACCCGGCGCATGGATCCCAGCAGCTCCGACTGTACCTTCTTTTCCTTCTTCACCTCATTGGCAAGCCTTGCCGCGTAATTTTCGCCGCCCACATGCGTCACCTTCGCACAGGCTTTTCCGGCAATGACAGAGCTTCCGGAATAAAGCTTACTCCCTTTTTCCTTGACCACTGCATCGCTTTCGCCGGTCAGCAGCGACTCATTGACTTCCAGCGCTCCGGACACGACCACTGCGTCGCTGCAGATCTGGCTGCCGCTTTCCAGCACGGTCAAATCTCCCCGGATGACTTCCTCCAGGCCTACGCGGATATCCTTTCCATCCCTGCGCACACAGACCGTGGGCCGGTTCAGAATCGAAAGTTCATCCACCAGTTTCTTCGCCTTGAATTCCTGGGCGATGCCTATGACGATATTGAGCAGAATGATCGCAAGAAAGAGCATATTGGAATACGCTCCCACAGTGAACAGCAGCGCCGCAATCGCGAAATTCAGAAAATTGAACAACGTAAAGAGATTGTCCTTCACAATCTGTCCCCGGCTTCTCGTAATCTGTGCCGCTCCGGTTCCGCATTTCCCCTGATTCTTAAAGGCCTCCACCTCGCCGGCAGATAATCCAGTCAGATTTTCTTCCATTTTTTCCGCCTCCTGTACTTGTTTTCCTTGTTCATTGATAGTAACAGGCGCCTCTAAATATTCCTCTGAGATCAGTTAAACAATTTATAAACTCGATTTTCTTTACAGACGCGCATATTCAGGAAAAACGTGGTACAAGATACAGCACGGGAAAATCGCTTCACAATGAACCGGATGAAACGCAGTTTCCTGTTGTATAAAAATACTCAGCGCAGTTTCCTGTGCTGAGTATTTCTGTTCTGTTCAGCTGTCTGAACTGTCACAGTATTTCCGAACGGTGCAAGCGGAACAGTTAATTTGCTTTTTCCTCAATGCGCTCTTCCCAGAGTTTTTCCGCCACCGGCTGCCATTCTTTTGCATATCTGTCACACTTCGCACGCAGGGATCCACGTCGCCGTTGGCATTGATATGGAAATAGCGGCGTCCTCCCGCGATACATCCGCCCACATATTCCGCATCATTCTGGAAGTCCATCGCAAACAGCGGTTTCGTCGCACGATAATCGCGGATTCTGCGGTAGGTTTCCGTTCTCTGTTCCGGCGTCGGCATCAGATCCGGAGACGCGTCGTTTCCGACCGGCATATAATTCTTCCAGAGAAATCGCCGGGATGAAATTTCCCACGCGGAGCATATCGTCGGCAAATGCCTCATCAATCAACGTTCCGTTAGTGAAGCAGAGAAAAACACAGTCGTCATGCTTCTCGCAGAGACGGATCAGGGTTTTTGCGTACCATCGGTTCACCGCCGGTGTAAATATATATATAAACGCCAAGCTCTTTTCTCTGGCGGATGATGTCGTCCATAAAAATTTTTTTATTATGAATTGAGAATCTCCATGAATTCATCCCCGGTAATGGTTTCTTTTTCGTACAGGAACTGCGCCAGTTCATCCAGTTTTTTCCTGTTTTCCATCAGAATCTGACGGGCTTTCCCATGCTGTGTCTTTACAAGCTTCACGACCTGCTGGTCGATCTGGGTCTGTGTCTCCGCCGAGCACGCCAGGGATGTGTCTCCGCCCAGATACTGATTGCTTACCGTCTCCATTGCCACCATGTCAAAGTTCTCATCCATACCGTAGCGGGTGATCATGGATCTTGCCACTTTCGTCGCCTGTTCGATGTCGTTGGACGCTCCCGTCGTCACCGAACCGAAAACCACTTCCTCCGCCGCACGGCCGCCGGTCAGGGTTGCAACCTTGTTTTCCAGCTCTTCTTTCGTCATCAGATAATGGTTGCCCTCGTCCACCTGCATGGTATATCCCAGCGCGCCTGAGGTACGGGGAACAATCGTGATCTTCTGCACCGGCGCCGAGTGGTTCTGCATCGCTGCCACCAGCGCATGTCCGATCTCGTGATAGGACACAATCATTTTCTCCTTGTCCGTCAGGATTGCATTCTTTTTCTGGTATCCGGCAATGACAACCTCTATGCTCTCTTCCAGATCCGCCTGTGTGACCACACCGCGCTTGTCTCTGACCGCCCGAAGCGCCGCCTCATTGACAATGTTTGCAAGCTCCGCGCCGGAAGCATTTCCACGAACTCTGAACCGGACATGGAGAAGAAAGGCACGTCGGCTTCTCCGGCAACCGCCTTGGCAAGCATTGTTTTACCGGTTCCGGGAGGGCCCACAAGCAGAATACCTTTCGGCATAGCCGCTCCGATTTCCTTGTATTTCGCAGGATTGTGGAGATAATCAACGATCTCCATCAGATTCTCCTTCGCCTCATCCTCGCCTGCCACATCCGAGAACTTGATGCCCTCGGAGGATTTCACATAGATTTTTGCGTTGCTTTTTCCCATTCCGAAGGCCATGGAGTTAGCTCCGCCGGCCCGCTTCATCAGTTTTCTTGAAATATATTCTCCGATGCCGATAAAAATTACAATCGGCAGAACCCATGTCAGCAGAAAGCTGAGAATCGGCGACATCTGCTCGATGATCTGCCCGGAAAACTTCGCGCCGGACGCATCAAGACGGGAAATCAGATCCGGATCTCCCACCATTCCGGTCTCATAGACTCTCGTATTCTCCCGGTCCGTGAAAAGAATTCTGTTTTCCTGCTCCTGAATCTCCACCGTACCGATCTCTTTGTTTTCTGTCATTTCTATGAATGTGCTGTAGTCAACTTCCTGAATCCGGCGGCTTGCCAGCCAGGGCATCGCCAGAAAATTGAACAGAAGAAGCACCATCAGTACAATCACATAATAATAAATCAATGGCTTTTTTGGACGCTTTACTTCATTCATTACTAAGAACCTCCTGTATTTTTACTGAGCCAGAACAACGTTTCGCAGCCGGCGCCTCCGGAAGGACTATTCTGTCTTCGCCTCCTCCGAATCCATCTGCATGTCCATCGCTTTCAGCGCAGTCATCAGCGCATAACGCATGGACTGTACCGCAAAGTCGATGGCATACTCTGCATAGAGCGCAGCAGCTTCCGCCTGATGCTCCGCTCCTTCTTCCGGAGCGCTGCCATCCTCATCCTGGAGATACTCGGGGAGTTCCTGCTCCAGGATTTTCTCCGCTCTGCGGGAATAATCCAGCTGGGCATCTGCCAGCGCCGCCACAGCCGGTGAGCGGCTGTTCTCCACATTATTCAGCAGCAGTAATTCATCTTCCTGATATTCTTCCGTGACCCGCTGCAGCTCCTGTCGGATTTTCTGATGGTTATCCTGCTGACAGAGACGCAGACGGCTCTGCATTCGTCCGTACTCCCGCTCCAATTCGTACAGCTTGACCGCAAACATTCCTTCGCTTAACTTCATATTGAAACACGTCTCCTTTCCATGTATCTTTGCAAATCTGAATCCGGCTGATTTTTGTTATACCAGATTCTTACGGCTCACACCACTGATAATACTTTCGGCATGTATAGACAAACCTGCAAAAATGTAAAAAAGTTAACAGATCACTGATCTGGACCGCAAGTGTTTTCATCCGGCGGCGATATACCCGCCATTCATGGCTCCCGGATTTTGGAATTCAATAATTATACCATACCTTACATATTTTCAACTGTTACCCGCAGGCACTATGCTTTCATACGATCTGTGCAGTAAATGCACAGGCCTGGCAGAACTATAACGCGCGATGCATATGTACATACTTGGTCTCCCACGCAGGATCCCTGAAAGAACCGGACGCACTGAGCGGACAGCCATGGCAGAGATCTTCCGCCATCTCCAGAAGCACGTCATAAAGCTCCAGATCATCCGTCCATTTGTCTTCGATGGCATGGAAACCAAGCAGTGCGCCGAGAATATTTCCGGTTACCGCTCCCGTCGAGTCGCTGTCCCCTCTGTGGTTCACCGCTGCAATCACGCCGGCGGAAAAGTCCTCTCTGTATTTCAGCGAACAGTACAGGGCAATCCCCAGCGTCTCTTCCGCCACCCAGCCTTCGCCCAGCTGATGAATGTTGTCCAGGTCACTCCGGTCATTTTCAGAAAGCTCCACCGCAAGATGAATGATCCGCATCAGCTCGTCCAGATGTCTGTCCCCGGCAAAAATTCCGGCGATGGTATCTGCCGCCTCAAGGACAATTTCCTTCAGATCGTCCTGCCCGCGGGAAGTCAGAATTCTGCTGATCACGTGAGTCACAACCGCCGCCGGCATATACCCCAGAGAGTGGCCGTGGGTGATGGCGGCCAGCTGCGCTCCCTCCAGATCCAGTTCCCGCAGACTGCCGCTCCAGCTCTCTCCCGGACGGCATCTCAGCGCAAGAGGGGCAACGCGCATAATACCGCCGCAGCCCTTGCTCTGGTTCACAGGATGCTTCAGATAATCCGCCGATATCCCGCGGTCCCCGGCCAGGGCCGACAGACAGGTGTTTCCCGGCGCCCGGCGTTCAAAAAGTTCCGGAACGTCCAGAAGCCAGGACTGTCCGTCTCTCTCCGCATCACTTTCGAAGCCGCCTCCTCTCTGTCCGGCACACCTCTGGGTCTTCAGCCAGTCGCGGTAAGCCAGATCTACATACATTCTCGGTTTTGCGGCAATTTCGCTCATCGCTTCCCGGGTTTCCCAGACCAGAAGACCATTCGCCGTAAACAATGTCATCTGTGTATCGTCTGAAATCAGGGCTTTCCCCGCTGCCGGATCAAGGGCATAGGAGGTAATTCCATTCGGGCCATAGGATTCAAAAATTGCCTTTTCCGTCCGGAATTCCACCGCATACCCAAGGGCATCCCCCACGGCGCCGCCGATCAGACTTCCCCGGATGGCGTCCAGATAAACCTCTGTTTTTTTAATCCTTCCGGAAACACGTCGTTTCTCGTCCTCCTCTTCTCTGCAGATATGAGAAAAGTTTCTGGAAAATTCCCTGTAATTATACTGATCCGCAGAATGATCCAGAACTGCAAAATCCACACGGCGAAAGAACGCCTTCGCCTCCATGCCGTCATAATTGAATTCTTTCAGTGCCCTGAAAAAAAGATCCGACATGATACGGGCGTCGTTTCCGAACGCTCCGCAGCCGAAGGCTCCAAGCACCAGCCTCTGATATCCCAGGTACGCTGCCGTTTTCAGCATACCGGTGATTCTCCGGTAAACCATCGCCTGATACTCTGCGTCCGTCATTCCCTCCATTCCGTACCTGACCATCGGCGCTGCGCAGGTCATCACCGACACAACTACGGATTCTTCCATAAGCTTTCCATTTTCCTCACGGATCACCTCGACCTCCGGCGTAATGATGATCGCATCTGATCCCATATAAGTATTCAGAGAACGATTGTATTCATAATAAGGACGGGCCGCGGCGCTTTCCAGCGAGAGGAGCAGGGAGCTTTTGCGGCACAGATCCTCCTCCTGCGCTTTCGCCCCTCTTCGGACGCCGCCGCCCGGATGCACAGGATTCGCCAGGTTCAGCACAAGAATCCTCCGGGCAGCGCAATCCCAATATCCGCTTTCCGGGCAGCGCTTTACAGCCAGAGCAAAGGAATCCATATTTTCACAGCTGCAGCACAGATTCCATGCACCGGTCGTATGGACGACATCCGTTTTCTGACAGATCTCCTCCACGTCATCCGGCAGATATACGCGGGCCTCCTCCATACGGCTGCGGGACAGCTTCAGGTCCTTTCGTTTTCCGTTTACCATATAGCATCCCTGCTCCATGATCTGCATCGTGTCATGAAGCATGCTTATATTGTCATACCTCATCTCATATTCCTCCCGTTTCCTCTTCCCATAAGAACGCCCTTTTCAGATCAAAATCTCCTCCGGAGTTCCTGTATACCGTCAAAAGCGCCATTCCCACTATAACGTGATGCCTTTTCTTCTTAAATGATCTGACCTGATTATAGCAAATGCCCGGTACGGCTTCAATCAGAACCTGTCCTCCCGGGCCGAAGCTGCAGCAAGCTCTTGTAACCGTTCGGCCAGCTGAACAATTACAACAACTACAAAAAATCCTTATGCGGTCAAATCGGGAATAAAAAAACTGGAACGTGTATTGGGTAAAGTATCATCATACATTGTACCGGCTGTGATCAGTTTGGCCGGTATCCTTTTGATCTGTTATGATATAACGTCACTGATATAGAGAAAAGGACTCTTCACGATAGGACGGATACCCACAGGCACTATATTTTTATCGTTCTCCTCAACTTGTATTATCCGGGAAAGCGAATTATAATTTAACAATACAGAGATACAATATAGACAATATGACCTGAAAGCAAACTGTGGTGCGTGCAGGCTGCGGGAAGGAGAACATCATGATTGAAGTTTATTATGCGGAAGATGATAAAGTCATTGGAAAATCCGTAAAAGAATATCTGGAACAGCAGAATTGTAAGGTGACAGTTTTTGAGGCGATTGCGGATATCAGAAAAGCACTGATCAATCATTTGCCCGCTGTCGTTTTGCTGGACTGGAATATGCCGGACGGCCAGGGAAACGACTTGTGCCGCTGGATTCGGGAAAGATGGAACGACTTACCCATTATCTATCTGACAGTTCGTGGAGATTCCCATGATATTGTTGCCGGATTCCAGAGCGGCGCAGATGATTATGTTGTAAAACCATTCGACCTCACAGTTCTGTATTCCCGTATTCTGGCATTGCTGCGCAGAACAAAAGCCGAAAAAAGCACAAAACTGTTTTGTGATGACCTGATGCTGGACAAAGAAAAAAGCATTGTCTGCTGTCAGCAGAAAGAAATCCCCGTAAGCCAGACGGAATATCAGCTTCTCCTGCTGTTACTGGAAAACAAAGGAAAGACCGTCACCAGAAGGCAGCTTCTGGAACAGGTCTGGGATAACAGCGGGAACTATGTCAATGACAATACATTGACGGTTACTATGAAGCGGCTGAGAGAAAAGCTGCATCACCCACTCTGTCTGAAAACAATACGAAGTTTCGGCTATCGCATGGAGGATACAAAATGAGTGAAAAAAGAAAACAAAGAACCTTGCAGTTTTTTCCCATTCTCGTCCTCTTGCTGGGCGCGGTTTTCACATCGGGAATGTTTTATCACACATATCAACAGATCGCATTTGAACACATTTCTGCATTCAGCGAAGTCATGCTGGAACATATCCCTGAAGCGGAACCTCAATTATTATCTGCCCTGAAAGAATATCATTTACTGACGGAACAGGAAGTAGCTGGAAATCATTATCTGAGCCGGTACGGGTATCGTGCGGATGAATTCTGCAAAGGATTTCCGGCTCATACGTTTCTCTTTCCCCTTCTGCTGTTTCTTGTGGTTGCCGGCGCCTTTGTCTCCGGAAATTCGATCTTCCGCCGGCGATATCAAAAACGTATTGCTGACTTGACCAGGTATCTGGAACAAGTCAACACAGGGTCCGGCGGAACATTCCTGCAGACACAGGAAGATGATTTTTCTCAACTGCAGGATGAAATATATAAAACCGTCACGACACTCCGGCAGACCAGAGAAGCGGCCGTTGCCGCAAAGAAAAATTTTGCCGAAAATCTGGCAAATATCGCACACCAGCTGAAAACACCGATCACCGCGGCATTCCTGTCTCTGCAGCTTATGAAGAAGAAAAACGCCGATGAATATACCGATCAGGTTGAAAAACAGCTGGAACGGTTAAACTGCCTGGAAGAATCTCTGCTCGTACTTTCCAGAATTGATGCCGGAACACTGCCGTTGAAACATGAAAAAGTTGACCTTTATACAGCACTGCATCTGGCAGCGGAAAACCTGAATGATTTATTATGGAAAAAACATGTTTCTGTCGAAATTCCTGAAAACGGATGTATTGAATTTTCCGGCGACCTGGAATGGACCATGGAAGCCTTGATCAATCTGATGAAAAACTGCATGGATCACTCACATTCCGGAGGGATTGTCCACTGCGACTATTCAGGGAATCCGCTCTATGTTGAAATCCGGATATGGGACGACGGGTCAGGTTTTGATACGGAGGATCTGCCGCACCTTTTTGAACGGTTTTATCGGGGCAGACGTGCTGTGGGAAATGGAATCGGAATCGGGCTGGCTCTTGCTCGATCTGTTTTTGAACTGCAGAACGGAATCATTACCGCCTATAATCTGCAAAACGGCGGTGCGTGTTTTAAAATAAAGATATACCGTCACTGAGATGTCACTTTACTTTGTTATACTGTAACTTGAAACAGCATAACAGAAAGGAGAAAGCGACATGGAAATCCTGAGATGTGAAAATGTCCGAAAAGTATACGGTTCCGGAAGCAATCAGGTTATTGCTCTGGATCATGTTGATTTATCCGTACAAAAAGGAGAATTTGTGGCAATTGTGGGAGCCTCCGGTTCAGGGAAATCCACCTTACTGCACATTCTGGGAAGCGTTGATAAACCGACAGACGGGAAAGTTATAATAGACGGAACAGATCTGTCCACAATGAACCGAACGCAGGCGGCGATTTTCAGACGCAGAAAGGTCGGCCTGGTTTATCAGTTTTATAATCTGATCCCGACGCTGACTGTCCGAAAAAACATTCTCATGCCGCTTATGCTGGACAGACGGAAACCCAATATGGAATATTTTGACCGGATTGTCCGGTCACTGGGGATCGAAGACAAGCTGGAAGCTCTCCCCGGTCAGTTGTCCGGAGGGCAGCAGCAGCGCACAGCCATCGCCCGGTCTTTGATTTACCGTCCCGCATTGCTGCTTGCCGATGAGCCTACCGGAAACCTTGACCGGAAAAACAGCGAAGAGATTATTGACCTGCTGAAGCTTTCAAACCACAGCCTGAATCAGACGGTTCTTCTGGTCACCCACGATGAAAAGATCGCTTTGGAGGCCGATCGCATCATCACCATAGAGGACGGAAAAGTTATCAGTGATCATTCCCGTGATACAGCCGAATGGCATACAGGTATCCCTGAGGAGAAACGGAGGTAACAGCATGTGGAAAGACTATTCAACAGGATATATGAAAAAGAATCGGGCTTCCAGCTTATCTGTACTTGCCGCATCATTTATTTCTGCATTATTTCTGTCTTTGCTGTGCAGTTTCTTTTACAATTTCTGGAATTATGAAATCGAATCCATTCTCCTGGAAGAAGGAAACTGGCAGGGGCGCATCACGGGAACCTTCGAGGAAGACATTGTGTCTGATCTTGCAGCCTTTGCCAATGTAAAAACCGCTGCAGTCAACGAAGAATTATCGGACGGACAGGCCCTTGTGATTGATATCTGCTTTTACAATATGAAGACAATTTATCAGGATATGCCCCTGATCGCTCAGCAGCTGGGGGTTTCCGAGCGTGCAGTATCTTATCATGAGTCGCTTCTGTCCGGATATTTTATTCATAACCCGCAGGATACAGCCCCTCCTTTATTGATGACTTTTTATTTGTTGGTGCTTCTGATCGTATCGGCATCTCTGATTTTAATTATTCACAACTCTTTTGCAGTATCCATGAATGCCCGTGTTCATCAGTTTGGTATATTTTCCAGCATAGGGGCAACGCCGGGACAGATCCGTGCCTGCCTTTTGCAGGAAGCAGCCGTTCTTTCTGTCATCCCGATTTTGTCCGGAAGTTTTGTCGGGATTGCCCTGAGCTTAGGTATTCTGCAGATTGTCAATATTCTTGCGGACGGCATTGCCGGCAGGCATGAGGCAGTGTTTACTTACCATCCTCTTGTATTTGCTGTCACAATTCTGGCGTCTGTCCTGACCGTATTGATTTCTGCATGGCTGCCAGCCGGAAAACTGAGCAGGCAGACTCCGCTGGACGCCATAAAAAATACAGACGAACTGCAGCTGAAACGAAAAAAGAACTCCCGTATTCTTTCACGATTATTTGGGATAGAAGGGGAACTGGCCGGCAATGCGCTGAAAGCACAGAAGAAAGCCCTGCGCACCTCTACGCTGTCATTGACCCTTTCCTTCCTGGGCTTTACGCTCATGCTGTGTTTCTTCACTCTTTCAGAAATCAGCACGAACCATACTTATTTCGAACGCTACCAGGATGCCTGGGATGTCATGGCCACTGTAAAGGACGCAAAGGCAGAAGCTTTTGCTTATGAAGATGAGATCGGTGCTCTGGATAACACAGACAGCATAATCTATCAGAAAGCAAATGCTCTTTGCTTCATCCCGGCGGATGCCGTCAGCGAGGAAGTAAAAAATCTCGGAGGGCTGGAGGCAATAGCCGGAACCGCTGTCAGTGTTGCCGACGGTTATTATTCTGTTCCGGCCCCTGTCATCATTATGGATGACAGCAGCTTCGCAAAATACTGTGAACAGACCGGTGCAGATTCGTCGAGAACCGGGAGTATTGTTCTGAACCGTATCTGGGACAGCACAAACAGCAATTTCAGATACAAAGAATATGTTCCCTTCTTATCTGAGGGACAGAATACCATTATCCTGCAGAATCAGGATGATACGGCTGCTGCCGTTACTCTCCCTGTTCTGGGCTATACGCAGGAACCGCCGGTTTTAAGAGAAGAGTATGATAACTATACTTTGGTTCAATTCCTTTCACTTTCTACGTGGAAACAGCTCGAAGCAGTCCTCGGACATGCAGAACAGGATACTTATATCCGCGTACTGGCACTGAAAGACAGAACCTTAACCGAATTAAACACAATCGAAACAGAACTGACAAATATCCTGGGACACAGGTTTACACCTGAGATGGAAAACCGTGTTCAGGAAAGGGCAGACAATGATGCCATGCTGAATGGTTATAAATTTATCCTCGGATCGGTATGTGTCTTACTTGCCCTGATCGGAATTGCCAATGTATTTTCCAATACTTTGGGATTTATCCGGCAAAGAAAAAGAGAGTTTGCGCGATATATGTCCATCGGCATGACGCCGGATGGCATGCGGAAAATATTTATGATTGAGACGCTTGTGATTGCCGGCCGTCCTGTCCTGATTACCCTGCCGGTCACCGTATTATCTGCAGGATTCATGATAACAGCAAGCAATCTGAACCCGATGGAGTTCCTTGCAGCGGCTCCGATTGTTCCTGTTGTACTTTTTATCATGGCAATTTTCGGATTTGTTGCACTGGCGTATTATGCTGGAGGCAAAAAGCTCCTGAAATGCAGCCTGGTGGAAGCATTACGAAGCGACTATATGGAGTAAACTGTTACCGTAAATCAGCATCATTTGATATCATCCGTTTTCTGAAGATGTACAGTTACAGTTCAGACAGATCTGTACATGCACTGCGCAGACCTGGCTGAACTGTAACCATACATTCAATTATTATGCAAATTTTTTCTTGATTCTTACAAAGATTCTTTCGATACAATAAGCAACCAGAAAGACCAGCAGGATAGCGACTCCGGCCGTTCCGTAATCATATCCCTGCAGGCTGGTTGAAATGACATAGCCGATTCCTCCGGCGCCCACCATACCAAGAATTGCACATTCAGAGAAGTTGGTTTCCAGACGCATTCCTGCCCATGCGACGATCTGTGACAACGCGGCCGGCAGGATTGCATTTGTGAAGATGCTCAGCCTGCCTGTTCCTGTAACCTCCAGCGCTTCCAGTGTTTCATCCGGAATACTTTCAAAGCTCTGTGCAAATGATTTTGTGAAGAATGCAGTTGTGTGAACACATAGCCCTGCCACTCCGGCTTCCGGTCCCATTCCAAGACACACCAGCATCAGGAGAACCCATACCGGCGTCGGAACTGCTCTCAGGAAAGTAAAGAAAGACTGTGTAATCGTTGATAAAAATGGAATGCGGAACACATTGCGCGCCGCAAGCATTCCAAATAAAATTCCAAGAATCATGCTGTACAGGAGAGACAGTACCGCAATAGAGATCGTTTCTATCAGAGAGGAAACAATCAGGTCTATGTTTGCAAAGTCCAGATGCGCCAGATTCCAGAAAACAATTCCCACGTCGGGGATTCGGGATGCCATTTTCAGCCAGTCGATCTCCAGATAGATCAGACTCATGACGGTCAGAACCACAACCGCGCACAGAAACACCGGGATAAATTTGTTCGTCTCCCTGCATTTCACAGGAATACGTGAAGCTTTTCTTTCCCTGACAACCGTCTCTTCCATTTCTACTATTTTACCTCTTGCATTCGAATTCATTTTAATAACTCCTTTCGAAGTTTGCCGGTGATCTGATCCACCAGGATTACCATGAGAGCAATCAGCAGAATAATGCTCAATGCGATATCATACTGGAACCCTTTGATATAGGAAAACAGGGTCAGGCCAACGCCTCCGCCGCCTACCATACCTACGATCGTTGACGCGCGGATATTGATTTCCACACAGTACAGGAACCATGACAGAAATCCGCTCAGGCAGGAGGGCAGAATGGCCTGGGAAACTCTCTGAGGAAATGTCGCGCCAACCGCCTGAAGGCTTTCCACACAATCCTGCGATACGTCTTCCATGGTTTCCACAAATGCACGAACCATAAATGCAAAACTGGTAATGCAGAGAGCAACAAACCCTACGCCGGTGCCTATTCCCAGCGAAGAAAACAGAATAAACGCCCATACCAGAGCAGGAATATTCCGCAGAAAGGTTGCAAAGCCACGCACGAATTTTGCCGCTTTCGGGAACGGAGACACCTTCTCGCTTCCGAACAGGGATACAAAAAACGCAAGAATCGCCGCGATTGTAGTGGCAGATACCGCCAACGCCAGCGTTACCAGAACACTGGACAGAATTCCGGGAATCCGGCTGGATTTGGGGAGCGCCGGCGGCAGGAAATCTTCGGTGATGAACTCCCAGAATGCATCTCCATTGGAAACCAGTGTGATAAGATTAAAATTTGTAAGGTAGCTGCATATGCCGAACAGCAAGACTGCAAGGATCAGAAATCCGGTATATAATCGCTTGAAATCACGCGCAATCAACGGTATCCTTTTCCTCATCATCACTTCCTCCAATCATAAGATTTTCCCGTGAGGTTCCATATATCTTCTCTATCATCTCATCGGTCAGCTGATCCGGCGTACCGCCAAAGACAATTTCTCCTTTGGACAGACCGATAATACGTGTAGAATACTTCAATGCAACATCCAGCTGATGCAGATTGACAATACAGGCGATATTCCTTTTCTGTGTCATATCGTGCAAAAGCTCCATAATCGTCTTTGCGCTGGACGGATCCAGAGACGCAATCGGCTCATCGCATAAAAGCAGCTTCGGATTCTGCATGATCGCACGGGCGATTCCAACCCGCTGCTTCTGTCCGCCGGACAGATCTGACGCACGGTTATAGCTGAATTGCTCCAGACCTAACTCCTTCAGCAGATCCAGCGCCTTTCTCTTGTCCGGCTCGCTGTAAATTCCAAATACGCCTTTCCAACCGTTCATATAACCCAGGCGGCCATGCAGAACGTTCTGAAGCACAGACAGGCTGTATACCAGATTATAATTCTGGAAAATCATCCCTGCCTTTCTTCTCTGCTCCCTGAGCTTTTTCCCATGCAGTTCGGACACTGCCTGGCCGTCAAGCCAGACAGTTCCGCCGCTGATCGGGATCAGACGGTTGATTGCTCTCAGCAAGGTGGATTTTCCCGATCCGGAAGGACCGATCACAGAGACGAATTCCCCTTCCATCACTTCCAGAGAAACCTGATTCAGTGCATGCACTCCGTTCGGATAATATTTTGATACCTTGTCGAATTTCAGAATTGGGTTCATCCTTTTTCTCCTGTCATTTAAAACTCGTTAATGATCTTGTTCAGTTCAATGATTTCCTCGTAGTCGCTCATATCGCACTCCACAAAACGGGCGCCGGGAACTTTGATGACATCCGTGAAATACTGCTCATTGTCATAAGAGGTCAGAAATTCTGTCAGTAAATCTCTGGTTTCCTGGGTTACATGCTCGCCGACAACCATGGCTTCCGCCGGAATTGCGCCGGACTCATGGATCACCTTTACATCTCCTTCTGACGCATTTCCATGTGAGATTTCCGATTCAAGGATCTGGTCAGAAATCGGGACTACATCCACATCTCCTTTGATTACGGCCTGGAGTCCTGCCTGATGAGAGCCGGAAAAGCTTACCGCTTCAAAGAAATCTCCATTTGTATGTAAATTGTCAGAAGTCAGATTTTCATCCGGGAATGCCTGGATAATCTCCGCCGTCGGAACCAGATTTCCCGATGTGGAATCCGGATCCACAAAAGCCATTGTCTTTCCTTTGATGTCTTCGATAGAATTGATCTCATCATTGCCGCTGCCTGTAATAAGAACCGAATGGTAAATCGCCTTCTCCGGATCTCCTTCCTCTGCTTTCATTACAATCGGCTCCAGATCCGTCCGCTCCACGCCCAGCGCCAGCGCCTGCGATCCCATATATGCCATGTCTGCTTTTCCTGTGCGGAGCGCTTCGATGATCGCATTATAGTCACTTGCCTGAATTTCTTCCACATCACATCCAAGCTCCTTACTCAGATCCTCCGCAAGTCCCTTTCTTGCATCCGCGCTTTCCGTAGTGGATTCATTCGGAGCGTAAGCAATGGTAAAGACGCCGTCTTCTCCTCCCGCACTGTTCGAAACATTCCGTTCTTCGCTTCCGCATCCGCCGCTCATAATTCCCGTAGTTGTAATTACAAGTCCCAGAGCAATCATTCTTTTCATATTTTTTTTCATCATTTATCTCCTCTCAGATCGTGTGACTGGCTGTAACAGTTCAGATGGCTGAACGGTACGACTCATTTGCCTCTTCATAAATGGATTCCAGAATACCCAGTACCTTTTCCTGTGTAAGTTCCACCGGATTATTATCCGCACGTCCTTTGGTCATTCCAAGCTCCGCAAGATGGGAAAGCTCCTCTCTCTTTACCCCCCACTCTTTCAGGGAATTCGGGTGTCCCGACTGCTTCAGACAGTAACCAATGTATTTCCGGAGAGTTTCCGCGTCTTTGATATGAAGCGCATGGAACAATTCCTCCATACCATCGACCACAGGCGCATTCATTTTCAGAACCGGCGCAAGCAGCATGCTTACCGCAACGCCATGGGGAATCCCGTAATGCATGGTCAGCGGATAGGATATGGAATGGCAGGCTGTCGTCTTTGTATTGCTGAACGCCATACCCGCCAGCATGCTCCCCTGTGCCATCGCTTCATGGGCTTCTGCTTTTCCGGAAAGCAATTCGCCCATGTTTTCCATGATTGTGCTGACTGCCTGCAGCGCCATCGCCCGTGACACCAGATTGGTTCCTTTTGCCCAATAACTTTCAATGGCATGGGCAGCCGCATCGAGAGCGGAAGATACCGCCAGTTTTAACGGAATATTTTTCGTGAGATCGGAATCTACCAAAGCGGCATAGGCATAATTATCATGGTTTTCCAGAGACCGTTTTGCATCCTTCTTCGGATCCCAGATTGTCGCCCAGCAGGTTACTTCACTTCCTGTTCCGGCGGTTGTCGGAACACCGATCCACCGCACAGCCGGCGGGCCAAACTTTTTCTCCTGAATCAGAATCCGGAGTTCATCTTCGTCTGCAATTTCCTTTTCATACATGCAGCAAAGGGATTTCGCCACATCCATGATGCTGCCTCCCCCAACCGCGACCACAACCTCAGGAGAAAATTCTTTTGTTTCCAGATAGACCTGGAACAGCTGCTCCACCGTGGGATTGGACTCGGTAAAGACAAGCTTTTTTACCGAATAATCTCCCATTTTCTGGAACACTTCATGGGCAAAGACATCTTCACACCAGGCGATTACCAGCACCCTGGTTTTCTCACTTCCCATGGATTTTATCACCTCCGGAAGCTGCAGAAAAACGCCCGCGCTTTCCATTGTTTTTACCGGATTATAATAAGAATTGATCATGTTACGCTTCCTCCCTGCTCATCAGCCGATGATTGATTTCGTCAATGGCTTCTGGAAGATCGCGGATGGAATTGATTACAAGATCCGCGCCGACCTGTCTGTAGATTTCTGCCGTTTTCTGCTTTCTTTTCTCTAACTCTTCCCCGTCCATCTTCTCATACTCTTCCTCTGACAGCCCCAGAAGGTTGGAACCTTCAAGAATACCAATGCTCCATGCCCCTGCATTTTTGCCTTCCAGAATATCAACGACAGTATCCCCGACCTTGACAACACTGGACGGCGGATAAATATTCAGGCGGCGCATACACTCAAACAGCATGAACGGCGTCGGCCGGCTGGCTCCTGTAAGATCCGGTGTGATCACACAGTCCGCCTCATATCCCATTTGTTTTGCCCCTGGTATCACCTGTTCCATCATTTCTGATGTATAACCGGTCGTGGAACCGATCTTCAGTCCCTGTGCTCTCAGTTCTTTCACAGTATCAACCACGCCGGGAATCGGAATGCTGTATTCCGCTACCACCTGGTATAAGGTTTTTTCAAACTTCCGGTACAGCGCTTCCACATCTTCTTCTGTCCATGGTTTCTGATGAATTTCCATCCACTGCCGGTTTCCGGATTCACAGGATAACAGTTCTCTGATATGCGCTTTCTTTTCCATACCCATCGGACGATTTATTTCTTCTCTTGTCAGATGAATTCCTTCTTCCGTAAATACCCGGTCAAATACTGTGCTCGGCGCACTGGAACCGTAGTCCACCGTTGTCCCCGCCCAGTCGAATACGATCATCTGAATTTTTTTCCTGTTTTTCTCTTCCATCGGAACCTCCTCATATTACATTTGCTGTATTTTACTGTTTTTTGCTGTATTATGCTGTATTTCAAGCTTGTAAGCAAATTATAAACCGTATTTTACAGCATTATCTATCACAGCCCTTTAAAACCTTTGTGAAATTCTTGTAATATCATGTTCTGTTCCGGTTAAATACGGCGTACAAAATCTATATTATATAAAAAGCGGGCGTCCATCCGTCTTTCATGACTTCAGGACGCCCGCCTGTGCTTCTTATTAAATAATCAGAATCCCCTTCTCACGATACTTTTTCTTTGTCTCCTCTGAGACCTGATCATCCATCACCAGGAGATCTATTTCTTCTGCGGACAATACTTTTTTCTTCGAACGCTTATCCAGTTTGCTGGAATCCATCACCGCAATCACCTGTTTTGCCCGCTTTGCCAGTAATCTGAGGACTCCCATTTCATGGAACCGGAAATCCGTATACCCGTCTTCACAGTTCACGGCATTGATCGACAGAAAAGCAATATCCGGATAATATTGTCCGAACTCACTCTCGCAGACCGTTCCGTACGACGACCGTTCCAGCGAATCGATGTCTCCTCCGATCGAGATCAGATGGATTTTCTCATTCTGCATCAGAATATGAATTGCCGCATAGTTATTCGTTACAACAGTGATCTTTTTATCTGTATTTACCAGTTCCTGTGCCAGTATTGTGTTTGTGGTTCCTGAATTCAGTGCAATTAAATTTCCCTGCTTTATATAAGAAATTGCTTTTTTCGAAGCTTCCCGCTTCCACTCGCTGTTAATAATTTCTCTTCCGGTAAAATCGGAAAAAGGAGACATGATTTCCGGCAGACAGGCTCCGCCATGTATATACCTGATCAGCCCTTCCTGCTCCATGGCCTTCAAATCTCTTCTGACTGTATCTACAGATACGTGAAGCAGCTGGCTTAACTCCGTCACCTTCACTGTAGAACGCAGCTGCAGCTGCTGCAGGATGATTTCAACACGTTCTGCATAAAGCATAACCTTACTTTCCCCTTTCTGTTTCTTCAGGATGCTGAAAAGATTCATTCAAAGCGCCGCCGAATGCCTGCCTCACTTCATCGGAATCCTTGCCGGATATTGTTCTGCCGGTAGCCGTCTCTATTGCCCTTAAAAGTTTCTTTGCACGATCAATAATGAAATCCTGAAATTCATTATTTCTCAGCCTGGTATGGTCAATCCAGTGTGTCTCCACATAATCATCCAGATCAGACGGCAACACAGAGCCTTTTTTTTCAAGCTTTCCAAGATAAACAGATGGCGCAGCGCCGCCAATCTCCCGATTGCTGCTTGCAGAAATCGGTGTTTTGTTTACGATACTGTTCCATTTTGCCTTATCATATCTCTGCCCGATGCAATAGTCCTTCGGAAAGATGTGGTGTATATCGATTTTCTCGTTTGAGTAAGTCGAGAAATCCATCTCAGCGCCGGAGATAAAATCACGGGCATGGTTTTTCAGTATCAATGCCATAATGCCTTTATACGCCGCTGACTGCCTCGATTGCAGGCCGAGCAGACGCGTCGGGTTAAAAAAGAAGTCTGTGACGGTCTTTGGAAGATCGCCGCTATCCGTAATCCATTTGATCACCTGCGTTATGTCGTTGGCATATCTCGTTTCATTTGCGGAGCCATACAATTCTCCGAAAACACCGCACCAATACCATTGCTTTACCATATTCCTGACAGTTGTGGTATAAATCTTATTTCCCTCCATCAGTGCGGTACAAATGGCAGCCAGCGGAATAAGCTGAGTACTGTACGGCAGGTCACGGCTTGAAAAAATCCGCTCCTCCTGCAGCAGCCTGTCTGCCACAGAGAATCCTTTGCAAAGGTCATCTGCGTACTTTTTGTATGCAGTCAGCTGCAGAGCCAGCACATCCTTCTTCTTGCAGCTTACCGTTCCGCCCGCCCGAAACGAAGACAGCAAGGTGAGCGCAGTTAAAAAGTCAGTGGCGGTAACGATGTTCAGCAAATCTCCTGAGAAATATTTCTCCTTGCGTTCCTCCCAGTCCTCACGCAGCGGAAAATCATCCATTGCGAAAATAGCTGTGACAAGTTCAAAAACCGTCAGGGAAACGCCGCCGGTATTGACGTTTTCAAAAACCTGGCAAACCGCCTCTTTGGGAGTCTCTTTATCTAACAGAATAACCGGCATTGCATATTTCTGTGTCGGCATGATGATTTTGGAGAAAAGCTCAGTGAACTGTTGAATCACCGCCGGATCATAATTGTACCAGGCGTAATACTCGTTCTGCCATCCCTGCTCCTCTCCTGAATTAAGGATAATATTAAGAGGAAACATTTTCAGTTTAAATTCATCCTGCCTTGTGGAGAGATCTATTTCAACTTTCCTTCCGAAATCAGACGTCACCTTTTTCGTCGCAGGAACAGAGATGACAACATCTTCATCGTCAGCCCCCGGATCGAGGGCTTTTTCAATATTCAGATAATAATACCTGTCTATCTCTTTGCCTTTGTCCGTTTTTGTATGCACAGGATTCTTGCTGTAAAGGGCATTGTAAAGAGATGTCAGCCTCTGCTGCCCGTCAAGGATCAGCTCGTCCGGCTCAGTGTCAGGATTCGCGTCCGATCCTTCGATAGGTTTATGTTTGAAATGGATGCTTTCATTTCCATATTCCAAAAACATCGCTGCACCGACCGGAAAGTTATGTATTACACTGAGTATTAGAGCCTTAATTCGTCCATCATCCCATACCCACCCTCTCTGGAAATCAGGCAGCTGAGCCGCGCCATTATCCACAGCTTTCATTAAATCTGTAAGTGGTCTGTCATTCGTTTTCATGCAGTTCTACCTCTCAATTTCTATTGTTCAATCAATGCTGACTCAAGTATAACACAGAATATAAAAAAAAGTGAGGCAAACATGAAATGGATACCCTGAAAGCGATAAACAGGATACAGAAACAGGGATTCGTCCCACTGTACGGGCGGGATTTCAGAGCAAGGGGCAGATTGCGCTGTTGACTTTAACCGTCTGCAACAGTATACTAATCCCGCAAGGTTTTTCCGTAAGCAGGTACCATAAAGCGCTGCAGTTACTCAAAAAACCACAAAATATCTCATTTTTAAAAAGGAGAAAAGTATGTACACACTTTTGCTGGCACTGATTTATATCGCTTTTATCAGTCTCGGCCTTCCTGATTCGTTGCTCGGTTCCGGATGGCCTGTAATGCACATCTCTTTAAACGTTCCCATCTCGTTCATGGGAATTCTCTCGATGATTATTTCAGGCGGTACCGTTATCGCCAGCCTCTTTTCAGACAGAATGACAAGAAAATTCGGGACAAGGATCGTAACGGTTGTCAGTGTTTTTCTCACTGCCCTTGCCTTGCTTGGCTTTTCTGTTTCCAACCACTTTTGGATGATGATTGTATTTTCGATTCCCTATGGATTAGGCGCCGGAGCAATTGATGCCGCACTTAACAATTACGTCGCACTTCACTACTCCTCCAGACATATGAGCTGGCTGCATTGTTTCTGGGGCGTCGGCACAATCGTAAGCCCCTTTGTTATGAGTTATTCCCTGGCAAACACAGCCTGGTATATGGGATATCGTCTGATCGGTTTCATTCAGCTTGGTATTGCCATACTGCTTCTTGTAACGCTTCCTGTCTGGAAAGTCAATCGGACAATAACAGAGAATACCTCCCAGCAGAAAGGGCTCATTGGCGTTCTGAAAATAAAAGGTGTGCCTTTTCTTCTGATCGGATTTTTCGCATACTGCGCTGCAGAAGCCACAGCAATGAACTGGGCAAGTACTTATATGACGGAAGTAAGAAATATTGCAGCGGACACAGCTGCGCAGTTTGCCGCTTTGTTTTATATAGGAATGACTCTGGGAAGATTTCTCGGAGGTTTTGTTATGAATAAACTCGGTGACAGAAAAATGATACTGCTTGGCACCTTTGTTTTGTTCTGTGGAATTATAGCCCTCTTGCTTCCGATAAATACCCCTGTCGTTCCGATCACAGGTTTTATCATTATAGGACTGGGCTGCGCGCCGATTTATCCTTGTATCATCCATTCCACACCTTATAATTTTGGTGCGGAAAATTCCGGAAAAATCATTGGAATTCAGATGGCCAGCGCCTATATCGGTTCTACTTTTATGTCCCCTTTGTTCGGATTTTTAGGAAGCCATTTTAATTTCAATATTCTTCCCGTATTTCTTGCAGGTTTCTTTCTTCTGATGATAACCATGACGGAAACAACCTTCCGGATAACTGCCAGGAAATGAGAAAGTGATTTGCATGCGATGGAACGAATCATAACGAAGGCTCCTTCTATCCGGATCGAACGATTCATCCGGTACTGAAAAAGTGCCCGGATCACTCCATGCATTCAAAATTATCTTAAAGAAAGATAAAGCCGACTTTGACAAATTTTGTTCCAATGCCGGGTTAAATACATCCACTGCTATCAATCTCTTTGTGAAAGCAGTTTTACGCGAAAAACGCATCCCGTTTGAAATTGCCCAGGCTCCCGACCCATTTTTCTCCGAAGAGAACATGGCCTATGTTAAAAAATCTGTCCAAGAGCTGCGCGAGGGCAAGGGCACCGCACACGAACTGATCGAGGTAGAAGATGCGTGAAAAAATCTGGTCCGATGATGCCTGGGAAGACTACCTCTACTGGCAAACTCAGGACAAAAAACAATCAAACGTATTAACCAACTCATAACGAATATTGAGCGTAACGGCTGCACCTCGTCGAAGTTATGTCCACGCACCTCATAACGAAAAAGCTGCTGACACGTTGTTCTCTAACGCATCAACAGCTTCTCAACTCCGATTCCGTATACTATTTTCAATGGCAGATAGGCTTTTATTCCGCTTTTTCCTCATCTCTGATTCTACGGTAATCCTCCATATCTATACCGATCTTTACCGTGGTATCAGGTTTTCGGTTGCTCAAGAGGCACACCGTCTCCACATGCACCGTAGAACAAAACATATCCACCAGACAGACCTTCTCCACCCGATACCCCCGACCGATCAGCATCTCCAGATCCCTCGCAAGGCTGGTCGGTTTACAAGAAATATACAGAATCCGGTCCACTCCATAGTCAATGATCTTCGGCAGCGCCTTGGGATGGATCCCTTCCCGCGGCGGATCCAGCACGATCAGATCCGGTTTCTCCGGGATATCGTCCAGCACCTTCAGCACATCGCCTGCCAGAAAACGGCAGTTCTCCAGTCCGTTTCCTGCCGCATTCTCCTTTGCCGCCTCCACGGCCTCCTCCACGATCTCAACACCGACAACTTCCTTCGCCGCCGGCGCCAGGATCTGGGCGATGGTTCCGGTCCCGCTGTAAAGGTCAAATACCGTCTTATCCTTCGTGTCCCCGAGATATTCTCTGGCCGTTTGATACAGCACCTCTGCGCCCAGGGAATTTGTCTGGAAGAAGGAAAACGGGGTGATCTTAAACTTCAGGCCCAGAATCGTCTCATAGAAATAATCCCGTCCATACAGAATTCTCGTCTCGTCGCTCTGCACCACATCCGCCAGCGAATCATTAATAATATGAAGAAATCCTGCGACCGTTCCCTCCAGCGGGAGCTGCAGTACCCGCTCCACCAGCGGTTCGATCGGCTCTTCTCTCTGGCTGGATGTGATCAGGCAGACCAGAATCTCTCCGCTGCTCTCCGAACGGCGCAGCAGCAGATGGCGCAGATACCCCTCATGGGACATCTTCCGGTAATAGGGCGTCTGTCTCTCCTGAAAGTATTCCAGTACACAGTTCAGAATTTTCGTCATATCCTCATGCACCAGCTTGCAGTCAGAAGCCGTCAGCACATCATAGGTGCTTCCTTTCCTGTGCAGGCCCAAGGACAGCGGCCCATCCTTATACGCATCGCCAAAGGAAAACTCCATCTTGTTCCGGTACCCGAATTCCTTCGGACTACCCTTGATTCCCTCAAAGGAGTAATCAGCCGCTCCCTGTGCGTCCGTCTGTCCCGCGGCGGCAATCGCCTCGTCCAGCAGCCCCCGCACCTGGGCTTCCTTCATTTTCAGCTGCTCCTCGTAAGGCATGGTCTGATACATACAGCCGCCGCAGGCGGGAAACAGGCTGCACACAGGCTCTCTTGTCTCCAGCGGAGACTTTTCCAGTACCTCCAGCAGCCGTCCCTCCGCCTTGTTTTTTCTTTTTTTATTGATCACAAATTTCACTTTCTGCCCGGGAATCCCGTTCTTCACGATGACCTTTTCATCGCCGACCCGGACAATTCCTTTGTTTGGGAATTCCACCCGTTCGATGGTTCCCTCGCAGATTTCACCTTTTTTCATTTTACCTTTTACTCCTTCATGGATATCTGTATCTTTTTTGTTGCCATCCGGTCACAGGGACCGCCGCCTCCGCAGTCAGGATTCCTGCCTCTGCCTGCGGACCATTCTGTGCATTTTCACATAATACGCGGTGATCAGTATCAGCGCCGCGCCCGTCCATGCCAGAATTTCCGCATAAAACACACCGTTTCGTCCGATCGCCATCGGCAGAAGCAGAACAGCGCTGACGCGCATCACAAACTCTGCGACTCCGGACACCATCGGCACCACCGTGTCTCCCAGTCCCTGCAGCGCACAGCGGTATACATGCAGCGCATACAGGATCACAAGAAAATAACTCATAACCGACAGATAGTGATAGGCAATCCGCACCACCTCGTCAATCTGATCCGGATCTCCCGATACAAACAGCTGCAGAATCGATCTGCCGAAGATCAGCATAACCGCCGACACCAGCACCGAGGTCACTGCCGCCATGATCATCGCGCTTCGCATTCCTGTGCGGATACGGTCCAGACGTCCCGCTCCCAGGTTCTGTCCGGTATATGTCGTCACTGCGTATCCGAACGAGATAGCCGCCATCTCCAGCAGACCGTAAAGCTTGTTGGTCGCTGTGAATCCGGCGACGAAAATAAAACCGAACTCGTTGATGACCGACTGCAGCACCATGCCGCCGACGCTGATGATAATATTCTGGAACATTACCGGCATTCCCAGCATCAGCAGCCGCGAAACCGTCGCGCTCTGCAGCCGCAGATCCTCTCTCCGGATGCGGAAAGCCTCGATCTTCCGGATCGACACAAAGCAGTAAACAAAAGAAAATACCTGTGCAATCACCGTCGCCGCTGCCGCGCCCGGGATGCCCCAGTGAAATACCATGACAAACAGCAGATCCAGAACCACATTGATGCAGGCTGCAAGAATCATCGCATACAGGGGCGTTTTTCCGTCTCCCAGCGCCCGCAGCATCGCCGCGGAAAGATTATAGGCAAGAATGACCGGGATCCCTCCAAACATGATTCTCAGGTATATCTCGGCTCCCGCATAAATATTCTCCGGCGTGTGCATCAGATCCAGAAAGAAGCGCAGGCCTGCCTGTCCCACAAGCACAAACAGCACCGCAGCGGCGGCCGTAAGAAACACCGCATTTCCGATCGTCTGCTTCAGTCTTTCCTTCTGTCCGGCTCCGTACAGCTGAGCCATCTGGATCGAAAATCCCTGTGTCAGTCCTGTGACAAGCCCAAGAAACAGCCAGTTCAGCCAATCCGCGGCTCCCAGTGACGCAAGCGCCTCCACGCCGACGCCCTTTCCCACGATGATCGTATCCACCATCGTATACATCTGCTGAAACAGGTTTCCCAGCATCAGCGGAACTGCAAAGAACAGCAGCAGCTTCGCCGGATTCCCGCTTGTCATATCCTTTGTATTTGTCTTCTGCATACCTTCTCCCCTCTCGTCTTTCTCACGTGTTTACTTCCCTCCGGCCCTTCGCTTTCGGGTCTCTTTCCATACCTGAAAAAAGCTCCGGCGCAGACTGGAAGCTGCCGGAAAATCCAATCTGTGATCTTCCGGCAGCCTCAGGCGCCGAAGCTTTTTCATTCATCCTGCTTTCGAC
>ERZ1090868.29-NODE-29-length-79677-cov-59.033069_pt1 | contig 79677 bp, 79 predicted proteins | sample MGYA00478475_ERZ1090868 | MGnify/ENA primary metagenome ERZ1090868 (study PRJEB33644, sample SAMEA5815747) | chicken gut metagenome | biome: Chicken; feature: Gastrointestinal Tract; material: Caecum | place: Ireland | collected 2019-01-01 | study: A study of the...
GACTTTATTAATTTACCTTATTTTCTCCGCTTTGGCAAGTCTTGCTCTTCGTTCGCAATCTTTTAGAAACGCTTGGACGCGTTGTAATTATTCCTTTGTTTCTATTTCAATCTACCTTTTTCTTTTTGCTTACTTTATTTTTATCCTTACGCTTATTATTCGAGTTTTACTGTTTTTTCTCTTAATTTTAGTACAAAATTTTTCGAATTTTTTCAAAATAATTCAAAAAAAACAGTGTTTTGCCTAATTTTTCACTCAAAAATGCAAAAAAAAGACGTTTATCAAATATAATCATTCGATAAACGTCTCATTTTATATCTTTAGTGTCTATTCATCTTTTTTCTTACGTTTTTCAACGCCAAGTAAACTAATCCAACCTAAACCAGCGAGTAATGTACCAATCAAACCTAGTGTGTGTTTGTGTTCACTACCAGTTTGAGGCAATAAGTCTTGCACGGACTTCGGTTTTGCATTTAATTTGTTAGCTAATTGCTTTCTTTCTGCTTTCCCTATTGTCCTCTTGCCAGATTCAGCGTCTGCTGCCTTAACTGGGCCGTTAGCGCGTTTATTTCGACCTGTAGGCATACCTTCATACTTAGGATTGTTATTAGAGTCATAGCCCTTCTTATTTGCTTTAGAATGATTATGCTTCTTTTCACTTTCCTTATTAGGCTTTGCCGGTTTATCTGGCTTCGGCTCTGGAGTTGGTACTTCATCTTGCTTGTAAGTAATTTTAATATTACTGTCAGCCGTATCTACTGAAACCTTTTCCGCTGCCACCTTACTTTGTGAAGCAGTGTAGCCACTAAATGTTGGAGCAGTATATGCATCCCACTGAGTATTACCATCTACCTTCCACTCACTGTATGTAACTTTGCCAGTAACTTTATCAAACGTTGCAGTTCTAGTAAATGTTACTTTTTGAGTGATAACCAGCTTAGCACCAGAAGGCGTAACTACAGTAATCGTTCTAGTTGGTGTCTTAATCAAAGTATCCAAGTGATCATAGTTCTTGCTTGGATCACCTGGCACCGGACCTGTTGGAACATCCCCCGATGGAGTTTCTGGAGTAACAATAATGGTGTCGTGTTCAACCCTTACAGTTACAGTTGGAATGCCATCAGCAGTTGCAACTACTGTCTTAGGAATATCCTGTCCTGAAACAATCATCCATCCTGCTGGAGCTTGCGGAATTACATCCACAGCTTCACCGGTCTTGCCACTAAGCGGAGTTTGCCCTACTTCTTTGCCATCACTATCAACGTAAGAAATCTTCCCCGTTTGAGTGTTGACAGTATAAGTAACAGTGACTTCACTATCCTTATCATTGCCAGTTACTTTCACTTGTTCAACCTTGTTAGGATTTGTGGTATAGCCAGCAACGCCAGACTTAGTAATTGTCTGACCAACTTGCTTGTTACCTTCTTGAGTATCTTCAAATTCAATCGTTAAGGTTGCATCCAAAGTAAACTTAGCCTTTGAAGAAATATTCAGCTTGTAGTTTGGATTTGCTTTTTGCAATGCAACGAGCGTGTTGGCATTCAAGTGGGCTTGGTAAGTTCCTGCATTCGTTGGAACTCCGTCAAGTTTCTTACCAGCCGCATCGTACCACGTAAAGTCACTAGCAGTGATTCCTGGGTTTACTAATGGTGTGTTCGTAACCGTACCATTTGCCGTGATCTTCAAGCCATTAACATCGAGATCAGCTGATTTGCCATTATAAGTCTTGCTTTGATCACTACCAGAAATAGTGATATCAGTAATTGCCTTTGGCGTAATTGTGAAGCTTGCCTGGCCTCCTAAATCGTCAGCGGAAATAGTTACATTAGCGTTAACTTGCTTCTTCAAGGCATCTTGCAAGTGAGCCAATATTGACTGCTTGTTCAACGTAATGGTGTAAGTACCAGCATTAACTGGTGCGCTGCCAGCATTCCAAATATAATCACCGTCTTGCAGAGCATACGTACTTTCGGTAGTTGAACCTGGAAAAGTAAAGTGAACTAAAATTTGACCATTGCTGTTAACTTGTGCAGTTGTTACAGCTGTACCATCAAATGTCTTTTGGTTAGAGCCATTAAGTTTTGCGTCAGCAGTGGCTGCAGTAACTATGTAGTTAGCTGTTGTCTTAAATGTCCACTTGTAGTTAGCACCATTATTACCAGTTAGTTGCTTAAGCTTTTCTTGACCAGCCTGTGACAATTTAACTTGGTAAGTACCGACATTCGTTGCATTACCAACAATTTGCAAATCGTCAGCAGTTAACTTAAGTGTCTGAGCTTCACCATCAGCGGAGTAAACCGTCGCATCGTAGGTTACGTTGTACTTATTCAAGTTAAGTCCACTTGGTAAGGTTTGCTTAGCATCATAAGTCTTGCTGTCACCACTATTCAGTGGTAACAGTAGCTTCGCCCTGGTTAATGGTTAATGTACCCTTAGTAGTTACATCAGCTGCTACTTGTGGGTATGCGTAGTTAGTACCCAAAGCTTTTTCAATGTTAGCCAACCCTTGCGCAGATAATTCCACGTGGTATTCACCGACATTGCCTGGGGTTTGATCAAAGATCAAGTCACCATCTTTAGCAGTGTAGCTTAAATTAGTACTATTAGTACTATTTTTACCATACGTATATTTACAACAACATAATCCTTGCCTGGATCAGGAACATTAACTTGCCAAGTTTGTCCAGCTTCTTTAGGTAGACTCCATGAACCAGAAATCACTTTAAATCCTGGCGTTGTTGAATCACCTGCTGTTTGATCCCATTGCCAATTACCATAAGTAATCGTGTTATTAGCAACATTTAAACTACCAGTCTGGGCATAGAATACCTGTATTTGTGAATCAGGTGCAAATTGTTGACCATTCTTGTCACCACCAGCAATTACATATTTAGCCATTACTGTTCTCGCTTGCTGTTTTACTGGAATATACAAAACAGTATGAACTGGACGGGCTTCATAAACTGAGGCGTTCTCAGTATATGCTAGAGACTCCTTACCCTCACTAGATGTATCTTCCTTATTCCAAGTTGGGTAAACAAATTGGTTTGCTGACCTGGATCGCCGCTCTTATTGTAAGCACTATAAGAAACTTCCTTATTATTTTGAGTAGAAACATCTTTAGTATCTTCTGGACTAGTAGCTTTTTTATCTTCTGCCTGTTTAGTTGAATTCTGCTCGGTTGAATTTTTGCTAGTCAAAGGATCGGTACCGCTAACTTCTTTTTGAGCAGTAGTATCGTTATCATTCTTACCAGCTGTCGTAGTCTGATCATTTCCAGTATCTGTGGTAGTCTTCTTAGCCGACTCAACCTCTTCTGTTTCTACTGGATCCGTAGTATCCGCATGAACCGTTTGACTTGTATTCATCGTCCAAAGCAAAGTTGAAAGCAAAACGGAACAAACTCCAATGTTCAATTTTCTAATACTAAAGCGCTGCTTGCCTTCAAAGTCATTTTTATTTAGTCTTTCTATTACGCGGTTTTATTCTATTCATCTATTTTAATACCTAACATAAATCACAACAAAAAGCAGGCTTAAATTATATGCAAAAAAATCGTTATTTTAAGTTGTCAGTCACAACAACTAAAATAACGATTTTATTGTGCTCATTTTTTAATTAAATTTAGGAATTAAATTAAACCTGATTCTTTAGTAATCTTCTTCATACCATTCATGTAAGGTACTAAAACATCAGGAACAGTTACTGAACCATCTTCGTTTTGATAGTTTTCCAAAATTGCAGCTACACAACGACCAACTGCCAAACCTGAACCGTTCAAAGTATGAGCTAAGTGAAGCTTGCCATCTTCATCACGGTAACGAATTTGAGCACGGCGAGCTTGGAAGTCAGTACAGTTAGAACAACTTGAAATTTCACGGTACTTGTCTTGTGCTGGCATCCAAACTTCAAGGTCGTAAGTCTTAGCTGAAGTAAAACTTGCATCCCCAGTTGACAAAGCAACTACATGGTATGGCAAGCCTAACTTTTGCAATAAGTGTTCAGCATTGTGGGTCAACTTTTCAAGTTCATCCCATGATTCATCAGGTTTACATACCTTAACCATCTCAACCTTACGGAATTCGTGCATTCTGATCAAACCACGAGTGTCCCGTCCTGCTGACCCTGCTTCACTTCTGAATGCTGGTGACAATGCAGTAACATTGATTGGCAACTTATTTTCATGAATAATTTCATTTCTGAAGTAGTTTACCAATGGAACTTCAGCAGTTGGAATCAAAGTTAAGTCACGTGGCTTATCTGGATCGTCATTATCAACGATGGTATAAACATCTTCGTGGAACTTAGGGAATTGACCAGTTCCTTGCATTGATGCATCGTTTACCAAGTATGGTGGGATAATTTCGGTATAACCTTCCTTAGTGTTTTCATCAAGGAAGAAGTTGAAGACAGCACGTTCCAAAAGCGCACCAGCACCGATGTAGTAAACAAAACGTGCACCTGAAACCTTTGAAGCACGGTCCCAGTCTAAGATGCCAAGGTCAGTACCAATATCCCAGTGAGCCTTTGGCTTAAAGTTAAATTCAGTAGTTGGGTGCCACTTACGAACTTCTTCGTTGTAGCTATCGTCCGGACCAATTGGGTCTGAATCAGCTGGGAAGTTAGGCAATCTAAGCAAGATGTAGTTTTGCTTTTCAGTTAATTCCGCAACTTCCTTATCTAAGTCTTTGATTTCCTTACCTACTTCACGCATAGCAGCAATTGCATCGCTAGCATCTTCTTTGTTACGTTTTTTTTCTGCAATTTGCTTAGAAACGTCGTTACGCTTAGCCTTTAATTGTTCACTCTTAGTCAAATCCCTACGACGCTTAGTGTCGATTTCAACTAATTCATCCAATTCTTCTGGCTTAATGCCACGCGTAGCCAATTTCTTCTTTGACCAGTCAAGATTCTCACGAATCACCTTAATATCAAGCATATAAAACCTCCATGATATGCATAAAAAAAGAGCCGACTTATCCCTACACTTGGGACGAATCGGCTCTTACACGGTTTCGCGGTACCACCCAGCTTCAGTCTATCTAGACTGCACCTCTTTACCAGACGAGTAACGACGTCAAACCGTGCAACTATTAATTGCCCACATTATTGAAATCTGGAAGCGACTATGCATTCACTCGCACCAACCGTGAACTCTCTGAAGCAGTCTTAGGATTTCGTGTTTGCATTTATTTTAAGCCATTCTTCTTTTTTGAGCAAATAATATTTTTCTTTAAACGAAAAAAGTGCACTAACTTGTGTGTAATCGACAGTATAAACATACTGAAATCCTAGTGTTTTAAGCAATTTCTGTGATTTTTCATTATCGGCAAAAGTTCCAGCCCAGACTTCTACTTGCTTTTTCTTTTTAAAAGCATAGGTCAAAATCAATCGTAAAGCTTCAGTCATATAGCCGTGACCTTCAAACGACTGATCTAGCAAAAAGCCAACTTCTTTAGTCTTTAATAGGCCACTCTTTTCATCTAAGCCGCGTTCATACAATTCAACCAGACCGATCACTTCATTGTTCTTGCGCAAGCAAACGACATAACTTTCAGGACGCGACATATATTGCTTCACGCCATTAACCGCCTCAGTCAGATTGCGGTATTCCTCAAAGCCAGCCATCTTGTGGTAGCGGGAATTGCCACCCCACTTCAGTAATTGCTGCGCGTCCCTTTCTTCAAAAGGTCTCAAATATATTCTCTTAGATTCAAGCATTAGTTACCCATCAGCTTCAAGAGCCACTTCGCACCAAACTGTAGGCCTATACTATAGGCGGCAATTGTCCATGGCTTACACAAAATAATAATCCAAAAATAAGTCCAAAACTTCATTTTAGTCAATCCTGCTAGCAGGCAAAGCACGTCATCGGGAGCTGCTGGGGCGAGAATACATAATGCAAAGAACCAATTAAATTTATTCTGATTCTCTGTCCACTTCATATATTTATCAAGCGTTTCTTCCGAAACAATATGCAAAATAAAGGGCCGGCCGTAGTGTCTAGCTAAAAAGAAGTTGATAATTGAGCCAATACAAATCCCCACGTAGTTATAAATAAACCCAGCAACTGGGCCAAAGAAGACCACGCCTCCTAATAAAGACACGCCCCCAGGAATAATTGGAATAACTACCTGAACAATTTGAATCAACACGAAAATAATCGGACCAACAATTTGTTTATTAGCCAGATAAGCCCGCATTTTAGCTTGATCGGTAAAGATCCCCAAGCGGTACCAATAAATCACCAGCAACACGATTGCGACTCCACAAACTATAGTTGCAATATTGATTAATTTACGACTAGCCTTAATCGATAGATGCATTTTCTCGCCTTCCTTCATCGCCTAGTAGTTCAATTTTAACAAAAATCCAGCCCAGATACCGTAAACATGCAAATCTAAAAAAAGTTTTATTATTTTAGCTACTTTGGGCAGATACTATATAATAAAGTTAATAAGTTATTAGAAAGGTAGGCATCTTATGGTTGTAATTAAGAATGATATTGTTTATGACAAGACTAAAGAATTAAAAACGGATATTTACTATCCTAATGATACATCTTCTAATACCAAGATTTTAATCTTCTGGCATGGCGGTGGCTGGTTTAGAGGTAATAAAGAAAGCGTAAAAAATCTAGGTATTCGCTTTGCTAATGCGGGCTTTATGACCTTCATCCCCGACTACTCCTTAGCACCTAAATACCACTTTCCTGCTGCTCATGAAGATGCATTGCACTTTGTCGACTGGCTGTTGAATTCTGAATACACTGATCAAGACGATGTCAAAAACATTGTTCAAATTGGAGCCAGCGTTGGCGGTGAAATGGCAATTGAGGTTGCTGGGAAATACGGTTTCCCTACTGTCACCTGGTCTGCTCCAGTTGAATATTCAAACTGGATTAAAGATCATCAAGATACTAAAGCATCCCCAGATGCCGCTAACGATTTTGGCATTACCGATCCTGAAAAGATCAGACAATCTTTCTACAAGTACTTCACATTAACCTACACAGGTACTGAAGATGAGGCTGTATTACAAAAATTAGACGCTAAGTCATTTGACTATAGCCATCTCAAGCAATTAATGATGATTAATTCCGCAGATGAGTTGACACCACTAGCTACAGTATTGGATTTTGTTAAGTTCTTAGCTGACAAAAACTTAGGCGTACAGCTCCTCGTAATTCCTGGTCACGGTCACGCCATGGCTTATGGTCCCGATTATGTAGACGAATCGCTCGATTTTTTATATCAAACTATTAAGAGACAAGATTAAGTATGATCAACATAGAAAAATTTGTTCAAGCCAGAAAAAAATTAAGGCTATCGCAAACTGAACTTTGCCGCGGCATTTGCACGCAGTCAACCTTAAGTAAGTTTGAAAACAACGGACAGGTACCTTCATTTAAAATTCTTAAGCAGCTTTGTGAACGGATGGATATTGATGTTAGCGATATTATGGACAGCAGTGAGCACAAATATATCGCGCATATCCTGTTTGAAGCGGATTTTGCCTTTATCAATTTTGATTACAGTAAAATTTTTACTTTACTTTCACAAATCAACCCCGAAGTAGACCTAAAACGCCAAACAAATCGGATTCATTATCACTATTTGCGCGGACAATATGCTCTAAGAAGTGATCGCAATCAAATGAGTGCGCTCTTTTATTTCAACAATATCTTGACCACCCAGGAATTGCCTGAAAATGATATTTACCGCTTGTTGGCATTAAATGGTTGTAGTCAAATCTATGCTAAACAAGGTGAAACAGAGAAAGCCGAGCACTATTATAGTCAAGTATTAAAGAACATTATGGACGTCAAGATCGATAATATTTTGACTACAATGCATGCCTTAAGTATTTTATGTGATGCCGGTGAATTCTATGGCGAACGAAAAATGTATCGTGAGTCTAATGCATTATTGCGCTATGCCTATAAGATTGGCGCTGAGAAGCACGTGATTTTTTACATGGCACGCATCCTATTGCGGCAAGGCATGAATGATATTGATCAGTCAAAAAAGAAAGCAATTGCTATCCAACATTTGCATGATGCCTGTGCTTTTGCCCGAATCAACCGCAACACGATTACGCTAAATCAGGCTAAAAAATTACTAAAAAAATTAAATGACTAACAAAAAATCCCCAAAATTGGGGATTTTTTAGATAATCTTGTAACCAGTAACTGGCTTAGCAGGTACTGTATTGAAATCAAAGTTAGCAAGTTTGTCCAGTTCAGTATTACCATCAATAATTGTAGTAACACCTTGAGCAATCATCAGGTTCATTACTTTATCCTTGTCTGGATCCTTAGTGAAGGTTACCAAGACTACAGGCTTATGCAAAGCACGCATGAAACCAATTTCAAAAGCACTACCATCATCTACATTGTCCATGTCATACAAGAAGACGCCACATGTAGAGTTAACTAGACCTTCCAGGTCATTGTTATAAGTGGCAAGGCGCCAAGTCATGCTGCGAATGCCACCAATTTCAGGATTCTTTTCATCCGGATCAACAAAATTTTGATCAAACGGAAAATGCACTCTGACCACTGTCGGATTTTCTTCTAACAAGGCACGAGCCTTATCAACTCTAGCACGTTGATCATCATTGTAAAATGGAGTGCCTAAATAAATCTTAGCAGTTGAAACTTGTTTGTTCATGCTTTTGTCCCTTCAATGTTTAAAACTTACAAAATAAAATTATTTTTCATTTTAGCATGACTTTTTTACAACTAAAAGCACAAATAGCTGTGTTTTCATTGTAAACGCTTTATAATAGAAACATAACTTATTAAAGCTAAACATAAAACTTATTGGAGGAATTATTTTGTCTAGATATCAATCAATTAATCCATATACTAACGAAGAATTTGCAAGCTATGACAATTCTACTGCCGCACAAATTGACGATGCCATTAACTTAGCACACGCTTTATATAAAAAATGGCGTCATGAAAATCCTGAGACCCGCAGTCGTCAATTACACAAGATAGCAGATGCTTTGCGCGAGCATGAAGATGACTTAGCCAAAATGATGACTCTGGAAATGGGAAAGCTTTTGCGCGAATCAAGAGAAGAAGTTGAATTATGTGCTTCAATTTGTGATTACTATGCCAAAAACGGGGTCAAAATGTTGGCTCCTACTCCAATCGAATCAGACTTAGGCAATGCCTATTATTTGAAGCAATCAACTGGCGTTATTATGGCTTGTGAACCATGGAATTTCCCACTTTACCAAGTTATCCGGGTCTTCGCTCCTAACTTTATCGTGGGTAACCCAATCTTACTGAAGCACGCCCACAATGTTCCAGGTTCTGCTGCTTTAACCGCTAAAATCATCAGACGTGCTGGTGCTCCTGAAGGCAGCTTAATTAACCTTTATCCAACCTATGATCAATTAAGCGATATTATTGCCGACCCTAGAGTTCAAGGCGTTGCATTAATTGGTTCAGAACGTGGCGGTTCAGCTGTTGCCGAAGCTGCTGGTAAAAATTTAAAGAAATCAACCATGGAGCTTGGCGGCAATGACGCATTTATCGTTTTAGATGATGCAGATCCGCAAGTATTGCGTAACGTTTTAGGCGATGCTAGAACTTATAACGATGGCCAGGTATGTACTTCATCCAAGAGAATTATTGTTGAAAAATCTCATTATGAGGAAGTGCTACATACGCTTAAAAACGTCTTTTCTAATCTTAAAGCAGGTGACCCACTTGAAGCCGATACTACCTTGCCACCAATGAATTCCGAACGTGCTAAGGAAAAATTAGAAGCTCAGGTTAAAAAGGCCGTTGACGCAGGAGCCGAGATTTTTTACCAATATCCAGAGATTGATTCTAAAGGTGCCTTCTTCAGACCTGTAATTTTGACTAACATCGACAAAGAAAATCCTATTTATGATGAAGAATTATTTGGCCCTGTAGCAGAAGTCTTTGTAGTTGACGATGATGACGATGCCATTCAGCTTGCAAATGATTCTAGCTATGGCTTAGGTTCATCTGTTATCTCTAACGATATCAAACGTGCTCAAAACGTGGCCGCTCAAATTGAAACTGGTATGACTGTCATCAATGGCCGCTGGATTACCTCTGGTGAATTGCCATTTGGTGGCGTGAAGAAGTCTGGCTACGGTCGTGAATTAAGTGACTTGGGCATGATGGCCTTTGTTAACGAACACTTAGTAATTGATGTTACTAAGAATAATCAATAGTAATTTTTCGATAAAAGAAATACGCTGGCAACTTAACCAGCGTATTTCTTTTACTTATTATTAATTCTATTTCTTTTTAAAAAGATTATATCCAGCCAAAATCGTGGTCAACACGCTAGCCAAAATCATAAAGTAAGCTGAAGCCCCGAGAGAAACTGCATATGACATAAGTTGACTCGTCAATTGAGCCAGCACCCCAGTTGAAGCATGTGCCGCGCTTGATATTTGAAAAATCATATAAATCAAAAAGATTGATTCAATCAAAGAAAGGAAGAAGGCCAAAGTCTGACTAGCCTTAGTATTTTTCAAAATATTATAAATAATGAAAATTGGGAACAAGAATAGTAGCAACCAGACAATGTAAAGAATAAGTGCATACCATGATGTCACGCCGGATGAAAGCAAGCGCCCTGCTAAACCGAACAGTACATTGGAAATAGACATTCTCTGCGTGTAAGCCGAAGCACCCGAGTCGGTAAAGAGAACGATTAGACTAACTAAAGCCGTAAAAATAACTGAAATCTGCACATAATTAAAGTGATGTTTGCGAACATTTTTTATTTCACGTACATGATTTTCAACCCGAGGATATTTTTGCACAAATTCTCGGTTTTTCGCTTTGAGTTTACTTTCACGTGCATCCAACCGGTTAAAGACATCGGAACCAATTCGGTCAATCTTTTGCGTTAATCGCTTATCAACCGTATACTGCTCGATCTTATCTTTACGATCACACACAATATAAAGCCAAACCATTAGGGCTAAAAAGCCAGTCCACCCTGCCGCTCTAGAGAAACTCATTAGGATTAAAAGTAAGACTCCCAATAAGAAGACTAAGGTCGCATTTTTCCTAACCCACGCAATCATTCTTTGGACAGTGGTGTTTTGCTTTTCAGGAATAAATTCTTCCCGATAGGCTGCACGGCTGATAATCTTTTCGCCTTCATCTGGTTCTTCAAACTTTGCTTTTGGGTGCTGATCTGTGAAAAAGTCGTCTCGATATTTTTTTAGATTGAAGCCACAGTTTGGACAAATATCATCTGTTTCACTAATTTTATGGCCACAATTTGGACAAGTAGTCATATAAGAATTCCCTTCTTTTTCAATCTGTTAGTCATTATTATAACATGTATCAGAATTTGAAGATCAAAACAAAAAAAGACCAAATCATTGCGATTCGGTCGAAAAACTATTTATTAATTATTTTTCTTATTTCTTCTTTTGGCGAACTTATTAAGGTCGATTCCCTCATATGTCAACTTAGTAGCTGCTGACATAGTAATTGGCAAAATGAAGACCAAGATGAGCAAACCAATATCCACGGCTAAGGCAACTTCAATCAAAGTTGGAATACCTGATGGAATCAAGGCTGCAAAAGTACCACCCAAGATAATTGCGGCTGATATAACAACCGTACCAATGATAGCACATGCCTTCAAGATTCTTGAACTTGGAGTAGTGTAGCCTTCAGACTCAAGTTCACGATAACGAGTCATCAGGAAGATACTGTAGTCAACACCCAAAGCGATCAACATAATGAAGCTGAAGAATGGTGTGTTCCAAGTAAGCATTGACTTACCAAGAACTGCTTTAACAATCCATTGATTGATTGAAAGTGAGCAGAGGTAAGCAATAAGCAAAGTCCCAAGAATGTAGATTGGTTGCAAAAGTGAACGAGTTACAAACATCAAGGCAATGCCGATACCGATTAACATGATGGCAGCAGTTCTAAGGAAGTCGCCACTGGCAACTGTCTTAGTATCTTCAATCTTGGAACTTTGACCACCCATAGCTACCTTAGCATTCTTCAAAGCAGTACCTTGGAATGACTTCTTAGCCATAGCACTTAATTCTTGTGCCTTATCAGTAGCTTCGGTTGCACTTGGGTTTGAATCAAAGACAACAATAATTTGAGCTGACTTCTTGTCTGGGCTGAGGTAAACATCCATTGACTTCTTGAACATATCGTTCTTCAAGAATTCCTTAGGGATGTAGAAAGTATCAGCGGCAGCTGATGAACCTAAACCTCTGAGGTAGGTTTCACCTTGACCTAAACCACTATTAACAGTGTCAATACCTGAAGTCAATTGTGGAACTTTGCTGGACAACTTACCAGCACCTGCACTAAGTTGTCCAGCACCTGTGTTAAGTTGACTGATACCTGAAATAAGTTGTGGAGCTTGACCGGCTAATTGACCGATACCACTGTTAAGTTGACTAGCGCCACTAGCAAGAGTACCTAAGCCATTGTTCAAAGTTCCAGCACCATTTGCAAGAGTGCCAAGACCATTGTTCAACGTACCTGCACCGCTTGCAAGAGTACCAAGACCATTATTTAATCGGCCGGCACCATTATTAACTTGGTTTACACCTGCACCAAGGCGACTAGCACCTGATGAAAGTGAACCAAGGCCGTTACTCAATTGACCAGCACCGTTATTAAGCTTTTGTGCACCAGCTACACCTTGTGAAGCAGCAGATTGAACTTGAGTTAAGCCTGAACTTAATTGGTTCAATGCAGTAGCTGCACCTGGAAGGGCCTTGTTTGAAGCTTGGGCTAATTGAGCTACTGCTTGCTTCAATTGTGAAACTTGGCTAGTCATTGATGATAACGAATTAGTATCAATATTGCCTGCAGCAGATGAAGATGAATTCTTAACTTGACCAGAAGCTTGATCACCCACAGCATTTGCTGCTGCCTTGGCAGCTGCTGCTTGGCTAGAATCAATCTTTACACCACTCTTTTCAAGAGCAGCAATAGCTGCATCTCCAGCGGCTGATGAAGCTTGTTTTACAGCACCTGCTGCTTGATCTTTAGCTGAGCTTTCAGCTGCTGAAATCTTGTCACTTAATCCAGATAGTTGTGAAGTTAAACCAGAAATATCTAAGCCACTAACTTGTTGATTCAATTGTTGAATACCACTATTGATTTGTGGCAAAGCAGTTTGAAGTTGGGCAAGTTGTTGCTTGTTAGAGCCACTCAATTGAGTTGAAAGTTGTGAACTCAATTGTTGCAATTGGTTAACCATTTGTTGGGTACCACTTTGCAAACTGTTAGCACCATTCTTCAAACGATTTGCACCGCTAACTAAGCTGGTTGCACCACTCTGCAATGCATGAGTACCACTTTCTAAACGACCTGCACCAGTTTGTAAACGAACAGCGCCGCTTTGTAATTGACCAGCACCACTACGTAAACGATCAGCACCACTAACTAGTTGGCCTGAACCACTTTGCAGGCGAGTTGCACCGCTTTGTAATTGACTAGCACCGTTTTGTAAACGACTAGTACCACTAACTAATTGGCTAGCTCCACTTTGAAGACGACTAGTACCATTTTGAAGTTGATCAGCGCCATCCTTTAAGCTGTTAGCACCGTTAGCAACCTTGTTTGAGCCTTTGCTCAATTTACCCAAACCTGAACGAGCTTGATCAACACCGTCGTTAACCGTGTTTAATTGATTGTTGACATAAAGCATATCAATTGGTTCGCCGTAAGGTTCTGTAACAGATGTCGCAAATGAAACATCTTTTGAAGCTTGAAGTTGCTTAGTCACTTGATCAATTAACTTCAAATTTTCTTCATTGTCTAATCTATGCTTGCTTTGAATGTACAAGTATGATGGTTCAGCCATCCCTTTAGAGAAGTGCTTTTGTACTATCAACAAACCTTGCTTAGATGGAACTGAATCTGCAATTTCATCAGTGTCATCGTAGTTCAAGTGACCTGAGTACATTAACATGAATGGCACAACAACAACTGCTAACACAACCAAGTAAATAATTGGATGCTTCAATGTGGCAGATGAAATACCATGCCATAACTTGTCATCACTTTCACCAGTAAATTTCTTAACTGGCCAGAACATTTTCTTACCAAGCGTAGCCATAAAGAATGGGTTGAGTGTCAAAAGCACTATCAATAAAACAGCAACGCCGACCGCAACACCAACAGCTGATTGGTAAACGGAGAATTTAGCTAAACTTAAAGCAGTAAAACCAATTAAGATGGATGAACCTGAGTAAAGAATTGTTTTACCAGCATTGCGCAAAGCGTCATGCATGGCTTTATACTTGTCCATCCCTTTTCCTAGATTTTCTTTAAACTTGTCATACAGCAAAATGTTGTAGTCGGTACCGATACCAAAGAGCACGATAACCATAAACACTTGCGTAAAGTTTGAAAATGGGAAATTGGCGCTTTTAACTAAATTAGTAACAATTGAGAAGGAAGTAAGGAATGAAACACCAACTGTCAACAATGAAATAAGTGGAACAATTGGTGACTTAAATACGATAACCAAAACAATAAAGATAAAGACAACTGTAATGGCTTCAGTCTTCTTAATTCCCTCTTGAATTGAAGCGGAGAAGGCGTGCTGCAAGACATCCGCACCCGTTACATAAGTACGAAGCCCTTGCGTTTTCGCGGCCTTGTTCATTTCGTTATAAACTTTTTCAATCGTGCCATGACTCTTAGCCACATTAAATTGTGCTACCCAAGTCGTGCCATCTTTTGATTGAAGTTTCTTTCTTGTAGCAATATTGGAATCTGGAAGTAATGAATCCTTGATTCCGTACTTGCCTTTATCATTAGTGAACTTATCAAGCGTATTATTAATAGCCTGTTTATCGGCATCAGTTAGCTTGCCACTCTTTTTGTTAAAAACAAGTGCTACTGCATAAGTGTTTTTCTTTTTCGAGCCCCAATTGTTCTCTATTGACTGTGCCACATTGCTTTGCACATTACTTGGCAACGTAATGTTAGAGTGATCATTAGTCAGCTGCGTAATGTTAGGCAAAGCAACAACGGAAATAATCAATATTAAAATCCACGCAATCAGTTCGAAAACATGGTTCTTCAGAAATTTCTGCACTTTCCTATTTCCTCCCTATTTGTTGTAAATCAGGTACTGGTTCTACAAGTCGTAAAATCATTTCATGATAATTACGATTAGATTCATCTTCTGTTTCATCTCCAAAAGACTTCGATTTATCCAAAAAAACGTACCCTAATACGGCGCCAATTAAAGCATGAAATGAAATGACACTTTCTTTTTTAAAATTAAGTCTTTCACCCATTTTAATTAAATCCAAGATTTCTTGATTGATGGCCGCATCCTTTGGATATTCGTTCAAATGATACAGAATACTTGATAAAGCCGGATCGCTTAATAAAAAGTCGCGCACAACATCCGCAAACTTAAGCAATGCATCCCTACCTGACATACCAATTAAATCATTCATCAACTCATGACGTAGGATCTTAATCCGTCTTGCACCAACTAGTGATAGCAATTGTTTGCGTCCGGAAACGTAATGATAAAGCGACTGTGAGCGGACATCTAGCGCCTTAGCCAATGCTGGCAAAGTTGTAGCCGTCAGTCCTTTTTTAGAAATTAATTCAGTAGCTTGATCAATTATTTTATCCAGATCAAGATTTCTTTTCTGTGCCATTTTCATCCCTCCTTTGTCTTAGCATAGTAAATAATATACACCTACAGTGCGAAGATTACAATCTACATAGTGTAAATAATTTATTTTTTCTATAAAAAAATAATGAAGCCTTCTCGGACTTCATCATTTCCGTTACTTATGCTTTTTTATAAACCAAGCATTAACCGTTTTGCCCAATTTATTAAAATTCTTGTGTTGCGTGCTCCAAACAGACATACAGTAAGCACGTCCGTTAGTCTGTACAATTGCGACAGCAAAATCATCATCACCAATTGCATAAATGCCGCCACTTAAGCCAGAAACTAAACTTGGTCGCTCTTTAGCTAGGGTTGCTAAAACTCGGCTAGCATATTGCCGATTTAATACCCGACCTTGATACAAGCCAATCATTGTCTTAGCTAAATCATTAGCTGTTGTCTGACCAGTCATATTTGAATTGACCTTAGTTTGAGTGGCACCCATTTTTTTAGCAACTTGGTCAATATTATTAACTCCAATTTTTCTAGTTAAGGCACTAGCTGCAGTTTTGTTACCTTTAAGCATTGCGCTGCGCAAATAACTTACACCATAGGTAATACCAACTTGAAACATCTTATCACCCTTGGCTTTGTCTTTTTTGCTAATCTTAATCGCAGTTCGCGACCCCATCTTGCCTTTTTGTTCTTGCTCATACAAGGCGATCAGTAAAAATAACCGCATTGTTTTTCCTGCGTCATGAGCCTTATTAGTATTAGAAACTACGGCAAAGTGACTAGAGTTAGTTAAATCCTGTGCTACTACCTGGAAGCTATCATCAATGCCCATAACTTTTTTGATTTGCTTGACTAGCTTCTGATTACTGCCTTTTTGAGCTTTAACATGGTTAGAATATTCAATCGAATTAACCTTGGGCTCCTTAGGCTTTTCTAATTTTTTAACCTTTGGCTCCTTGGTCTTCTTTTTATTCTTAGCGACCTTGCTGTTATTTGGTTCAACAATCTTTAACTGCGCGTTTTCCACCCGCTTTATGTTTGATGTATACAAAATGAATGCAAATAAAGTCACAATTAAAGAACCAATTAATATTTTATGTTTCATTAAAACGCCTCAATTTTAGAAGAAATGATGCCTTTTCATCAAAATGACTAACCAAACCATTAAAACAACCATCAAAATAATGATTAAAACCCAGTCAAATGAATTTTTTAAAATTGGTAGACTAACATTCATACCATAAAAACCGGTTAAAATAGTTGGAATAGTTAATACCAATGACCACACAGTTAAGAATTGCATGGTGTCATTCAAATTATTGTTCATCATATTATTACTGGTAGCTGATAAAGTCTTAGTTACCTGCTGGGAAATCTGCACCATTTCTGCAGACTGGCTTGATTCAATCAAGACGTCATCCAAGCGTTCACTGGCTTCTTTAGTGAAGTCTAATTTGCTGTGATTCAGGCCATGCAACATGATTAAATCCGTCTGAATTGAACTTGATAAATAAACTAAACTTTTTTCAATATTCGAAAGTTCCACCAAATCTTTATTGTTAATGTCATCAGACAACTTCTGATCTAGGCTGTTACGTTCAACGTCAAGTTGCGTTACGGCACGCTGGAAGTATTGTGATGAATATAGGAAAAAGAGCATCAACAACTCAGTAACATCTTTAGCTTCAGACAAACGCTCCCGCATATGTTCATCGTTGAATTCATCAAACACATAGCTGGTTGATTCTGTATGGAAAGTAAAGATATTTTCACCCACTACTAAAAAAGTGATTGGGTGTGAGGTAAAGTGCTTAATCGTGTTGGTCGGCCAAATTGGCACATCGTAAACAAGCAAGTGGCTCTTAGTATGGACGTCATAGTCATAGTGAGGACGTTCGTGACGGTCAGAAATATAAGAGATAATGTCAGGCGTAAAATTAAAATCCTGCTGCAATCTCTCACTGTCTTCTTCACTTAAATTATTGATGTCATACCACTTATACTTTGTTCTTACCGGAAAATTTTGTTGTCTAATCAACCAGCTCACCTCAACTTTTATTTTATTACCTAGTAAATGGTACCATTTTTCTCAATTCTTTTTCCACAAAAAAAACAGACCTTACGGTCTGCTCTTTGAAATCTAATTGCTATTTAATTTTATTGCTTCCAAGCAGCATCAAATTTTTGCTTACCAGTATTAATTTGGCTGTTAGTATTTTGACCCTTTTGGGCTGCAGCAAAGATATTTTGCAAAATGCTGTTCAATTGGTTGTATGCAGCATTTGAATTCTTAGCAACAGGAACACTGTACAAGTTCTTCATAGCATCTTCAAGTTTAGCAGGAAGCTTGATGCTCTTGTTATTCTTGTATTCACTAGATTCGATTGCACTAGTGTTTACAGGAATGTAACCAGTAGCATTAGCCCACTTAATTTGGCTTGACTTAGATACTAAGAACTTAATGTACTTAAATGCAGCAGCTTTTTGTTCAGCGCTAGCGTGGTTAAACATGTAAATATCAGTACCTTGTTGCATGGTGTATTTGCCAGGACGTGGAGCAACATCATAAGTAAACTTGTTACCTACACCTTGCTTAACAAAGCCTTCACCTGCAGAAGTACCAACAAACATTGCAACCTTTTCGTTAGCAAATGGACCTGAAAGGTAGTGTTCTGAACCAGCTACTCTGAAGTAACCCTTCTTAATACCATCTGCATAGAAGTTGAGAACTTTCTTTGAAGTTGAACCACTGAAGTTAATCTTATCAGTAAAGTTCACGCCTTCGTCCTTCATACCAAGAGTGTAGTAGTTGGATAATGAATCAAAACCAGCACCTACAACTTTGTGGTTACTCTTCTTGTAGATAGTTTCTGAAACATCCTTAAGTTCTTCCATAGTAGTTGGAACTTTCTTGATGCCATATTTCTTAAACATGGTCTTGTTGTAAGTCAAAGTTTCAATTGACTTGTTAAATGGGATACCGTATTGAGTTCCCTTAATTTTTGCACCATCAAGAAGTTCAGTTCTAATGTCAGATGCCTTTGCACTGCCCCAACCAACATTCTTGTTGTTGATATATGGGGTCATGTTTACAAGCATCTTGTTTTGAGCTGCGTTCCAAAGCCAACCTGGATAAGCTTGAGTAATAGTAGGTAAGTTATTTGGTGATTGCAAAGTTGAGTTGATCTTAGCTTGCAAATCATTGTATGCACCTTGGTTTTCAAGCTTAACAGTAATTTTAGGGTTCTTCTTTTCAAATTCATTAGTTAATTGCTTTAAAGTAGAACCTTGTACTCCCGGCATAGCGTTCCAGAAGACAACTGTAGTCTTCTTAGTAATCTTTGATGGAATCTTCTCTGAACTTGATGAAGAAGAATTGCCGCTCTTTGAACAAGCAGCAGTGCCAACTAGGGCCAAAGTAGCAACGGCAGCCATAGTAAGTTTCTTACTAAACTTCATTTGGATAAATCCTCCCAAAAAATAAAACTAAACAACAATATATTTTTGATTCACTAAAGCGTGATTGTTTGACCACGTTTAGGTAAAATCCGTTCTCCATATGGGTTCTCTTCCAGCTCCGGATGCAATGTGTGCACCGGTACTAAAACAGCTGGTTGAACCCCAGCAATGATTTCCTTGAGTTCTTTTTCATCGGCATGGCCTGAACAGCGCAACGCCTTATACTCAATATCATTGTTAGCTAAAGCCTCTACAAATGGTTTGTAGGCAGGATCAAAATCCCCTAATGGCTCAGCATTTGAGTGGATATACAAACCACCCTTTTGCAGCTTATCATAATCGGTGACAACTTGCCACATGTATTTATGATTATCTGCTAAAAGCTCATCATAGCTAACTTCTAGCTCTGGCTTAAGGTCAGCATAGTGCTCCTCATTAGGCATGTAATAGTAAGGATAGTCTTCATCCAAACTTTCCTTAATCAAATGGGCACGCTGAGCATGTAAAACGACCTTTCTTGGTGAATCGGCAATGATTCGCAATAATCGTTCAACATTAGTAGGATAAGTATTAAAAGTGATTTGGCGTTCAGGGTTAGCCTTTTGCAGGCGCACGATTTCTTCAGTTAGTTCTACTTCATTCTTAGGGCCAGTAAACTCTTCACTGTTTTCATCATGCTTTTCTTCTGGCCAAGAAACACCAGTGCCTTCAATAATCAGCATATCGCTATTTTTGGCTGCCTGCATAAAGTCCCGCACCCAATCTGGATGATAACCATGCAAGCGAATGTCGCCAGTATAGGCGATTTGCTTATCCGGTGTCTTAACTAATAGACCAGTAGCACCGTAAGCGTCATGATCACTAGGATATATTTCCAGGATAATATCGCCCACCTTAATTGGTTTCTTGTATTCTGCCGCGATGATTGGACGAGTATAAGTCCGATCATGACCTGCAGCAGGAAGCAAGAAGTCGCCCTTTTCATTCAAGGCTGGCAATAAATGAGCTGTAATTGGACCTGCATAAAGTGGAATTTCTGGGGCCAAAAAGTTCATTGCCTTACTGTGATCCAAATGTAGGTGCGAAATATAGGCCGCCGCATGCTCCCAGCGATCAGTATCAATTGGCTTACCCGTTAATTTAGGATCGTAAAAATTAGGCACATCCCCGATTAATTTATTTTTAATCAGAGTTTGATAACTTTCATCTGGCAATTTTAACTCTGGCCGATAAACTTCCCCCAAGTCAAACAATACATGCGACTTGTTATAGGCCACTTCAATCATCGGTCCACCAATTGTGGTTAAACCATTATAAAAAGTTACTGTCGTTTTATCCTTTAAGGTCATTGCGCACTACTCCTCGAATAATTTGTTTTCTAAAGATGAAGTACAAAATCAAGATTGGCAAAACAGTCAATGTGGCAGCAGCAAGTTGAAGTTGAGTTTCACTACCTGCATCAGATGCAAATGAAGTTAAACCATTGTTCAACAATCTCATGCTGTCTTCGTTAGTTACCAATAATGGCCAGAGGAATGAATTCCAACCAGAAATGAAACTTAATAAAGCAACGGTGAACAAGCCACCTTTAGACATTGGCACCAAAATTTTCCAAATATATTCCCAATCACTCGCTCCGTCAATCATCGCAGCTTTATAAATTGTCTGTGAGATTGAACCGAAGTAGCTTTGCAAGTAGTACATGTAGAAAATTGAAGTTAAAAATGGCAATACCAAACCAATATAAGTGTTCAACAAGCCCATTCTGGCAATGGTATTGTAGTTAGTAAAGATAATTGCTTCACCAGGCACCATCAATAATGATAAAAGTACCATTTGAACAACACCTTTACCCTTGAACTTCAAGTTAACCATGGCAAAAGCACCAAGCAAGGCGTTAAACAAACTTACAATTGTCGTTACACTAGCTGTGATAAAAGTGTTTAGGAAGTAACGAGCAAATGGAGCTTGGGCGAATACTTTGGCATAGTTTGACCATTCAAAATGCTTAGGAATGATTGTTGGTGGAATAGTGGTTGTTTCTCTAAAACTCATTAATCCACCCAAAATCATGTAGATGAATGGAAAGACAGTAATGATTGCGAAAATCGCTAAAATAATATAAGCAATCAAAGTGCCCCAACGAATCTTCTTCATCCTTTACTGTCCTCCAATCTTCTTCATCATCTTGCGTTGCAAGAATGTGACAAACATAATGATGATAAATAAGACAACCGTTGCGGCCATCGCTACACCTGGAGTACCAACAATTTGGAACTTGTTATAGATGTAGAACACTGCAGTTGTAGCTGAGTTACCAACACCTGCTTGTCCATTGAATAAGGCATAAACAGATGTATAAATCTTAAATGCAGCAATGATATTCATTGTTAATAAGAAGGCGATCGTTGGCACAAGCTGCGGCATTGTAATACGCCAGAACTTTTCAGTACCAGTTGCGCCATACATATCCGCAATTGTGTAGTAATTAGGGTCAATGTTTCTCAAAGCCCCCATCAAGATAACGATGTTAAAAGCTAAAGAAGTCCAAACACCAAAGATGATAATTGTCGTCAATGACATCGCTGGATCATCAATCCAGTTTGGTGTTGGCAAGTGAACCGCCTTGAGCAAGAAGTTAAGCAAACCATAGTCACCGTTAAAAATATAACGGAATACGATACCAATAGCGATAGTTGACGTAACATATGGCATAAAGAAAGTCGTTTCAAAGAATGACTTATGCTTTATCCTGCTGAAAATAAACCAGGCCAACATGATTGAAATAGCCAAAGCAACTGGCACAGAAATTAGGGCATACAAAATAGTATTCTTGATTGCCCGCCAAAATTCTGGATCACTAAAGATATATTGATAATTGCTGAAGCCGCTCCAATTCAGATTAATTAACGAGCCGCTTTGAAAACTCATTACAAAGGCCCGCAAAATTGGATAAATACTAAAGAAAGTAACAAAGATAATTGTTGGCGCTAAAAAGAGCCACGCCTTTTTCTGATTGCTCTTCATTAGTAGACACGCTCTCCTTCCTTAGTAAACAGGAATACTCGATCAAGACGCATCTTCAAATTGATATTATCACCAGGCTTAATTGGTGTCTCAAGGTTGACTAATGAACGAGCTTGTACCCCATCATGGGTAAACTTCAAAATTCGTTCACGACCGATTAATTCGACATCATCAACCTTAGCTGAAACTGCACCATCTTCTTCGACTGGCAAAATATTTTCTGGACGAACGGATAAAACGTACTCGCCGTCAGTTAAGTCACGTTTAAAACGATCCTTGTCTAAATCGTCCACGTTAATTTCAAAATCTGAGCCAGTAATCTTGCCGCCATTAACCTTTACATTAAAGTTATCAATCACAGGATTACCAACAAAATTAGCAACAAAGTAGTTATTTGGTTCAAGATAGAAGTTTTGTCCTAAGTCATCTTGTTGGATCACGCCATTATTAAAGAGAATAATCTTATCACCGATTGACAAGGCTTCTTCTTGATCGTGAGTAACAAACAAGGTGGTAATACCCACACTTTTAACTAAAGCACGAATTTCTTCACGAATCTTCAACCGTAAACGTGCATCCAAGTTACTCAATGGTTCATCCATCAGCAGAATCTTAGGTTGTTGCACTAAAGCACGGGCAATAGCTACACGCTGCTGTTGACCACCAGATAAATTGCCCGGCTTTTGATCAGCAAGTTCGGTAATCTGGGTCGTTGCCATATACTTTTCAGCAATCTTCTTTGCCTCATCCTTAGGCATCTTTTGCTTGCCCACAGTCAGAGGAAACATTACATTCTGAAGTACAGTCATATGTGGATATAAGGCATAGTTCTGGAAAACATAGCCGATCTGACGATCCTTAGGTGCTACGTTAACAACTGACTTGCCATCAAAAAGGATGTCACCGCTAGTTGGATTAAGCAAACCAGCTAGCATATTTAAGATGGTTGTTTTACCACAACCAGATGGGCCAAGCAAACATACAAGGTCACCTTTTTTTACGGAAAAGCTAACATCCTTGATTGCTTCATGACCGTTATCATAAACCTTTTTAAGGTTCTTTACTTCCACGAATTTCTCATCATTCATAAGTTTCACGCACCACTATATATTGATTTAAATTTTTAAATTTCTCTATTAATTCTAAGCTAAATATACGAAAATAACAAATAATTTTCATTTGAAATTCGGGGTTTCAACGACTTTGTGAAATGCTTCTCAGCAAGTATTCGGCTTTTGTTCGCATTTGCTTTTATTTTTCACTTATTTCTTTTTAAAAATTCGGGTTTACTAAATATTGTGGTAGGTACCAAAAAAGCCATGAATTAGTCATGGCTTTTTGTATCATAAGTTATCTCCACGTTCAAATTGATATTTTGAACTATTCAAGGCTTGACGAACCAACTTGCTCATCAAGCTCTTAGTCTTTTTGGTAATCACACCAGCAGTTTCATCATTAGCGCTAGTTAAATATTTAATAAGCTCTCTGCCTTCCATATTTTTAGCTTTTTCATCAATAAGATCAATTCGGCCAATACCGTAGCTTTGACAATCATCACGATAGGCGTTTACCTCATAAATATATTGGTGATAGCGTGGTTCAACAAGCACTTGTAAAGTTTTATACAACCAGTAAGCACTACTATCTGGATCAACGATATGATCTGCCACCTTATAGTTAAGTGGTGTATCCTCAATATTGGTGTAGAAAGGAACATATGGTGAATATGCATAAAAGCCCATATTAATCCATTGAATTGCAGCCATCTTGGCAGGAACATCATTTCTAATTTGCAAGATGCTTGATTCTTGGTTTCTGTCTAAAGCAATAGAACGGAACATCTTTTGTTCTTTTTCTGAACCAGATGAAAAAGTGTCCATTGGATCGTATGGTGTACCGTTATAGTGACTAGTTAAAAATCTTTGCACATCTTCAACACCAATCTTCTTTTCGGGAACGCGCGTAAATGGCATTTCTTGACTAGTTGGGTCTTGTTCAATGCTTGGATTAAACAACTTCTGTCCATACCAAGTTCTTGGAGTATTGTAAAAAGCATCAGCTTCATCCTTAGTACCAAAAATATCTCTGAAAGAAAAGCTACCGTCAGTACTATTGTTTAAATGATTCTTTTCTACGAATTCTCGAATACCAGCTGAATACATAAAGTTATCTGGATCATCAAAGTCAACATTTTGAATCACCATGATGTTAGGACAAATTGCGTAAGAATCATCAGGAACACGAGCCGCAACCCATTGGTGACCCGCGCCAGTTTCCAGATACCAAACTTCCTTGTTGTCTGAAAAGGCAATACCGTTGCTTTCACCGGTACCATATTTTTCGATTAATTGCCCTAAGCGCTTAACACCTTCACGAGCAGTCTTCACGAATGGCAAAGTAATATAAACCATTGAGTCTTCGTTGATTCCATTTGCTACTAAAGGATCATGTCCTAAGCAGCGAGCATTAGTAGCTTCAGTTTCAGTGGCTGACATGGCAACGTTATATTCGTTAATGCCTTGCTCGTCCCAGCGACCTTCTGAATCATCAGCAGTAGGGACAGCAGTCCATTTGCAGCCATCGCCCTCAAGGTGCATCTTAAAGCCGTTATATTTTGATACATAATCTTCATCATAATGACGGGCTGGGTTTACCACAAAAACTTTTTCGTTAATGCCACCATAACCATCTTCGTCACGCGCAATCATGGTTGATCCATCGATTGAAGCGTCCTTACCAACTAGCATTGCAGTACAGTTATCTTTTTTCATTATTGTTTGTACTTCCTTTTTTATTTCAGTAATAATTTTTCATATTATTAATTCTACTACTCATTGACCTGCATTTGCCGATCAACTTTTGCTCGACCGTTATTATAGTTAAAAACATAACCGGGCTGCACGTTATAGAGATAGACATTGAAGTTTAAACTGCCATCAGTTGAAACGGCCTGCAAATTCACGCCGCGGGCCATTAACTCATTACCACGAAAAACAGCAGTTGCTTGATAAATTACACGCTTATTCTGCCGCAGTGCTCTCCTAACCTTAGCCTCAAAAATAGTCTGAATCTTTTGGTTAGAATAAGCGGATTGCGTAAACAAATTCTTAGGATTATTTTGGTCCCCTGATTGATTGCGTGGATCATAATTGCCGCTTTGATCAATTCCAGCTGAGACTGAATAGGCAATCAAGTGGCCCCGATTATAGATTTGGGTACCGTTACGGTGATTATAGTGCCAGCCAGTCGGTTCAACATATTGCCTTACTCGCAAGCTATCATTAGCCACATTGCGCTTTTCCAAAAAGGCTGTATTAGAGCGCGATGTTCGATTCAATGAATCAAGGTTAGAGTAAATCACCCGATTTATCTTCCATGCGCCTTTGACCAAAGTCGACTTATCATGGTTGACTTCGGTATAAGCGCGACTGCCACTCTTAAAATTCAAATTAGCTAATTTTTGATAATCAGTTGGCGATAGACCTCCATAATTGGTCTTGGCTTTTGATGCATCGCTAATTGTATTAGTTACATGTTCATCATTATTGCCAGTAAAGTCACGCAAAAACTGGCTACCATTTGGATCGCTGCCAGCTTTAGTAAAAACTCCCCATAAAATCGCGATTAAGACAATTAATGATGAAACAACCGTTCCTTGTTTTTTTCGTCTTCTTCGTGTCATCTTTTTCCTCTAACTACGAGCCCAATCATCAAGCATGCTTAAGAAAAAGGTCTCCGAAAAGCGCTTAATCTTAGCACCATTTTTGATCAAATCACGTGCTGCATTCAAATCCTGATTATCTTTTCTAAAGAAATCTTGATCACCCATGATTAAGTAATTAGTCGTTGCTAACACTGAATTGTCAACTTGGCCGCCCATATTGTTGATCATCTTGCCCGCTTCAGCTTCGTTCATATGAATATTGCCAGACAAAACGATATTCTTATTTTGAACCGGATTGTGCCAACCTAAGTCAACATAATCCAATTCGCCAGTAGTTAGGTCGATATTCTTAATCTTGCTTTGTGCCTTTTCCAATAAATCATCAGTAAAGTGCTGGGCAAAGTCATCATAAACCTTGATCGTATCAAGAGAATCCTGCAAACCGTGGTGAGCCTCAACTTGAGCAATTCCAGCCCGCTGCATGCAGTCAAGCAGACGGTTATGGCGCTCGCGTGGATAATATGTCCGCGCCAAACGCAATACGTCAACGTAATCATTATCAAGCACTGGTAAGCCATATTTTTGACTTAAATCATACAAAAAGTTCAAGTCAAAATTGACGTTATACCCAATGATAACGTCATCACCAATAAACTCACGAAATTCACGAATAGCCTGCTCAGCCGGAATCCCTTCCTTCACAATTTGCTCTTCAGTAATTCCATTTAGCTTAGTAATAAAAGCAGGAACAGAATTATTCTTGGAAAACTTCACCAAATTAGTATATTGATCAACAATTTGACCGTTACGTACCTTAACCCCACCTAATTCAGTAATTCGATCGCGGTAAGGATATAAGCCCGTTGTTTCAATATCAAGCATTGTATAATTGGTCAAAAAGTCAGGCTTTTCCTGTCCTTTTTTACGCAACTTGTCTTGCGCACCGGTTACATGTAAAATTCCATTTTTTATGTAAATACTCATTCTTCACCTATTTAATTATTTAATCAAATTCATCAGCATCTCGTGCGAATTGCTATCAAAACCCATTGCTCGTTTCTTAAGATCAGCTGGCAAATCTGCATCAGCTAAATCAGCGGCAATATAATGCCAATTAGGAAATTGCTGCACTAGCTTTACCATTGGATCAAGTAATTGAGGACTGGTCTCATCTACGCCTAATTCCAAAATTACGACATTCTTGTCCTCGGCTCCCGTTAGAAACCAACGAAAACGCGTATTAGCATCGGTATCAGGGAAGAAGTTAGCATTCAGCGGCATATGCAATTCCATTGGACTATTGCAGTCCTCGCACTTTGGTACTAAATCTGCCGTTACGTTGCCGTTCTTAATTGCCGTCATAAAGCGTTCTACTACTTCACGGTTATCCTTTTGACCATGATTAATCCCGCTAGAACACTGCATTTTAGTCCAATCACCAAAGGCATTGAAAATTCGATTTTCATTAAAGCCTGCATTTTCAAAAAAGTGCCCGAATGTACTGGTCGCAATAAAATATTTTTTATCACGAATTAGCTTTTTTAGAGCAAGCATCGTCTCACTAGGCTCATATTGTAAGGAATATTCGTTGATTAGCTCACTCCAAAAAGCCCATTGCTCGCTCCAAGTATCAAACCTCTTATCTAATGCATCCCCAATTGTATGCACATCATACTTATCTGCAATTTTGCCAAATTGATCATCAAAGCCTTCTTCACTTAGGATATCTAGTCCCTCTTCTTTGGCCATGCCATTACCAGCCGTTACGATCACCGTGTTAGCATTTTTCAGCCATTTTTTTGCTGTCACTAAATCTGCCATTTTATCTCTTTCCCTTTGAATAACCTGTCAAGCGTAATTGTCCATTAATGTATTCTCCTAAGAAAACATCACTGATACTATTATAACCTGCCTCTTCAACTTGTTGCTCTAACCAAGCTTCGCTTTTGTGAATCAACTCTAAGACATCAATATTAGCCTGACCATCACTAATTATTGGGAAACGAATGTTAGCTTCATCATTTTCAATAATAGTTAATTGCCCGTTTTGCTCAAAGATACAATTCTTAATCTTTTCAACAGAGTAGATACCTCGACTGCGCAATTTAAACATTAATTCATTAGCGGAGATTCCTGCTTTCATGCAGTTTCCCACTAACACCTTGCCATTTTTAATTACCTGAACGGGTTTACCATCGATAATCCCTCTAATCCAATTATTGTGATCACGGCTGAATTTCAAAATAAAAACAACCAACGTCCAAACAATTAGAACTAGGAAAAACTGAAGAATTGTAATACTAGGATTGTAAATCAAGCCACCAATAATTCCACCTAAAACATAATTCTGCAACTGATCTAATGCAGTCGTAGGAGCCAGATTAGACTTACCAAAGACATTGATTTGAATGATTAAAGTTAAGATACCGAGAGCAAACTTAATGAATAATTGTGTGTAATCTAGCTGCATTATTTTATTACCTCTACTTTATGATCAATTACATGGGCTTGCGTTAATGTGTAAGTATTGTGATCATCATTAAGGTTTAACTGATAATCAATATTTTTAGAATCAATCCTTACGATCATGCCATTAGTTAAAACCGTTGAACTAACTAAAACATCAGAAGTCGAAACATTTTCATCTTTAGCAATCGATTTGATGAATGGCACGATTTGAATCGCCTGTGATTTTTGCGTATTAAGTTGCACATATTTTTCATATTGCGTACCGGCAAACAAAAGCAAAAATAATAAGGCAATAATACCCAAATCGCGATACTTGGTTGCAAAACGGTTATGTAAATATAGCAAAGCAAAAATTATCATTGCTAACGCCGCCACCAACATCAAAGCATATAATACTGCCTGATTAGTATTCTGGTTATTTTGAATATATTTCATTGTATAAAAGGTCATGCTCTACCTCACCCTTCATATTTTCTTTCATTCTAACACAGAAAAAAAGTAGCACTTTCGTACTACTTTTACTAGAAATTATTCACTTTTCACTATTATTAATTATTTTTGAATTTCTTTTAATCCAGCTTTGCGACGGCCCATGTTAAACCATGGTGAAACAGTGAAGGCTAACACATCATTAATTACATAGATCAATGAATTAATTGCCATGGCTAAGTTTGCATCACCTTGAGCATAAGTTACGCCCCAAAGAATCAACTGGAAGACGCCACTAGCAGTCCACCAAAAGTATTGATTGTTGTAACGCATAAAGCACATGATCCCAGCAGTTAATGAAATAGCAAAACTAATAGCATCAATCCAAGGACGAGGATCATTGGTAAATTTACCAATCAAAAAGCCGGATACAACATAAACAAGTAAAGTTCCAACAATAGCAATAAGCCATTCCTTTGAACCAAATTTTCTCAAATGATTCTTAGTATCGTCATTCCATGATCTAACGGCAATGATAACTGGTAAATCTAAAGTTGCAATATAAGCAATCTGTTCAAAAATGGAAAGATAATTCTTAGCTGACCAACCTGCATAGATAAAACAAGCAGCTGAAATCAACCCCAACCAACCATTAATTGCCTTAGTAGCGTTAATTGCCAATACACAAAGTGTACCCAAAAGCGTACCAATAAAAGTAATCAAAGTTACGCTTGTAATTTTGCCTTGAATCAGCAAAGCTAATTGAAATCCAAACGCAAAAAACCATAAACAGTAATTTTGAACTGGCCAGCCTTTCAATTGATTAAATAGCCAAACAAAATAATTTTCGTGTTTTCTTTCCATCCTATTCAACATTCCCCTTTTTTATTTTAGGTCGCAAAATACAAGATCTTGTGCCTTATCCGTGCTATGCAAAAAAGCACATCGATATCTATCCTAATAGAAAGATAAATTTTATACAAGATTGAATTCAACCAAATATTGTGTTATTAGCATAAGCTATATCTATATGTTGTAGTCAAAATTAAAAAGTAGCTTAAAACTATGTTTTTTAGTAAAATGACACTATGTCACAAAAATGATAGAGGTGTATATATATGCTAAAAAACAAACTAATTTATGTTCCTCAAAAAATATTCCAACAAATTCTTCCTACTAAGGCAACTAACACTCCAAACTACCAATTGCCTATCAACTATTACGATCCTGAAGGCAACATGGTTGGCACTTATTCTGGAATTAACCTGGCGGCAAATGAAACTATCACTCACCACCAGCTCAAAAGATTTATCAACACTCATCTTCCTGAAAATTACGAAGTTTTTCCTTACTTTGCTTATCCTAAGGAGAATATCACCTGTGAAAATCTGCCTGATGAAATAATGATCGCAGTCAGATTATCTAATTAAAAAAGGCGACTCGATTGAGTCGCTTTTTTCATTGCAATTGATATTAATGTTGCGAAGCACCAGTTGTAGTATCTGGTTCTTCGTGCTTTTCTTCTTTAACTTCTGCAGCTTTAGTTGATGCACCAGTTGCGGCGTCTGGATCAGAATTTCTACGGTAAGTTGCACCAGTAGTTGCATCATCATCTACTACCAATTTTTGACCAGTAGTCTCACAGAAGTACTTAACTAATGGATACAGGTCTTGGACCCATTCATAAATACCAGCATAGTTGCCTTGGTCGTCTTCTACACGTTTATAATAGTGCAAAACCAATTTCTTTAAATTACCTGTTGGCACTGGCATATAAACATCATCATGACCTTCATGCTTGGTCCGCAAAGCATGAACCACCTTTTTAGCATCTGGAATAACATCGCGGACATCTGGGTGAACTGCTCCCATCGTATCACCAACTTGATCTGGCGTACGTTTAGCCAGCATCTTCTTGTTAGGATCAGTTGGACGGTTATACCACAAAAATTGATTATTATCGTCAACAAACGTCATTTCACCGATAGTATTTCTTAACATCCAATTAAGTTGATTAACAGTTAACAAACCTGCATCAAGTTTGACATAATCATCGCCTTCTGCAGCATGAACTTTCTTAGCGGCTTTATCTAACCAATCAGGATCATTTTTATCAATTCCCTCAACTGTATATTTAGACTTGCCCTTTGCATCAAAATCTTCTTTTAAGTATTCATCGGCATTCATATCTTTAAGCCATTTTGGTTCAGCCATAGTAAAACCTCCTCGTATGAACTCTGTTAACCTAATTATATGATGTAAGTGGTTTCAGTTCAACGATTTTAATATATTTTATAAAATATTTTCGCTAGCTAAATTATATATTATTTTATATAAAAAGAGCTGATCAACGATCAACTCTTTACATCTTTGTCTCAATTGTATGAGTGTCCAAATGAATGATCACGTCAAACATCGCTTTTTCTTCTGGTGAAATCTTATGAGCCACCTCAATAACAGCAATACGTGGATTCTTCAACAGCGTCTTATGAATGCCTAACGACAAGTTCGGGTCAAGTGCACTTGTCGCTTCATCAGCTAGCAAAATCGGCCGATCTGATAAAAGCGCACGGGCAATTTCTACTCTTTGGATTTGTCCACCCGACAAGCCACTACCGTTTTCACCTACAGCCTTGTCTAGACCCTGTTCCTTTACCAATTCATCTAGACCAGCCTCATGAATAACTTCTTTCAAATGCTCGTCACTCACTTTACGTCCTAACGTAATGTTGAAACGCAATGTATCATCAAACATGAATGGCTTTTGATTAACATAGGAAAAATAATTGTGGGCAGCATCCCAATTTCCCGTTACATCCGTACCATTGATCAAAATTTTACCGTCTTTGGGCTTTCTCAAACCTAATAGCAAGCGAAGCAAGGTGGTCTTGCCCCAACCACTTGGCGCCATCAATAGAACTTTTTCACCCGGCTTAACTGTTAAGTTCACATTCTCAAAGATGCGTTTGTGATCACTACCTGTAACATAAGATAGTTGTTCAACCTCCATACCATCAAAATGATCGATCTTCTGCTTATCATCTTTCAGCACGTGATGCAAAGCGCGCTGGGTCTTTTCCCACATTGGCACAGTCGACTTGACTTGGTTAAATTCGTTAAAAAGAGTCACGATTGGCGTGATAAAGTTCAAGGCCAAATCGACCATCATTACTAATGTACCCACCTTTAAATTTCCCTGCATCATCATAATACCGCCAATAGTACATGGTACGATGAAGCAAAACAATTCAGCAGCTGAATAAATTAATTCTAGTGCCCAAGCTTGAGTCAATGTCATATTACGCAGAGCGTTCTCCATTGCCTGGGCCGCACCAGCTGCTCGTGTAACGATGTTGGTGCGCACGTTATAAAGCTTGGTAGCCTGTGCCCCATTTAATGAATCGGACACATTTTGCGTATAGTTAGCATTAGTCGTTGCCCAAATCTTGGACTTACGTGTAATGATAGGACTAGTAATCATTTGAACTAATGCTGGCGCAAGCGTAGCAATCAAAAATACTAGGGTCATCTGCCATGAACTATAAAAAGAAAAAGTAATTGCCCCGAAAAACGACAAACCTTGGAAAATCATATCCAATTGTGCCGTTATCCGATTAGTTTCAATCTGTTTTAAATCGTTGGTCATCAGTGATAAACCGCTCTTGATATCAGGCTCACCTTGATCAACCAAATAACGCAAGTTAGCGCGCTTAAAGGTCATATTCACGTCACGAATAATGCCCATCTTTACCGTTTCATAGACAAAGTTACTGGCCATAAAACACATCTGACCTAAGGAAGTCAAAGCAGCCAGGCGAATCAAATGCAGATAATCATGCGATCCTGATGAAGCAACATTCAACATAATTTGTACCATATAAGCTACAAAGACGATGTTGCAGGCCTTGATTGCGGCCAAAATGGTATAGCTAATAATTTGGCTTTTTTTAGCGTACTTCAGGCTCATTAATTTCTCCTTTTCTATCCCGTTAGAAACATTATACCCGCTAGCTTGTCTTTTTCTCAATTAGATACGATAATTAGAGTAATCATTTTAATTTTTAATGAAAAGCAGAAAGGAACTTTTAATGAAGACTGGTACTAAAATTATTACTTTAGACAACGGTTATCACTTATGGACCAACACCCAAGGTGAAGGCGACATTCATCTTCTAGCTTTGCATGGTGGTCCTGGTGGCAATCACGAATATTGGGAAGACACTGCAGAACAATTGAAAAAGCAAGGCTTGAACGTGCAAGTTACTATGTACGATCAGCTTGGTTCGCTTTATTCAGATCAGCCTGACTACTCTGATCCTGAAATTGCCAAGAAATATTTAACCTACGAATATTTCTTAGATGAGGTTGACGAAGTCCGTGAAAAGTTAGGACTTGATAACATTTATTTAATCGGCCAAAGCTGGGGTGGCCTATTAGTTCAAGAATACGCCGTTAAATATGGTCAACACTTGAAAGGTGCAATTATCTCCTCAATGGTCGATGAAATCGATGAGTACGTTGCTTCAGTTAACAGAAGACGCCAAGAAGTTTTACCACAAACCGAAATCGACTTCATGCACGAATGCGAAAAGAACAACGACTACGACAACCAACGTTACCAAGACGACGTGCAAATCTTGAACATTAACTTCGTTGACCGTAAGCAGCCTTCTAAGCTTTACCACTTAAAAGACATTGGCGGCACTGCCGTTTACAATGCCTTCCAAGGTGACAACGAATTCGTCATTACTGGTAAGTTAAAGGATTGGCACTTCAGAGATCAATTGTCAAAGATCAAGGTGCCAACCCTATTAACCTTTGGTGAAAACGAAACTATGCCAATTTCAACTGCTAAGATTATGCAAAAGAAGATTCCTAACTCACGCTTAGTAACTACACCTGACGGTGGTCACCACCACATGGTTGACAACCCTGACGTATATTATAAGCACTTAGCTGACTTTATTCGTGAAGTAGAAAATGGTACATTTAAGGGCGAAAATTAATTAACAGATATTCAGGCTGGAATCGATTTCCGGCCTTTTATTTTTAAGGAAAATGATATGGATGAAAAAGATGTCAAAATTCTGCTAGTTGAGGATGAAGAAAGCGTCGCTAGCTTCGTCAAAACTGAATTAGAATTTGAGGATTACCAAGTTGTTTGGGCTGAAGACGGCAAAAAAGCATTAGACTTTTTTACTCAAGAAAAGCCAACTTTAATTTTGCTTGATTGGATGTTGCCAGTATATGATGGCATGACCGTGTTACGGCGAATCCGCAAGCAAAGTGATGTCCCTATTATTATGCTTACCGCCAAAAATTCTGCCTCTGATATAAGCTCTGCTCTTGATCAGGGACTAGACGACTACCTCACCAAACCATTTGAAATCGAGGAATTGCTGGCACGAATTCGGGTAGTCTTGCGAAGACTGGAAAAAATGCGGCAGCAAAATGACGTCCCTGATACTTCCCTAGAATTTGGCCCATTAAAAATTGATCTGCTTAAGCACGAATTTTACTGTGACACCGAGCAAATTTATCTTACTCCTAAGGAATTTGCCTTAATCACTGAACTAATGCGGGACCCCGAAAAAGTCAAAAGTCGTGACGAGTTGCTTGATACAGTCTGGGGATATGACTTTGTTGGTCAAACCAATACTGTTGATGTTTATATTCGAACTATTCGCAACAAGATAGGCAATCCCTACAAAAAGATCATTAAAACCATGCGCGGCTTGGGCTATTGTTTGAGAAAATTAGATGATAATCATGAAAAAAGCTGATCCTAAATCAACTACCCAACAATTAACATACTTATTCGTAAAGCTATTTGTAGCTATTTTAATATTAGTCAATGTAGCTTTCTTAATTATTTCTTCTGCTTACATCTATTATCAAGCTGAACGACAAAGTGAGCAGGTTGTTAGAGCTGTTAAAGATAATCTAGATTCACAATATGATTGGTCGGCAATGCTAGACGCATATTTAGCCAAGCAAGACAGCGATGCGATTACTCTGACTACGCCACATGGCAAAACTTACTACTCTGAAGATGCGCATGAAACTTTTAAGTATATTAACGAGCAGAGACACTATCAAAATTTAGTTTATTCAAACAAGCACATTTACTTTTTAAAAGATGAGCAAAAGCATAATTTTAAAATCAATGTTGCTCTAAACATTGATAGGTTATTTCATTTAATTATTTGGCTATTTTGCACAATGTTAATTATTAACTTAGCCGCTATTTTGATTAGTATCCCACTTATTCGACGTTTATCACATAAATGGAGCCGTCCAATTCAAACAATGAATAGTGAAATTCAAGATATTCAAAAAGATGGGGCTACAACTAAAATTACAGTTCCTAATCAACCACTTGAAATTAAACAGCTTGCTAAATCATTTAATAACTTGCTTACTTTTCAAAATAAGGCTTTACAGCGGGAACAACAATTTGTTAGTGATGCCTCGCATGAACTAAAAACTCCGATCGCTGCAATTCGCGGTCATGTTAACCTAATCAGACGACATGGAAAAGATAAACCTGAAATCATCCCCAAATCATTAGATTATATTGACGTTGAATCCAAAAAGATGGAAGGCTTAATTAATGACCTACTCGCTTTAGGCAGAATAGAGAGAAATACCAATTTAACGCAAACTAATTTGGTGAAAATTATTAATGAAATAACCGCTGAAATTCAAGCAGTTTATCCACATAAAATACACACTGACATGCCGCAAGAACTATTTTTCCTCATCAATCCAACAGATTTTAGAAACATTGTGCATAATTTAGTGGAAAACGCTGCTAAATATTCACCTGAACATAGCGATATTAACATCTCATTAACTCAAAAAGAAAATCAAATACTCTTTCAAGTAGCAGATCACGGCATCGGTATTGCAGCGAAAAATCGCGAAAAAATATTTCAACGTTTTTATCGTGAAGACACTTCTCATTCGAGTAAAATTAAAGGATCTGGCCTAGGCTTGGCAATTGTCAAAGCTGAAGTTGATAAGTATCATGGAAAAATTAAAGTTACAGATAACGCTCCTCAAGGAACAGTCTTCACAGTTTCTCTTCCACTAGAAAAATGAAGAAATCTTCATTTAAACTCTATTAAATCTTAGTTTTTTTAAGCCGCTTACCTAGTACGATAAATATATCAAGTAAAGCAAAACAAAAATTATTAACGATTTTAGAGGAGAATTTTTTATGAAGGCTATTAACTTAAAGAAAATTACTATTACCGGTGCAGCATTACTCGGCTTAGGAACTGCCGCAATTGCTACAATAAATTTAGCTAACGAAACTAATGTTGTGCAAGCTGTTTCAAGCAAAATTAAGGTTTCACAAAATACAGCTGTTAAAAAGTTTAAGGCAAAGTTCAAGACTGCCAAGATTGAATCAATCAGTTTAGATAAAGAAAATGGTCGCTACGTTTACGACATTGAAGGTTTCACTTCAAGCAAGGAATATGAAATGAAAATCAATGCTTCAACTGGCAAAACTATCTCATCGCATTCCGAAAAATTAGATCGCGATGAATGTGGCAAAAAGGCTTTAAGCTTAAGCAAGACAATTTCTCGCTCTACTGCTACTAAAATTGCTCAAAAAAGAGTATCTGGAAAGGCAGTTGAATGGTCATTAGACCGGGAAGGTTCAAAGCATGTCTGGGAAGTAACCATCAGTAAGAATGGTCAAAAAAGTGAAGTTAAGGTTAACGCAATTACTAAAAAAGTAATTAGTGTTGACCGTGATTAATTACGAGAGGACATAGAATGAAATTTACTAAACTTACAAGTGTCGCACTACTAAGCGTAACTTTATTAACAACAGTAGTAGCTTGTTCTAAGCAAAACGACACTGCGACGACTACTCAAAAAAGTGTTACTTCCTCAAAAGTTACACACAATTCTGAGTCAGCAGTGAGCAAACAATCTCGAAAAGATAATATTCAAATCAAATTAAGCCAACAAGAGGCCATTGACAAATTTCAAAAACAATTTAGTGGTAAGCAGCTTAAAAGTATTGAATTAAGTCGTGAAGGTAATCATTACCTTTACGAAATCGAGGGATTCGATTCAACCAATGAATACTCTGTTAATATCAATGCAGAAACTGGTCAAATTGGCCACGTTCATTCAGAAAAATTAGATCATGATGATCGCAATCAAAAGGCCTTGGCCCTCAGAGGTGCCATTAGCCGTGACGACGCTAGCCGCATTGCAGAAGAACACGTTAAAGGTACTAGTGAGGAATGGAAACTAGAACAAGATGAAGATACCGGTAAAACATACTGGGACGTTACAGTTAAAAATGGTCATCAAGAAACAGACGTTAAAATCAACGCCCATACTAGGGAGATTATTTCAACTGAACACGATGATTAACGAATAAGAACACATAGAAAAAGGCACAACATTATTCTTCAAGTTGTGCCTTTTCGTATGTTTAATTTCTGGTCAATTTCTTCACTAACAGCCAATCAGTTTGTGGGTCACTCCCCACTTGGAAAGTGTGTTGACTCACTTTACTAAAACCATGCCGCTTATAAAAATGCTGTGCTGGTACATTTTTTTCATAAACGCCCAACCACATGTAGTCTTTACCTTCTTCACGCGCCGTTTTTTCCGCAAAATCAAGCAACACATTTCCTAAGCCGCGATGTTGAAAACTAGAACGCAAATAAATTCGTTCCACCTCTAAGGCATTCTCACGCAAATGTTCTGTCTGTGCATCCCCAACATTGATTTTCAAATAGCCTGCTATTTCATTCTGCACCATTAAAAAGTAAAAACGACTATTCGGATTTTCAATTTCTTTGACTAACTTTACTGTTTCATAATCTTCTTCCAAAAAGCGTACCATATCATTTGGTGCAGTGTAAGGATCAAAAGTCGCCTTAAAAGTTTCACGTGAAACTTTCTGTAATTTTTCAACATCACTTGTAGTAATAGGCTTAATTGTATAATCCATCAATATTCCCTCTTTCCACCATTTTTAACAAAGCGCCAGTTTTCGCTGGCATTGTCTTCTACAACCTTTAGTAAAGCAGTTAATTCCGCTCTTTGCTTTAAACTTAATCCTGATAAAACTAGTTCATTTGAGTAAGTATTTTCTTTTTCAATTTTTATTGCTAGTCGCTTACCTAAATCAGTCACAAACAGATGCTTAATCTTTTTATTCTCTGCATCGTTTTCTTTCTTAATTAGTTGATTTTGCTCTAGCTTTTTAATGCTGCGGGCTGTCGTTGTCCGGTCAACATTAAGCATCCCAGCTAAATGATCCGAGATAATCCCTGGATTTTCCTTAATCCGCACCAGATATAAATATTGTCCCCGATTTAATTGCATTTCTTTAAATTCAATGTTAGCAATCGAATCAAGTGCCCGAGCAATTGTGCCAATTTGACGTAAAATATCTTCTTTCATTTTTTTCACCTTAGAAATTATTATATTAAATTTTGTTGTAATTGCAACAATAAAGATTAAAAAGAAAAAGGGGATTACTCCCTTCTCCTTTAATCTACATAAGCATACTTGTATGACCATTGTGTACCAGCAGTATTATGAATAAGGCCGTGAACACGCTTATTTTGTAAATATGCAGTTGTTTGTTGATATATTGGTGTAATTGCTTGATTGCCATTTACAATCTTAGCTGCCGAAATCAGATCATTCCAGCGTGTGTCAGGATTATTGGCGTCTTGATTGCCAGCTTTTTTAACCAAATTATCGTACTCAGAATTTGACCACTTACCGTAATTGTAAGACGTACCTGTCATTGGAATTTGCATAAATGTCATCGGGTCGTTGAAGTCGCCACCCCAATGAGAGAGATAAATGTCAAAGTTGCCTTGCTGTGCTCGACTGGTGGTTGATTTATCAGGAATATTGGTAATATTTATCTTGATTCCCTTCAATTCTTTGGTCCATTGTGACTGCAAATATTGGGTCAATTGATCACTGTCTGCTTCATCATTTGAAGATAAAACATCAAAAGTCAAACTCTTTTGGCCAATCTCCTGTAATCCCTTTTGCCAATATTTCTTGGCTAGAGCTGGATTATAATCAACTGTATTTTTCACTGCTTGTTCTTTAGCAAAATCTATACCTGTTTTAGGATTTGCAGCCAAATCATTGGCAACAAAGCCTTTTGGCAGAGTTGAGCCATTGCCCAAAACCTTTTTAGTCACAATATCACGATCAATTGATAATGATAAAGCCAAGCGAATATTTTTATTATTCAAGGCCTTTCTATTAACTGCATTTTTATCCTTAAAATTATAAAGCAAGAAACGCACTAACGAATATGGATATTGAGTAAAGTCATTATTACTCTTTAAGTTCTTAACTTGCTCACTTGAAAGCGGAGTTAAATCCAGCTTACCTTGTTGATACATCTGATAACCAGTATTGTTGGACTTAACCACTTGATAATGGATCTTGTTCAACTTAACTGCTTTTTTATCCCAGTAATCATTATTTTTAACAAATGACCAGGTATCATTAGTTCCATTCCATCCTTTAATCTTGAAAGGACCTGAGTAGACTTGGTACTGAGCCTTGGTTGCGTATCTATTGCCATACTTTTTCACAACTTTTTCGTTTTGCGGCCCAAATAGTGGATAAGCCATCAATACTCTAAAGTAAGCGATCGGGCGATTTAACTTAACCACTACCGTCTTTTTATCCGGTGCAGAAATTCCTAATGCATTAGGTGATTTCTTTCCTGCAATGATTGCGTCAGCATTCTTCACGCTACTAAAAAGATAGGCATACGGAGAAGCGGTCTTAGGATTCAAGCTTCTTCTCCAAGAATAAACAAAGTCCTGCGCTACAATCGGATCACCATTGGACCACTTAGAATCACGTATCTTAAACGTCCAGGTCTTACCATCTTTAGATACGGTCCCAGTTTTAGCTAAGCCGGCTGTTGGCTTACCATTTTTACCAAGACGATAAAAACTTTCGAATACATTGCCAGTTTGACCAAATCCGGTAGACTTACTGATATCAATAGTATCTAGTGGAGCTGTGGTGCTTAAATTTAAAGTGCCACTTTGAGCTGCCGACTTATTACTGCTATTGCCATTACCACATGCTGCAAGAAGCATTCCTAATGAAATAGTAACGACTCCTGCTAAAACTCCCTTTAGTTTCGACATAAATTTTCCTTTCTCAAACAAAAAAATGGGATGTACTCCAACACGGAATACATCCCATTAAGAACCACAACTTTTTAACTAGTTAATAAGTAATAGTCTTAAGATGAATCACCACATCAGAGCATGTCAAATAAATGCTGTTTGTACAACAACATTCAGTGTATTGACATTGCATTTGACGCTTAAACATGTGATTCATCCTCCTTCTTACTTTTGATAAGAATAATCATAATTTATTCGATCACGATTGTCAACAAAAATCTATTGTATAATTATAGAAAAATATTTGGAGGAATTTTTATGGAAATTATAAAATATGGTCCTTACACTCTTTTCACACTTATTGGAACAATCCTAACATTTATCGTGGCTATTGAGCATATCGGTATCTGTTTCTTAGAAATGTTTGGTAAACCTGAACAACAAGCTAAGGCTTTCGACATGGATATCAATTTTGTTAAACAAGAAGCTGCTCAAGTTTCACTAGCTAACCAAGGTATCTACAATGGGATGTTGGGTGTAATTTTGATCGTTGCTTTCTTTATTTTTCCTATCCCTATTCTTTTTAACGTATGGAAATTAATTCTAAGTTTGATTGTCATAGTAGCAATTTATGGCGGATTCACTGCAACTAAAAAAATCTTCCTAGTACAAATGCTACCCGCGCTTTTAGCATTAATTTTTCTTTTTGTTTAAAAATATTGCATTTTTGTACCAAAAGCCATAAGAAAATTTAAAACACCTAGTGATAAACTGTCACTTTGCGGTTATGTAATATATAATATCAGTAAACATATAGAACATAACAACGAGGTGGAATTCATGAGAAAATTTTTTATCATTACCAGCAGCATTATCACTGGGTTACTTGTTGGAATAATTGGGACAACGATCTATCTAAATAATCAGTCGTCAAAAGTAAGTAACTTTACCATTCGAACTACTAATTTAGCAGCTAAGCCGGAAACGATCAGCTATTCTAGCAATAACTTGCCACAGATTAATCTCTCACAGGATTCCGCCGTCCAGAAATTCAAATCATTATATACACATGCAGTAGTCAAATCGATCACGCTTAGTTTAAGTAAAGATATCTATGTTTATGACATAGTGGGTTATGATGACCGTAAAGACTGCACTATTCAGGTTGACGCAACTAATAACAAGATTCTAGGTCAGTCTACGCAGGTGCTTGATTATGACTACGAAAAAGATGCGTCTTTGAACCTAAAAAAGACAATTTCACGCCAAGAAGCTAATGAAATTGCCCTAAAAGAATTCAGTGGAGGAACACCGATTTCATGGGAGTTAACTGATGACAATAATCATTCAATTTGGAAAGTTAAAATGATCCACGGTGAACACAAACATACCGTAAAAATTAATGCTAGAACAAAGGCTGTAATCTAAAATAATCCCCAACTTATGCACAAGTTGAGGATTATTTTCTTATCTTTTATCTAGGTTGACTATCTGCACGTGACTTGTAATCACCGTTTTCAGTACCAATAATTAGCTTTTCGCCATTCTTGATAAAATCAGGAACTTGCACAACTAAGCCAGTTTCCATAGTAGCAGGTTTACCACCACCAGCTACAGTTGCACCCTTAATCTCTGGTTGTGTTTCCTTAACGGTCATTTCAACAGTTGATGGCAATTCAATACCGATAATCTTGTTATCATCTGTAAAGTCCATATCAACCATAATGTTAGGCATCAAGAACTTAACGTCATCACCCAATTGATCAGCTGAAACTTCATATTGATCATAAGTATCAGTATCCATGAAAGTATAAGTATCACCTTCGCCGTAAAGGTATTGAGCCTTTTTCTTAGTTACTTCAACTAAGTCTACCTTTTCAGTTGGTCGCATGGTCTTGTGAACAACTGCACCACTCTTAACGTCACGCAAATCCATTTGCATAACGGTATTACCCTTACCTGGCTTATGGTGGTTAGCCTTTAAAACTTTGATCAATTTGCCATCTTGGCTAAAAATCATACCTTTTTTCAAATTAATTGCTTGTACCATTATTTCTTCTCCCTCTAATTTAAACTTACCTTTCGACTAGTTTAAACACGCTGGAGGCAAAGCAAATTTTTTTATCAACAGTAAATAAATCGTATTCATAATACCTAGTATACCAAATTAGATGTGCCGCAGGTATATCCGATCAATCAAATGTCCGTCAGTCTTATGCAAAATCAGGCTAGCACGTTCCTTGGTTGGCGCAATATATTCACGCAAGTTGACCAGATTAACCATCTGCCAGGTTTCTTCAGCCAATTGAATTGCATCTTCCAGCGGTCCATTAGCCATTTTATAGTAAAAATTATCTGGCTTATTTTTATTTAATTTAAGTACTTTTCTAAAGCGTTGCATGTACCATTTTTCAATCAAATCTTCTTCAGCGTCAATATAAATTGAAAAATCGAAAAAGTCACTAGTCACAACTTGTCCACTCTCGGGCAATTGCAATGTATTAATTCCTTCAATAATCAATACATCAGGATTTTTTACATGACCATATTTCCCAGGTACTATATCGCTTAATTCTTGAGAATACAACGGATAAACAATATCGCTTTTGCCACTCAAGACATCACGCAAAAAGTTGCTAAGTAAAGCCATATCATAGCTTTCTGGAAAACCTTTGCGGGGCATTAAATTGCGCCGTTTTAATTCCTCATTAGGGTAAATAAAACCATCCGTGGTCATCAAGTGTACCTTTAATTCTGGATAGGTTCTACTGAGCAACAATTGTAATAAACGCGCAGTGGTTGATTTGCCAACTGCAACCGAACCCGAAATACCGATGATAAACGGAGCTGGTGAAAAACTTTTATACAAAAATTTGATTTGTGCTTTTTGCGCATTCTTTTTTTGTTGGTAAACTAAGTGTAAGTAACTGATCAAACTGGTATAGATCTCATGCACGTCGGTTAGGTCAATCACGTCTCCTAAAGACTTGATATCAGCTAATTCTTCTTTGGTAATATTGACTTTATCTAAGGGAGCTAATTTAGCCCATTCATTTCTGTTAAAACTCGTATAATTTCTCATATATCGTATCCATATTCCTTCTAAAACACTAACTTATTATAATAGAAAGCGCTAAAAATATGAAAAAAATAATCCTATTCGGCGATTCCATTTTTAACGGATATCGTAATGGTCAAAATACAAACCTAGTAACTAATTTATTTCAACAGGCACTAATTAATTATGCACAGGTGGAAAACATTTCTAAAAGCGGTGCTACCACAGTTGAAGGCGTCGATTATTTGGAGCAAATTCCCCCAGAACATGATCTAGTTGTTGTTGAATACGGCAATAACGATGCAGCAACAGCTTGGGGCATTAGTCCAGAAAGCTACGAAAAGAACTTGGCTCAAATCCTTAGTGCAGTAGGCAAAGCCATTGTTGTGGGATTGTGCAATCCCAATCCAGAAAGTGACATTTTTCAATATTATGGTGCTGAAAGACTCGATCTTTTTAACAATATCGCCCAAAAAGTCGCAAAGGCACATGGTGCACAATTTGTGGATATTTTACCTGCAATGAGAAACTTAAAAGACAAATCGACATATTATCAAGCCGACGGGCAACATTTAACTGATCAAGGAAATGAGTTTTTAGTTAATCAAATCGTGCCAGTAATCAAAAAAGACTTAGCCTAAGCCAAGTCCCTCTTCATCATCACATGTTCTACGCCGCCTTCATCAAACGGTTCGCCTACAACTTGATAGCCCAAGCTATCATAGAAAGGCTTTACCCGCATTTGGGCGTGACAGTAAACTGCATCAATCTTATTTTGCCGTAAAAATTTATGCACAGCTGTAATCATTTTCGATCCTAGCTGTTGTCCGCGCGCTTCTTTTGACACAGCAACGCGTCCTAGCATCCATTTACCATCTTCTTGAAACAGACGACAAGTCGCTAAGGCAGTCGTCTGTTTTTGATTGAGTAAATAAACCTGAACAGCAATTAGGTCCTCATCATCTAAATCTGGTAGAGTTATCTTCTGTTCAGCCACAAAAATCGTGTTGCGCAATCTTTCTACGCAATAGAATTCTCTAGCTGTCATTTCATCAATCTTTTTAAAAGTAAAATTATCTATCTTCATATTACTTGCCTAACCGACTATTGTTTCTGCCAAACCATTTTTCATTAAGTTTACGCAATTGACCATTTTTTTGCAATCTTGCTAAACCTTGATTGACCTTCTGACGCAAAGTTTTGTCTCCCTTACGCATCCCCACAGCGAACAAGTCCATTGGCACGCGATCATTCTGAATTACCTTGTATTCGCTACTTTTAGCCATGTGAGCAATATAATAGTCGGCATAAACTTCATCTAATAGAATTCCTTGAATTCGTCCTGCATTCAGATCCAAGAACGAATTAGAAATCGTATCATATAAAACTGTTTTCTTAGCATGCAGCACATCTTGTTTAGTTTCATACCACTGCTCTGCTGTTGAACCAGTTTGCATTCCTAATTCATAATTCTTCATTTGTTTAAATGAACTAATGTCACTATCTTTTTTCACAACTAAAACCTGGCGATTACGTAAATATGGCTTGCTAAAAGCTACTTTTTTCTGTCGTTCTGGCGTAATGCTGTAACCATTCCAGAGTAAGTCTATCGTACCGTTACGCAGCTCTGTAACGTTCATTGACCAATCAATCGTTTGAAAAGAAACCTTAATGCCATATTGTTTAAAGACTGCCTTAGCTAAGTCGATGTCATAACCCGTCAATTGGCCGTTTTTCTTTTCAAAGCCCATTGGTACAAAACTATCGTCTAAGCCAACTACCACTTGCTTTTTGCTGGCAATCCTATTCCATGTATCTTGAGTATTAGCTTCTTTTTGTACGCTTTGGCAACCAGTTAAACATAATGTTAAGGCCAAGACGATACCTAAAATCCATTTTTTCATTGCCTAATCCTCGCTTAACGGTCGAACCTTGAGCATCTGATCCGCCACATTCTCTGCAAAATTCAAGTCGTGGGTGATAATCAGCTGGGTTAAACCCGATTTTTTTAAGCTTAAAATCATTTTCTCAACTTCTTTACGTAAATTAGGATCTAGCGCGCTAGTTGGCTCATCATAACAAAGAATCCGCGGCTTCATAGCCAAAGCTCTAGCGATAGCTACTCGCTGTTTCTGCCCACCTGATAACTCATAAGGATACTGCTGTTCACGCCCACTCATTTGTAGACGTTTTAACAATAATCGTGCATCCTGCTCTGCTTCAGTTTTACTCTTTTTTAATACCAAAGTAGGTGCCAAAGTGATATTTTGTAAAACGTTCAAATTAGGAAAAAGATTATAATCTTGGAAAACAACGCCAACCTTGCCTGAATCATAAGGTTTACCGTCAATCAAAATTTCACCAGAATCCTTTGTTTCCAAACCGGCAATAATTCTTAGTAAGGTGGTTTTCCCCGCTCCAGATGGGCCTACAATTGTCATAATTTCTCCATCTTTCAAGGTAAAGGAGATGTCACGCAAAATTTGGTGACCGTTAAATTCTTTGCTCAAATTTTTCACTTCTAACATATTCTCACCTCAACTACTTGTAATAAGAAAAGTGGTTTTCCAGCTTTTTCAAAACAAAAGCACAAATACCGATCAACAGTAGATAAATTACACCTACTAAAACTAACGGTACTAGCGTTACGTCTCTGGCCATTGCCACATTGCCGGCCCTAAGCAAATCACCTAAACCAATGACATAAACTAGCGATGAATCCTTTACCAAGTTAATTACTTCATTTCCAATTGAAGGCAAAACAATTTTTATCACCTGGGGAATAATGATCTTGGTCATCGTTTGCCAGCGGCTCAAGCGCAAAACTTTCGCTGCTTCAAACTGGCCTTCATCAATCGATTGGAAGCCGCCACGAAAAATTTCCGCAAAATAAGCCGCATAATTCAAAACAAAAGCAAACAAGGCTGCTTGATAGCGGGGAAAGACGATATGAATAATTGGTAAGCCATAAAAGACAAAGATCAATTGCAATAATAAGGGCGTGCCCCGCATAATCCAGACATAAAAGTTAACCAACCAGCGTAATGGTTTAAACTTACTTTTTTCACCTAATGAGACCAAAATTCCTAATGGCGTTGCTAAAATTAACGTCCAGAAAAAAATACTTAACGTCATGCCTGCTCCTGACAAAAGAGCGGGTAAAATTTCTGCAATATATTTTAATGACATACTCTCACCTTCATTTTTCTTTCCTAATAAAAAAGCCCTCTTAGGATTAACCTAAGAGGACGACTGCTCGTGATTCCACCTCATGTTCGCACCTGCTCACGCAGAAATGCCTCACTAGGTTGATTATTTTAAAAGAAAAACCCTCATAGCCAAACGGCTACGAGGGCGAATGTAATCGCGGTTCCACCTCATGTTTACAAATTGCTCACGCAACTTGCCTCAATAAGTTCAATAATCAACCTTTAGCTATAACGGGCTATCCCGGATTTTCCTACTTTTGTTCAGAAGACCAACTCACAGATGTGATTCATACTAGCAAATATCTTATTTCCACCAGCAAAGACTCTCTATTACTTTGACTAGTATTACTATTTCTGTTCTAAGTTGTTTTTAATGTTGAATAAATCTTAAATGATCTAGCAACTTTTGTCAATTATTTTTCTTCATAAGTATCTGGATCAACATCAAGCAATGGACTCTTTTCTCCAGTATAAATAATATCTAGCTTATACATTGCACGAGAGGTAATAGTATAAACAAGTTGAGTTTCATCCAATTTATGGTAAGCAGCTTTAGAGGCATCCCACATGACTACCGCATCAAATTCTAGTCCCTTAGCCAAGTAAGAAGGCACAACTAGAGTACCATCAACTAGTCGCTGATTAGCAGTCGCAATTAAGGTCGTGTTTTCACCTTTTTTAGCTAATTCTTCATGCACAAATTTAGCTGCAGCTAAGTCTTTGGTAATAACAGCTGTCGTACGCTTATTTTGTTCATTATTATGCAAAACGTTAACTAAAACATCAATTGCTTCATCATCGGTTTTTCTGCGCCAAATTATAGGCTTAGGACCTTTACGGTTAAAGGCTTCAATCTTTTCGCCTTGACGCAAAATTTGCTTGGTGAAATTGGTCAATTCCTTAGTTGAACGATATGATTTCGTTAATTGCACCACATCAGTTTTTTCAGGATCAAATAAGCCAGAGATCTGCTTAAGTAAGCTACGACTTTCATCCTTAGTAAAAATAGCCTGATTCAAGTCACCCAACATTGTAAACTTGGCCCGTGGGAAATTATACTTCAAGTAAGCTAATTGAAATGGAGTATAATCTTGAATTTCGTCAATGAAGGCATAACGCATCTCAAAGTCAGTCCTGCGACCAGTGATCATGTCATACAAATATAAGTAAGCTGAAACATCATTCATGGCAATATGGTGCTGCTTAAAGTTATTCTTAACTTCTTCCACATGAGCCAACCAATCATTTTCATCAATATTCCACTTAGATAGATCAACCATCTTAGGTACAGCTCGCAAAAAGCTCAGGTATTGTGCTCGCATATTCAAAAAGTGGTTGTGCAAAATACGCTTATGCACGCCCTTCAAGGCTGATAATACAATTTTTCTACCTAAAAAGGCCTCTTCCTTAGCCTCAGACTCAAATTCTTGATCAGGTCGATCATATAACTCATTTAATTCAGATTGGCTCATTCCTTCAATAGCGTGTGCCACCCAAGCCTTCTTAGTTTCTGGCGTAATCTTTCGATTCAACATCTTGATCAATTCTTCACGCGTTGCATCAATTCGGTTGGCCAACTTGTAATTTTCATTGAAAGAATAATAGATCTCCTTGATCTTTTCCTTATCAAAGTAAGGTTTCTTCTTATCACGGAAATAAATATTCTTAAAAATAACACCGCGCTTATTCAAGTGCTCTGCATAACGAGTTAACAAGTTAAAGAAATTAACTGAATCCTTAAACTTAGAAATATTGCTGTCTGCGGTTTGATCTTCAAACTGTCTGAACAAGTTTTCAACTTCCATACCTGGCAACCGTCGCGCAACAAACTGCCAGTAAGTCATTTGAACCATATTTTGTTCGCCCATTTCAGGCAAAACATTCTTAATATAGTCATTAAACAACTGGTTAGGACTGAACATGATTACATCACTTGAAGTCAGGTTGCCACGATAACGATAAAGCAAAAAGGCTATCCGCTGCAAAATCGCACTGGTTTTACCAGAACCTGCCGCACCCTGGACAAAAAGCAGATCTGCTTTGGTGTTTCGAATAATCTTATTTTGTTCGCGTTGAATCGTCGTTACGATTGACTTCATCTGCGTTGATGATTTTTCTGACAAAACTTCCAAGAGCATTTGATCACCGATTGACTCATCAGTGTCAAACATGTTCACAATCTTGCCATCTTCAATCATAAATTGGCGTTTCTTAGTCATATCAACTGTAATTTCACCTTCAGGCGAATTATAAGAAACTTTACCCAATTTACCATCATAATAAATTGAAGATATTGGTGCCCGCCAGTCATAGATCAAGAAGTGATCGTCCTTGTCTGCAAAAGAACCTAGACCAATATAAATCGTCTCTGTTCGGTCCTCATTTTTTTCTTTAAAATCAACCCGAGCAAAATATGGTCGCTTCTCTAAACGCTCTACAGTCTCTAGCTGCTTAGCTGAATGTTGCCAAGCATGTTCACGTTCACTCAATAATTGTTGCTGCTGGTGGATTGACAGTGCTGTTTCCATTGAAGTGGAATAACCATCATAATCCAATTTAACATCGTCAAAAAAGTGTGAATTAAGCTCTCTTGCTTCGCCTTCAGCTGATTTGATAGATTTTTTTAAAGTTTTTTCGCGGTCCTTGATCTGACCCATAATATTATCAAGGTGCTTTTGTTCAAGTTCTTTTTCGTTTTTTTCAGTTTTGGCTGTAGCCATCTAATCACCTTTTCTTTAAAAATTCGCATACTATTTTACCATGAACAGCGCTTTCATAATAGTTTTCCTGCTCGTGAGAAAAATATAAATAAAAATTGATGAAAACTTTAACTTTAGAGACTATAATCTTGACATATTGGGGTGATATATACATGAAAAGATTTTTTAAATTACTGAGAAATGTTCTCTTGCTTGCTCTTATCGCTCTTGGCGTTTGGACTTATCAGAACAATCCCAATATTCGTATCGCAACGCAAGACTCCCTAGCTACACTTAGCTATCGAATTAACGAACTTCTAACTAACGAAACGACCATTTCTCCCAATAACGAAAAAAAGACTACTAATATCAAAACTGACACAGATAAAACAGAAAATGACGATTCTTCAGACAATCGTGTATGGTCAAATCCTGAAGCTAAGGTTTATATCGATATTAGCAATAATGCTCAACTAAGATCAGCTGCAGTCAATGCAATGAACGCTTGGAATCGTACCGGTGCTTTTACTTTTCACCAAATAAATGATAAAAAAGACGCTCAAATCGTCATTAATACAGTCGATAATAGCGACACTAATGCCGCAGGAGAAACAGCAACTACCTATAACCCTGCTACAGGACATTTGTTAAAGGCCACGGTCAACTTGAACCGTTACTATTTGCAAAACGAATGGTATGGTTACAGTTACAATCGAATCGTTAATACTGCTGAACACGAATTAGGCCACGCAATTGGCTTAAACCACACTAATAATGTCTCAGTCATGTACCCAAAGGGTTCGATCTATACGATTCAACCGCAAGATATTAAAACTGTTAAAAAGATCTACCACGAAAATAATTAACTTTAAAAGCTCACCTCTTTTTTCTACAATAAAGTGTGAGCTTTTTACGAGGAGAAAAATATGAAAAGAATTTATATCGTCCGTCACGGTCAAACTTATATCAATCGCTACAATAAGATGCAAGGTTGGTGTGACACACCATTAACTACACCAGGAATTGAAGGCGCTGAAGAAGCTGGTAAAGCTTTAAGCGAAGTACCTTTTGACATTGCATTGTCTAGTGATCTTAAGAGAGCAAGTGATACCTGTGAGATCATCATGAAATATAACGCCAACAAAGACGAATTGCAGCACATCGCTAGTCCATTTTTCAGAGAACAATTCTACGGCTACTTCGAAGGAATGGATTCCGAAATGGCTTGGCGAATGATTGGTGGCAGTCACGGCTACGGAACACGGCAAGAAATGTTTGCTCATGAGAGCATCGATACTATTAAGGATTGGATTAAAGAAGCCGATCCTTATCACCAAGCAGAAAACGCTGAAGAATATTGGGCTCGTCTTGATGATGGTTTTAAATTAATCAGTCAATTGGATGGCGCTGAAAACATTCTGCTAGTTACTCACGGCTTCACTATTAGAAGTCTCTGGTATCGTTATGGTGACCATATTCCTTTGGTTCCAGGTCCTAAGAATGCTTCAATCACTATTATGACAATGAGTGAGAAAGGCGAAATTAAGATACCTAAGTGGAATTTAATGCATTTATAGCAAAATAAGATTAGGCGAATCGGACCTAATCTTATTTTGTTTGTTTAATTATTTTTGCAAAACAATATTTTTATATAGCTTCACTGTTATTAAAAAACTTCCTACTATTTTTAACAGTAGGAAGTCTTACTCTAACTAGTCTTTAGTCACTTGTTTTAGTTTTTATTAACTTGCAGTCGCCCAAAGTCTGAATCAATTGTTTGCCATCTTTTTGGTGGAAAACAGCGTTTTGATACGACAATCGTTCTTTCTTTTTACTCTTATCTTTATACTTTTTAATAAAGGTTACTTCATAGTTAATCCGACTATAATTACGCTTACCTGGTAAAACAGAGAGCACCTTGATCTTTACACTTAATTTCTTGATACTCTTCTTTTTATGCCATTCCTTTAGTTGCTTAGCAATCTTCTTATAGTCTGCATTTTCTTTTCCATTTTCAAAGTCATCTGCATTTGGCGACTTAAGGGTGTTGTACAATAGCTTAGCTGCATCCCCCACCTTAATCAAGCCAGGCCAAATCGGGTTAACAATATAGTCACCTTCTGCATCCTGATAGACATCTTTTTCGCCATTGCCTTGATATTCAGCAGTACCATCATAATCAGTGACGTCATCCTCACTATTAGAAAATTCTGAACTAATCGATTGCGACAAATCCGTTACCCTTTCGGACTTAATAGTTTGACCATCTGCCTTACTCTTAATATAGATTTCCATTCGCTTAGCAATCGGATAATTCTTGAAAGTATAGCTACCATGCTGGTTCAATTTACCCGCCTTACGATCATTGATATAGATCGTACCATTAGGAACGCTGCGCACTTGGAAAGTGGCCGTTTTGATCTTCATATCAACAGTCTTATCTGACCAAATGTTAACAATCGAATCAGCATCTAAATGGCGACCATTAACCTTAGATTTAACTAATATATGATAGCGACCAGGAAAGACCATACCTAAATCTTGATAGTAATTCTGGTTGCCACCTTCCATTTCACCATAATCCTTTTGGTTAACCGTCAAAGTTGAATTAGCGTGATTGGTCTTCACCTGTGGGCGATATACTTGTATCCACAACTTATATTTTGGAAAAAGCAAAAAATTGCGTCCATCTTGAATCAGTCTGATTTCACCATGATCGCGATTATGACGCAAATTATAGGCTAAACGTTTAGCTGCACTGTGATGCTCTTTAAAGTAATTTTGAAGCGGCTTCAGCGATTTATCTGTCACATCCATATCAGGCGTTGAAGCCGTGACATACTGAGCCAGCTCAGTTTTAGGATCCTGCATTTTAGCTACAATGCGGTCAATTTGACGTTCTTTAGTGTAATAAAAATTGCCAATTAGCCATGCAAACAGGATAATAACTCCCGATATCCAAATTTTCTTATGTTTTTTCATTGATCAAAACACCTTTTCACAAATCCTTTTAACTTAGATTAACAAGTTGATCAAAAAAAGCAAACATCTTTTGTTCACAAATCAAGACGAAGTTCTTATTATATTTAGTAGCATTATTTTATTTTGGAGGGGATTGCACAGTGGAAGTAAATTTTGATTTTGTAAAAAATAGCAGCTTCAAGGAAGCCTTTCCTACCGCTGAAAAAATCCACAAATTATACACAATTGATGATTATCGTGACGTTATTTCAAATTCACGTCTTCTATTAGAGAGTCTAATCAAAAAAATTTTTAAGTTAGAAAATCTCAGTCCATATTACACAGTTCATGATGGCGAACACCGTAATTTGCGTAATAATACACATTATTTACGCAATGAACTAGATTACCCTCTTTCGATCATGGATTTATTTGACGAAATACGCCGCATGGGCAACGCTGCTGTCCACGATAACCAAATTGAACCAGATCAAAAGCAAGCCTGGCACTGTATTTGTGATTTACACGATATTCTTGTCTTTTTAATTAACAGCTATGACGGTCAAGACCTATATTATTTGCGTCCCGATATTGCGATGGAAGCACAAACTGATGAAGACCATTATTATGTGCGCCAAAATAAGCAACCAAAAATAATGAAATTGCATGATCATCAAAATACTAAGAAAAAACAGTCCGCATCTGCACCAAAAAAGGCGAAACATGTTAAACATTTTTCCAGTAAACAGCATATAGAGCAAACTAACTCTGAGTCACAAACGAAAACTACTCCTTCCACTAAAGACAATTGGTTAAGAAAAATTAAAGAACTCTTTCACCATGATTAGTTATATTGACAATATGTCACAATGCGATAAACTATATATTATATAATTTACATACCGAGAAGCGCCTATGACGCTGCCGATACGCAAATGAAAACTGAACAAGTTTCTCAAATGGGGAACGGCTTATGCTAGTAGGTCGTTTTCCATTATTTTTTTACGAAAGGAGTGGTTAGTCCGCTATGGATAATCACAGGCAAAAACCTTGGGCTGTCGAACAGTCTGAGGTATTAACAAATACAAAAACAACCGAAACTGGTTTAACTGAAGACGAAGTTCGAATACGCCAGCAAGCTGGTTTAAACGAGCTCGCAGCTAAACCTCCTAAAACAGTAATCCAAATGGTCAAAGAGCAGATTTTTGATCCAATGATCGGTATCTTATTAGTAGCTGCCCTCTTATCTGCTATGTTTGGCGAATATACCGAAGCCATTATTATCGCGACAATCGTGGTTCTTAATACCATTATTGGAGTAGTTCAGGAAAAAAAGGCACAGTCTTCTTTAGCTGCGTTACGTGACATATCTGCGCCAACTGCCCATGTAATTCGTAATGGCAAAGAATTAATCATACCGGCCAAGGAATTAGTAGTTGGTGATATTGTTACCTTGCATGATGGGGACATGGTTCCAGCCGATTTGCGCTTAATTGAAACAGCTAACTTGAAAATTCAAGAAGCATCCCTTACTGGTGAATCAGTACCGGTAGAAAAAGACGCAGCTGCTGTTTTAAATCCAGATTGTGCTCTTGGTGACCGCATCAATATGGCTTTTTCTTCCTCAATTGTGACTTATGGTCGTGGTCAAGGCGTCGTGACAGCAATTGGGATGCAAACAGAAATGGGTGCCATTGCTGGCATGTTAGAAGATCAAACTGAAGTACAAACACCATTGAAACGCAAATTAGCTAAAGCCGGCATGGTCTTAACGATTATCGGCTTAATTATTTGTAGTTTGGTCTTTGCAATTGGTGCTTTCTATGGCCGTCCACTTTTACCACAATTCTTGGTTGCTATCTCATTGGCAATTTCAATTATTCCAGAAGGTCTGCCAGCAACCGCGACAATTGTTATGGCCTTAGGCGTTAAACGCATGGTTAAGCGTAACGCTTTGATCAAAAAGTTGCCAGCAGTCGAAACCTTAGGTAACGCCACTGTCATCTGTTCCGACAAAACTGGTACTTTAACCTTAAACAAAATGACTGTTACACAGGCAGCAACGAATGACTTCAGCCAAAGTCACGCAGTTGATCAGCTTGCAGCAAACAAAACCAATCAAACTTTGGCCTATGCTAGCGCTCTTTGTAACGATGCCAGCTTGAACGGTGAAAAAGAAATTGGTGATCCAACTGAGATAGCCTTAATTCCTTTTGCCCAAAAGCTTGGCTTTAACCAATCTAACTTAAAGAAAGAATTCCCCCGTTTGTTCGAACAACCCTTTGATTCGGACAGAAAACGGATGACAACATTGCACAAAATTGACGGTCAATTAACGGTCTTCACTAAGGGTGCATCGGACGAAATGTTGCCGTTATGTACACACATTATGACTGACAATGGCGTGCGTAAAATTACACCCCAAGACAAAAAGCAAATTGCCCACTTGTCTCACCAAATGCAAGCTGACGCTTTACGAGTACTAGGATTTGCTACCAAAATAGTGGATAACTTACCTGAAGCAAATGCTGATTTGGAAAATAATTTGACTTTTATCGGAATTGTCGGCATGATTGACCCACCACGAAAAGAAGTTGCGGCATCAGTTAAAACCTGCCGTGAAGCCGGTATTCGCACAATTATGATTACCGGTGACCACAAGGTAACTGCCTTGGCAATTGCGAAAAAGTTAAACATTTATCAGCCAGGTGACTTAGTAATCTCGGGAACTGAATTAGACCAAATGTCTGATGCGGAATTAGATCAAGCTGTTGAAAAGGCTACCGTTTTTGCTCGCGTTTCTCCTGCTGACAAACTGCGCATCATTCAAAGCTTAAAGCGAAATGGTGAAGTAACAGCTATGACCGGTGACGGAGTAAACGATTCACCTGCCTTAAAGGCTGCCGATATCGGTGTCGCTATGGGTGTAACGGGTACAGACGTGGCTAAGGACGTGGCTGATATGATTTTGCTTGATGATAGTTTTACCACAATTGCGCACGCTATCAAGGAAGGTCGCCGCGTTTACCGCAACATCCAAAAAGTAATTCAGTTCTTGCTAGTCGGCAACATTGCTGAAATTACCACTTTGTTTGCGGCAACTATTTTTAACTGGGATGCGCCATTATTGGCAGTACACATCTTGTGGGTTAACTTAGCTACAGCTACTCTACCTGCCCTTGCTCTTGGCGTAGACCCAGCAAGTAAAAACATTATGAAACACAAGCCAGTTAAAGCTGGTACTTTATTCGAAAAAGACCTAGTTATTCGGGTTATTACCCAAGGAATATTTGTTGCCCTGCTTACTTTAATTGGTTACTTCATTGGTAAAGAAATCGGCAATCAAGTTGTCGGACAAACCATGGCCTTCAGTATTTTAGCATTGGCCCAAATGATTCGTTCATTTAACCAGCATTCAAATACTGATCCCATCTGGAAAAGATCAGCTGGTAATAATCCATGGTTAACAGTGTCATTCATTATCTCTGCATTTTTCATGGGTATTATTCTCTTTGTCCCAGCAATGCAAGATGCATTTCACATTACCAGTTTGTCAGCTGGACAATGGTTAATCGTAGTTACCCTAGCTTTACTTTCAATTGCACAAGTTGAGTTAGTAAAAGGTTGGACAAAATTTAGAAATATTTTTATTAATGACAATAATTTAATTGAAGATTAATTAGTTACAAAAAGACGGTAGCATTACAACACTATCGTCTTTTTTGATATTAAACTTTGGCTGCTGCCAATTGGTCAACATCTATCTGACTACGACCAATCTGAATTGCCTTTTCGGTACTTTCATTCAAGCTAGCATTGATCATCTTATGGCTAAGCTCCAGCACCATTGGCAAATTAACACCGCTAATTACCCGTACTCGCTCAGGATACATATCTTCATATTCCGAAGCGACTAAGTGGGGTGTCCCATTTTTTAAATCAGTTAGCACCAAAATCTGACTATTTTGATATTTATTCATGACTTTAGCAAAACGAGCCTTAAAATCTCTGATTCCTGTGTCGTTTAATTCAATTGTCAGGATCTGATCATTCTTGCCTGCCAACATATCATGTGCAGACATTAGCCCCGCAGCCAACCCTTCATGAGTTGCAATTAAAAGTTCCATAAAGCGCACCTCTTTGTAAGCGATTTCTATAGAACCATTTTAACATATTTTTGTATTAATTAAGCTGTTCAATATCTGCTAATAAGCTACTTTGTTCAGGTGTTAGCCGCTCATCCTTTTGCCGTAACTTAAGTACTTGTAGACAAGTGTGCAAAATCTTTTTTCCTTGTTCCGTCACTTGTTTGCCATCCATATCAGGCGTTACATTGGCTAAAAAGTCATCCATCTCATCAGCAGTAACCTTGAAAACATCATTTTCTCCATGAATCAAGGGCATCCGATTGAGCATTTCTTCAATCATTTGTAATTTATTTCTAGCTTCTTCAAAATCCATCTTGTTCACATCCAATTCTTTTATTATACAAAAAAACAGCCACCTAACTGACTGTCATCTTTATTTCGTATTAATAATTGCGTTTGAAATTGTAGTTGCATTAGATTCGATCAGTTGATGCGAATTGTTAACAAAAAGGGAAGCCCCAATTCCTATAGCAGCAAATACAAGCCAAACTTTCTGTAAAACTGTACTCTTCATGTTCCCAGCTCCTTATATTTCTTATTATATAAAAAGCCGATCGTTATGGGAATGGCTACGCTTACAATTAATATAATTGTAATATTATTTACCTTTACTTAAGAGTTACTTCTCCAGCAACATTTGTATCAAAAAAGTCAGCAATTTGATGAACGTCCATCCCTTGCCCTAAAGCCCACATTAATTTGGTAATCGCACTCTCAGAAGTCATATCACAAGCAGAAATAGCTCCTTCCAGCAAAGCCTCACGCCCCACCTCATATTTGGTCAAATCGCTACGTTCATACAAGCATTGACTGCTGGCTACAACGGGAATACCTTGACGAATTAGCTTACCAATTGCGGCTACCATGTTGCGGCGAATAAAGTTCATCCCGCCTAGACCATACGCTTCAATAACAATTCCACGGCAACCACTATTAACCATCGCAAAAAGCAGATTAGGATCAAAACCTGGAAATAGTTTCACCAACGATACGTGTGAATTAATTTTGGTATTCAAGGTTGGCTGACCGTCATGTTCTCTTTGAAAATGTTCTGAATTAAAAACTAATCCATCGGAAGAAACGGTTGCTACTGGTGGTACATTCACACTTTCAAAAGCATCAAAGTTGGTAGTCCGCACCTTTACACTGCGGCAGCCCAGCATAACTTTATTATGAAAGGCTAAATAAACATCAGGTGGACAAGTTGCTGCAGCTGCAAAAGCCAACCGTAGGTTATCGTGAGCGTCACTTAGGACCACGTTAATTGGTACCTGACTTCCCGTCAGCACAACCGGGATATTAATATTTTTCAGCATAAACGACAACATTGATGCCGTATAAGCCATAGTATCAGTACCGTGTGAAACAACAATTCCATCGTAATCATTGCGGTATTTGTAAATATTTTCTGCAATAAATTTCCATTCTTCTGGTTGGATATTAGAAGAATCTAATTGCAAAATATCGCGGACTTGAATGTCGTACGGCAACTTTCCCAACATTTTAATTAACTCTTCACCGGTTTCCTTGGGTACTAGGCCTGCATCAGAAGCAACGGAAGCAATAGTTCCCCCAGTTGATAGCAATAATATTTTCTTCATCTTGTTCCCCTTTATCTCAAATCACAATGTCGACCATAACTATTCATGATTAGATCAATTAAAACATAGGCCGAACTAAAAGTTACCGCATTTTGCTTACTAAATTGAAATGGCGTAGTTTTGAAGAAAAAGCTATAGTCGCTAAGAGAGGCTAATTTTCCCGTTTGCCAGCTAGTCAGTGACACCAATTTCAGTTCAGTATTCACGACATCAATCTTCTTAAGTTCTTCAATAATTGTTTTATTAAAACCACCAAATGAAATAACAAACAGCATGTCATTTTCCCGTGCAGACCGCCCTAATAATGCCACTTCGTCGCGTGCACTAGGCAAAATAATTGCTTTTTTACCAATTAAGAAAAAGTTATGCGCCAAATATTCCGCGATAATTTGCTGCTGCCAGCCAGTAGAGTAAAGATAGATCGTTTCCGCTTGATCTAAATCCGCAAAAAATGGTTGTAAGTTTAATCCCTTAAAATATTTAAAAGTTTCAGCAATGATCTTTTGTAAATCCGTATTGAAATCTAGCGTTTGCTTGTTCTTAACGTTTTGCTCCTTTCGTGTAGCTAACTCGGACAATTCAAATTTCAATTCGCTGAAACCACTTAATCCCAATTTTTTGCTTAGGCGAAAAATAGCGGACTTAGAAACGTATAATTTCTGAGCTAATTCCAGCAAACTCAACTGACTTGCTGCTTCAGGATATTTCAATAAATAGCTAACGATCGCTTTATCGGTCTCATTAAAACTTTCCTTTTTCTTCATGACCGCTGTTTCTAAATCCATTCTGTTTCCTTTCTCATCACTGTTTCTTATTAAGAAAAGAATATCATGTCGTACTCAAAAAAGGTAGCCACCCTATTTGAGTAACTACCTTAATTTTTATTCTTAAATTGAAGTTATGTTATGACAATTAATTATTTAAGTTCTGGCCAGTATGGAGCATTAACTGGAATCATGTCATCCAAAATCTTCTTAGCAACGGAAGCATCTGGTACAGTCTTGTTTAATGCAAATGCTTGCAGCATCTTATTGTATGAATGTTCAACATAAGCATCAACAACCAATTTTTCACAAGTTTGTTGTTCCATCATCAAGCCTCTTTGGAAGCGACCTGCTTTACCCGTAGCCATTGGTTGAATGCCATCAGCACCAAACAATGCTGGTACTTCAACAATTGAATCTGGATCCATATTAGAAATTGCACCGTTATTAGCACAGTTAGCTAGGAACTTTTCATGAGTGTTAAATGCGATCGCATGACAAATATCTACGATATATTCAGAGTGCAAACCTGAAATATCCCAAATATTATTCTTAGCAGTTCCCACTTTTACGATTCTTTCACATTCGCCAAAGACAATCTTTTGCCGGTGTTCACGAATTTCATCAGTACGAGTATGCTTCGGATCAGCATTAGCAACTTCATATTGTGGGAAGTAGTAGTATTGCATGTAATTGTTTGGCAAAGTTTCTGGCTCTAGCTTATATTCATCGGCAACTTTCTTAAAGGTGGCTTCCCAAGAAGCTTCAGTATCCTTGTCGTAATCGCCACCTACCCAATAGCCGTGCTCTTTGACGTATTCCTTCAACTTAGGCATTAAGTCTTCGCCAGTCTTCTTGTTGCGAACTTCTTTCCACCAGCCAAAGTGATTCAAACCATAATAGTTAAAGTCAATATCATGCCAACTGTCCAAACCACAAATGGCAGCCATTCTGTCCATATCATCAATCGGCATATCACAAATGTTAATTACCTTAGCATTTGGACGAAGACGACGGCAAGCTTCTGCAACGATTGCAATTGTGTTGGAGTAGTTGATCATCCAAGCATTTGGTGAGTATTCTTCCATCCAATCAATAATTTGCAAAATTGCGGGAATTGAGCGAAGACCATAGGCCATTCCTCCGGGTCCAGTAGTTTCTTGACCATTCACGCCATATTTTAATGGAATCTTTTCATCCAAGCTTCTCATGTGATATTTACCAACACGAATTGATCCCATAACAAAATCTACATCAGTAAAGGCCTCTTTAGGATCAGTTGTGTAAGAAAACTTAATTTGAGGTGCTCTTTCCTTCATGATAATTTCAACAGCTTTGGCAATCTTTTCTTGCCGTTCAGCATCGTTATCATAGAACTTCAACTGTCTTAATGGGAATTTATCCTGACTCTTGATTAAATCAAGGACAAATCCTGGAGTAAAAGTACTACCACCGCCAGCAATAACTACTGAATATTTCTTACCATCCATAATCTATTTTCTCCTTTAAATAAAACTAAGTTTTTATCTCTGTTTCATTTGCCTTACGCATATATTTATATCATCTTCTTCCACAAATGTATCCGTTTTCACCAGCTTCAGACTTTGTTTCAAGTTTTGGAACGCGTTTCACTACGCGAAATATTTTTAAATGTTGCCTTAAGCCTAACAAATCAGGTGTTTAACTTGCCTTTATTAGTAATAGTGTAAAAATGAAAAAAATAATCGTTTCATGACCAAGATAAACTATAATCTGAACATTCCTTTAGCCACAAAAATAAATAGTCCGTATTTGATGATCGTATAGCTTTAATTACAAAATACGACTCAAACTAGTTTCACTTCTATATTTTGTAGTGTAATTTTGAAATTAATTATAATTTTAATATCTTTCTGCTATTTTCTATACAATATAATATTTTTAAAACATATCTTTGCTAAACGCTGATTTTATCCCAACTCTTAGTCATTAGTACTTGATAATTTACAGATAACTTAGGTTATAATTATATATTTTTTTATATAAATTTAGCCTTTATCAAAAAATTTTTGAATTATTTATTAACCGTATAGTTTTTATTTTACGTCGCCCTAAGTCTTGATAAACTAGTACTCTAAAAAATAACATCAATGTTTTTTTATTTAACACAATACGTTATTAAAGCTGTTCATATATAGACTTTGTTTTTAATAATGTTAGTATCATTCCATGAAGAGACATATAACGAGCTTTAAGGAATTGACTACTCCTTAAGCAAAAAAATGACTTATAAATTGGGAATTCTTTTCGTAATATAGGGGGATTAGGAAAAATGACAAAGAATGTTAAGCTATTATCACTTATCGGTATCGCAGCCGCTTTAGCAGGTGGAAGTGTTGCTATTTCAAATAATAACAACTCTACTGTTCAAGCTGCTTCTATCACATTACCCGCTGGTTACACCAAGAGTGCCATTATTAAATGGAACCAAACTGGTAAAGCAAGTAAGGCTTTGATTGATGCTTCTAAAAAAGGCATGAAGGAAAACACCAATAGTGATGCGGGTTCAGATAATACGTTAGTTAACGTGACTAAATTAACTGCGTCTCAACAAAAAGAACTGAGCCAATACACTTTAAGCTTAATTAATTCTGCACGTCATCAACTTGGCAAGCAAGACTGGACTTACAAGCGAGGTGCTTTGCACTTTGCAAATCGTGTATCTAACGAATACTACAACCATAACAGATCTTGCTGGGATGCCGACCACTATGTTACTGGAATTGAACGCGCAGCTAAGGCTTCTGGCCTTAACTCAAAAGTAGGTCAAGTCTACGAAGATGAAGCTGGCTTGCCTATCTCTTCAACATACAATACTAACTTACGTCCAATGTCAGTATTGAAAAACCAAATTTACTTTAACGTAAAGCAAATGCTTTTTGGCGGTTTTGCAGGCTCTGACAGTCAGATGAATGACTCATCTAGATATACTGAATGGGAACACGCTGGTGATTTACTTGGTTGCCGTACTAAGAGCTACGATGCTAAGACTAAATACTTTGGTATTAGTTTCAGTGGCTTAAAGGGTGACCAAAGCAAGGTTAGTGTTCACATGATGGGTGTTGCTAAATGTTACATCCAAAACTACAGAAAATTCAATCATTAAAACTAACGCTGTAGTTAAAAACTTAATACAGTTTCCTAATCCAAGAGCTCAAGTAGTTCAGTCAACTATTTGAGCTCTTTTATTTTTGCCCATTTTTCATCAAAATCCTGTCAAAAAAATGCAGATATTCACACATTTTCAATTAAGCTATCTAATTGTTTGTATACATTAGCTAATACTAATAGTGTGTTAAGTTATTATCTTATTACTATTTTGTCTATAATCCTTGATAAATCAATGTTTCCAGCAATAACTGTACATAATTAACAACAGTACAGCAAATTATGATTACAATTAATAAACTTTTTCAAAAGCAATTTTTACATTATCCATGCGGGATTTTCGCTTACACAATCTATTACATTATTGTTATCTAAAAAAAGGATTGCTATATTAAATAGCAAATGGTATATTCTATATCAATATGTTCAATGAACATAAAAAAGGGAGGATAAAGATGTATTTCACTACTACAAGAAGAAAAACTAGGAAAGACAGGATACATATCCAATTCTTTGCACAAGCCTTAAAAAAAGACCTATCACAAGGAACTGTTTACAAGTATTCAGTTCAAAGATTCTGTGAAGCTGCAAATATCTGTCGCGGAACTTTTTACCGCAACTTTAAAAATTTGAATGATCTATTTAGTCAAGTACTGCAATTCGAAATCAATTCTTGCTTCAACAATCCCCAATCAAGTACTTTACATAAAAAAGCACACAACTTACTGATAGAAATTGAAACTAATGCCACCTACTATCGAAATGTACATTCTCTTGCCTCAAGTCAAATTCGAACACAAGTTGACCAAGCTCTTTTTCGTGAAATGCAAAAATTACTATTCAATAGTAATCTTTCTAATAAGCATATCCAAAGCATTTCAAGTTTGATTCTTATTCGAATTCTAGACTGGATTGCTCATGACTATCAGGACAATGTCATCACAGTTTATACTGACGTTGAATGCCTTTTTCTCCATCACATTAAAAAAAGTTGCTAGCAACGAATACTAGCAACTTTTTACATTAAGCATAAATTTTACGTTTTAAAATACCGACATAAGGTAAATTACGATATAAGCCGTTATAGTCAAGACCATACCCTACTAAAAATGCATCTGGAGCTTGAAAACCATAGTAATCAGCATGGAAATCAACTACTCTAGTATCTGGCTTATCAAGCATAGCTACCACTTCAACGCTGGCGGCACCACGGTCCTTCATCACTTCACTTAAAGCTTGAAGCGTACGACCTGTATCAATAATATCTTCCATAAAAATTACCGGTTGATCTTTAACATCAGATTTTATATCTTGAGTGATCTTTACCTTGCCTGTTGATTCGGTACCGGCATAACTTGAAGCCTTAATTGGATCAACTGTCAATTTAAAGTTAAGTCGCTTGATCATGTCACTAGCAAAAATCATTGCCCCATTTAAAACGGGAATGACAATCGGCTGCTTGCCCTCATATTTTTGATTCAATTCAGCAGCCATCTCATCCATGCGCTTATCTAATTGTGCTTGATCAAACAAAATTTTCTCAATGTCGTTGTTCATTATCTGTCTACCCTTTGAATTCATAATTTTGTCATTGATAAGATTTTAACATGATTTAAGACTGAGTTAAAGCTCTGAAGTACTAAAAGTAAATAATTTGTTTATTTATTGGCTACAATTAGCCTAAATTGTTCGGATTTTAACAAAAGTATTTCACTGAAATTAACCTTATTACGATTAGCATAATTATAATAAGGCTAATCGTAATTATGTTATAATCAAATAAAAGAAAGGAATAAATCTATGCAACATTTTGTCGGTAGAAATAATGAACTCAATGACCTCAATGCTAAATATCAGAGTCCTAACTTCGAGATGATCGTAATCTATGGCCGTAGACGAGTTGGTAAAACCGCCTTGATTAGTGAGTTTATTCAGAATAAACCTGCTATTTACTATCAAGGAATAGAATCAACAGGTGATATGAATCTCAAGAATTTATCAGAAAAAATCAACGATTTAAAAAATGATGATTTTAATACTGCATCCTACGCTGATTTTGAAAAAGCTTTTACAGAAGTGCAAAATATTGCTAATCATTTAGAACAAAAATTAGTCTTTGTCATCGATGAATATCCCTTTTTAGCCAGATCAGAACATTCTGTCAGCTCTATTCTTCAATACGTAATTGACCATGTCTATAAAAAATACAATAATGTCATGTTAATTCTTTGTGGGTCATCGATGTCATTCATGGAAAGACAGGTCCTGGGGTACAAGAGCCCACTTTATGGCAGAAAAACTGGGCAATTAAAACTAGAACCATTTGACTTATTTGAATCAGAAACAATGCTGCCTAGTGTTAATAAAAGCGACTTATTAGGTTACTATGGCATCACTGGTGGCATTCCTCAGTACTTGGCTTATATCAATCCCGAGATTTCATTGAGAGATAATATTAGACAAATGTTTTTCTCACCAGTTGCTCCTCTGCGTGATGAACCGAACGTTCTAATGCAGGAAGAAATGCGCAATCCAGCTACATATAATGCTATTCTCAAAACTATTGCTAATGGTTCCAATCACTACAACGATATTGTGCAAGCAACTGATATTACATCTAGCTCTCTTACACCCTATTTAAAAAATTTAATAGATATTGGCGTCATTCAAAAAAAGCAACCACTTTTTAATAAAAATAACCGCAAAGCTTACTATTATATTGTTGATGGTCTCTTTCGTTTCTGGTTCAAGTTTGTCGACGGTGAGACAGATTTAATTGTTAGAGGACAAGTTGATCGCTTATTAGACTATATTATGAGTGAATTACCCAGATTTTTAGGTCCAGTATTTGAACAAGCTAGTGGCGATTGGCTTTGGCGTCAAAATGATTTACCAATTGGCATTCGTACAATTGGTCAGTGGTGGGGCCCTAATCCAGCTAAAAAGCGTGAAGAAGAAATTGATATTGTTGCACCTGATTTCACTAATAATCAAGCTATTATCGGTGAATGTAAATGGCGAGCAAAAGATAAGATTAAACCGGAAATGATTGATACTTTAGTTGAAAGATCGTTCCTAGTACCCAAGATTAAACAAAGCTATCTTTACTTTTTTGCCAAAGAGGCAACGCCTGGTTTCAAAGCATATGCGCAAAAAAATAATGTCACAGTAATTGAATACCAACACTTTTTTGAATAAACATAAAAGCAGCATCCCAAAGCTTATACTCTAGGAATGCTGCTTTTTCTCTATATTTTCTTAATCATATGATCGTAAGTGCGGTCACCAATCGTCATCGACTTCTGCACTTCATAACCTTTATGCTTGTACAAAGCTTGCGCACGTGGATTTTCTTTGTCCACATTTAAGCTGATAATATGATAGCCATGAGCTAACGCTACTTGTTCTGCCTCGTCCATCAGACGACTAGCAATGTGTTCACCCCAATGGTCGGGATGTACAGCTAACGCATCAATATACCACTCGTGTGGCCAAGCTTCTTGATCATCAAAAATCACGGTTGAAATGGGTAAACCAGCATTTGCATAGTTATGGCGCAAGACAACATCGATGATCTTCTGGTCCTTATAAGGATACATATCTAAAATTCCGGTCACCTTACCATGATCTTCAGCTACCCAAATTCGGCGGTATGAATAGCGATAATCCTCGGAAATGAACCCTAATTTCATTAAGCTATAGAATTGATCTTCTGGCAAAGATTCAATTGACTTCATCTGCATTTCATCAAAAATCTGTTTTAATATCGGATAAACAAAGGGAAAATCCGACTTTCTTGCTCGTCTAATAATCATTACTTTCTCCTTAAAAACTATTCATCATCATGATCATTTTCAAACAAATCAACATCATCGACTACATCGAACTTGATTGGGTTCTCTACTTGATTTTTTAACAGGTCAAATATAGTAGTTGCCTTCGGTTCCAGCAATTTGCAGTCATGCATTAAGCGATATAAGGCGAAGAGCTGCGTATAAGTAGCTCGAATCAACAGTCCATCCACCTGATAAGCGGCATCATTATCATCTACTTGCATCGCAGTAGTCAAAAAGTCGCGCATTTTTCTTTCCGCATAATCATCACCCATCATTTCTTTAAGTGCTAGATCCATGTCAGCGTAGGTGCGTGATAGTTTAGTAATTCTCTCAAAATTGTAAGCCAAATCAATATTAATCCGTTCAAGACTGTCCTGGTCTATTTTGCCTTGGTTCTTGCTAATCTCACTAGCGAGGTCATCGATTGCCTCACCAAAGGCACCAAAAACATAATCAAGCGTTAGTTGAGTTTCTAACTGCTCCGGCTCCATCTCAACTAATTGAGCCGCATTTTGTGCATTCCAAGCAAAAGAAGGACTCAAAACTCTTCCTGGCGTTTGGAACAGGATCCCTAATAACCCTTGCTTAGCAGAGTACTGCACATTGATTGAACCAGGCTCAAAATCACAACGTTGAGCCAAATTTTCTGCGGCAGATTGAATTTTAGGATATAGCTCAGCTACAATTCCTGAAGCATCACCCTGATTATTGTCAATGACGATTGAACCATTTTGCCAGGTATCATGTGGATTATTTTCATCTAAAACAGAGAAATTAGGATCTGCAGTAAAACCAGCATCAATATCTTGGTTAGGTAAATAAATTAGTGAGTGACCTAAAAAGTTGGTAATTGCATCTGCAGCTTGATCATCGCCGATCGAATCAATGTACGCTTGTAAACTATAGAGGTACCCATAGCCTAGCTTATTAATAATTTCAATTAAATCATTCTTGTCTTCGTTGTTGCTAGCTTGAACACAGCTACGCAGTTTTTGCCGCAAATCATTCAATGATCTTTCATTAGTGCTAGCTAGGTAGTTGTCAACGTCAGGGATACTGAGAGAAAAGCCAAAAATCAAACGATATAAGTAGTCTAGATCGGCACAATAAGCATCCCAATCATCATCACTAATTTGTCCTGCGGTGTCTTGTAAATCACGGGCAAAATTAAGGATAAACGAAATGGCTAAATGAGCCGCACATTGCTCTACACTCTCATTTTCAATCATTGTTGCAATCTTAGTACCTAGAATATCATTTCGAAAAATCATCACATCATTAGGCGACTGCAAATACACAATCAAATCATGTTGTGCTTCATCATACTCTATTCCAAAGGCACCTACAGGAATAAGATTATTTTGTACTAATAGCTCGCTAGCCTGACGAAATTTAGTAGCCAATTTTTCAGCCTCTGGTCGCTCGATTGGATCACCTATCAAATTGCTTGAATTATCACTATCAGTTTGCTCAACATTAGCAGATGCATCTTCTAACAAAGAAAAGTCAGGATCTGGCTTGAACAAGTATGAATCATTGGGGATCTCCATTGTCATATGATGAACTAAACGACCAATTGCTTCAGCATCATCAGTTGAGCGCTGGACTTCCTTAGAAATAGCCAATAAATACGCGTCTGGCAGCTCTGCCAATTTGCTTTCAGTCTGCGCTAATATATCTGCTCCATATAAGCCACTAGCAGTTAAAGCCTTTTGCAAATTTTTTCGTATTTCCACTATAGAGGTACCTGCTGTATCACGATAGTAATTATTAATCGTTTCATTTTTTCGCGTCAACCTATACCAAACGTTGTAAAGATAATCCACATCCTGACGTAATTGTGTAGGATCAAGTTCAGCACGTCGTTCAGGAGCTGTGGCATCAAAAAAACTACCTGCTAAACTAACAATAATTCCTTCACCGTTAGAAGCGTCATCTTGCTCAAGTAAATAATCATAAGTTTGATCATTTAAAAACATGCTCGGAATTATTAAATTGTTAGGCGTTTGTAGGTAAAGATAAAGATCGTCTTCATCAGAATCGAGTTCAGTATTCAAAGAATTAGGAACAATGCAGCCAAGACTGTAAATCCACTCAATTGCATTATTGACTTTGTTAATTACTTGTTTTAGTTTTGCATCTTCAGTCATGGAAAAAACCCCTTTATTATCAAAAAAGCCGTAAGCAATTACATTTTCACATATTTACGCCTTGATTGCATTCCTTTTGACAATCAAAAAAAAGATGAAGCATCAAATCCTCATCTTTTGTCTATTTCAACTCTTCAAAAAAGCCTTGCTTCTTCAAAATCTCTAAATATCGGTGAACTGCATCAGGCCAAGTTGGTAAAGGCTTAAAACCATTTTCAACCAGCTTACTCTTATCCAAGCGTGAGTTAAATGGCCGCACCGCTTTGGACAAACCATATTCTTCAGTCGTTACCGGTGTTACCTTGGTATCGTAGCCTGCTTGACGATAAATTTCTTTAGTAAAATCGTACCAAGAAATATAGCCTGTTTTAGTACCATTATCGTCAAAACCGCTAGCAGTCTCAGACAATTCGCTATTAGTCGTATGGTAATAACCGTATTTATCAGTTTCTATCATATCAACCAGCAAGCGTGCTAGATCAAAAGTATAAGTTGGCGTACCAATTTGGTCATTAACCACCTTAACTTCATCATGACTTTTGCCTACTTTAAGCATCGTTTTGATAAAATTATGACCATTAATGCTAAAAACCCAAGCGATTTTGAATTTACAAGGAACCCAGTAAAAATTGTGCATCCCCCGCCCCGATCGTCATCTCTCGAATTTCATTAAGTGAAAAACCCAGATATTTCAGTAGCAAAATCTGTTGCAATTTGGCAAAATCTTGATCTGTATATCGCCGCGCACCACTCTTAGTACGCGCAGCTGGCTTTAATAAATTTTTCTGATCATAATAGCGAATCGTACGAATTGAGACATGCGCTTTTTCCGCAAACTCGCCGCTTGTGTAGTATTGAGTCATGTTAATTATCTTTATGAAATACTAAACGTTAAAACTAGTCCAGTCAACTCAAACCAAGGTAGCATTTTTTACAGTCAACAACGCTAATAATCATACATCTCTTCATCTAATTGCTTATTCATTAGCTTCTTGATTTCATTAAAAGTATTAAGTAAAGTTTCAAGGTTATCCAAAGCTTGTTTCACTAACTTTTGTAATTTTTGCTCATTTTCTATATATTTATAAGTTTACGAGATTGAGGGCATGCTTTCAAATAAATTCAATGGAACTTACTTTACATTTACTAACCCAACAGTTGATTATGTCCTAGAAATATTTTTATGTTATCAATTTGCTGCTGACATTGTCGAACCTTTATACTGATCCAATGCCGATTGCAAGTCTTTATCAGTGATTTTTACTTTTTGATCTTTTAACACTTGGCTAATTACATTTTTCATCACAGTAGAGTTTGCAGCCCATTTATTATAAAGCTCCTTAGTTAGTTCTGCCTTGCTACTTTCAAAATTTCCCTTATCTGGGTGTTTAACCATTTTTATTATTTCATATCCATTAGTGACTTTTACTGGCGTTTTGGTATATTCGCCATCCTTAAGCTTATATGCTGCATTTTTAAAAGTTGAATCTAAATTTTTATTTTCTTGATTAAATGCAGCTAATTTTCCGCCATCGCTACTTGTAGAACTATCTACAGAATACTTTTTAGCTAAGCTTGAAAAACTCTCACCATTATTTAGCTGCTCAATAACTTGTTCAGCTGTTGTTTTACTAGTAGTCAGAATATGCTGCACACTGACTGAAGGCTGATAATCTTTCCATGCTGCCTTCAATTGTTTATCCGTCGGCTTAATTTGAGATTCCAAAGCAATTCGACTAAGTAAATTGATTTGAATCATTCTTTTAAAAGATGCTTTAGTATATGCACCCTGGGCTAAAAAGTTATCGAATTGTGAACCATAACGTTCCTTATAGTTGCTGTACTCAGTATTGACTTTTTTAACATCCAATTTTTTACCATATTGTGCTTTTAAAGCATCATAAATTAATAAATTAGCTAAAATGGTCTTACTTGAGGGGGACGATTTAAGTTCTTTATAAAATTCTTCTTGAGTAACTTTCTTATCTTTCCCATATTGTGCAACTTCAGCATTATTTGATGTAGAGCATCCAGCCAAGCCCAACAAAGAAAAAACAGTTGCAGTCATCATTAAATTTTTTAATAATTTATCCATCTTGTCTGCTCCAAAAAATATATCATTAAATTATTAAAAGTATTAAAGCAGATTTTAACTTTAATTTCAACTAAATTATAAAATAACAAATAATAAGCTATACAATTTTAAAATCATTTTTTCTTTTTGATGTTATTTTCAGAATTAATAAGTCTTCTTGAGATTAAAATTATTTTTCATTTATTACTCAAAATAAAAAAATTAGTATGAAATTTCTGTTGCTTTTTATGATCTTTCTCAATATAATATTTGATTAATATTAGTAATATTAAATTGAAATAAAAATTATTAATATTGATTAAAAATTAAAGCCTTATTATTAATTATTTTGGAGGGCTATTTTATGAAGAGAAATAAATATGCAGGGGTATTGGTTTGTGCTGCTACCCTATCTGTCGTATCTGTGTTTGCCACTGCCGAACAACAAGTTAAGGCTAGTGTTGAAAGTCAAACCAAAACTGTTGCAAAAAGTACTCAAGCAGCAGAATCTGCTACAACCGGTTTAACTAACAAAGCAATTGAAGCACAATTAGCAGCAAAAGGAGTTAATCTTAAGCACTTAACTCCTAAGCAAAAGCAAGACGTATACGTTGATGTGATTGTTCAATTGTCAGCTGCACCAGCTGCTACTAATGGCTCAGTAAGTGCTAATTCAAGCAGCGCAGAAATTGAGCAAGCTTCCAAAGAAGTAATTGCCAATCAAGCTTCTATTAAGGAAAAAGTTAAAGCTATTACTAACCAAGCAATTGGTAAAAGTTACGGTTACGTAGTTAATGGATTTGCTACCAAGGCAAAAGTAAAAGATATTCAAAAATTAAGAAATATTCCTGGCGTTAAATCTGTAACTTTAGCCAAAGTTTATTACGCTAATGACTCTTCAGCCGATGATATGGCTAACGTTTCAACCGTTTGGAACAATTATAAATACAAAGGTGAAGGTACTGTTGTTTCTATCATTGATACTGGTATCGATCCGAACCATAAGGATTTGCGCTTAAGTGATGATTCCAAGGCAAAATTGACCAAAGATAAAGTTAATGCCTTTACTAAAGAAACTGGTTATGGTCGTTACTTTACTGATAAAGTACCATACGGTCACAATTATTCAGACAATAATGACAATATTACCGATGATAATCCTAGCGAACAACACGGAATGCACGTTGCTGGTATTGTTGCTGCCAACGGTACTGCTGCTAACTCTGTTAACTCCGTTGTTGGCGTTGCTCCAGAAGCTCAGTTATTAGCTATGAAAGCTTTTTCTAATTCAGATAGCTCAGCTTCTACTGATTCTACTAGTATCATTGGCGCAATCGACGACTCTGCTAAGCTTGGCGCTGATGTCTTAAACATGTCATTAGGTTCAGTTTCTGGTCAACAAAATGAAGATGACCCAGAAGTTGCTGCTGTTGAACGTGCTACTAAAAAAGGTACTGCAGCCGTAATTTCTGCTGGTAACTCCGGTACTTCAAATTCAGAAACTGAAGGTGTTAATAAAGCTTACTACGGTAACCCTGACATGGAAACTCTTGGTAGTCCCGGTACTGCAAGAAGTGCAACAACTGTTGCTTCTGCTGAAAATACTAAGGCTACTACTGATGGAGTGACTATTACATCTGCCGATGGTAAAACTACTATTGTAAATCCAGAAGCTACTCAACTTTCAGAAGGTACTGATCGTGCTTTCTTTAATGATAAAAAATTTTACGTCGTAAAAGACAAGAATGGCAAATTAGGCACAGGTGCTGCCAAACAATATCCTTCTGCTGTGAAAGGTAAAATTGCAATCGTCAAACGTGGTGATCTTACTTTTACTGATAAGCAGAAATACGCCCAAGAAGCCGGTGCTGCTGGTTTAATAATTGTTAACAATAAACCTGGCGATATGACTGGTATGTCACTTACTGCTGGCTTCCCTACTGCCGGTTTATCAGCCTCAGCAGGAGAAGAATTAGTAAAATACGTTGAAGCCCATCCTGATGAAGCATTGAAAGTAAGCATTGTTGTCCAGGCTTTGAATAACTCTGCTCGTCAAACAGACTTAATGTCTGATTTCACTTCATATGGTCCTGCTTCTAACTTAGCATTTAAGCCTGATATCTCGGCACCTGGTGGACATATCTGGTCCACTCAAAACAACAATGGTTACACTAACATGTCTGGTACTTCAATGGCTTCTCCATTTATTGCTGGTACCCAAGCACTTGTTAGTCAAACAATGAATGACAAGAATGGTGCTTTCTACACAACTTATCAAAAAATGAGTCCAGAAGAAAGAACTGCATTTATCAAAACTTTAGAAATGAATACTGCAAGTATTCAACCTGATATCAGCCATGATAATGTTATCGTTTCTCCACGTAGACAAGGTGCTGGTTTTATCAACGCCCAAGCTACTATCCAAGCTCTAGCTAAAAATCCTTCAACTGTAGTCAGCAGTGATGGCTATCCTGGTGTAGAACTCAAGAGTTTTAAAAATAGAAATCTTAAATTCCAAGTTAAATTTACTAATCGTACCAATAAACCTTTAACTTACAAATTAGAAAATAATGGTAAAGATTCTGATGTTTACACCTCTGCTACTGATGGCTCTGCAGTTTTATATGATAAGAAGATTGACGGAGCTTCAATTAAAGCTAGTGGTGACGTTGTAGTTCCTGCAAATTCTACTAAGGAACTCACTTTAACTCTGACTTTACCTGCTAACTTTAATGAAAATCAATATGTTGAAGGTTTCCTAACATTTAATGGATCAGACTCCTCACAATTACGTCTCCCATATATGGGCTTTTTTGGTGATTGGGCAAGTTCAGATCTTCCAATCTTTGCTAGTCTCAATGATCCAGATGTATTCCAGCCTGACAATAATATGTTTGGAACTTTAGTAACTGTAGGTAACAGTGCGGATAATACTAACCCAGGCTTAAGTAGAGACGCTTCTGGTAATTTACGTTTTGATCCTTCAAAATTTGCAATTTCTAATGCTAAAAATGCACAATACAAGTGGTTTAAGCCTACTTACTACTTGTATAGAAACGCTAACAACGTTAAGATCCAAATTTTGGATAAAAATGGTAAAGTAATCAATACTTTAGCTTCTTTGAGTAATGCAACCAAGACTTATTATGAGTCACAAGAGCAAAGCTATACTTACTTTAACGATGCTCCTTCTTGGGATGGTACATACTTCGATCAGCAAGCTAACAAGACTGTTAATGCTCCTGACGGAAACTATACTTATAGAATTTCTGCAACTGTTAATGGAACAAATACTGAACAGCATTATGATATCCCAGTCAAAGTTGACAGTGTTGCACCTGTAGTAAAGAATCTTAAATTAGAATCAAGCAAGATCAAAGATAATAAAGGGCAAGAACAAACTCGTTATTACTTGTCTGCAGAAGCAAAAGATGAACTTAGTGGTTTAAGTGGTGAGGTAAATGTTTCTGTCAATGGCGTTTCAAGTCAACTAGAATATGATCCTACTGTTAAAGCAGATAAAGATGGCTTCAAGAAAGTGGAAATCGACTTATCTCCAGCTCAAGTAAAGGCGCTTCAAGCAGGTACAAATAGCTTTTCTGTTGCATTATTCGATAATGCCGCAAATGCAGGTACTACTTCAGGTGAAGGCAATAAGCCAGGTGAAACCAGCTTCGGCTTAGTTCTTAGAAATGGTGGATTGCCAGACAAGATCTCATCACAAACTAAGAACTACAATGCAAAAAGTGGTACTTATGTATTCTCTGGTACTTACCCAAGTAAAGTCTATGGAACTTACACTGATAAAGATGGTCATACTCATGACTTTAGCGTAGAAAGTGATGACAACAAGTTATTTACCGCAGAACTTCCACTTTCTCAAGACGATTATAAGACTACTATTGCTCTTTATGCTGATTCTGATCATAAGACTTTGCTTAAGAAACAAGACATTACTGTAAGCTTAGTCCCAGCTAAAGTTGAAAGCCTATCAGTTGATAAGAATGATACTTATGATGTAACCAAAGATAAATCAGCCACATTAGCCCAAACTTCTGAAAGCACTGCAAAACTTTCGGGTAAAGTAAGTGCTGACACTAAGACTTTAGTGATTAAACAAAAAGGTCAGAAAGATGTTCCAGTTGAACTTAACGCTGATCACACATTTAGTACTGAATTACCAGTAAGTTTTGGTGAAAATAGTTTTACTCTTGTTGCAACTGACGCTGACGGCAACTCATCTAGCGTAGTACAAACAATTAAATCTAGTGATCGTGGTAAAACTACTGTTTCAAGTAGTGATGTTACCTTCAATAACGGCATCAAGTGGGGTACTCGTAACGTTAATGCCAAGACTAAAAACTACAATCCTAAGACTGGTAAGTTAATCCTTACTGGTAAAGTAAAAAGACCAACTACCACTTTGCAAATTGGTGGTAAAAACGTAAAGATTAATTCAGATCAAACATTTAGAGTAGTACTAAACATTGGCACTCATGGCGCTAAGATCTTTTCAGCATTGATTGGTGATTCAACTGTTAGAGAAACTACTCAAGAGAGATTGAGCTTCTATGTAGACGCTGAAGCTCCTACTCTAAACTTAGATAGTGAAAACACTGTATACACTAATAAGGGTAAGTTTACGATTTCGGGTACTGTAAGTGATGACTATAAATTCTATGACTTGTCAATCAATGGTAATGACGTTGAAACTAGTTGGAGTGATGTTGATTACAATAGTAAAGAAGGTATCAAAAAGAACTTTAAGCACGAAGTTGATTTGAAGAAAGGTAAGAATACTTTCAACGTTAAAGTAACTGATTCCCAAGGGAATTCGAGTTCACAAGCATTAGTTGTCTACTATGAACCTGCTAAGACTTTAGCTGAGCCTAGCGTAGAACAAGTTGTTGCAAAAGATGGTAAATCCGCAACCCTTAAAGCAACTACTGATGAAGCTGAAGCTAAGGTAGTTTACAGCATTGATAATGGAAAAACATTCAATGATGTACCAGTCGATGGCTTTAAACTTACTAAAAACGGGACCGTACAATTCAAGACAGTTGATAAATATGGCAATGAATCCAAAATTAAGTCTGTAGAAGTTAAGGATCTTAATCAAGAAACTAAGCCTAGTGAAGATGAAGAATTAGCCAAGGCTAAGGAAGATCTTCAAACTAAAGTTGATGCTGGCGAAAAGAAGGACTTAAGCAAATTTACTGATGAATCTAAGAAGAACTTTAATGAAGCTTTGAAGAAAGCTAAAGATGTTTTAGCTGACAAGAATGCTAAATTGTCTGACCTTCAAGATGCTGCTAAGGCTTTAGAGAAGGCTGAACAAGCATTGACCGAAAAGCCTGCTGAACCATCCAAGGATGACAACAAACCTAGCGAAGATAAAGAATTAGCTAAGGCTAAGGAAGATCTTCAAACTAAAGTTGATGCTGGTAAAAAGAAGGATCTTGATAAATACACTGATGAATCTAAGAAAAACTTTAATGAAGCTTTGAAGAAAGCTAAAGATGTTTTAGCTGACAAGAATGCTAAGTTGTCTGACCTTCAAGATGCTGCTAAGGATCTAGACAAGGCTGAACAAGCATTAGCTGAAAAGTCTACCCAGCCTTCTACTCCATTGCTTCCAGGAAATAATAATACTGCATCAAGCAGCAACCAACTTTGGGGCAATCAAACTGTAACTCCTGTTCACGATGAAAAAGACACCAAGAAAAATGACAATAAGAGTACAACAGAAGATGGCAAGGACACTAAAGTAATGTTCAAGTCAACTCTTTATACTAAAGACCTTAAAAAGACAAAGAGTTCTGCCAAAGCTTACAGTTTTCTTAATCTAGTTACCGAAGAAGGGAAACTTAAGGTTTACACATTTAGCGGTCAACACTTCTATAAGATTGTCGGCCAGGATGCATATATTCGTGTAAGAAATGTTACCGGTACTAAAGTGACATTGAAGAGAAATTCATTTGTTTACCAATCTAATGGTAAGAAAGCATCACATAAACTTCTCAAGAAAGGCACTACTATCACTGTTTACGGTGATCAATACAAGGCACTCAAACATTACAAGAAGTATGCTTACAGAGTCGGCGAAAGCAAATATATAAAGAGTGTCAACATTAACAAAGTCAATCTTGTAAAATAAAAATCTAAAAAATTATTTAGCTAGTTTTAGACATTTGCTCTAAATAAAAATCCTGCTAATTCAGTACATAATGTGTACTGGGATTTAGTAGGATTTTTTGATTTTCGGATTTTTATAAGTAAAGTTAAAAATTACACAGAAAGAACATCACATCTATCCATCAATAATATTTAAACTTGAACTAGTTCCTAAACCAGTAGCTCCATTATTTAACATTAATTCAGCTTCAGTTCTAGTATGGAATACCGCCAGCTGCTTTTATACCAATTTGACCATCAGTGGCTTCAAACATTACCCTTACATGTTCAACTTTAGCAATCGTTGAACATGCGCCAAAAGGGAAACCAATTACTGTTACAGCTTTAATATTAGTACCTTTCAAAAGTTGACTAACGTGTCTTACTCAGCAGAGTTGACGCATACCGAATGAAACCTATATTGCTTTGCTTCTGCCACAACTCTATCAATTTCCTTTTCCGTAGCACTCGGAACTAACAAAGTATGATCAATATAATTATTTAAACCATTCATCTCCTTAGTTTGTTCTCATTACTGTAGAACTAACTAAATCATCAAGTTTTTTATTTGACTTAAAATGTCCTTGGTATTAAAAATATATGATCTTGCCACAAATATATTGCATCCCGTTGAAGCAGCAAGAATAATATTCTGATCATTAACTCCCCCGTCAACCTCAATTGAGATAGATGAAAGGTTACTTTTTATTAACTGGTCAACTTGTTTAATTCTTTTAGGAGTATCTGGCAAAAAGCTTTGTCCACCAAAGCCAGGATTAACAGACATAATCAGTATTTGATCTAAATAGTTAAGATGCATCACTAGACTTGATACTGGTGTTTTCGGATTAGGTACTAATCCTGCTTTCACGTTATGATTATGTAAATACTTAAGCCAATAATTCACTTGAGAAGTAGCTTCATAATGAAATTCAATAATATGCTGCAATAAATGCTGGAATAAAACGAGATAAATTATCACTCATCAGATGTACTTCAATGACAGAAAGTGGAAATTTTTCTTTAAAATCTTTTACGAATTTTGGACTGAAAGATAAATTTGGTACAAAATATCCGTCCATGATATCAATATGAAATCTCTTTGTTCCTGCCAGAATTACAGCTTGAATACTCTGTGTTAACTCAAAACTATTAACATCTAATATTGATGGTGCTATTATCATTAGTTTCTCCTAAAAAAGAGTCCAACCTCTTAAAAATTTGAGATCAAACTCTTCTTAATACAGATTACAAATTTAAAGTTGTAAATTATAAAATTCACTAATTTTTGTTCTATCGATTATAGCGGGGAAAAGTATAAGTCCTTGCCATTATTGAATTAATTGTTTTACTTTTTTTATTGTACTTTCACACTCTGCAGTCTTAAAATTCGTAACATCTAAAAAAATCGTAGTACCGAGTTTAAAATTTGCATAGTTACGCTTTTTATTAAAGGCATCATACTTTGATTTTGTAAGCTTTATTTCAATTTTGCTTCGATTCTTAATTACATCACCTTTATGATAATGGATCATTAAATTGACCTAAATGTCTACTAGAGTCTAAATCATGCTTTTGTTGACGTTCATATAAAACATTAGGATCAGCGATTAAAGTAATCGTAATTATCTGATAATTATAACTTTGAGCAATTTTCTCAAGTACGTCGTGTTGCTTATAGCTGAATGGATAGTCTGAAATAATTGATTTCTTTTCTTTCATCAATCTTTGTACATCATCATAGAACATACTATATGCTGCCTATCTAATTCTGCTCTTTGACTTAAATTATCAAAGCCTTTTTCGTCATATAGTTGTTCCTTGAATACATCAATTGATGATTCAAAGAAAAAGTTAGGAATCTCTTTTCTAATCCAGTTGTCAAAATATGATTTTCCTGTACCTGGACACCCTGCTATCAAAAGAAGCGTCTTTTTCGCCGGTTATCACACTTTCAAATTACTTATTCATACGCGTGATGCTAGTTAAATCGTTCTAGGCAATAGGCTAAATCTATGCAAAAAGCCAGATCTCTCATGAAACCTGACTTTTTGTACTTTCAACTTTCATATTAATTAAAAGTTCAAGTAATTTAGTATCTTTTTCTAGTACTATTATCTATATGATCATTTAGTAACTGCATTTTTAGCAGGATGCTGAAGCATTGTAAACACAGTAGCAATAATTAACACTACTAATGCTGGAAATGCGAGTGCAGCCGTTACTCCGAACAATGCACTTCCAATAATCCCCAAGATTGGACCCACAATGGAGATATTAGCCTTTTTTGATTTAACCAAGGCAACAATATTTAATACAACACCGACCCAGGCCATAATGTAGAAGAAGGCACTTGCTCCACCTGTCGCATTTCCTCCAGTAGTTGCATCAGAAAAAGCTGTCCCAAAGATCACAAACCAAGATACTGCAAATAAAACACAATTTACAATATCCAAAATACCAGTCCACATATTAATCTTCAACTTCATCATTAGATCCTCCAAGTAATTTAGTTTTTCTGTTGAATATTAAAATTCTTCAAATTAGCTAGATAAATTGATCCACCGATAATCGCAAGAATTCCGCCTACCCAGCCTAAAGCAGGAATTAAAGAAATAGCTCCACCAACGATTAACAATACATTTGATGATGTTTTTACTTCATCCATCCCTTTGTAATAAACCGCTCCGATAATCCCTAATGCTAAAATAGCAATCTTAATAAGATACAAAGCAATGGTAACAATGGTAAAAGCGGTGTAATTTTCACTACCAGACTCTGCAGCAGCTGCTGCAACCATAAACCAAATACCGAAAAGTAAGATAATTCCTCCCGCTAATCCTACAATTCCATTGGTTAACGCCAAATTTTTACTTTTCATTGAAAAGCCTCCTAAAGTAAATCAGCTTTTATAGTCATCAGTATTTTGGACCAATTTTGTATCTCAAATGTAAATTTGAAATGTAACACTAAGTATTAAACAAGAAGACCATAAAACCTAAACTTAAAGTATCAAATAATCAAAAAACTAATCATTCAAATGGCTCATTGCGTATTGAACTTGATCTGAAGTAAATCCTTCTCCGCCATCATCGATACTAGAGCTCAATTGTTCCTGAACATCAGATCTAGACAAATGTTCCTCTTTAAGATAATTTCTTGCACATTTCAATGCATTTTCATTCCAATCAGCATTCAAATGATCAACAGCATACTGTCCAGCGTCTTGTGTGAATCCTTCTCCGTCTTTTGATGTTAGCTGATCTAATAACCCTGCTTTACTCATAGGTTGATCTTCATCATAATCTTTAGCAGTAGCCAGAGCATTTTCATATTCACTTGGAACTTTGCTTTTTGAACCAGAGCTAGATTCTTCATTAGACTCTGAATTTGTACTACTGCTCTTCTTATGATTTACCTTAGTGACTGTATGACTAGATTCACTACTTGAATCCTCATCAGAACATCCACTTAGTGTACCAATTCCACTAGCCAACAAGATTGATACTAGTCCGAATGTAAATAATTTATGTTTCATTTATATCTCCCACTAATAAAACATTTATTCTATAAAAAAATATACTATAACATTAAACCATATTATTTTAATACATATCAACCTTATTGTGAGAAACTGCAACATAAGTTGTGTAAGGATAGCTTTTCCCTAAATTATTGTTTTAAAAGTTATTTTTGCGAAATTCTTTCATTACAAATTAATCATTAAATATCTTAGAAATATGTTCAATTAAATTATGATTACCTAATGCTGACAAGTAAATTTTGTTATTGTCACCAAAATAAAACAATAGCCAATCATCATTATAAGCTCGATCAACATGAACATGATACAAAGGAGGATGCGTTCCGTGGATGACACCTAATTTATGTTTAGTATATAATTGGTTAAAATCTTCTTTTTCGATTAGACTTACTACCTTATTGGAGACTGTAAAATAGTTTGTGTAAGGATGAATGATTCCTTAAATTTATTTCTTT